>WBZX01002785.1_pt1 | contig 11598 bp, 5 predicted proteins | sample 5204211 | NCBI WGS metagenome assembly WBZX01 (sample SAMN12344362, study PRJNA552823) | activated sludge metagenome | biome: Activated sludge suspended growth; feature: Nitrification reactor; material: Wastewater; isolation source: activated sludge from nitrification reactor of wastewater treatment...
GTGCGAGGCGCAGGTATGTGGCCGGGGCGAGGCCGCGCGGCGCGAGGGCCGCGGCCACCCCGCGCTCGGCGGCGGCGTGCGCGAGCTCGGCCCACTCCTCGACGGTGAGCTCCGGCATCGGGATCAGCGCGACGCGGGCCGCCGCGAGGGCCGTCGCGAACGCGTCGCCGAGGGGCGTGGGACCGCCCTCGGTCGCCTCGTCGGAGAGGCGCCGGGCCCACACGACCCTGGCGACCTCCCACGCTCGCTCGGCGACGCCGTGCTTCTCGAGCGCGCGCGGGAGCGGCGTGCCCGCGTCGACGACGTCGACGGTGATCGCAGCGTACTTGTCGAGCGCGAGGAGGTCGGCCGCAGGAGCCGGCGGCGGGTCCATGGGCCGGAGGATACACACAGCGGCGGCGGTCCGTCCGCCGCGAGCGCGACGAGCGCGGAAGCGCACGGACCACGAAGGCAAGCGACACCCGCACGCCGCGGCATCCCGGGCGCGCGGGCGGCGGCGAGCGCGGGTGACGCGCGGGCCGAGAGCTGGTGTGCTGCGGCACGTCGTGCAGCCCTCGTCGATCCAGCCGCTCCAGGTGCGCCCCGGCGCGCGCTTCGCCTGCACCGGCGGCGGCCTTTGCTGCTCGGAGGTCCACGCCATCGGGCCCGTCACGACCGGCGAGATCGCCGCGCTGGAGGCGCTGCGCCCCGGCGCGACGAGATGGCACGAGCGCGTGCGGCTCGTCGTGCTCGCGACGAAGGGAGAGCGGTGCGTCTTCCTCCGGCGCGGGCTGTGCTCGCTCCACACCGAGCACCCGGAGGCGAAGCCCAGCGTGTGCCGGCGCTTCCCCTTCGGCATCGTCGCGACGCCGGCCGGCGGGCGGATCTTCACGCTGCACCGCTGCGCGTGCCGCTCGCTCGGGGAGCGCGCGCCGATCGACCCCGGCGAGGTCACGCGGTGGCTCGCGGGCGACGGCGGCGCCCTCTCCGTCACGGCCCGCGTGGAGCCGCGGATCACGCTCGCGGGGCGCACCCGCATGAGCTTCGAGGCGTACGCGCGCGCCGAGGCGGTCGCGATCGATCGCCTCGCGAACGGGGAGGATCCGGCCTCCGTCTTCGGGACGCCTCCGGCCTGGCCCGCCGCGCAGGACCTGCCCTGGGCCACCGTCGGCGAGACGTTCCGGAGGGCCGAAGGCGCGGGCACGCGGTTCGACGCGGCGCTCGCGTGGTTCGGGGCGGGGATCCAGCTCGCGCTCGATCTCCCGCTCGGGGACGCGCCCCCTCCGCGGCCGTGGGCGCGGGACTTCGACGCGCACGCGCGCCGCGCCGCCCCGCGCGATCCAGCGCAGGTGCTCGGAGACTGGGCGGCGGATCTGCTGTGGGATCTGCGGTGGTCGGTCACGGGCTCGCTCGCGCGGCTCGCGACGGATCTCAAGGTGCGCCACGCCGTCGCGCGCTCGCTCACCGCGCGGTGGACGAGCGAGGGAGCGCGCCCGGATCGCGCCGCCGCGGAGGCGCTCCTCGTCGTCGAGCTCGGCGGGGAGACGGCGCTGTGGGGCGCCGCGCTCGGGCGGCTCGATCACCCGCGGCCGAGCCTGCGCGCCGAGGAGGCCACGCCCGGTCTGCGCGCGCCGTACGGAGAAGGCGCGCGGCGCGCCGTACGAAGAAGGCGCGCCCCCCTCGACGAACCCCTCGACGAACCCCTCGAAGAAAAGAGGGACGATCCGCCGGCTGATCGCGTTGCTATCACGCCTCCTCGCGGAGAACGACGGCGGCGCCGATCGGCGGATTGAAGCCGCTCGCGTGGGCGTGTAGCGTCGGGCGAGGCTTATGGGCGGCGTCGGGGTCGAGCTCGCGTGTTCCGAACTTCCGGAAGGGTTCCGCACCCTTCGTGCGCAGGGATCCGAGGGGATGAACGCGCTCTCCCGGTGGGACGTCGGCGTGCTCCTGCAAGACGCCTCGTTCGATCCGGAGCCCGTCATCGGCGCGACGGCCGTGCTCAACGTCATCGACGAGATCGAGGGATCCGCGCGGGCGATCGGGCTCGTCGTGACCGACGTGACGTACGAGGGCGAGGGGCGCGACGGGCACCACTTCACCGTCACGCTCGCCTCGTTTCTGTGGTTCCTGACGCTGCGATCGGGGTTCCGGATCTTCCTCGACAAGAACACGAAGGAGATCGTCGAGGAGGTGCTGAAGAGCGCCGGCGTGCCCGCGAGCGCCGTGACGTGGCGGCTCTCCGGCGAGTACGTGAAGCGGCCGCAGACGGTGCAGTACGGCGAGACCGAGTGGGCGTTCGTGACGCGGCTGCTCGCGGACGACGGGATCTCGCTGTGGTTCGACGACGTGGACGGGCAAGGGCCCGTCGTCGTGATCGGCGACGATCCCGGGTCCCACGACACGATCCTCGGCAACGCGACGCTGCCCTACGAGGACCCGGGGAGCCCCATCCAGGTGCGGGCGTTCCACGAGCTGTCGTTCACGAAGGAGATCGCGCCGACGGCGGTGCTCGTGCGCGATCACGACATCCGCGCGCCGGACGTGCCGATCGAGGGCGCCGCGGGCGAAGGGGCGTTCGAGCACTTCGAGTACCCCGCGTGCGTGCAGACGAAGGACGCGGCGGCGAAGCGCGCGGCGACGCGGCTCGAGCAGCTGCGGCGCCACGAGCGGCACATGGCCGGCGCGACGGCGTGCGTGCGGCTCCAGCCGGGGCGCGTCGTGAAGGTCGCGGGGTGCAGCGACGACTGGATGAACGCGCCGCTCCTCGTGACCGCCGCCGAGCACCACGCGGACAACGGGGCGCGCGCGGACGCGACGGCGAGCTCGTACGGGTGCCGCGTGAAGCTCGTGCCCGCGGGCGAGACGGCGCACCGGCCGGACCTGCCACGCGACGCGCCGCGCGCTGCGGGCGTCGAGGCGGCCGTCACGACGGGGCCCGCCGGAGACGAGATCCACGTCGACGATCTGGGGCGGGTGAAAGTCCGGTTCCCCTGGGATCGCTCGGGGATCACGGACGACAAGTCGTCGTACTGGGTGCGCGCCATGCAGCAGAACCTGGGCGCTTCGATGCTGCTGCCGCGCGTCGGCTGGGAGGTCCCGGTGGCGTACGTGGACGGCAACCCGGACCGGCCCTTCGTGCTCGCGCGCATGTACGACGGGTCGGCGATCGTGCCTTACGGGCTGCCCGGCGCGGCCGCGACGACGACGCTGCAATCGGCGACGTCGCCCGGCGGCGGGACGACGAACGAGATCCGCATGGGGGACACGGGCGGCGGGCAGGAGATGTTCGTCCACGCGACGAAGGACCAGAGCGTCACCGTCGGCGGGAGCGCCACGTCCACCGTCAGCGCCAACGAGACGCACGACGTGAACCTCGCGTACCAGATGGCCATCGGCGGCGCGCAGTCGCTCACCGTCGGCGCGAGCCAGTCGGTGAACATCGGGACGATGTACGTGAACACCATCAAGGGCTCCCGCTCCGAGATGATCGGCGGCATGGAGAACGTGAAGGTGACGGCCAACCGCGTGGTCGCCGTGAAGGGCGCGTACAGCGAGATGGTCGGCGCGCTCTACGGCATCCAGTGCAACCAGGCGAACTACACGATCAAGGGCTCGTTCACGCAGCTCATCGGCGGCTCGATGTCGCTCAAGTCGGGCCTGGGGACGAGCCAGTCGGTGCTCGCGGCGCGCACGGAGCTCGTGGGCGGGAGCCGCACGATCAACGGCCGATCCGGCATGGGCGAGAGCGTGACGGGCGCGAAGAGCCTCACCGCCGGGGCCAACAGCGAGAAGCCGGACGCCGACTGGATCGTGCAGGTCAAGGGCGCGGGCGCCGTCAACGTCGGGGGCGGCGCCAAGCTCACGGCCGACGGATCGTTCACCGTCGAGGCGCCGGAGATCTCGCTGACCATCGCGGGGACGATCAAGGCCGAGGCGCTGAAGATCGGCGGCGGGAAGCTCACGGCGAAGAGCGGGACGACGCACGTGAAGGGCGCGATCAAGCGCACCGGCGGCACCAACATCGGCTGAGGAGGCACGCCCCATGACCCTCGCGCAATCCATCCAGCTCGAGATCGACGGCGCCCCGTCGGATCTCCGCGTCGCGCGGCTGACGGGCGTCGAGCGGATCCACGCCCCGTTCCGCTTCGAGCTCGCCTGCGCGCCGATGCGCGACGGCGGCGCGATGGCGGAGATCGTCGCCGAGGACGTCCTCGCGAAGCCCGCGAAGATCACGTGGGTGCTCGGGGACGGCGCGGAGCGCGTGATCGAGGGGTACGTGGAGGCGATCACGACGACGTCCGCGGCGCACACCGTCGTCGTCGCCCCCAAGCTCGCGTGGCTGGAGGACGCCGTGGATCACGTCGTGTTCGTCGACGAGGACGCCGTCGCGATCGCGAAGAAGGTCCTCTCCGAGCACGGCGTCACGGCGGACGTGCGCGTGACGCGCTCGCTCCCCAAGCGAAAGCAGTGCGTGCAGCTCTTCGAGACGGACCTCGGCTTCGTGCGGCGCATCCTCGCGGAGGAGGGCGTCGCGCTGTACCTGCCGCTCGACAAGAAGGACGCCGTCGTCTTCGCGGATCACCCGAGCGGCTTCGAGGACGTGCCCGGGCTCGCGTCGCTCTCGGTGCGCGAGCACGGCGGCGTGGAGGCGGCGGAGAGCGTCACCGGCGCGCGGCTCCGGCGGACGATGGTGTCGGACAAGGCGACGCTGCGCGACTACCTCTTCGAGAACCCGAAGCTCGATCTCACGGCCGAGGCCGCGACGGGCGACGGCGCGCGCGAGCGGTACGAGTTCCCGGGCGGCTACGAGGACAAGCAGGTCGGCGGCGAGCTCGCGCAGATCCGGCTCGAAGAGCGCACCGCCCGCAAGCTGGTGCTGACCGCGCGCACGTCGAGCCGCGCGCTGTCGCCGGGCTACGTCGTGACGCTCGAAGGCGCTGCGGTGGAGCGCGTGAACGGCCGCTGGCTCGTCGTCGAGGTCGCGCACGAGCTCGCGGATCTCGGGACGGGCGGCGCCGGCGACAAACGCTACGAGGCGCGCTTCACGGCGGTGCCGGCGGACGAGCCTCACCGGCCCGCGCGGACGCCCGCGCCGCGCGTCGCGGGCGTGCAGACCGCCACCGTGACGGCGCCGGGCGGCGTCGAGATCCACACGGAGAAATACGGCCGATCCAAGGTCCACCTGCGGTGGGATCGTCGCCGGCCGATGGACGACACCAGCTCGGCGTGGGCGCGCGTCCTCCAGCCGCCGACGTCCGGCTCGCTGTACCAGCCGCGCACCGGGTGGGAGGTCGTGACGGGGTTCCGCGGGCCCTCGGCGGATCAGCCGTTCTTGTGGGGCCGCGTCTACAACGGCACGGCCGTCCCGCCCAAGTCGCTGCCGGGGACCAAGACGTCGACGATGTTCGGCAGCATGACGACGCCGGGCGGCGGGAGCGCGAACGTCGTGCTGATGGACGACACCGCCGGCAACGAGGGGATGAGCTTCGTCGCGTCGAAGAACTGGAACGAGCGCACCGAGAACGACAAGGCGTCCGACGTCACGGCGGACGACACGTGGTCGGTCGGCGCGAACCGCAAGCTCATCGTCGGCGAGGTGCACCAGGTCACCGTCACCGGCGCGCAGACGTACACGGTCGGCGGCAGCCGCACGGTCAACCTGGAGGCGAACTTCCTGACGTCCGCGGCCAGCGAGTCGGTGATGGTCGGCGGCCTGCGCCTCTTCAACATCGGCGGCGACTACCTGATGTCGTGCGCGTCGCTCACGCGGCTCGTCGGCGCGGCCAAGATCGAGACGGCGATCGAGCACCAGAACCGCCTCGTCACGGGCATGTCGACGATCCTCGTCGGCGGCTCGTGGAGCGAGACGGGCGTCGTGAGCGCCTCCGTCAAGGTCGGCGGCGTCAACACCGAGGCCGTGGCCGGCGCGAAGACCATCAAGGCGGGCAAGTACGAGCTCACCGTGCGCGGCGCGCTGTCGGAGACGGTCGCGTCCCGCAAGGTCAAGGCCGGCGCCAAGATCACCGAGGAATACAAGGGTCCGCTCGCGATGAACGTCGGCGGCTCGATGAAGATCAAGGGCGCGGACGTGAGCTTCAAGGCGACGGGGAAGATCACGCTCAAGGCGAGCGGGATCACCGTCACGATGACGCCCGGCGAGATCACGATCGACGGCAAGTTCGCCGGCAAGGTGAAGAGCGTCGACGAAGGCAACTCGACGTACGAGTGACGGAGCGGAGCGGAGCGAAAATGGCGAAGACCCGAGCGGTTCCCAAGAAACCCACCCCGCGCGCCGAGGCCGCGCGCCTGGGCCCCGGCCTCCACGGCGCGACGATCGAGCTCCTCTCCGGCGACGCCGTGCGCGTGAGGACGCTCGACGGGACCCGCGTCCGCGCGCGGCTCGCGGACGACGTCGATCCGAAGCTCGTCGAGGCGTGCCTCCGCGAGGGACGCACCGTGATGGTGAGCGACACGGCGCTGGGCCCCACGATCCTGGGCGCGCTCCAGACGCGGCTCCCCTTCGAGCAGGATCCGTCGGGCAAGCTCGTCGTCCGCGCCGACGAGGTGCGGTTCGCGGCGAAGCGCGCGTTCGCGATCGAGGTGGGCGGGATCAGCCTGCGCGCCGACGAGAAGGGCGCCGTGCGCCTGGAGGGGGACCGGCTGACGATCGACATGAGCGAGATCGTCCGGATCCTCTCCTCCCGCCTGGAGCTGCCGTAGCCATGCCGACGACGACGACCGCCGACGGCGAGTTCGAGGTCGCGACCAAGAACTCGAAGCACGTGGCCCCGGGCCCGCCCGGCATCAGCCCCAGCGTGCCGCCGCCGGCCGCGGGCCCCGTGCCCACGCCGTTCGCCTACTCGGCCAAATCGGCGGACGCGAAGAGCGGCACCGTCCCCGGCAAGAAGTTCAAGGTGAAGGCGCGCGTGCTCTGCGTCGACACCGTGATGAAGATGCTGCCGCCGGTGAACAAGCCCAGCATGCCGATCGGCCTCGGCGACATCGTCACGAAGGCGACCGACCTGTGGGGCGTCGTCGTGGACGGCGCCGAGGACGCGCGCGCGGGCGGCAAGGACGTCGCCATCACGGGGAGCGGCGTCCGCCTCAACGCGATGAGCGAGAACCAGCCCATCGTCCAGGTCAACTCCAAGCTCATCTCGGGCGCCGACTTCGACGCCATCACCACCGTCGCCGGGGCCAAGGCGTGGCGGGGCGGCGCCCTGAAGCTGATCTCGGATCCGGTGTCCGCGACGACGGGCGACGTCGTCGATCACGCGTTCGACGTCTCGCTCCCGGGCGCGATCCCCTTCGTGCTGCGCCGCACGTACACGTCCGCCTTTCGCAAGGAGAAGGGCGCCTTCGGCCGAGGCGGCTGGACCCACGACCACGACCGCTGGATCGAGGCGCGCGGCGCCGGCGCGGTGCTCCGCATGGAGACGGGCCACGAGCTCGAGCTGCCCCCCCTCGCGCTCCGCTCCACGGCGTACGTCCGCGAGGCGAAGCTCGAGATCACCCGCGAAGGGCAGGACGCGTACGCCGCCCGCGACGTGGCGTCGGACCTCACGTACCGCTTCGCCCCCGCGGGCAAGGACGGGCGCTCGTACCTGACGGAGATCCGCGACGCGTGGGGCAACCGGATCGAGCTGCGCTACGAGGGCGGGCGGCTCACGACCCTCGTCGACACGGCCGGCCGCGAGGTGCGCTTCTCCCACGATCGCAAGGGCCGCATCACGGGCGTCGACGTCGCGCGCGACGCCGCCGTCCACTTCGCCGTGCGCTACCGCTACACCGACGCGGGCGAGCTCGGCGAGGTGGAGCTGCCGCTCGGCCAGGTCACCCGCTACGAGTACGACGGCAAGCACCGCCTGACGACGAAGCGCATGCCGGACGCGCCGACGTTCCACTACGCCTACGACGACGAGACGAGCCTGTGCGTGAAGGCGTGGAGCGACGAGGGCTTCCACGGCGCGGGCCTCGACTACGAGCCCGAGAAGCGCACGGTCTTCGTCCACTCGACCCCCGCGCCGCGCGTGCTCACGTACGACGGGCGCCAGCGCCTCGTGCGCGAGGCCACCCCCGACGGCGCGTTCGTCCGCGAGGTGAAGTACGACCCCGACGGCCTCGTCCTCGAGAAGAAGAACGCGGCCGGCGACGTCGTCACGTTCGCCTACGACGAGCGCGGCCACTGCACCGAGCGCGTCGAGGGGCGCCGCGCCTGGTCGTGGAAGTGGGAAGGCGATCGCCTCGTCGCGCAGACCGATCCCGAGACCGGCACCACGACGTTCACGTACGACGACCGCGGCGGCCTCGCGTCGATGACGCTCCCCGCGGGCGCGACGCTCCACGTGACCCGCGACGGCTACGGCCACGTCCGCGCGATCCACGGGCCCGAGGGCGCCGTCGCCGCCTACGAGCACGACGCGTCGCACGACCTCGTGCGCGAGACCGACGCGCGCGGGTGGAGCCGCGCGCGGACCTACGATCCGCTCGGCCGCCTCGTCGCCTACCAGGACTCGACGGGCGCCGCCGGCCGCATGGAGAACGACGCGCTCGGCCGCCCCACGACGCTCCATTTCTCCGACGGCACCACCGAGCGCTTCACGTGGGACGGCCGCCACCGCGTCACGTCGTTCACCAACGAGCGCGGCGAGCTCTTCCGCATGGTGTGGACCGGCATGGACGCGCTCCGGAAGGTGATCGGCCCGGACGGCGCCGAGTGGACGTTCGAGCTCGACGCCCTGGAGCGCCCCACCGCCGTCGTGAGCCCGCGCGCCGAGCGCTACGAGATCCGCTACGATCGCGCCGGAAACGTCCGCGAGGAGACGACCTTCGACGGCTCCACGTTCCGCTACCAGCACGACCGCGCGGGGCGCCTCTCCCGCGCGGACCTGCCCGGCGATCAGTGGCTCTCGTTCTCCTACGACGACGACGGCCTCCCCATCGAGGAGGACTCCCCGCACGGCCGCCGCACCTTCGCGTGGGACGAGCGCGGCCACCTCACCGAGGCCGTCCTCGAGGACCACGATCGCTCCATCGTCGTCCGCCGCCGGTACGACGAGATCGGCCAGCCCATCGCCGAGAAGCAGGGCGATTTCCTGATCCGCTACGAGTACGACAAGCTCGGCCGCGTCGCCCTCCGCGAGCTCCCCGGCGGCCTCGTCACGCGCTACTTCCACGACGCCTCGGGCGACCTCGTCGGCGTCGATCACGCGGGGCACCGCACCCTCATCCAGAACGATCGCCTCGGCCGCGAGGCGCGCCGCCACGTCTACACGGGCGCGATCGACATCGTCACGGCGATCGATCCCCACGTCCGCTGGGCCGATCAGCGCGTGTCGAGCCACGCCGACGCGACGAAGCCCCCCGTCTCCCTCGCGCACCGCCGCGTCACGTACGACGCCTCGCTCCGCCCCGTCGAGATCGCCGACGCCCGCTGGGGCCGCACGGGCTTCGTGTACGACGCACACGATCGCCTCGTCGGCGTCGAGGGCCGGGGCGGCGGCCGCTACGACCACGACGCCTCCGGCGCGATGATCGGCGCCGCCTCGCACGACGCGCTCGCCGCGGGCCCGTGGCGCGTCCGCGAGGGCAACGTCCTGCTCCGAACGACGACGGCCGAGTACGCCTACGACGCCGCGAACCGCCGCCGCAAAAAGACCCCGCTCGGCGGGGGCAAGCCCACCGAGTACCTGTGGGACGCGCGCAGCCGCCTCCGCGAGGTGCGCCTCCCCGGCGGCGATCGCGTGCTCTTCACGTACGACGCCTTCGGCCGCCGCGTGCGCAAGCTCATCGTCCCGCCGCCGCTCCCGCCCGAGGACCTGGGCGTCCGCGCGCCGCCGAAGAACCGCTTCGTCGAGTACGTCTGGTCCGGCGCCGTGCTCGCCGCCGAGATCGACTCCGAGCGCGGCACGCGCGTCTTCGTCCACCACCCGCTGACCATGTTCCCCCTCCTGCAGATCGAGCAGGGCGAGGTGTTCACCTACGTCACCGACGCCGTCGGCACGCCGCGCGAGCTCATCGACGAGCGCGGGCAGATCGCGTGGGCCGCCGCGATCTCCCCTTTCGGCCGCGTCGTCGACACGTACCGCGACCCCGGCGCGAAGGAGATCACGACGCCGTTCCGCCAGCTCGGCCACTACGCCGACGACGAGACGGGCCTGCTCTACGCGCTCCACCGCTACTTCGACCCCGAGACGGCGCGCTTCCTCAGCATCGATCCGCTGCTCGTCCTCTCCGGCGGCGATCTCTTCGGCCTCACCAAGAGCCCCACGTTCACGGTGGATCCGCTCGGCCTCGCGCCCAAGGTCGGCGTCTACGGCGACAGCATGCCCGGCGTCGAGAAGCACGAGCCGCTGCAGGCGACGTGGGGGCAGAACAAAGGCCTCGGCCCGCGCGGCTCGTGGCCTTTCCAGAACGCGAACCCCGTCATCGGCCTCGGCGAGAAGAAGCACGACGACGTCCACGCGCACGCCGACGAGATCTTCCTGAAGGAGCACGGAAAGAAGCCGGATCAGATCCACGAGCTCCCGGCGGAGACGGTCATCGACGTCCAGCGCCGCGCGATGGAGAAGGCCAAGGTCGCGCAGGCCCAGGTCGACAAGGTGATCGCGGCCTCGAAGCAGCACGCCAAGAAGCTCATCTGCGTCGGTTGATCCCCACCCCGGCGCGCTCGCGTCGCGTCACCGCGCCTTCTTCTTCGCCGTCACCTTCTTCGCCGCCACCTTCGCGCCGCCCTTCTTCGCCGCCGCCTCCGGCGCCTTCGTCGCCGCCGCCTTCACCACCTTCGTCGCCGCCGCCTTCACCACCTTCGTCGCCGCGACCTCCGGCGCCTTCGTCACCTCCGCCGCGCTCTGTCGCACCGCCGGCACGCCGCCCGCCCGCCCGCGCACCGCGAGCAGCGTGAGCGCGGGCGAGTCCCCCGGATCGTCGTCCTCCTCCGGCGTGACGGGCTCGTGCGCGATCACCAAGCGATCCCCCGGGAGCACCACCATCGCCGCGGGCGCCGCCGGCACCTCGACCGAGCCGAGCTGCACCTCCGCGTCCGCGTCCCACACCTCCACGACGCGCGGCCCCAGGAACACCCGCTGCGTCAGCACCGCCATGAGCGGCCACGCCGCGAGCGGGAGCACGACGTCCCTGTTCGCCTGGCGCTTCCCCTTCAGCCACGCCTTCGCGTTCGCCTTCGCTTCCCCGGTCTCCACGTCGAGCAGCGCGCCTCCCGCGACCACGTGCCGCCCGTCCGCGAAGCTCGCGTCGCGCTGCACCATGACGGGCGACTTGCCCTCGAACAGCCGCTCCAGCGAGGCCGTATTCAACACGACGAACGCCCCGTCGGCCGCCGTGATCACCATCCGCGAGCGCGCGCGATCGAGCCGCACGCCCAGCGGCTTCTTGACCGAGCTCCCCTTCGCCGCGACCTTCCCTGCCGCGAGATCCCACACCGTCACGCCGCCCTTCGGATCGATCGCCGCGAGCCTCCCTCCCGGCAAGAACGCCTCGAGCACCGACCCGCCCGCCAGCTCGTGCACCCGCTCCCCCGTCGCGAGATCGAACACCCAGTGAAGCGTCGTCGGCCGCGCATCGACCCTGGAGTCCTCCCTCAGCCACGTCGTCGCGAGA
>WBZX01002789.1_pt1 | contig 11590 bp, 10 predicted proteins | sample 5204211 | NCBI WGS metagenome assembly WBZX01 (sample SAMN12344362, study PRJNA552823) | activated sludge metagenome | biome: Activated sludge suspended growth; feature: Nitrification reactor; material: Wastewater; isolation source: activated sludge from nitrification reactor of wastewater...
AACGTCTCCGGCAGCGCGGCCAGCGCGCAGAGCCAGCGGCTGAACGTGGTGGCGAGCAACCTCGCCAACGCCGACACCGTGGCCGGCCCCGACGGCCAGGCCTACAAGGCGCGCCAGGTGGTGTTCCAGACGCAGCTGATGGGCGAGGTCGGCGCGGCCGGCGTGCGCGTCAGCACCGTGCAGGAAGACCAGACGCAGGGCCGCCGCGTGCACGACCCCAAGCACCCCGGCGCCGACGCCGAGGGCTACGTCACCTACAGCAACGTGAACCCGGTGGAGGAGATGGTCAACATGATCTCCGCCTCGCGTTCGTACCAGAACAACGTCGAGGTGATGAACACCGCGAAGAGCCTGCTGCTGAAGACGCTGCAGATGGGCCAGTAACCCCACCCGAGCACACACCATGGCCGTCTCTTCCGTCACCTCCGCCTCGACCGACCTGGCCGCCAAGACCAGCGCCGCGCCCGGCGACGCGTCCGACCGCTTCCTCAAGCTGCTGGTCGCGCAGATGCAGAACCAGGACCCGCTCAATCCGATGGACAACGCGCAGGTCACCAGCCAGATGGCGCAGATCAACACCGTCACCGGCATCGACAAGCTCAACGGTTCGGTGCAGGGCCTGTCGAGCCAGTTCATGCAGATGCAGGCGCTGCAGGGCGCCGGCCTGGTCGGCCGCGATGTGATCGTGCCCGGCAGCCAGCTCGACATCGTCGATGGCGTGGGGCAGGGCGGGTTCGAACTGACCTCGCCGGCCGACGCGGTGAAGGTCGAGATCCTCTCGCCCAGCGGCCAGGTGGTCGAGACCATGCAACTGGGCGCGCAGAGCGCCGGCATGCACAGCTTCGACTGGGCCGCCGGCACCGCCACCAATGACAGCGGCCTGCGCTTCAAGGTCACCTCCACGCTCGGCGGCACCACCACCACCGCCACCGCGCTGATGCGCGACCGCGTCGACGCAGTGAGCACCAGCGGCACCGGCTTCAGCCTCGAACTGGCCCGCTCGGGCAGCGTCGAGTACAGCGCGGTCAAGGCCTTCAACTGATTCCGAATTTCACCGAGGACACACCATGAGCTTCCAGCAAGGTCTTTCCGGACTGAACGCCACCAGCAAGAACCTGGAGGTGATCGGCAACAACGTCGCCAACGCCAACACCTTCGGCTTCAAGGCGGCGCGCGCCGAGTTCGCCGACATGTACGCCACCTCGATGAACGGCTCGGGCACGAGCAACATCGGCATCGGCGTGAACCTCTCCGCGGTGTCGCAGCAGTTCACGCAGGGCAACATCGTCACCACCGAGAACCCGATGGACCTGTCGCTCAACGGCGCCGGCTTCTTCCAGGTGACCGACGGCAAGAGCCCGATCACCTACACGCGCAACGGCCAGTTCAAGGTCGACCGCGACGGCTTCGTCGTCAACAACCAGGGCGACAAGCTGATGGGCTACCCGGCCGACGGCAACGGCATCATCCAGCCCGGCACCGCCGGCCCGCTGCGCATGCCCACCGCCGGCATCAACCCGGCGGCCACCTCGACCATCACGATGGAGATGAACCTCGACTCGCGCGCCCGCAGCACGCTGCCGGCGGCCGGCGCGCAGATCGTGCTCTCCGACCCGAGCACCTACAACAACGCCACCTCGCTGACCGTCTACGACGACAAGGGCCAGGACGTGGCGCTGACCTACTACTTCCAGAAGTCGGCCACCGACACCTGGAACGTCTACGTCACGGCCAACGGCGCGCCGATCAGCACCGACGCCTCGGGCAACCCGCTGCCCTCGACGACCATCAACTTCCCCGCCAACGGCGGCACGCCGACCGCGCCGGTGGGCCCGGTGACGCTGAACATCCCGGCCTCGACCAATGCCAACGGCGCGCAGACCCTGGCCATCAACGGCGTGCAGCTCGACCTCGCCGGCGCCACCCAGTACGGCTCCAACTTCGGCGTCACCGACCTGAGCCAGAACGGCTACGCGCCGGGCCAGCTGGTGGGCATCCAGTTCGAGGCCAACGGCATCGTCACGGCACGCTACTCCAACGGCCAGTCCAAGCCGGCCGGCCAGGTGGAGATCGCCACCTTCCGCAACAACCAGGGCCTGCAGCCCATGGGCGGCAACGGCTGGCAGCGCAGCTTCGCCTCGGGCGATCCGGTGGTGGGCATTCCCGGCGACGGCAACCTCGGCAGCATCCAGTCGGGTTCGCTGGAGGAATCGAACGTCGACCTGACCGGCGAGCTGGTCAACATGATCACCGCGCAGCGCGTCTACCAGGCCAACGCGCAGACCATCAAGACGCAGGACCAGGTGCTGCAGACGCTGGTCAACCTGCGCTGATCGCTTTCGCTGAACCGACCCGAGCTGAAGGACTGCCGTGGACCGCCTCATCTACCTGAGCATGGCCGGCGCGAAGGCCAACATGCAGCGCCAGGACGTGCTGGCGAACAACCTCGCCAACGTGTCGACGCCGGGCTTCCGCGCCGAGCTGCACGCCTTCCGCGCGGTGCCGGTGCAGGGCAGCGGGGCCAGCACGCGGGTCTACGCGCTCGAATCGACGCCGGGCTACGACATGAGCCCGGGCGTGGTGTCGACCACCGGCCGCCCGCTCGACGTGGCGATGCGCGGCAACGCCTGGCTCTCGGTGCAGGGCCTGGACGGCACCGAGGCCTACACGCGCGGCGGCTCGCTCGAGGTCGGCGCCGACGGCATGCTGGTCACGCACGGCGGCCTGCAGGTGCTGGGCGACGGCGGGCCGATCCAGGTGCCGGCCAACAGCGAGGTGAGCATCGCCGCCGACGGCACCGTCAGCGCGCGCGCCACCAATGGCCGCAGCAGCACGGTCGGGCGGCTCAAGCTGGTCACGCCGGAAGCGCCGCTGAACCGCGGCGAGGACGGCCTGTTCCGCGCCGCCGACGGCGATCTGTCGGCCGACACCACGGCTCGCCTGCAGGACGGCGCGCTCGAGGGCAGCAACGTCAGCCCGGTCGAGACCATGGTGGCGATGATCTCCGCGGCGCGCCAGTTCGAAGCCCAGATGAAGGTGCTGCAGAACGCCGAGGGCAACGAGAAGGCGGCCGCGCAGCTGCTGTCGGTGTCGTGACCCGCGACGCCACAAGGAAAGGAAGCCGATCATGATGCGATCGCTGTGGACCTCGAAGACCGGCATGGAAGCCCAGCAGACCCAGCTGGACGCCATCTCGAACAACCTCGCCAACTCGGCCACCAACGGCTACAAGAAGTCGCACGTGGTGTTCGAGGACCTGATGTACCAGAACATCCGCCAGGCCGGCGCCAACAGCAGCGAGCAGACCACGCTGCCCACCGGCCTGCAGGTCGGCCTGGGCACGCGCGCGGTGGCCAACGTGCGCAGCTTCACGCAGGGCAACCTGCAGCAGAGCAGCAACCCGCTGGACATCGCGGTGCAGGGCAACGGCTTCTTCGAGGTGCAGATGCCCGACGGCACCACCGGCTACACGCGCGACGGCTCCTTCCAGGTCAGCGCGCAGGGGCAGATCGTCACCAACAACGGCTACCTGCTCAACCCGGGCATCACGATTCCCGCCAACGCGCAGAGCGTCACGGTCGGCAACGACGGCACGGTCAGCGTGGTGTTGCCGGGCAACGCGCAGCCGCAGTCGGTGGGGCAGATCCAGCTCGCCAGCTTCATCAACCCGGCCGGCCTCGAGCCCAAGGGGCAGAACCTGTTCGCCGAGACCGCCGCCTCGGGCTCGCCGCAGACCGGCGCGCCGGGCAGCAACGCGCTGGGCTCGCTGCGCCAGGGCTTCGTCGAGACCAGCAACGTCAACGTGGTCGAGGAGCTGATCGGCATGATCCAGACGCAGCGCGCCTACGAGCTCAACTCCAAGGCGATCCAGACCTCCGACCAGATGCTGCAGAAGCTGGGGCAGCTCTGATGAAGATCATCGCGACCGCCGCCATCGCCGCCGCCGCCACGCTGCTGGCCGGCTGCCAGACGCTCAACGCGCCGCCCAAGGTCGACGTGGCCGAGCCCACCAGCGCGCTGCCGGTGGCGCAGCCGGCGCCGACCGTGAACAACGGCGCGATCTTCCAGGGCACGCAGTACCGGCCGCTGTTCGAGGACCATCGTGCGCGCCTGGTCGGCGACACGATCACGGTGCAGATCGTCGAGAAGGTCTCGGCGACGCAGAAGAGCACCAGCAGCATCGACAAGAGCGGCAAGCTCAGCGCCGGCGTCACCGCGCTGCCCTTCGTCTCGAGCAACTCCTTCGGCCGCGCCAGCGTGGCCGGAACCTCGAGCAATTCGCTGGACAACAAGGGCAGCACCGAGAACAGCAACGACTTCTCCGGCACCATCACCGCCACGGTGACGGGCGTGCTGCCCAACGGCCACCTGCTGGTGGCCGGCGAGAAGCAGATCGGCGTCAACCACAACGTCGACGTGCTGCGCTTCTCCGGCCAGGTCGACCCGCGCGCCATCCAGCCCGGCAACACCGTGGCCTCGGCGCAGATCGCCAACGTGCGCATCGAGCAGCGCGGCCGCGGCGCCCAGGCCGAGGCGAACGGAATTGGCTGGCTGGCACGCTTCTTTTTGAACGTTCTGCCGATCTAGCTCGCGCGAAGAATGGGGTCATGGAACATGACTCCGTCTCCGGCTTCCACGACCGCTCCGAGCAGCTCGAGCGCCTGATCCGCACGCTGATCACCGCCGCCGCGCTGCTCGCCAGCGCCGCGCTGTGGTGGCCCGGGCCCGCATACGCCGCACGCATCAAGGAGATCGCCAGCGTGCAGGGCGTGCGCAGCAACCCGCTGGTGGGCTACGGCATCGTCGTCGGGCTGGACGGCACCGGCGACCAGACCACCTCCACGCCCTTCACCGCGCAGAGCATCGCCGCGATGCTGCAGCAGATGGGCGTGACGGTGCCGGCCGGCGCGAGCATGCAGCTCAAGAACGTCGCCGCGGTGATGGTGACCGCGCAGCTGCCGCCCTTCGCGCAGCCGGGGCAGACGCTGGACGTGAACGTCTCCTCGCTGGGCAATGCCAAGAGCCTGCGCGGCGGCACGCTGATCGCCACGCCGCTCAAGGGCGCTGACGGCCAGATCTATGCGCTGGCACAGGGCAACCTGATCGTCGGCGGCGCCGGCGCCTCGGCGGCCGGCTCCAAGGTGCAGATCAACCACCTCGCCGCCGGGCGCGTGCCCGAGGGGGCGACGGTGGAGCGTTCGGTGCCCACGCCGCTCAACCAGGGCGATGCCATCCAGCTCGACCTCGCCGCCAGCGACTACGGCACGGCGCGTGACGTGGCCAAGGTCATCAACGGCAAGATGGGCGAGGGCATCGCGCAGGCGCTCGACGGCCGCACCGTGCGCGTGCGCATGCCGGCCGCGCCGGACGCGCGCGTGGCCTTCCTCGCCGACATCGAGAACTTGGCCGTAGACCGCGCCGCGCCGGCCGCGCGCGTGGTGATCAACGCACGCACCGGCTCCATCGTGGTCAACCAGGCGGTGACGCTGGCGCCCTGCGCGGTGGCGCACGGCAACCTCTCGGTGACCATCAGCAACACGCCGGTGGTGAGCCAGCCCAACGCGCTGGCCAGCGGCACGACCGTCGCGCGCGACAAGGCCGACATCACCATCAGCCAGCAGGCCGGCTCGCTGATCCAGATGCCGGCCGGCACGCAGCTGGTCGACGTGGTCAAGGCGCTCAACTCGCTGGGCGCCACGCCGCAGGACCTGCTCGCGATCCTTCAGGCCATCAAGGCGGCCGGCGCACTCAATGCGGAGCTGGAGGTGATCTGATGTCTCTCAACCCGACCAGCTCGCTGGCCACCGACACACGCTCGCTCGAGGCGCTCAAGTTCAGCGCCGGCAAGAACCCGAAGGCTGCCGTCAAGGAGGCCGCCAAGCAGTTCGAGGCGCTTTTCATGCAGCAGCTGATGAAGAGCATGCGCGATGCGAGCATGAGCAGCGGCATGCTCGACAACGAGGGCTCCAAGCTCGGCACCGAGATGCTGGACACGCAGTTCGCGACCAAGATGACCGGCCTGCCGGGCGGGCTGTCGGACATCATCGCCAAGCAGCTGGAACGGCAGATGAGCGGCGCGCAGCCGGCCATCCCCGATACCAGCGGCACGGCCACCAAGGGCGTGGCGCCGGCGAGCGGCGCCAAGGGCACGGCAGGGCAGGCCGAGTTCGTCAGCCGCCACAGCGAGGCCGCGCGCGCGGCCGAGGCCGAGAGCGGCATCCCCGCCGCCTTCATGATCGCCCAGGCCGCGCACGAAACCGGCTGGGGCCAGCGCGACATCCGCAACGCCGACGGCAGCCCGTCGAACAACCTGTTCGGCATCAAGGCCGGCGCGTCGTGGAAGGGTGCGGTCGCCGAGGTGACCACCACCGAATACGTCGATGGCCAGCCGCGCAAGGTGACGGCCAGGTTCCGCGCCTATGCGAGCGCCGCCGACAGCTTCGCCGACTACGCGAAGCTGATGAAGACCAGCCCGCGCTACACCGGCGTCGTCTCCAACGCGACCACGGCGCAGGGCTTCGCGCAGGGCCTGCAGAACGCCGGCTACGCCACCGACCCGGCCTACGCCGACAAGCTGGCGCGCACCATCAACACCACGCTGCGCCTGCAGCGGGCCATGAGCTGAAGGACGGCCGAGCATGAGCGCTTCCGCACTGATGTCGCTGGGCGTGCGCGCGATGAGCGCGAACTACGCCGCCCTGCAGGCCACCGGCCACAACATCTCCAACGCCAACACCGAGGGCTACTCGCGCCAGAGCGTGGTGCTCGAGACCAACGGCGGCCAGTTCACCGGCGCCGGCTTCTTCGGCAAGGGCGTCAACGTCGCCACGGTGCAGCGCGAGCACAGCGACTTCCTCACCCGCGAGGCGTCCACCACCAAGGCCATCGCCGCGGCCGACGAGGCGCGCAGCAGCCAGCTGCAGCAGTTGGAGAAGGTATTCCCGCTCGGCGAGGACGGCATCGGCTACGCCGCCACCTCGATGTTCAACGCGCTGGTCGACGTGGCCAACAAGCCCGCCGACACCTCGGCGCGCCAGGTGGTGCTGGCGCGCGCCGGCGAGTTCGCCACGCGCGTGAAGACCGCCGGCGAGCAGCTCGACACGCTGCAGCAGGGCGTCACCGAGGAGCTCAAGGCCAGCATCACGCAGGTGAACATGCTGGCCGGCCGCGTCGCGGAGCTGAACCAGAAGATCGCTGCGGTGAAGGGCTCGGGCCAGTCGCCCAACGACCTGCTCGACCAGCGCGACCAGACCATCAGCGAGATCAGCCGCTACGTGCAGGTCACCACCATGGAGGCGGGCGACGGCAGCATGAGCGTGTTCATCGGCGGCGGCCAGAAGCTGGTGCTGGGCAACCAGGCGACCAGGCTGGTGGCGGTGGCCGATGCCTACGACCCCTCGCGCCTGCAGCTCGGCGTGAACGATTCCGGCGCGGTGCGCGAGATGCCGCAGGAGCTGGTGACCGGCGGCTCGATCGCCGGGCTGCTGCGCTTCCAGAACGACGACCTGGTCAGCGCGCGCAACCAGCTCGGCCAGATCGCGGCGGCCGTGGCCGGCAGCGTCAACCGGCAGCAGGCGCTCGGCCTGGACGGCAGCCAGCCGCCGGCCAGCGGCGCGCCGCTGCTGACCGTCGGCGCGCCGCAGGTGCTGCCGGCATCGAGCAACACGGGCGGCGCCACCGTGTCGATCAGCGTCAGCAATCCGACCGAGCTTCAGGCGAGCGACTACGAACTGGTGCGCGACCCGGCGCTGCCGGCCGGCAGCTACACGCTGACGCGCCTGTCCGACGGCAACTCGCAGACGGTGACCGACGGCGCCATCGTCGACGGCTTCCAGATCAGCATCGGCGCGACGGCGCCGGCCGCCAACGACCGCTTCCTGCTGCAGCCGGTGTCGGCGGCATCGCGCAACGCCACGCTGGCGCTGGAGAACACGCGCGGCCTCGCGGCGGCCTCGCCGGTGGCGGCCACCTTCGACGTCGACAACATCGGCACCGCCTCGGTGGCCGCGCTGAGCGCGACGGCGGTGAACGCCGCGGCCGCGCCGCTGACCGCCACGATCACCTTCACCAACGACAGCGGCGCCTACAACTGGGAGCTGCGCGATGCCAGCAACGCGCTGGTGCGCAGCGGCACCGGCACCTGGAGCGCCGGCCAGGCGATCCGCAGCGACGCCTGGGCGCCCGCGACGCCGGCGCAGCGCTACGACTGGTCGCTCGATCTGTCGGGCGTGCCGCGCAGCGGCGACGTGCTGACGGTGGGCAACACGCCCTTCCCGGCCTCGGACAACGGCAACGCGAAGGCCATGATGGCGCTGCGCGATGCCGGCCTGGTCGGCCAGAGCACGCTGCCCAGCGGCACCGTGGTGCCGGGCGCGAGCGTCACCGATGCCTACGCCAACATGCTCGCCGAGGTGGGCGTGCGCGTGCAGGGCGCGCAGCTGTCGGCCAAGCAGTCGGCCGCCATCGCCGACCAGGCCGATGCCAACCTCTCGGCCAAGGTCGGCGTCAACCTCGACGAGGAAGCCGCACGGCTGATCCAGTTCCAGCAGAGTTACCAGGCCGCGGCCAAGATCCTGCAGGTGGCGCAGTCGCTGTTCGACACGCTGCTGCAGACCGCCGGCTGAGAAGGAGAACCACCATGAGCCTGCGCATCAGCACCCGGCGCGCCAACGAATCCGGCATCGAAACGCTGCAGAAGCGCCAGGTCGAGATGGCCGACGCCCAGGAGCGCCTGACCAGCGGCAAGCGCGTGAGCCGCGCCAGCGACGACCCGGCCGCGGCGGCGCGCGCCGAGCGCGCGCTGGCCGGCCAGATGCGCGCCGAGACCAGCCAGCGCGCGGTGGACGCGAGCCGCACCGCGATGTCGCTGACCGAGACGGCGATGGGCGATTCGCTCGAGCTGCTGCAGCAGGCGCGCGAGGCCCTGGTGGCGGCGGGCAATGCCTCCTACAGCGATCAGGAGCGCAGCAACCTGGCCGAGAAGATCAAGGCGATCCGCAACCAGCTGCTCTCGGTGGCGAATCGCAGCGACGGCGCCGGCAGCTACCTGTTCGGCGGGCAGGGCGCGACCACGCAACCCTTCGTCGACGCGCCCGGCGGCGTGGCCTACAAGGGCGTGAGCGGCGAGCGCCGCACCGAGGCCGGCACCGATCTGCCGCTGACGGTCAACGGCGACGGCGTCTTCATGACCGCGCGCACCGGCAACGGCGTATTCCAGACCAGCGCGGGCGCGGGCGTCACCAACGCGTGGATCGACAACGGCCAGGTCAGCAACCCTTCCGCGCTGACCGGCTCGACCTACACGCTGCAGTTCAGCGTCTCCGGCGGCGCCACCACCTATGCGGTGCTGAAGGACGGCAACCCCACCGCGGTGACCGCGGCGCCCTACGTGTCGGGCCAGGACATCACGGTCGACGGCATGAGCTTTCGCATCAGCGGCACGCCGGCCAACGCCGACAGCTTCACGGTGCAGCCCTCGAGCTCGACGCTGTCGATCTTCGACACGCTCGACCGCGCGGTCACGCAGCTCGCCACCAAGGGCCGCAGCACGGCGCAGATCGCCCAGGGCAACACCGACGGGCTGCGCGACATCGACCAGACCCTGGCGCAGCTGCAGGGCGCGCGCGCGGTGGCCGGCGAGATGCTCTCGCGCATCGAGGGCGAGACCTTGCGCCTGGCCGGCCAGAAGCTCGCCAACCAGACGGAACGCAGCAATGCGGAAGATTTGGACATGACGGACGCCATCTCCAAGTTCCAGAACATGCAAACCGGCTACGATGCCGCGCTGAAGTCGTACTCGATGGTGCAGCGCCTGTCGCTGTTCGACTATCTCAAGGCCTGAATCCATGCTTGACGTCGCGATCCTCGGCCAGGTGGCCTTCGGCTACTCGCCCTACATCGACAAGAACCGCTCGGTCTCGGCGACGCGGCTGACCGTCTTTCCGCTGCGGCCCGACATGGCGCCCGACGCGGCGCAGCTGCTCGAGGCCATCGCCGGCGTGTGGCCGGCCGACGGCGCCAAGGTCTCGCTCAACGTGGCCAGCGAATCGCTGCTGCAGGAGCTGATGCAGGCGCAGCCGGCCGGCAACGTGATGGTCGAGATCCCGGCCTTCATGGCCTGCGATGCGGCCAACACCGCCGCGATCGTCGCGCTGCATGGCCACGGCAACACGCTGCTGCTCAAGGGCCGGCCGCTGGCCGAACTGCCGCGCGAGGTGCTGCCCTGCTTCAGGTATTCGATCATCGACCTGGCCGACGACCGCCGCCTCGACGGCACCCAGCCGCCGCCGGGCGTGACGCGCAGCATCCCGCACCTGCAGGCCGGCGTGCGCACGATCGCCCAGATGGAGCAGGCCTTCGCGCGCGGCGCGGAAGCCGTGCTCGGCTGGCCGATCGACGATGCCATCCAGGGCGGCGCCAAGGCCAAGGTGGCCGGCCAGCCGGACATGCAGGCGATGGTCGAGCTGATCCGCCAGGTCGATGCGGCCGAGCCGATCGAGAAGCTGGAGAACACGCTCAAGCGCGACCCCTCGCTCGCCTTCAAGCTGATGCGCTACATCAACTCGCCGGCCTTCGGGCTGCGCGTGGAGATCAGCTCGTTCCGCCACGCCATCATGATGCTCGGCTACAAGCGCCTCAAGCGCTGGGTGGCGCTGCTGCTGGCCACCGCCAGCAAGGACGTCAACATGCGCCCGGTGATGTTCGCCGCCGTGCGCCGCGGGCTGCTGATGGAGGAGCTCGGCCGCTCCGCCGGCGACGAGGAGATGCGCAGCGAGCTGTTCATCTGCGGCGTGTTCTCGCTGCTCGACCGCATGTTCCAGCAGCCCTTCTCCGACCTGTTCGCGAGCATCCCGGTGCCCGAGCGCGTCGTCCAGGCGCTGGCCAAGGAGACCGGCCCGTTCCAGCCCTACGTGAACATGGTGCGCGCGATCGAGAACGAATCGCTGTTCGACTTCCGCGAAGCCGCCGACGCGCTCATGCTGGGCGTCAGCGAAGTCAACCGCGCGCAGCTGCGCGCCCTCACCGCCGCATCGCAACTCGAATGAAGGGAGCCCGGGCCCCGTGGCAGTAAGGGGCCCGATCCGCCCCGAGACCCGGCTGCCGCTGGCGGCCTGGATGCCCCTGCTCGACACCCTGGCCGAGCCGGTGCTGCTGTTCGACGCCGACGGCGTGGTCGCCTTCGCCAACCGTGCCGCGCAAGGCCCGCTGCACTCTGCCGTGGGGCAGGGCGTGGCCGCGCTGGCGCCCTGGCTGGGTGCCGCGGCCACCGAGTGGCTGCAGGCCGCGCAGCGCGGCGCACCGCGTGCCGCCGAGCCGCCGCCGGCCGAACTGAACGACGCGCGCCGCGCCAGCCTGGCCTGGCGCCGGCTCGACTCCGGCGAAGGCGTGCTCAGCCTGCAGCCGCTGGCCAGCGCCGCGCCGCAACAGGCCTTCCGCGTCGTCTGGGATGCGCCCTTTCCCGCCGTCCTGCAGGACGCCGAGTTCCGCCTCGTCGACGTCAACCCCGCCTTCCTCGAGTTCAGCGGCCGCACGCGCGAGTGGCTGATCGGCCGCGACCCGATCGAGATGCAGCCGGCCGAGGATCGGCACG
>WBZX01002791.1_pt1 | contig 11588 bp, 8 predicted proteins | sample 5204211 | NCBI WGS metagenome assembly WBZX01 (sample SAMN12344362, study PRJNA552823) | activated sludge metagenome | biome: Activated sludge suspended growth; feature: Nitrification reactor; material: Wastewater; isolation source: activated sludge from nitrification reactor of wastewater treatment...
CACGATCCGCAAGGCGATCGCGCGCGACCGGCTGCGCACCGTACCGCTTCGAGGTGCGCTATGAGCGACGCACACGAGTGGGAGCAGCGGGTGCTCGCATGCGTCGTCGACGGCGACGTGAACGACGAAGCGGCCCTGCGGATCGCCTGTGGCAGCGACGACGACCGACGCGCCGAGCTCGCGCTTCTCGACGAGCTCGGCGGGTTGCTCGACGCCCCGGGTGTGGACGCGGCGGCGCGGGCCCTGGCCGCGGCCACGCTCGAACGCCTCGGCGAGCCCAGGCTGCGCGCGCAGCCGGCCCCGCGACCCCAGCGGTCATCGACCTGGCGCCGGGTCGGCCTGATCGCCAGCGGCGTGACCGCAATGGCCGTCGCGTTGCTGCTGGTGCTGGTGTGGGCCGTGCCGCCGCGCGCCGTGACACCACCCGTCGTGACCCTCGCCACCATCACCGGTGACGTGCGCGTGGACGGTATCGCCGTCGGCGACGCTCCGGTCGCACTCACGCTCGGCTCGGTCATCGAGCCCGGCGCCGATGCGACGGCCTGCCTGCACTTCGATCCACAGATCGACGCCTGCATCGACGCGCAGAGCTCGGTCCGCATCGCCGCACTCGACGAGGCGGAGATCGGCCTCGAGGTCACGCGTGGACGGGTCGTCGCGGCGCTCGATCCCCTGCCGACCGGCATGCACTTCCGGTTGATGGGCGGCGGCATGCGGGCGACCGCGGTCGGCACCGCGCTGTCGTTGGAAGTGCAGGATGGATTCGCGAGAACCGCCGTGCTCGAGGGCAAGGTCGCCGTGGAGGCCGACGGACAGGAGCAGCCGCTGGTCGCGGGCGAAGGGGCGTCGCAGCGTGCCGGCCGTCTACACGTCGATGCCCTCGGCGCCGACTCGGTGGCGCGCGACTGGTCGTTGCTTCGCCGTGCACGGCTCGGCGACGCGCAGGCCCACGGGGAGCCATCGGTCGACGCGCAGCCGGCCGCGGCCGCGGCTGCGATCGGGGCCGAACTGCCGGCGGCCTCGCCGACATTCACCGCACCGCCACCGCCAGTGCCAGACGACCAGGCGTCGGTGCGCACGCCCACGACCAAGCCACCGCGGCGCTCGGCCATGCGCCTGCTGGGCGACGCCCGGGCAGCGTTGGGTCGCGGCGAGCTCCGCGAGGCGGCGCGCGCCTACGAGGACTTGATCGCCAGCCATCCCCGCGCGGCCGAGGCCCACGCGGCCTGCGTCTCGCTCGGCGATCTGTACATCGGCCATCTCAGCAACCCGCGCGCCGCGGCGCGGTGGTTTCGCCGCTATCTCGCCGATGGCGGTGGATCGTTGGCACCGGAGGCGCGGCACGGGCTCGTGCGCGCCGCACGGGCGCTCGGTGACGAAGCTGGCGAGCGCGCGGCGATCGACGCGTTCGTCCGCGCCCATCCCCGCGATGGTCGGGTGGCGACGCTACGTCGACGCCTGACGAGTCTGAACACCGCCGATCCCTAGCATCGGCCGGCACCCCGGAGGTCACATGATCGTCGAACGAGTGCCACGCGATCGCGTGGCGTGGTTCCCCCATTGTCTCGCGATCGCCACGATCGTGGGCGGCACGAGTGCGCGGGCGGACGCCGCCGAGATTCCCGCCGATCCCAGCAACTACCAGGAACTCATCGCCGGACTGCAACCCGGTGACACGCTGCAGCTGGCCGCGGGGACCTACAACCGGATCCTCATCAGCGGGATCCACGGGACCGCCGACGCCTGGATCACGGTCGAGGGACCTGCTAGCGGAGCACCAGCGATCATCGGCAGCGAGTCGTGCTGCAACACCGTGCAGCTGTACGACAGCTCGTTCGTCGCGATCCGCAACCTGACCATCGACCTGCAGGGACTGTTCGTCGACGGCGTGAACGCAAAGGACAGCGTCAGCCACCACATCCTGATCGAGAACAACACCATTCAGAACTTTCCGCCCGGCTCGCAGTCGATCGTGGGGATCAACACGAAGTCGCTGGCGTACCACTGGACGATTCGCGGCAACACGATCCTCGAGCCGGGGACCGGCCTGTACCTCGGCGGCTCGAGCGGCGACATGCAGTTCATCGCCGGAGTCGTCGAGAACAACCTGGTGGTGAACGCGGTCGGCTACGACATGCAGATCAAGCACCAGGTCGAGTACGCCCAGCCCGAAAGCCTCGAACCCGGTCCACACGTGACCATCGTGCGCAACAATGTATTCATCAAGGACGATCGCGCGAGCGAGGACGGCGATCGTCCCAATCTCCTGGTCGGCGGGTTCCCCGAGGGGGGACCGGGCAGCGAGGACATGTACCACGTCTACGGCAATCTGCTGTTTCACAACTCGCGCGAGGCCCTGATGCAGGCCTCGGGACGCGCCTCGATCCACGACAACATCTTCATCGGATCGTCGGCAGCGATCCCGGCATTGGTCATCCGCAACCACGCCGGCAAGGACGTGAAGCTCATGCACGTCTACAACAACACCTTCTACGCGGAGGGCACGGCGATCTCCTTCGTGAACATGGCGACGCAGGACGACGCGGTGGTCGGCAATCTGATCTTCGCAACCACGCCGTTCACCGGCCCCATCACCGATGCCCGCGACAACCTGTTCGCCCCGCTGGCCGAGGCCGCGAACTATGTGCAGATGCCGGCAGCAGCCCTCGGCGCGATGGACTTCTACCCGCTCCCAGGCGCGGTGGAGGGTCCCGCGCTCGACCTCGAGAAGTTCGCCGACCAGGTCGACTACGACCGCGACTACAATGGCCAGCCCAAGGGCGGATTCACCTTCCGTGGGGCCTACGCCGGCGCAGGTGACAACCCGGGCTGCCCGCTCGAACAGGCGACCAAGGACGACGACTGCGCCGGCCCGGGTGATCCCAGTGATCCGGGTCCGGGGGGTCCGGGTGGTGGTGGTGGTTCGACGAGCGGGAGCAGCGACGGTGGCTCGAGCAATGAATCGGGCGGCGAGGTCGGAGCCGCCGAGTTCGGCGGCTCGGCGGAATCGATCTCCGGCGAGGCCGGCGGCCAATCGGACGCGGCTGGCGACGAGAATTCGGGGTGCGGCTGTCGCACACGCGGGCGCGAGCACGGGCGCGGGGCAGCGGTGCTGGCATTGTTCGTGACCGCACTGCGTCGTCGGGCGCGTCGACGGCGTTGAAGTGGTCGGGTCGAGCGTGGGCCAGCGTGGGGCCAGCCATGGATCGAGACCAGGCTCGCCCCGCGCGGCGGCTCACCACAATCCGTCGATCACATCGGTCGACTCGCCGAAGCTCGGCGCATCGGCACCGAGGGTTCCGAGTACCGTGGCCCAGAGGTTTGCGATCGGCGTGGCTGCGACGGCATCGGTGCAACCGAGGTTGTACGGCCCGTAGGCCCAGGATGGGTAGCTGGGGTCGACGATTGCACACGGCACGTGCAGGTGGCGGCCACCGACGTGACCGGCTCCGCCGACGATGCACGGCAGGTTGTACGGGCTATGGTTGGCGCCGAACCCCATCTCCGAGAACCCGACCACCACCGTGCGTTCGACGATCGGCGCACCACCGTCGTCGCCGTGCAGCAGGTCGAGCAGCCGGGCCATCTTCGACATGTGATAGCGGTTGGTCTCGAGCCACCAGAATCGCCGTTCCTCATCGGTGGTACCGGCCTGCAGGTGCGAGGTCTGATGGGCATCAGCCAGCGGAGTGCCGGCGTCGAGGAACGAATACGTCGGCGTGCCCTGCGACATGCCAACCGAGAACAATAGGACGTCGGTGATGTCGCAGCGCAGCGCGGTGACCGCCAGGTCCATGAGCAGATCGGTACGCGCTGGCAGCTCGGCATCGGGCGGATCGGCGGGATCGCTACCGGGCGGGGCATCGGGGGCCGTACAGGCCTGCGCGGCAAGATCGGCCTCGATTTCGAGCTGGCGCACCGTGTCGAGATGATGCTCCAGCCGCTGGCGATCGGCGGTGCCCATCGCAGCTTCGAGCTCATCGATTTCGTCGGACACGAAGTCGAGGATGCTGACCCGGCGCGCGCGCAGCTGCTCCAGCGCCTCCGGTGTCAGGCTGCCGTCCGCAAACAATGTGGTGAACAGCACACTCGGCCGGGTGATCGGCGTGACCCCGGTGCCGCCCCCGGCTGCCGTGACCGACGGGTTGTAGCCGGCCCCGTAGGGTCGCACGTACAGCGACGGCACCGCGGTCGGGCCGAGGACCTCCGCGGCCGCAAAATCGATCGACCGACCAGCGGGCCAGTTGGTCTCGGTGCACGACAGCCCCAGGCCGGTCATGCACGTGAGCACCGGCAGCATGTGCGGCGACCCCGACGAGCAGCCATAGTCCGCGCCCGCGGCGACGCTGCTGAGCCCGCTGACGACCGTGAGTTCGGCGCGACGCGGCTCGAGGGCCGAGAACATCGGTGGCAGCTGGGCGATCTCGCCGACCGGGCCGAGCGACCAGTCCTCCGGGTGCGCACCATTGGGAAAGTGGAACAGCGCGAGCTTCTTGCGCGGCGTGGCACCACGCGCCGGTGCAGGGCGCAGTAGCTCGAACGCTGGCAACGCGAGTCCGATGCCCACGGTGGCGGAACGCAGGAACGCCCGCCGGCCCCCTCGAGCCAGCGACGCGGGAACCTTCGATTTCGAGCGCGACATCATCCACCTCCTTCAATTGCCGCCGGCATCACCCGCTGGGTGATCGCGTCGTCGCCGACGAGCTCGCGCACGAGCGTACGCATGTTGAACTCCGCGGCGATGAACGCCGGTGTCGACGCCTCTGCCACGCAAGTCTCGGCCGCGCGAGGAATCTTGGCGTAGAACCACTTCATGGCATTCTCGGCCGCGCAGCCCACGAAGCTCGGGTGCGCGAGCACGGCCGCGCCGAGCTGGGCGGCGTCGGCGAACTCGAGGTCAGCCCCTTCGTCGAAGTAGCCCGATTCATGCAGCGGCCGGCCGTCGGGCGCAGCGGTTCGCAGCGAGCCCGATGGCCCGTAGCGGTCGAGGCCCCAACCGATCGGATCGAGGGCGACGTGGCACCCCCAGCAGGCTGGATTGGCGGAATGCTCGTCCGAGGTCGCGTCGTCCATCGGGACCCCGGGCGGCGGCGGCGGCGGTTCGCTGCACAGCGAGACGCGCCGCACGAACACGCCGCGTTGGACCGGCGACGCGTGGGTGCCCGACGACGTCATCGCCAGGAATCCGGCGGTGCCGAACAGACCACCACGGTGGTCATCGGGCGCGAATTCGACTTCCTCGCCCGGCGTGACGCCGTAGATCGCAGCGAGTGCGGGCGTGATGGCGGCGTGCTGCGATGTATAGAGTTCGCGCAGATCGCCTTGGACGACGTGGGCGTCGAGCAGGCGGAGCACCTCGGCCTTGGCGTCGGCGCGCAGGGCCGCAGCCTCCCCATTCGCAGCCTCGACGAAGTCGGCCCCGTCGATCGCGTCGACGCGGAACCAACGGCTCGCGAACTGGCGCACCGCGGTCTCGGCCCGGGGGTCATCCAGCATCTGCGCGATGATCCCGAGGCGCTCGGTGCGATCCGTGAAGGCACCGGCATCGGCGTGATCGAGCAGATCGGCGTCGGGGATCTGGTCCCACAGCGCGAGCGCGAGTCGGGTCGCGATCTGGTGGTCGTCGAGCGGCAGGCGCTCGTCGGCGATCTCCGAGCTCGGCTCCACCACGAGCACGAACTTCGGCGATTGCAGCACCGCCTCGACCACGGTCGACCAGGGCGCCCATGGCCCGATGCCCCCGGCGTCGACGGCGGCATCGGCGAGTGCCCGCAGGTTCGCGCGCTCCGTGGCGGTGACGGGCCGGCGATACGCCAGTCGTGTGAACCGCTCGATGAAGTTCTCGAGGCAGGTCGGTTCGCTGCTGGCGCATCCGACCCACCCGGCGATGGTCGCGTCGTCACCCGAGAACCGCTCGCGCGCGACCGACTCGGCGATGCGCTGGTAGGCCTCGGCGTCGGATTGCCGGACCAGCAGCGTATCGGCGAGGTTCTCGAACGCATCGAGTGGCGGCTCGACTGGCGCGAGCAATCCGAGCAACGCGGCGGACAGTTCGATCCCGGTCAGCGCGGTGACCGAGCGGGCATACTGCGAGCCCGTCAGCCGCCGCAACGCATCGGGGGCGGCAGCTGCACACGCGTCATCGTCATCGCCATCGCCATCACCGGTGTCGGAGCCGGCGGCCGTCTGGGCGCCGTCGCTGGCGGCCCCGTCGCTGCCGACCCCGACGTCGCCATCGGGCCCCACGCCGAGCCCGTGGTAGCAGCCTGCTGGCAACACGCACGCCAGCAGAGCAATCGTCTTCACTCCCATGCGGTCGACCCCCGACGGACGAGTGCACGGGCGCCGCGGATCGGACAAAAGAGTCTGGGCCAGGGGCGCCGCCTGCTCACACCCAGAGCGTGTCGCCGAGCCGGCGCAGATCTGCCAGGCTCGACGGCGGTGGCACCACGCGCGGGACCACCACCACGGGCGTGCGCGGCCAGCGGGTCCGCAGTGCCCGCTCGCCGTCGATCGCGAGACGCTCGTGCTGGGCGATGTCGTCCCGCAGCGCCCGCAGGCGCTCGCGCTCGCCGACCACATCGGTCACGCCCGCGGCCGTGAGCGCGGCCGTCACGGCGTCGTCGCCTGGCCACGGCGGCACCTCGGCGTCGACGCGGTTGAACACGACGCCGTCGATACGCAGCTTGCGTTCGGCGAGCACCGCCAGGAACGCGAGCGCCTCGCGCACGCTGAAGTCGGTAGCGGCCGTCGTGAGGATGACGCCGGTGCCGGGCGAGACCAGCAGGTCGGCGAGCTCACCGGCGCGATGCTGGAACTCGGTGAGCACGGCACCGAAGTCGCCGAGGAAGCGGCCGAGGTCGCCCACGAACGCGCCGCCGCCGACCGACTCGAGCACCTTCATCACCAGCCCGCTGCCCAGGCCGAGGAAGCGCATGCCGATGCGACCCGACTGCGCGAGGAACTTCGCCGCCGGGTTGTTGGCGACCTCGGCGATCTGCGCCGGCGCCTCGAGGAAGTCGATCGCGTTCGCCGTCGGTGGTGTGTCGAGCACCACCAGATCGTAGGCACCGCTCGACGCCAACATCTGCACCTGCGCCGACGCGGCGTACTCCAGCGCGCCGCCCAGCGACCGCACCATCGCGCGGTAGATCGGGTTGACCAGCATCGCGTCGGCGGCCGCCTTCGAGGGCGAGTGCTCGCGCACGATGGTGTCGAACGTGCGCTGGGTGTCGAGCAGCAGCGCGTCGAGTCGCACGCCGTCGTGCTCGACCCGCGCGACGTCACCGGCGACGTGACCGTCCTGGGCCAGCAGCCCGAGCGCCTGCGCGAGCCGACGCGAGGGATCGATCGTCACCACGATCGTGCGACGCCCGGCAGCGGCCGCCCGCATGGCCAGGGCCGCGGCGACCGTGGTCTTGCCGACCCCGCCGGGCCCGACCACCAACGCGACCCTGCGCGAGGCGGGAATCTCGAGGGTCGCCCGCGACGAAGCGACGCTGCGATCATCGGCCATGGCACCACCATCGCGTGCTAGGGTCGCGCTCGTGAGCGGACATCGGAGCTTTTCCGTGCGCGTGGGCGAGCGGGAGCACAAGGTCGAGATCGTCGACGACGGTCACGCGGTCGTCGACGGCGTGACGCTGCGGGTGGTCGTCGGTGCCGACGGTCGCATCGCCGTGCAGGACGACGACACGCGCTCGCTGGTCTCGATCGCGCCCGGCGTCGACCCCAAGCAGGCCGGCCTCGACGGCCTCGTGCACGAGATCGCGGTCGTCACCGCACAGCAGGCCGCGCTCGCTGCCCTGGGCGGCCGCTCGCGCCACGACGCCGGCGGACGCACCCTGAAGTCGCCGATGCCGGGCCGCATCGTCCGCGTGCTGGTGGCGCAGGGCGACGTCGTCGAGGCCAACGCCGCGGTCGTCATCGTCGAGGCGATGAAGATGGAGAACGAGGTGCGCTCGGGCGCGCGCGCCAAGGTCGTGCGCATCGCCGTCGCGGCCGGCGACACCGTCGACGCCGGCCAGCTGCTGTGCGAGCTCGAGCCTCACGGCGACACCTCCGGCGAGACCGCGCCGGCCTGATCGATCGAGGTCGCCGCGGCCGCGAGGCCGGCCAGGGCGTCGGGCCCCGCGATGCCGTCGAAGCGCCACGGCAGCCCGATCACCGCGCGCCAGCTCGTCTGGGTGCTCGCGCGCCACTGCTCGATCTCGTCGCGCTGCCGCTCGCCGACGTCGGTGACCCGACGTGCGCGCTCGATCAACGCTGCGACCGCGGGGTCGCCGACCGTCGTCACCGCGGGCGCCTGCGCCGGCCACATGCCGTTCACGAACACGCCCGCGACCGCGATGCCCACGTCGCGGCCCAGCGCGCCCGCGAGCTCGTCGAGCTCGGTCAGCGGCCAGCGCTCGGGCAGCCCCACCAGCACCGCGCACGACTGCGCCGGATCGGTGAGGTGCTTCTGCATCAGCTCGGCCTCGCGCGTGAGCGGGCCCGGCGCGATGGTCGAGAGGATCGCCCGCGGCACGCCCAGCGTGTACAGCAGGTGCCCGGTCGCCGGGCCGTCGAACACCACCACGTCGTACTCCCCGCCGCGGAAGGCCTCGTGCCAGGCCTTGCCCACCAGCGAGAAGTCATCGAGCCCCGGGATCGCGCGCATGAGCTTGGCGACCACGCGGTTGTCGAACACCAGGCTCGAAACCCGGGCGCTGCGCATCACCAGCGCGCCGTACTCGCGGATGCAGGTCGGCGCGAACAGCCGCTGCACGAACACGCCCGAGGGCGCGCGCACGGGCCGGTCGGTGAGCGTCGATGCGCCCATCATCCACGCCAGGCGATCGTCGTGGCCGGTGGTCGCGACCAACACCTTCGCACCGCGGGTCGCGAGCTCGCGCCCGATCATCGCGGCGACCGTCGTGCGCCCGACCCCGCCCTTGCCGCTCACGACCACGAAGCGTCGCGAGGCCAGTGCCTCGAAGACCGGCCTCGCCGTGCGCGTGACAGCCGGGGCGGCGCCATCGGACATTGCGGGCGGGAGCGTTGCACAGCCATGCTCGGCGTGCCAACCGCCGCGTTCGCGCCCGCGCACGTGCGCTTGCCCCGGCATGCCGCCGCGACATCCTGCTAGACTCCGCCAGGGGTCGCGCCCGCAGCGCGATGGATCGCGCCCCCGCGCACACCCGTGGCCATCGACATCAAATCCAAGCCCGAAATCGAGAAGATGCGTCGCACCTGCCGGCTGGCGGCCGACGTGCTCGATCACGTCGAACCGTACGTCAAGCCCGGCGTCACCACCGGTGAGCTCGACCGCATCTGCTACGACTTCATCGTCGCGAACGGAGCCTATCCGTCGCCACTCAACTACAAGGGCTTCCCGAAGTCGATCTGCACCTCGATCAACGAGGTGGTCTGCCACGGCATCCCGGGCGACCGCGTACTGGTCGACGGCGACATCGTCAACCTCGACATCACGACCCTGCTCGACGGCTTCCACGGCGACACCTCGGAGATGTTCTTCGTCGGTGACGTCGATGAGTCGGCGCGCAAGCTTGTCGAAGTTACGCGCCGCGCGATGTGGCTGGGGATCCAGGAGGTCGGCCCGGCCAAGCGCATCGGCGACATCGGGGCCGCAATCCTCGAGTACGCCCACACGCAGCACGGCTACGGCGTGGTCGAGGCGTTCTGCGGCCACGGCATCGGCCGCGAGTTCCACACCGCGCCGCAGGTCTCGCACGTCGGGCGTCGCGGCACCGGCCTGCGCATGCGCGCGGGCATGACCTTCACCATCGAGCCGATGATCAACGAGGGCACCCACCAGTGCGACGTGCTCGAGGACGGCTGGACTGCAGTGACCCGCGATGGCCGTCGCTCGGCGCAGACCGAGCACACCGTGCTGGTGACCGACGACGGCGTCGAGGTGCTCACGCTGCGCGCGGCCGAGCGCCGCTAGCTGCCCTGGCGCGATGACGACCACGCTGCCGACCGCCTGCCCGCTCGACTGCCCCGACGGCTGCAGCCTCACGGCCACCGTCGGCGACGACGGGCGCCTGGTCGCGCTCGACGGAGATCATCGCAACCCCTTCACCGCCGGGTTCGTGTGCGCGAAGGTCCGCGGCTTCGGACGCCACCTCGACGGCGACGATCGCATCGCCACGCCGCTGTTGCGCACGGGCCCCAAGGGCGCCGGCCAGTTCACGCCGATCGGCTGGGAGGAAGCGCTCGATCGCGTCGCGGAAGGCCTTGCCGACGTGCGGGCACGCCACGGCGGTGAGGCGATCCTGCCGCTGTGCTACGGCGGCAGCAACGGCGCGCTGTCCCACGACTGCGTCGACGCACGGCTGTTCCGGCGGCTGGGCGCCGCACGGCTGGCGCGGACGGTCTGCGCGGCGCCGTCGGGGCGCGCTGCACAGGGGCTCTACGGCAAGATGCCCGGGGTCGCGCTGCCCGACTACGCGCACGCGTCGCTCATCGTGCTGTGGGGCGCGAACCCTTCGGTCTCGGGCACGCACCTGGTGCCGGTGCTGCGGCGCGCCCGGGCCAACGGCGCGACGTTGGTGGTCGTCGATCCCCGGCGCACGCCGCTGGCCAAGCAGGCGGACCTCCACCTGCCGGTGCGACCGGGCACCGATCTGCCGCTGGCGCTGGCGCTGGGCGCTGCGCTGCTCGAGCGGGGCCACGCCGATCTCGAGTTCCTCGCCGCCCACGGCACCGGGCTCGATCGCTACCGCGAGCGCGCCCGCGCGTGGAGTCTGTCGCGCGCCGCCGAGGTCTGCGGCCTCGAGCTGGCGGCGATCGAGGAGCTGCTCGCGCGCTACGTCGCCGCGAGCCCGGCGGTGATCCGCTGCGGCTGGGGCCCCGAGCGCAACCGCAACGGCGGCAGCGCGATCGCAGCGATCCTGGCGCTGCCGGCCCTGGCGGGCAAGTTCGGCGTGCGCGCGGGCGGCTACACCATGAGCAACTCGCGGGCGCTCGCGCTGCACAGCGAGCGCGCCATCGCCGAGCCCGAGCCGGCAACCGTCGAGATCAACATGAACCAGGTCGGTCGCGTGCTGCTCGAGCAGCCCGCCCGCGTGCATGCGTTGTTCGTGTACGACTCCAACCCGCTGGCGACCTTGCCCCACCAGCGCGCGGTGCAGCAGGGGCTCGCGCGCGACGATCTCTTCACGGTGGTGTTCGAGCAGGTCATGACCGACACCGCGCGGTGGGCCGACGTGGTGCTGCCGGCGACGACCTTCCTCGAACACGACGAGCTGCGCACCAGCTACGGTGCGCTTGCGGTACAGCGGGCCCGGCCGGTGATGCGCCCCCGCGGCGAGGCGCGCTCGAACCTCGAGGTCTTCACCGCGCTGTGCGACCGCATGGGCCTGTCGCGGCCCGACGATCCGCGCGGGGTCGAGGCACTGACCGCCATCATCCTCGAGGACAGCGCGCTGCCCGAGGTCGCGCGCGCGGGGCTCGAGGCCGCCGATCTCGGCACGCTCGCAGGCGGCGTGCAGTTCGTCGACGTCTTCCCCGGCACCGCCGACCGCCGCGTCCACCTGTGCCCCGACGCGCTCGACCGCGAGTGTGACGGCGGGCTGTACCACTAC
>WBZX01002792.1_pt1 | contig 11586 bp, 8 predicted proteins | sample 5204211 | NCBI WGS metagenome assembly WBZX01 (sample SAMN12344362, study PRJNA552823) | activated sludge metagenome | biome: Activated sludge suspended growth; feature: Nitrification reactor; material: Wastewater; isolation source: activated sludge from nitrification reactor of wastewater treatment...
ATCCCCCCTCTCGCGAGGCTTTCGAGAGCTCGCGAGGCTTTCGAGTGCTCGCGAGGCCTTCGAGTGCTCGCGAGGCTTTCGAGTGCTCGCGAGGCCTTCGAGTGCTCGCGAGGCTTTCGAGTGCTCGCGAGGCCTTCGAGTGCTCGCGAGGCCTTCGAGTGCTCGCGAGGCCTTCGAGAGCTCGCAACGTGTTCGAGAGCTCGCAACGTGTTCGAGAAGAGGAGTGGTCGCCTTTGATCCGGGCAGCGGTGGAGCTTCGTGTGCGGCGCACACCAAGTCGGCGTGCTCGGCGGCTCGTCGGTCTGTCGACCTCGATACGTGGCGCGCATACGTCGCGACTGCCCCGCGCGTCTCGGCCGCCGGGCGGCGCGTTCGGCTGCTCGTCGGTCGCAACGCGCCGGGGAAAACCGGCGACGTCGGGGTTCTTACTTGGTGGCTTTGTCGGCGCCGGCTTTGCGGAGGAGATCGCCGAAGGTGCCGAATTTGGCCTCCTTGGCGACGCCGGCTCGGTACTGCTGGTAGGCCTGCTTCTCGACGTCTTCCTTGACGGCGCGGATCGAGAGCTTGGCCTCGCCGCGACGAGGGTCGACCTCGAGGACCTTGGCCTCCAGCTTGGTGCCGGGCGGGAACTCCTTGCGGAGATCCGTGCCGCGGGGCGTGCCCGTGTGGCCCGCAGGGATGAAGGCGCGGCCGTGACGGCCCGTGACGCCGAGGATGCGGACCACGAGGCCGCCCTCCACGCACTGGGTCACCTCGCTCTGCACCACCTTGTACTGCGCGACCTTCTGCTTGGGCTCGTTCTCGTCCGCGAGCGCAGGGTGGAGGCCGATGCGCTTGCCGGCGCTGTCGCAGCTCGCCACGACGACGTCCATCTCGTCGCCGACCTTGACCACCTCTTCGGGGTGATCGATGGGCTTGAGCGAGAGATCCGCCGTGTGGATGAGGCCGTCGAGGCCCGGCTCGAGCTCCATGAAGGCGCCGAAAGGCTGGAGACGCGCGACCTTCGCCTTGTGGCGCGAGCCGACAGCGTACTTCTCCTTGACGGCGTCCCACGGGTCCGCGACGGCGCCCTTGCGGCTGAGCCAGAGCTTGCCCTTGTCGTCGACGCGGAGGACCTTGACGTCGATCTCCGAGCCCTGCTTGAAGAGCTCCTGGAGCTTGGCGCCGCGATCGTGGCTCGCCTCGGTGAGGTGGATCAGGCCCTCGACGTTGTCCGCGTCGGGGAGCGCGACGAACACGCCCCAAGCCACGACCTTGCGGACGATGCCCTTGTGGATCGTCCCGGGGGCGATCTTGGAGAGGGCCTCGGCGCGGTGCTTCTTCGTCTCCTCTTCGAGGAATTTCTTCCGCGAGACGACGATGTCACGGCCCTTCTTCGCGTAGGTGGTGACCACCCACTCGAGGCGCTGGCCGACGTACGGCGAGAGATCCGCGCCGTGCTTGAGGTCGACGTGGGACGCGGGGGCGAAGGCGCGGAGGCCGCCGAGATCGACCTCGAGGCCGCCCTTGACGGCGCCCGTCACGAAGCCCTCGATGTGCTCGCCGGTCTTCTGCGCGTTCTCGAGGTGCTCGCGGAGCTTGTCGAGCTCCGGCATGGTCTGCGAGAGCATGAGCATGCCGCCGCGGACGCCGGACGACGCGACCGTCGCGATGAACTGATCGCCCTCTTCGACGGGGGTGTCCGTGAGCTGGAGCTCGCGACGATCGAAGAGGCCCACCGCCTTGCCGGCGATGTCGACCCAGACGGCGTGCTCGGTGACCTTGCACACGCGGCCGAAGATCTCTTCACCGACGCCGAACGCCGGGCGCTCGCGCGGGGGGCCCTTGTCGCCGCGGGGTCGACGGGGCTTGCCCTCGCCTGCGGGGTGCTCGCCCTCGGCGTGCTCGCCCTCGTCGCCTTCGTGCTCGCCTTCTTCGCCTTCGGCGTGCTCGCCTTCGGCTCCCTCGGCTTGCTCGCCACCCTCGCCCGCAGCGGCGGCACCGGGAGCGGCGGCCGCGCCCTCGCCCTCGGGCTTGTGGCCCTTCTTGCGGCGACGGCGGCGCTTTTTCCCGGCGCCTGCTTCACCGTGCGGAGCCGCAGCGGCGCCGCCGACGCGGTTGCCGATGTCGTCGGGGAGGTTGTCGGCGCGCTTGCGGTTGCCGAAGTCCTCTCCGTCGGGCTCGTCTTCGTCGGACGCGGCCTTGGCGGGAGGCGACGCTGCGGCGGGCTGATCGGCAGCTCCGGACGCTTCGCTCGGCTCGGACGGCGCTGTCGGGCCTTCGCCCGCCTCGCTCGCCGTGGAGGGAGCTGCGGCGACGTTGCCGGAGGACTCTTCCGATTGGGGGTTGGAGCTCTCGGCCGGCGCGCTCTCGTTCGAGGAAGCAGCGCTGGTCGACGATTGGGCAGACACCTGGGAATCCAGGTCAGCGCCCTGTTCGGGTGATGTCACGTTTTCTTGGCTCATCCGCGCCTCGCATGCGGGCCGTTACGCCACGTCAGCGGTAGCGGCGCATCCTAGCCGACCCACGTCACGCAAAACCAGTGCCTTTCGCTTGGGATCGCGCGAATGCAGAAACGCGGCGCCTCAGCGCATGATCGGGAGGTGCTTGTTGGCGCCGCCGCTCCTGTCGATCCGGAGGGCGCCCTCGCGGGCGAGGTTGTGGACGCTGATCCTGCCGGCGAGCGCGGCGGCGACTTCCATGAAGGCGCGGGCCACGGAGCTGTCGGGCGCGGCCTGGGTCACGGGGGTGCCGGCGTCGCCCCACTCGCGGACGCCGGGCTCGAGCGGGATCTGCCCGAGGAGCGGGGCCTCGGCGAGCTCCGCGACCTTGGCGCCGCCGCCGGTGCCGAAGATCTCGTGGCGCTTGTTGCAGCCGTCGCAGAGGAAGTAGCTCTCGTTCTCGACGACGCCGAGGAGCGGGATGCCGACCTTCTGCGCCATGGAGACGGACTTGTAGACGTCCTGGAGCGCGACCTCCTGAGGCGTCGTGACGACGACGGCGCCGGTGGAGCGGACCTTCTGCGAGATGGTGAGCGCGATGTCGCCGGTGCCGGGCGGGAGATCGAGGACGAGGTAGTCGAGCGGGCCCCACTCGACGTCGTTGAGGAACTGAAGGAGGGCGCCCTGGATCATCGGGCCGCGCCACACGACGGCGCTCTTCGGGTCCTCGAGGAGGAAGCCGATGCTCATCAGCTTGACCCCGAAGCGCTCGAGCGGGAGGAACTTCTTGCCGTCGAGCGAGGTGGGCCGGCCCATGACGCCGAACATGGTGGGGACGCTCGGGCCGTACATGTCCGCGTCGAGGAGGCCGACCTTGGCGCCCCAGCGCGTGAGGGCGATGGCGAGGTTGGCGGCGACGGTGCTCTTGCCGACGCCGCCCTTGCCGCTCATCACGAGGACGATGTTCTTCACGCCCGGGCAGGGATCGTCGGAGAGGATGTTGCGCGTGGTCATGAGGACGCCCCACTTGAGCTCGACGGAGGCGGCGCCGGCCGTCGCGAGCGCGGCGCGGACGTCGGACTCGATGCGCGCTTTGTAGGGGCACGCGGGCGTCGTCAGATCGATCGTGAGGGAGACGGCGGCGCCGTCGACCGTGATGTCGCGCACCATGCCGGCCGCGCTGAGCGAGCGGGAGAGCTCGGGCTCTTGGACGGTGTCGAGGACGCGCTGGACGGTTTCGAGGGAGAGGGCCATGGGGGTGATGCTCCCTAGGCCCTGGAGGGGGGTTCGTCAATCGGCGGGGGCAGCGCCCGCGGCTCGCGTGAACGGGAATGCGCGAAGTGCGGCGGCGGGAGGCGCGCCGGGGTCGGGGCCGCTCGCGGCCCCGATGTCAAGTCGTCAGTTGGTGCTGGCGCTGCCGGAGGCGGTGGCGGTGACGCTCACGCTGAACTGGACCGACGCCTTGATGTTGAGCGCGGCCGTGGTGGCGGCGGCGGCGGCGACCGTCGCGCAGGCGGCGGCGTCGGCGGCGAGGTCCGCCTTGTTGACGATCGCGTTGCCGGAGGTGACGAGCGCGTCGACGGAGGTCACGAGGCCCTCGCCGCGGTCCACCGTGTTGACGATGAAGACGGGCAGCGTCTCCTCGAGCACGGCGACGAGCGCCGTGAGATCCACGCCGGTCGCGGTGTACGTCACCTTGGGCGGCGTGCACTCGGCCTGGGCGGTCGCGCTCGCCTGGCAGTTGGCCTGGCAGTTCGCGTCGATGTCGCACTCGGGCGGGGTGAACTTGCCCTCGCAGTAGGGCGCCTGGAACTCGACGGAGCACTCGCCGTGGCAGGTGCCGGAGCAGGAGACGCTCGGATCCGTGTAGGTGCAGCGGCCGGAGCAGGTGCCTTCACAGGACGCGGAGCACTCGCCCTCGCAGGTGCCGGCGCACTGGCCCGAGCTCTGGGTGCCGTCGCAGCGGCCCACGCAGTTGCCGGAGCACGTCCCGGTGCAGGTCGCGTCGCAGCTGCCCGAGCACTGGATGGAGCCGGCGTCCGCCGAGCAGGAGCCGTTGCACTCGCCGGTACACTTGCCGGCGAGCTTGCCGGGCTCGCACTTGGCTTCGAGCTGGGCCGGCGTGCACTTTCCGGACACGTCGCACGAGGCGTTGCAGTCGGCCGTCGCCTTGACGCTGACCTTGCACTGGCCGCCCTCGACGAGGATCTCGATCGTCGCGCCGGCGAGCGCCGTGGCGAGCTTGGCGTCGGCCTCGGTGCACGCGGCCTTCACGTAGTCGGCGCCCTCGGTGCCCTCCCACTTGGTCTTGTCGCCGCCCACGGCGAGGGCGATCTTGGCGCAGGCGTCACCGACGTCGGTGGCCATCGCATTGCCAAGGATCTCGAAGTTGCCGGCGGCCTGCATGAACGTCTTCACGTCGGCGTCGATGTCGAGATCCGCACCGAAGCGCGCGCTCGCGGTGAAGTCTGGACACGCGGCCGCGGCGACGACGTCGCACCCCGTCACGGCGGGCACGGCGCCCATGGCCGCGATGAACGGCAGGGCAGCCAGGCGAAGCAACATCTTCCTCTTCATGAGAAGCATCTCCTTGAAAGAACGGGTGGGATCAACTCAAGCACATCGGAGCGGGACGTGCGCCTCGGACCGTCCGTCAGAAATGAGCTTCGGCCGGCGCGAAAACCGTCACGCACACGCGTGCCCCGAGACGCTAGAAACAGCTCGTCTTGTTGTTGTTGAGGTTCACCGGCAGATAGCAGTGGTGGTAGTTCGCGTCGCCCGGCGCGAGCCCGAAGTTCTCGTTGAGGCAGCTCCCGTGCTTGCCGCTCGCCGACGCAGGGCAGTCGCTGTCCTTGGTGCAGGTGTCCGGGAAGGACTGGTCGAAGCAGGCGTGCATGCCGCCCGAGAGATCCGAGCAGGCCCAGTAAGTGCCGTTGGCGCCGCAGTCCTCGTCGGAGAGGCAGGGCGCACAGAACGTGCCCGGGGGGCCCTTCCACGCGCCGAACTTGGGCACGCACGCCTGGAGTCCGGGATCGCACGCGGCGTCGAGCGCGCAGTCCGAGTTGGCGGCGCACTTGCGGGCACAATGGGTCTCGCCCGCGAACGAGACGCAGGCGAGGCCGTCGATCTGCGAGCAGTCCAGATCCGACGTGCAGGGCGCGCCCTGATCGCGCTTGAGGCAGGACTTGCGGAGCATGCACACGGAGCCCTCGAAGCGCGTCGTGCCCGCCTCGGGGACGGAGATGCAGGGCTCGCTCGTGCTGCCGCAGAAGCTGTTGTCGCCCTTCTTGGGGCTGGAGCCGCAGACCTCGTGCGGATCGCGGACGACGCCGCAGTAGTAGCCGCCGAGACACTCGTCGTCGGTCATGCAGTCCCGCTTGGTGCAGTAAGCGTCGGCGTCGGCCTCGCCCTTGGTGTTGCAGCTCAGCCAGGGCTTGCAGTTGGCCGCGCAGTCCACGCGGCAACCCGAGCCGTCAGGACACTTGCCGATGATGCAGTTGTCGACGCCCTTGCACGCGTCCGCGTCGGCCACGCAGGCGGCCGCGTTGCCGGCGCACTGGCTCGCGAAGCACACGCCGTTGTCGGGGCAAGCGAGCCAGTTGTCGCACTCGTTGCCGAAGGGGCAGCCGGTGCCGATGCCGGCGGGCTTGCCGGTGAACTGGCAGACGCTGACGTCCGCGCCCGTCTCGTCGTCCTTGGCGGGCACGCAGCTCTGCGAGCCGTCCTGGTAGCAGTCCTGGTGCGAGTCGCACTTGAGGACGCAGCGGTTGCCCACGCAGACGTTGTCCGCGAGGCACTTGGAGGCCTCGCACTTGCCCTCGCACACACCGTTGACGATGACGCCATTGATGCAGTCGCCTGTGTCGGTGGTCGTGCCGCCGCCTCCCCCGCCGCCGCCGCCGGTCCCGCTACCGCCGCCGCCGCAAGCGGACGCGAACATCGCCGCGCCGGAGAGGGCGAGTGCCGTGAGGAGGGTGGACAAGAGATGGGCTGGACGAGGGGAGCGCAGCAGCATGCTCTTGCCCTACCGCAGATCCCCCGGGTTGAAAATCATTTGCTCCTTGACGCTGCGGCGCCGCGCCCGAAGAATCCCGAGTCCAACAATCGCGGGCAATCCGGACGCGGCACGAGGAGACATCATGCGGCAATCTACCTTCGCTCTCACGGGCGCAATCGTCGGCGCAATGGCCCTGATGGGCTGCAACGGAAGCTCTGGATCCGGCGGCGGTGACAGCGGCGACGGCACGCTCGCCCCGGCCTTCCCCGACGGCACGGGCCAGCAGGCGCACGGCGCAAAGGCTTATCCCGCCGGCCCCTACGGCGTCGGCAAGGGCTCGATCATCGCGAACTACAAGTTCGTCGGCTACGCCAACGCGCAGAAGATCAACAACGCGCTCCAGGCGATCGAGCTCGCGGATCTCTACAACCCGACCGGCGACGGCGTGTTCGAAGAGGGCTCCGTGATGGAGGTCGGCGCGCCCAAGCCGAAGGCCCTGCTCATCGACGTCGCGTCCGTGTGGTGCGGCCCCTGCAACTACGAGGCGGATCAGGTGCTGCCCGGCCTGTACGCGAAGTACAAGCCGCTCGGCGGCGAGTTCCTCCTCAACCTCGCCGACGGCGTGACGCCCGGCACGAGCGCCACCACCAAGTCGCTCTACAACTGGACGACGAAGTACAAGGTCGATTACCCGGCCACGATCGATCCGACCTACAAGCTGAGCGCTCTCTTCGATCAGGACGCGTACCCCGCCAACATGATCATCAACCTCAAGACGATGGAGATCGTCGAGGTGATCGCGGGGGCGCCGGAGGCCGGCTCGAGCTTCTGGAAGAAGTACGAGCAGGTCCTGAACGGCCAGCTCTGATCCTCGCTTTCGGCGCTGCTTTTTGAGCCGCTTCGAGCCGAATGCCGCGCCCCCTCGCGGCGCGTCGCTCTTCGTTCCCCGCCGTCGCAAGGGCGGCGGGGGCGGTCTCCCTCCATCCCTCACCGGTAGATCGATCATGACGTCTGCTCTCTCTCGAGTCGGCAGCGCGCTCTTCGCGCTCGCCATCTGTGTCGCGTCCTCCGCTTGCTCCAGCACGACGGGCGGCGGCGAAGGCGAGGTCAAGGTGCCTGCCGGCAGCGGCAGCGGCGAAGAACCGCCGGCGAGCGGGGGCGGATCCGCGCCGGACTTCACCCTCCCCGCGCTCGACGGGTCGACGATCCACCTCTCGGACTACAAGGGAAAGGTCGTGCTGATCGACTTCTGGTCGACCACCTGCGATCCGTGCCTCGCGGAGATGCCCCACCTCGTGGATCTCTACAAAGCGAACAAGGACAAGGGGCTCGTCGTGCTCGCGATCTCGCTCGATGGGCCGGAGTCGCGCGCGCAGGTCTCGAGCATCGTCCACGACAAGGAGATGATCTTCCCCGTCCTGCTCGACGAGGAGACGACGGTCGTCGCGCAATACAACCCCAAGCGCGAGATGCCCTTCTCGGTGGTCGTCGGCAAGGACGGCTCGGTCGCCTGGAAGCGCGCCGGCTACCAGCCGGGCTCCGAGGCGCAGATCAGCGCTGCCGTGGAGAAGGCGCTGGCCAAATAGCGCTGTCGTTCACGCGGAGGGGCGCCCGCCCGGAGCCGCGCGCGAGGCGGGGATCCCTTCAACTCACGTCCACGGTTCGGGCACGTCTGTAGCCCCGGTGGGCGTCGTGTTAAGGGCGTCACGTGCGCCGCCCGTTCCGCATCGTCGCCCCGTCGCTGGCGCTCGCCGCCGCCCTCGCGTCCCCCGCGGCGCGCGCCGTGGAGTTCAAGGATCTCGGCGGCCGGCCGCTCACGATCGACGTCACCAACACGGCGATCGCGAGCTACCACTTCAACAACCGCAACGACAGCGCGGACGCGCTGCGCCGCGCCGACCCGAAGGACAGGGTCGACGACGACTACTTCGACTACGTCGATCGGTTCAACGTCCAGATCGGATACTGGCGCTTCCGACTCAACGTCCGGCTCGACGGACAGGCGTACGCCAACACCATCACCCCGGCGAACGTCGCGAGCTACACGATCGACGAGCTCCGCGAGCGCGGCGAGCGCACGGACAGCAACAACATCATCGAGCGGAGCAATCAGTACCTCAAGGAGCTCAACACTCGGTACCACCCGGGGCTCTACCCCGCGAAGCTGTCGCTCGTCTACCAGCAGCCCGGCCTCGACATCACGGCGGGCGACTTCTATGCGCAGCTCGGCCGCGGGCTCGTGCTGAGCCTGCGGAAGGTGGACGAGCTCGCGATCGACACGACGATCCGCGGCGGCAAGATCCAGGTCTCGAAGAGCATCGGGAGCTTCCGCTTCGGCGGGACGCTGCTCGCAGGGCAGACGAACCCGCAGCGCGTCGACGAGGCGACGGGGCGCGTGGTCACCGCGACGCCCTCGGGGCTGTTCTTCGGCTTCCCGGAGCCGACGCGGCTCCAGCAGTTCGATCCGACGACTGGCAAGCTGACGACCTCGACGACGTCGCGGCCCAACTTCCAGAGCGACACGATCTTCGGCGGGCGCCTCGAGGGCGGACACACGCTCGTGCAGGCGGCCGCGAACGTGTCGGTGCTGCTCCGCGAGGATCACAGCCTCGGCTACAAACAGTGCTACGAGGCCGCGAACGGCGACACGGCGAAGCAGGCAGACTGCCAGTTTTCGAACCCGGTGCTCGACGCGAACAGCCCCGCGATCGCGCACTCGCAGATCCGCACGTGGAGCGGATCGCTGATGTTCCCGCAGCTCGGGAAGTACGCCGATCTCTACGTCGAGGTCGCCGGACAGCAGCTGGCGGACGGCACGTACTTCCTCCAGGCGGACGAGAAGGGGCGGACTCGCGCGGACGACGTCGGAGGATACGCGGTGTACGCGAACGCGAACGCGCGCTTCGGGGCGCTGTCGATCGGACTCGAAGGCAAGCACTACCGCCGCTTCTTCGGGCTCGCCGCGAACGTGAACACCACGCCGCCGGGGTACTCGGGGCCGGAGTTCTCGGTGCTGTCGTACAGCTCCCCTCCGACCGCCGAGCCCATCTACGTCGAGCCCGTGGGCGCGCCGAACGTGTGCAACAGCGGCGGTCGCGTCGACTCGCGGTACCGGTTCAGCCGGCAGGCCTCGGCGTTCGCCTTCGCGGGATACTACGTGAGCTTCTCCGAGCTCGGCGACAACTCCACCTGTGAGGAGAAGGGGTCGCTCCAGACGAACACATGGGACGTCGCCGTCGGCGGCGATTTCAGCTTCGAGAAGGAGAAGAGCTACGCCAAGGTGACGCTCGGCGCGCGCACGTCGGACGTCGCGGAGCCGACGGAGGCGTACGCGGGAGAGCACGGGCACACCTTCTATCGAGAGACGTACGTCCGCTACGACGTGGTCAAGTACGTGGCCGGGCCGTTCTCCCTGCAAGCGCAGGGGTTCCATCGCCACCGGCACTTGCCCGAGCGGTTCAACGATCCGTGGTGGGAGGGCGAGAACTACCTCGCTCTCCAGTGGGCGCCGCGGCTCTCGGGGGTGTTTGGCTACGAGTACACGAGCCAGCCCGGCTGTTCGCGCGACGCGAAAGACGGGGAGTTCTGCCACTACCTCAACGGCGGGATCACGTGGCGCGCGCTCCCGACGGATGGAGTCTGGGGGCAGGTGTTCAACTCGGTGGGGTTCTTCATCGGGCAGCGGCGCGCGGCGATCCGCTGCGTGTCCGGGGTGTGCCGGCAGTTCCCCGCCTTCGAGGGCGCGAAGCTGGAGCTCGTGTCGCGGTTCTGAGGGGGCGACCCGGCGGGGGGGAGGTGGCTTCGAGGCGCGCTCTTGAGGGGGCAGGACGACGGGCGGCTTCGCGCGGGCCCCTGGCGCTGGGGGTGTGTTGTGAGGACTCCCGGGATCTCGGGATCTCAGCTCTTCTTGCCGAGCCAGCCGCCGATCGCGCTGCCGATCGCGCCGATCTTGGTGGCGATCACGATGAGGACGGCGAGGATCACGACGAGGAGGATCTCGCTCCGTGTACCGAGGGACAGCACGCGAAGACCGTAGCACGCGTTGACGCCGGGCTGAAAAGCGCGAAAAAGGAGGGGCCTCTTTGAACCTCACCCAGGACAGAGCGGAGCCGGAGCGGGCATTGCGACTCGCGGCCCTGCAGGATCGGCCGGAGACGGCGCGACCGCCGGTGGACGCGGACGCGCCCGCGGAGGAGGCGCTCGCCTCGGATGGGCGCGACATCGACGCGCTGCTGCCCGTGGCGTTCGACACGGGGGCCGCGCGCGTGGTGATCGGGCAGGATCTGGCGGATCTGCTGCGCTCCGCGGAGGAGCGGCTCGACGCGCGCGGGGACCTCGGATCGAGCCCGGACGAAGGCGACGACAACGTCGCGGACGTGCCGGTGCCGGAGGACGTGCTGGCGCTGCTCGCGGAGCCGCTGGAGGCCGAGGAGGACGAGATCGGCACCGGCGTCGCCGCGGGGAGCGCGGTGATCGGGACGGGCGCGGATCGGCCGGCGACGCTCGACGGGCCGATGCCGACGGCGCACGGGCAGGACGACGATCTCGAGCAGGTGTTGCCGCGCAAGGCGTCGAACATCCCGAGGGACGCGGGGGCGCGACCGAGCGATCCGTACCTCGAAGGGGGCGGGCCGCGCACGGCGGCGGGGACGCTGCCGCCGGAGCACGACGTCGCGCGACCGGCGACGGTGCCCGGGCGGACGCCGTCGTCGATGCCGCCGGGGCGCGGCGGGGTGACGAGCCACGGCATCACCGCGGAGCTCGCGATGCGCGAAGGCACGCCGGAGCGCGGCATCCCGATGCGCCGGAGCGGGCCGCTGGATCGCGCGGCGCTCGCGGAAAGGGGTCCCGCGGAGCGCGGCGGTGCGGCGGAGCGCGGCGTAACGGGGGAGCGCGGCGGCGCGGGGGAGCGCGGCGGCGCGGGGGAGCGCGGCGTAACGGGGGAGCGCGGCGGCGCGGGGGAGCGCGGCGGCGCGGGGGAGCGCGGCGGTTTCTCCGAGCGCGGCGCCACAGGGGAGCGCGGCGGTTTCTCCGAGCGCGGCGCCACGGGGGAGCGCGGCGGCTTCTCCGAGCGCGGCGCCACAGGCTTCTCGGAGCGGAGCACCACAGGGGAGCGCGGGATCGTCTCGGATCGCGCCGAGCACCACGAGCGCGGCTTCGCCGGGGAGC
>WBZX01002793.1_pt1 | contig 11586 bp, 8 predicted proteins | sample 5204211 | NCBI WGS metagenome assembly WBZX01 (sample SAMN12344362, study PRJNA552823) | activated sludge metagenome | biome: Activated sludge suspended growth; feature: Nitrification reactor; material: Wastewater; isolation source: activated sludge from nitrification reactor of wastewater treatment...
AGCGGCGAAGACGACAGGCACCGTCGCCATCGCGAAGTGGGGGCGCGTCACGATGCTGTCGCCGCGCACGGACGGCTACGGCTGGATGGACACGCTCGCCCACGAGATGTCGCACCTGGCGCTCACGGCGGGCACCCGCGACAAGGCCCCTCTCTGGCTCCAGGAGGGCATCGCCAAGCACGAGGAGACGCGGTGGCGCGACGCGTGGCCGCACGACAACCAGCCTTCGAACGACTCGTTCGCGGCCGTCGGCCTCGCGATGAACCTCGGCCGCCCGCTCGACAAGCTCGGGCCGTCGATTGCCATGCTCCCGTCCGCGGAGGAGGCCTCCGTGGCCTACTCCGAGGTGTCGAGCTTCGTGACGTTCTTCGCGAAGGAGGTGGGCGAGGGCGCCCTCCCCCGCCTCGTCGAGCGCGTGAAGGCCGCGGACGGGGACGACCCCGCCAACAAGGCCCTTCAGGACGTCTCCGGCATGGATCTCTCGGCCTGGGACGCGCGGTGGAAACAGCACCTCGCGACGGTGCCCACGGACATCCCCGAGGAGCTGAAGCCGGGCGCGCACGTCCCGCAGATGAAGCAGGTGATGAAGCTCGCGCGGCTCGGCCAGCTCCTCCACGACCGCGGACACCACCGCACGGCCGCCATCGAGCACGCGGCGGCGCAGGCCATCGTGCCGTGGGACGCCTCGGTGAGGTGCTATCTGGCCGCCTCGCTGGTGGCCGGCGGACAGCCCGAGAGCGCGAAGCCCCTCGTCGCGAAGCCGGAGGACGTCCACGGCCGCAGCGGGCGCTACTGGTCGCTCCACGGGCTCCTCGTGCCCCCGCCGGAGGGCGACGCGCGCGCCTCCTTCCTGGGCCTCGCGCTCGATCCCCTGTCGCCGGAGGTGGCCTGTGAAGAGAAGGTGTCTCCGGAGACCCCGACAGACCCCCTGAGAAAGGCCCTCTGCGAGGCCGCCCGGCGGGTGCCCCGGTGACTGGCACGCCGCTGGCTCCTCCGGCTTTGACGTGCCGGTGAATCGGGGCGTACCCTCCCGCTCGTGCGAACGTTGCCCCTCCTCCGAGCCGTCGACGCAGTCCCACTCTCCTCCCTTCCCGTCGCCGCAGAGCCGGCGCCGCGGACGGCCATCACCGAGCCGCTCATCCTCGCCAAGGCCAAGATCTTCTCCCACGGTCTCTTCGTCCCGGACGATCTCTGGGCCGAGCTGACGGACGAGAACCATTATCGCCACAAGCGCGCCGGGCTCTCCCAGGGGCGCTTCTTCCGCCTGCACGACGGCGACTCCAGCACCGCCGTCAACGCCCCGGTCCTGGAGCCCTTCGCGCGGCGCTCCCCGCTCCGCCTGGAGCGCGAGCCCGGCCAGCCCGGCGGATATGCCGTCTACGAGGGAGCCACCCGCCTCGTCGCGGCGACGCCCTTCGCGTGGCCCCGCTGGTATGGCCGCTCCACGAGCGACGGAACCCCGATGTCCATGGTCGTCTCCGCCCACTGCGACACGAGCCTCTACACCGCCATTTACCAGGGCGGCTGCGACTACTGGCAAGGCGACAACATGTGCAAATTCTGTGCGATGAAGATCGACCAGAAGTCCAGATGGCGGAGCATCGACTCCATCCTCGAGGTGGTGAAGGTCGCGCTCGAAGAGAACCCCGCCGCGGAGATCTCCTTCGGCGGCGGCACGCGGCTCGCGCCGGACAAGAGCGCTCGCCACAAGGCGGACGCCATCGCCGAGCTGAAGCGCCACGTGAGCATCCCCGTCTGCGTGGAGATGGCGCCCCCGGACACCGACGACTGGCTCGATCGACTCAAGGACGCGGGGCTCGACTCCATCCTGCTCAACCTGGAGCTCTGGGACGAGGACGTCCGCCGGTACATGATGCCTGGAAAGGCCGACATCACCCGCGAGCGCTACCTCGGGGCGCTCGCGCATGCGGTGAAGATCCTCGGCAGTAACCAGGTGTCGAGCCAGATCATCATCGGCCTCGAGCGCCTCGAAGACACTCTCCTCGCCGTGCGCGCCGTCATCGACGCCGGGGCGATCCCGCTGCCCGTGGTGTTCCGGCCGCTGCCGGGGACTCCGCTGGAGGACACGCCCCCTCCCCCGGTGGACGACGTGATGGAGGTCTTCGCGGCGACGTACCGCTGGATGGGCGAGGCGCGGCTCGCGGGGCAGGAGGCGCGCTCGGGATGCGCCCTGTGCGGCGCCTGCTCGGCGCACCGCTGAAAGGCCCTCTCCCATGACGACAGTCACGTTCCGCGCCACGCTGAAGCCCGGGCAGGTGGAGACGCCGCTCGACCTCTACTTCTTTCGCCCCGCCGCGTACCTCTTCGTGCGCATGGCCCTCCCGACGCCGCTCAGCGCCAACGGGATGACCCTGCTCTCCATCCTCTGCGGGCTCGCCGGAGCGGTGCTGTTCCGTTTCACGGATCCGCGGACCATCCTCGCCGCCTCGTGCCTCACGCTCCTTTACGGGATCCTCGACTGCGCCGACGGCCAGCTCGCGCGCGCCCGCGGGACTTCGTCGCGCCTCGGGCGCATCCTCGACGGGATGAGCGACTACGTGGTGGGGGTGACCTCCGGATTCGCGATGGCGCTCCACCTCTCGGACACGATGGGGCCGCGCGGGGCTCTCCTGGCCGCCGGCGGCCTCGTCAGCATCCTCCTCCAGGGCACGCTGTTCGACCATTTCAAGAACCGGTATCTCACGCTCTCCGGGGCGACGTACCGCGAGGGCGACGACCTGGAAGAGACGCGCGCCGACATCGCGCGCCTCTCGGCGGAGGGCGGCTCGAAGGTGACGCTCCTCCTCTTCCACGTTTATGCGACTTTCCTCCGCGTGCAGAGCACCCTGGGCCGACAGAAGAAGAAGGAGCGCCCCTCCCCGGAGGCGGCCGCCAGGTACGCGAAGGCGCTCGCCCCCGTCGCGCGCGGCTGGGCCTACCTCGGCCCCTCGACCCACGGGCTCCTGCTCGGGATCTTCGCCTGCACGGGCCACCTCGCACTGTATGTATTCCTGCGCCTCACGGCGGGGAACGCCTTGATGCTCGGGCTCTTCGTGGCGCAGCGCCTCCGGGAGCGCTCCGCCGTCAGCGCATCGCCGGCTTGACCAGCTCCTCGTCGAGCACCCTGGAGAACCTGGCGGCGCCCTTCACGCCCAGGTGATCCGGGTCGGCGAAGTCGGAGTCGTCGAAGCGCGGGTCGTCGAGGTAATTGGCGATCTTCGCCCCCTCCTTCTCCAGCGCGGCGAGGGCGCCCAGCGTGCGGCCGAGCGCGTCGGGGTCGCGGCGAGACTGGTAGTGCTTGCTCGTGGGCGGGAGGAGGATCGCCACCTGGAGCGAGCGGGCGCGGGCCGCCCGGACGAGCCTCTCCAGCGCCGCCACGTTGTGCGGGAGGTTCTCGGGCCGCATGATGCTCCTGTGGTAGACGGTGCGGCCCGCCGCGTGGGCGTCGTCGACCATGTGGCCGTCGGCCACGAAGGGGAAGAAGCCGGAGTCCGTGATCTCCGGCGCCACGTCGTAGTGGAAGGCGCGCCGCGCCGCGCGCACGAGGACCGAGCGCGGGTAGAGGGCCGCGACGCTGTACTGGCGCGCGTCGAAGGGGCCGCGCGGGACCTCCGGCTCGATGCCCCAGAATCGCTCGTACCAGTACTGACGCCAGTATTCGGGGCTGTCGCCGAGCCGCATCTCCAGCGAGGGAGTGCTGAGCACGACGAGGAGAAGGCGGAGCCGGGGGAGCTCTGCGAGGCGCGGCCGGACCAGGGCGTCGTCGTAATAGGGCGACTGGCTCACGTTGGCCATGTTGTAGGCCTTCGCGGAGAACAGCGCAGGATCGATGCCGTACATGCCTGTCGAGGTGCCAGTCACGAGCACCTCCAGCTCGGCCCCGCGCTCGTTCAGCGCGCGCAGCTTCTTGGTGTAGCTGTTGTCGACGCGGCGCAGGCCGATCTCGGCGACGAGGACGAGGAGGGCGATCGGCAGACAGAAGAGCACGAGGCGCCACACGGCCCGGAGAGGCAGCGCTTCTCCGCCGCGGGGACGCGGGTCGGGAGCCTTGGGGGGCGCGTCAGAACTGGGCATAGATGAACGTGTCCGCGTCGAACCGGCCCGCGAGGAGGATCGCCCCGACGGCGGCGTAGTACGTGGCCCACCGGCCGTACCAGGGCAGCGCGAGGAAGCGCGCCTTCGCCCCCTTGTCGCGGAGCAGGTGATGGCCAGTCACCATGACGGCGACGCCGAGGAGGATCGGGACTGCGTTGCTCGGCGAGAGCCCGAACGCCCTCGTCGCGGCGCCGAAGACGCCCGAGCCCACGAGCCCCGGGTGGAGGACGGCCTCGGCGGCGCCCGAGAAGATCTGGGAGAAGATGAGGCCGGCGTCCGTCAGGGACGGAGCGCGGAAGAAGATGAACGAGAAGTCGATGAGGTGGAACGTGACGATGGGCCCCCAGACGAGGCGGGCGCGCGCGAGGCGGGGGCGCGCGCGGAAGAAGCGGTTGCGCCGCTTGGCCGTGAGGGCGGAAAGGCTCATGAGGACGCCGTTCACGAGGCCGAAGACGAGGTAGGACAGGCGCTCTCCGTGCCAGACGCCGACGGCCGCCATGTTCGCGACGATCGCGATCGCGAGGCCGGCGTCTCCCCAGTTGCGAAGGAGGTGGCGAACAGGGGTGTAGACGTAGTCGGTCAGCCAGGAGGTGAGCGACATGTGCCAGCGCCGCCAGAAATCAGGCAGGTTGGCGGCGAGGTAGGGGGCGTCGAAGTTCTCCGGGCCCTGAATGCCGAACAGCCTCCCCGCACCGATCGCGATGCTGGAGAGCGCCGAGAAGTCGGCGTAGAGCTGGAGCGCGAAGAGGTAGACGGCGAAGACGAGGACGAGCGTGGGCCGGCCCGCAGGCGCGGCGTACACGGGATCGACGAGCTCCCCGAGCCGCGCGGCGACGACGAGCTTGGTGAAGAGGCCGAAGAGCAGGCGCCGCAGGCCGCTCGCCCACGAGGCCGCGGTGACCTCCCGGGCCCGGAGCTGAGAGAGGAAGTCCGCCGGGCGCTGGATGGGCCCGCTGACGATCTGCGGAAAGAACGTCACGTACGCCGCGAACGAGAGGAGGCTCTTCTCCGGCGGGTATTTCTCCCAATAGACGTCGACCAGATAGCCGATGACCTTGAAGAGGTAGTACGACATGCCCACGGGCAGCACGAGCCCGGACAGCGTGTCCGCCGGGAGCAGCGCCCCGAGGATGGCAGTTCGCAGGAGCACGTACTTGAAGAACGCGAGGAGCCCCACGAAGCCGAGGACGCCGGCGGCGGCGAGGCGGACCTTCTTCCGCTCGTCCCCGGCGGCGCCGACGGCGAGCGCGAGGCGCCACGCGAGCACGGTCACCGCGGCGAGCAGGACAAGGTAGCGCGGGGCGACCGTGAGGTAGAACACCACGGAGCCCGCGAGCAGGACCCACGGGCTCTTGCGGGAGACCAGGAAGAGGAAGGCGAACGTGAAGAGGAAGAGGAGGAAGGCGAACGAGTGGAAGACCATCGGGAGGGCCCGCGGCGACGTCAGCCCAGTTTTCGGGCGACCAGCTCGATGAACTCTCCGACGTTCGCGAGGCCCTGCACGTCCTTGGTGGAGAAGCGCACTTTGAAGGACTTCTCTGCGGCGACGATGAGGTTCACGTGGGTCAAACTATCCCAGTCGGGGATGTCGGCCGCCGTCGTCGTCTCCGCGATCTCGATCGTCGGATCGTCGAAAACGTCGCGAAATACCCCGGTTAGCTGCTTGTGGATAGCGGCGCGGTCCATCGCAGGCCTCGCTTGACACGAGTGGCGAACTGCGTCAAGGTTGAAGTTTAGAAGGCATTTCAGGGCCTTCCGGGGCCTTGCTTGGGAGAGTCGAATGGCGGTCGCGGAAAAAATCGATGCCATCATCATCGGGCAGTCCGAGGTGGTCCGCTACGGCGACTACAGCAAATTGCCTCTCGATCGCGTCGAGCTGTTCAGCGATCTGGTGTTCTTGCGGATGGTCCACCTGGAGGGCGGGTTCCGCTCCCACCTGGATCTGCTGAACTACGCTCGCACCGGCGCCTTCTACGAGGACGGGGACTACGCGGCCCGGCGCAAGAGCCTCAATATCTGGAACCTGCCCGGCCTCTCCAGCCTCCTCGTCGCCAGCTCCGCGCGGCACGACGGGTTCAACGTCAAGGTCATCAACAACTTCGACTCCGAGTGGGACATCTTCTGCGACTACTACGACAGCCAGGCAGAGCCCCCCGTCGTCGGCATCTCGACCACGTTCTACCTCGGCTACGCCGAGGTCCGCCGCCTCTGCGAGAAGCTGCGCGCGCACGACCCGGACATGAAGATCCTCCTCGGCGGGGCCTTCTCCAACGAGCAGACGATCAACCACCCGCTCACCGTGTTCGAGGCGCCCATGCGCAAGCACGGGATTCGCTACGTCCTCCACGCCTTCAACTCGGACATCGACTTTCCGCGCCTCCTCCGGGCGATCCGGGACAAAGAGGACCTCTCGACCATCCCGAACCTGGCGTACATCGACGACGCGGACAACTTCCACCTGACCCCCAAGGTGTGGAACGACCCGACGCTCAACAGCCGGCCGATGCTCTGGCAGCAGATCGAGATGCCCTTCGTGAACCGCACGGTGCAGCTCCGCGCGGCCTCCGGGTGCCCGTTCTCGTGCTCGTTCTGCACGTACCCGGACACGGCGGGCGGCCACTTCGCCATGGAGCTCGAGCTCATCGAGCGCCAGCTCACCGAGATCAAGGCGCTCGGCAAGGTCGACAAGATCATCTTCATCGACGACACCTTCAACGTGCCGACGGCGCGCTTCCGCGAGATCTTGAAGATCCTGCGCAAGTTCGAGTTCGACTGGTTCTCCTTCCTCCGCGTGCAGTACGTCGACGACGGCGTCGCCCGGATGATGCGGGACAGCGGGTGCAAGGGTGTCTATCTGGGCATCGAGTCCGGCAACGACACCGTGCTCAAGAACATGAACAAGAAGGTGACGCGCGAGGCCTTCTTGAAGGGGATGGAGCACCTCAACCGCTACGGGATCAACACCTTCGCCGCCTTCGTGATCGGCTTCCCCGGCGAGACGGCCGAGACGATCAACGACGATATCCAGTTCCTCAAGGAGTGCTCCATCGACTTCTACTCCACCAAGGAGTTTTACTACATGGAGCACGCCGCGATTCACAAGGAGCGGAACAAGCACGGCCTCATCGGGCTCGGCTCCAAGTGGAAGCACGACACCATGGACTCGCGGACCGCGGCGGCGATGAAGGTCCACATGTTCAAGGAGATCAAGGACTCGATCTTCATCGATCCGGACATCTCCCTCTGGTACCTCGCCTACCTCTACGATCAGGGGTTCAGCATGTCGGAGGTGAAATCCCTCCAGCGGGTCATCAACGACATGATGATGGCGGAGATCAACGGGGACTTCGGCAACAAGGGCCCTCACATCGACAAGCTCCGCCGCATCCTGGGCGTCTCGAGGGCCGTGGCGGCTCCGGCGGGTGAGCAGCGGATCTCCGTTCCGCTCTGAGGCGCCTGGCTGCTTTTTTCACCACGGAGACACGGAGAGCACAGAGCCTCCCGGAGTCTTTCTTGTCCCGGACGAGAGAGGCTTACTTCCGCTCCACCTGCATGAAGATCGCGGGGGGACGGAAGTCCGCCACGCGCAGGGCGTAGCGGACCGAGCCGTCCTCGCTCGTCTCCGTCCTCTCGAAGCCGAAGCCGTCGTACAGGTCCTTCACCATGGCGTTCTTGGCCGTGGGGATGTACTCGGCGGTGAGGAGCGCCTTGCCGGTGCTCTTTGTGTATTCCACCATCGTGATCAGGGCCAGCTCCTCGACGCCGCGCTTGAGGACACGGCAGCTCATCAGGAAGGCGTCGACGTGGACGGAGGAGGGGGTCTGCCGGAGGATCGCGACGGCGATGAGGCCGTGATCGCCCAGGCGGTCCCGGAGCGAGAGGTAAAAGGGATAGGCCGCCTCGTCCGCCATCCAGGCCTCGCACTCGGCCAGGCTGTAGCGGCGCGTCGTGAGGTTGAACTGGTTCGAGCGCTGGAGGAGCTGCTCGATGCGCGGGAGGTTGTACGGGTCGAAGCGGCCCAGCGTCGCCACCATCGCGAGCGATCGGAGGTAGTCGTCCAGGCTCGTGAAGTCGGCGCGGGCGGCCTCGCTCTCGGCGCGCTGCCTGTAGAGCTCGGCGCGCTTCTCGTCGAGATCGGAGAAAGAGGTCGTCTCGAAGAGGTTCCACTCGGAGACGGCGCGCACGTAATCGGCCGGATCCTCCGGCATCTCGGGGACGATGACCTCGGGGACCAGCTCCCGGACGAGGTTTCGCTCGAAGGGGTTATCGTCGAGGAACACCATGGAGTCGAGGCCGATGTTGAGCTCCCTGGCGATGGCGCGGAGGTTGTCTGCCTTGTTGTCCCAGTTGGCCACGAACACCGCGATGTCCTCCCTTCGAAGGACCATGTCGGCGTGGTCGGTGAAGGGCAACAGGGCCGCCTCGCGCTCGTTCTTGGAGCAGACGGCGAGGAGGATGCCGCGCGCGGGGAGCTGCTTCAAATAGGCCTGGAACGCGACGAACGCCTCGCCGTCGCCCAGGTGGCCGAGGCGGATCCCTTCGAGGCCGTCGTCGCCGATGACGCCGCCCCACAGGGTGTTGTCGAGATCGAGGACGACGCACTTCACCACGGAGCCGCGGCTGGCGCAGACGATGTCGGCGATGGCCTGGACGAGGTGAGGCAGGCACTCCAGCGAACAAGGGGTCTTCGCGAGCGTCCAGAGGCGGTCGTCGAACCAGCGCGTCTTTCCGAGGCTCGCGGCCACGAAATCGAGGTCGCAGACGAACGTCGAGGCGCGGGCGCGGGCCTCCTCGCCGAGCCGGCGGTTGAGCGCGGCGAAGATGGATTGGGTCGAGTGGGAGACCCTGTGCTCGAACTGGCCGAAGGGGCGCTCCAGCGGCGTCACGAAGCTCGTCTGGAGGATGGTCGCGTTCGAGTGGGCCGACACCGCGCGCCACCGCCGGACGAGCGTGTCGACCGTCTGATCGAGGAGCGCGAGGCGCGCGTCGCCCTTCCCCGCCAGGAAGAGATCGTGCCGGAAGCGCTGCGTGGTGCTCACGAAGACCACGAAATCAGGCTTGAAGCGGTAAAGGGCCGAGTCGGGATCGAGGACGAGCGGATCGACGGTGTCGAAGGGCGCCTCGAAGATCTCGGCGGCGACGCCGCTCTTGCGGAGGAGGACGTCGAGCAGCGTGTGGATCTGCTGGAGGGCGCAGTCCCCGAGGAGGGCGACCTTGACAGGGCTCTTCGACGCGACGCGCGGGAGCTTCTTCGCGAGCTTGGTGAGCTGGAAGTAGTCGAGGGCTTCGGGACCGTACTTCCACATCAGGCGACCCCGACTTGCACCTTGGCCTTGGCCACGAGGCGCCCTTGCGTGGTGTTCGTGAAGAGCACCTCCAGCACGAGCGCGCGGACGGACTCCACCTTCTGCGTGACCGTCGCGTCGATGCGGAGGGCGTCGCCCATGTAGCTCGGGGCCTTGTACTGGATGTTGACGGACTGGAGGAGCGCGCGCTTGCCGGGGAAGTGGACGCCGATGAAGTGCGACAGGAAGCCGTTCAGGAGGGCGCCGTGCATGACGCGGCCGGCGAAGCCCCGCTCCCTGGCATACGCGTCGTCCACGTGGAGGGGGCTCACGTCCCCGAAGGGGCCGACGAGACACTGGTACACGCTGTCGGTCAACGCGTACTCGTGGCTCGTCTGGAAGCCTTCGGCGATCGCCTCGAAGGTGTGCTCGGCGATTTGGGGGCTGCTCATGGGAGGGATAGGAGGGAGGCAGAGGCGCCGAGTCGGCGCGGCGTAGGTCAAGCCGACGGTCCGGGCAATGTCAAGCGCCTCGTGGGTTGCGCGGCGCCCCTCGGGCGTTCACTCCGCCGGCTTCGCGGCCGCGGGGCCCTGCCCCGTGAGCGGTGTCCAGGGCTCTTTTTCGCGGGAGCCCCAGGAGAGGAGCGCGTAGACGGCGAACGAGATGCCGAATCCGACGAACCAGGCAGGCTTGTAGAGGGTCATCCAGATCTGGGGGACCTTCATCACGTTGATGGTGCCGAGAAAGCCGGGCAGATTGGGGAGGATCCCGAGGACGAGGGCGACGAGCGCCTTCCAGTTCCAGCCGCCGTCGTACCAGTAGGGGCCGTCTTTCTGGTAGAGCTTCACGAGGTCGAGGCGGGTCCGGCGGATGAGGTAGTAGTCGCAGATGAGGATTCCGCCGATGGGGCCGAGGAGCGCGGAGTAGCCGACGAGCCACGTGAAGATGTAGCCGGAGGGGTCCGAGACGAGGCGCCAGGGCTGGATGAGGATGCCGATGACGGCGGTGATGTAACCGCCGCGGCGGAACGAGATCTTGCGGGGCCACAGGTTCGCGAAGTCGTTGGCGGGGCTGACGACGTTGGCCGCGATGTTCGTCGCGAGGGTCGCGATGCCGAGGGCCGCGAGCGCGAAGATGAGCACGGCGGGGTGCTTGAAGCGGGTCACGAGCTCGGTCGGGTCCCAGATGGTCTTTCCGTAGATGACCACCGTCGCGGAGGTGACGGCCACGCCGATGAAGGAGAAGAGGCCCATCGTGGTGGGCAGTCCGAGCGCCTGGCCGGTGACCTGATCGCGCTGGGAAAAGGCGTACCGCGTGAAGTCGGGGATGTTGAGGGACAGCGTGGCCCAGAACCCGACCATGCCTGTCAGCGCGGGGAAGAAGAAGCCCCAGAACTCGCCCTCTTTGGGCTGCCCCTTGGCGAAGGCCGAGGGGGTCGTGAGCATCGGCCCGAAGCCGCCCGCCCGCACGTACGCCCACACGAGCAGGGCGATCCCGAGCGCGATGAGGAGCGGAGCCTTGATGTTGAGGAGGACGCGGATCGAGTCGATGCCCTTGTAGATGACGAAGACGTTGAGCGCCCAGAAGAGGAGGAAACAGAAGACCTGCGGCGTGTTGATGCCGAGCGACGAGGGGGGCAGATCCTTCCACGAGGGGAAGTAGATGGACAGGATGGCGTAGATCGCCGCGCCGCCGATCCACGCCTGGATCCCGAACCAGCCGCAGGCCACGATCGCGCGGAGGAGGGCGGGCACGTTGGCGCCGAGGATCCCGAAAGCGGGGCGGCAGTAGACGGGGAAAGGGATACCGTATTTGGTGCCGGCGTGGGCGTTGAGGACCATCGGCAAGAGCACCACGACGTTGCCGAGGAAGATGGTGAGCACCGCCTGCCACCAGTTCATGCCCTCGGCGATGAGCGACGACGCGAGCATGTACGTGGGGACGCACGCGGACATGGAGATCCAGAGCGCGGCGATGTCCCTCGTGGCCCACTTGCGCTCCAGGAAGCGCGCGGGGAAGAGGTCGTGGTTGACGTACGGGGACACGATGTCGCCCACCACCTCGAAGATGCCGTTCCTCTCGCGGACGCCCGGACCGGCGGTCTTTGCCGCCTCTTCCGGTCCGCCCTCGTGGCCCGGGGCCTCGTACACGACCCTGGAGATCTCTTTCGCCCCGTGTTGGTCCTCGGCACGCGCCATGACCGCAG
>WBZX01001455.1_pt1 | contig 11581 bp, 6 predicted proteins | sample 5204211 | NCBI WGS metagenome assembly WBZX01 (sample SAMN12344362, study PRJNA552823) | activated sludge metagenome | biome: Activated sludge suspended growth; feature: Nitrification reactor; material: Wastewater; isolation source: activated sludge from nitrification reactor of wastewater treatment...
TCGAGGTGATCTTGTCGAGACGGGACCCATTCAGCGCACGCAGGCGGGCGGCAGTGTAACAAGTCGTCGGGCAATGGAAAATCAGGGCGAGTATGTAGGTGGTTTCAGCGGGGCTTGATGGCCGAGTCCGGATGCCGGGGATAGAACCGCGTTACCTCAGGCGTACATTGGCGGAGAGGAAAAAATCCAGGGGGTTAGGCTCCGACCGGGACGAGTCCGCCGACCACCCCGATTTTGCGGAATTTCTGATCCCGCTGCGCGATGAGCTGGTCGGTCGGGAGTTCAGCCAGGGCATAGAGCTGGTTGGCCAATGCCTTGGCGACCCGATCACACATGGCTCTGGGATCACGATGCGCGCCGCCCAAGGGTTCCGGAATCACTTCATCGACGATGCCGAGTCCGACGAGATCCTGCGCGGTCATTTTCAGCGAAGCGGCGGCATCCGGGACCTTTGACGGGTCATCGTACAGAATGGCCGCGCAGCCTTCGGGAGAAATGACGGAGTAGACGGAATGTTCCAGCATGAGGATGCGGTCGCTCACGCCCAACGCCAGGGCGCCGCCGCTGCCGCCTTCGCCGATGACGACGGAGATGATGGGCACTGAGAGTCTGGACATGACGAACAGGTTTCTGGCGATGGCTTCGGCCTGTCCGCGTTCTTCCGCGCCGATACCGGGATAGGCGCCGGGGGTGTCGATCAGCGTAATGATCGGACGGCCGAACTTTTCCGCCAGCCGCATGAGCCGCAACGCCTTCCGGTAGCCTTCCGGATTGGGCATACCGAAGTTCCGCTGCATGCGCTCTTTCAGGGTCTTTCCCTTCTGATGGCCGATGATCATCACCGACCGGTCATTAAAACGGGCAAACCCTCCCACGATTGCGCGATCGTCGCCGAAGTTACGGTCGCCGTGCAGTTCAAGGAATTCACGGGAGAGTTCGTTGATATAGTCGAGGGTCGTGGGCCGCTGAGGATGGCGGGCCAGTTGGGTACGTTGCCAGGGCGTCAGGGTCGTATAGAGCTGGTGCTCGACCTGGGCGAGTTTTGTCCGGAGCTTGCGGATTTCGTCCTGTGTGCCGGACTTGGGAGACTCGGCGGAGGCCAGCTTCTCGATTTTCTCTTCGAGTTCGCGGATCGGTTTTTCAAAGTCGAGGTAGTCTCTCATACTGCTGAACCCCCTTAAGGGTGTTGCCTAGGTTCGCCTAGGTTACCAAAGTGATGGCGCCCTTGCCTAGCACTTCCTCAATATCGGCGACGAAATGCTCGCTGGGCGTGATCTTGACGTTGGGGAGGGGAGAGGTCCGCGCTTCCATCGTGCCGCCGAGGGCCATGACCAGAGAGACGCTCGAGGCACCGGGATATTTCTGGAATACCTGCCGGAGCATCGGCAGTCTGGTGGAAGCGGTCGGTCCGTCGTGCAGGCGAATCATCACCCGCGAAATCCCTGTGTTCTGTAAATCAGCCAGCGGTTCGATCTTGGTCCCGCGCAACTTGGTGCCTTTGTCTCCGCGATCCACGGTGCCCGTCAATCGCACGACCCGTTCCGGCACAATCATGTCGGCATGGTCTCGATACAGGTCGGGGAAGGCTATCACTTCTACCAGCCCATGTAAATCCTCCAGCGTGATGTAGGCCATGCGGTCGCCCTTTTTGGTGAGCATGGATTTCACCGCCGTGATGATCCCGCAGAGTTTGACCTCGCGTCCGTCCGGCACATCGGGGATCTGCATGGTCGTGGTGTTGGCGAACAATTGGATCGCGGCTTCGTACCGGGCCAACGGATGGGCGCTGATGTAGAAGCCGGTCAACTCACGTTCGTATTTCAACAGCTCGCCCTGGCTCCACTCGGGCACGTCGGGCAGGGCCGGTTCGTCCAGTTGCTGCGGCATGCCGACCGTGTCGTCGCCGAAGATGCTGGTCTGGCCCAGCGCGCGCTCTTTCTGAATGCTCATCCCTTCGTCCATGGCCTGGTCGAGCACGGCCAGATATTGCGAGCGCCGTCCGCCCATGGAATCGAAGGCCCCCGCCTTGATCAACCCTTCCATCATGCGTTTGTTCAACTTGCGCAAATCGACCCGGCGAAAGAGGTCGAAAAAAGAGCGGAAGGGGCCGGTTTCGTTGCGTACTTCGATAATGGCTTCGACCGCGCCTTCGCCGACATTCTTGATCGCCGCGAGCCCGAACCGGATGCTCTGATCCACGACGGCGAAATTCTTCTGGCTCTGGTTCACGTCCGGGGGCAGAACCGGAATGCCGAGCCCGCGACATTCGGTGAAGTAACCGACGATCTTGTCGGCGTTGCCCATGTCGGTGGTCATCAGCGCCGCCATGAACTCGGTCGGGTAGTGGGCTTTGAGATAGGCCGTCTGGTAACAGACCACCGCGTAGGCGGCGGCGTGCGATTTGTTGAAGCCGTATCCGGCAAACTTCTGGATAAGTTCGTAGAGTTTGTCGGCCTTCTTCTCAGATATTTTTTTCTGCTTCGCGCCTTCCAGGAATTGGACGCGGAGCTTCTCCATCTCCTCGGGCTTCTTTTTGCCCATGGCGCGACGCAGAATATCCGCTTGTCCCAGCGAGAAGCCTGCCACCTTGTTGGCGATGGCCATGACCTGTTCCTGGTACACGATGACGCCGTAGGTGTCCTTCAGGATCGGCTCGAGCTCGGGCATCTCATAGGCGATCGGAATCTTGCCCTGCTTGCGTTTGATGAAATCCGGAATGAGGTCCATCGGGCCGGGGCGATAGAGCGCGATGATGGCGATGATGTCTTCGAACCGGTCGGGCTTCAAGCCCATTAAGAGATCGCGCATGCCGGAACTTTCGAGCTGGAAGACGCCGGTGGTTTTTCCGGACGACAGCAGCGCGAACGTGTCGGGATCGTCGAACGGCAATTGCTCGACGCGCAGGGGAGGCTGATCGGGGTGCACCTCGTTGACCAGCGTTTCCGCGCGATGAATCATGGTGAGCGTTTTCAGCCCGAGGAAGTCGAACTTCACCAGGCCGATTTTTTCGACATCCCCCATTGAGTATTGGGTGACGATTTCGTCCTTGGGGCCTTTGTAGAGCGGCACGTGTTCGGTGAGCGGCTGATCGGAGATCACGATACCGGCTGCATGGGTGGACGCATGGCGGGCGAGGCCTTCGAGCGACTGCGCCACCGACATGAGTTCCTTCACCTTCACATCTTTATCGACCAGCTCCTTCAGGCGCGGCTCCTGTTCGAGCGCCTTGTCGAGCGTCATCTTCAAATCGTCCGGGACGAGCTTCGCAATCCGATCCACTTCGGCGTACGGCATTTCGAGCACGCGGCCCACGTCTCGAATGGCGGCCTTAGCCTTCATCGTCCCGAACGTGATGATCTGCGCAACGTGGTCTTCGCCGTATTTATGGATCACGTAGTTGATGACTTCATCCCGGCGATCCATGCAGAAGTCCATGTCGATGTCGGGGAGGGACACACGCTCAGGATTCAGGAATCGCTCGAAGAGCAAGGAATACACGAGCGGATCGAGATCGGTGATGCGCAGGGCATAGGCGACGAGGCTGCCGGCGGCGGAGCCGCGTCCGGGCCCGACCGGAATGCCGCGCGAGCGGGCGAACTTGATGATGTCCCAGACGATGAGAAAGTAGCCGGCGAATCCCATCGAGCAGATCACCGCGACTTCTTCTTTCAGTCGGACCTGGTAGGCGATCTCGGGAATGGAGCTCGGCCGTTCCTTTAGACGCGCCGCCAATCCTTCCAGGGCCAGCTGCTCCACATAGGATTCGCGGGTGTAGCCCTCGGGCACTTTGAACTGGGGCAGGTAGGTCTTATTGAGCGCCAGGTCGAGGGTGCAGGCTTCGGCGATCTTGACGGTGTTCGAGACGGCCGTCGGCATTTCTTTGAACTCGGACAAGGCCTGCTCGGTCGATTTGACGTAGAGCTGGTCCGTATCGAACTTCATGCGGTTGGGATCGTTGATCGTCTTGCCGGTCTGCAAGCACAGCATGAGGTCGTGCGGACGGGAGTCTTCCTTCTTCAGGTAGTGGCAATCGTTGGTGCCGGCGAGCGGGATGTCGAGTTTCTTATGGATCTCCAGCAGGCCGTCGTTGGCGATGCGCTGATGCTCCAGCCCGTTGGCTTGGAGTTCCAGGTAATAATTGTCCTTGCCGAAAATCTCCCGATACTCACCGGCCGCCTTGGTGGCACCCGCCAGATCCTTCTGTCCGATGAGGTACGCAACCTCGCCGCTGAGACAGCCTGAGAGGCCGATTAATCCTTCATGGTGCTGCTGAAGGATTTCCTTGTCCATCCGAGGCTTATAGTAGAAACCTTCAAGATACGCTTTGCTCACCAGCTTGATTAAGTTCTGGTATCCCTTGAGGTTTGTCGCCAGCAAAATCAGGTGGTAGTAATCGTTGTGCGCGAGGTGAGAATTCTTCTCCAGGCGGCTGCCCGGCGCCATGTAGGCTTCGCACCCGATGATGGGTTTGACCCCGGCTTCCTTCGCCTTCCGGTAGAACTCCACCGCCCCGAACATGTTGCCGTGATCGGTCATCGCGACGGCCGGTTGCCCGAACGACTTCACCTGTTGCATCAGGGGATCGATCTGATTGGCGCCGTCGAGGAGGCTGTATTGGGTATGGAGATGCAGATGAACGAATTGTGATGCCACGGGCGAATTGTAGAGAGAGGGAAAGTTGAAGTCAAACGGAGGGAGGGGGAGTACGGCCTGGTAGTCTCCTTTGTTCGCGCAACGCGCGGCCTCGGAAGGCCCTCGTTGGACGCGCACAGTCGGAGACCACCAGGCCACCCTCTCTGGAGATAACAAGAGCTAGCTCGGAGGGATTAGGATTATTGGAGCGGCCGATGCGCGCAGTGGGCGACCAGACACCTCGACCGTCACTATGGTGAGGAAGTTCAGCAAGCTTGGAAGGACTTGTCGAGTCACCACCATTTCTTCATTCTGTCCATTGACAGTTTGGTTGCCCAAGACTAGCCTGTCGCTGTTTTCAACACGAAGAAGATGTCTGGCGCGACCCGGAATGCGAACGCGCGACTGACGCAATGTGCCGGAAGACGGATCGCCTCGATGGCTGAACAGAAGGAAGAGAAATCCAAGCTGCCGCTGGCAGGCATCGTGGCCTTGCTGTTGGCGGTGGTCAGCAGCCTCGTCATCTACCAGGTTCCGCTCAAGACGTCGCGGCCGATCGACAAGGAAGCGGAAAAGGTGGGCTCTGTCGGTGTGGATCGCGTGCAGGCGCGACTCTGGCAGGATCCCTTCGAGGCGGTCTCGACCCATCGACAGAAAGAGGCCGCTGCGGCACAACATCCTGCCCCGGAGACACACCACACCTTTCTCAGATTGCTGACGGCGGTCACTCAAGCCGATGCGCCGTCTGATTTGTTATTGTTGCCGGTCTTCGTGGACGGTAGCCCCTATGCCAGCGGTGTCGAGTCGAGATTGCGGGATCGTTACGCCCTGGTGTCGGCCTTAGGGGCGGCGGGATATCAGCCGGAGTCCGGTGAATCGATCAGATATTTTATCCGAACGGGGAGCGAGCATCTCGTCGTCCCGGTCGAGGCATTTCTCGGGAGACCCGCATCGGCTGATGTGAAGCAGTCGACGCAGGTGCTGGTGCTGTGGCTGAAAGAGCAGGACTTCAGTCCGAAGCCGCTCCTGTCGCTCGACCGGTTGATCATAGAGATCCACGAAGCAGTGAAGACGAAGAAGGCGGCCTATCGCGTGATTGGTCCCCGCTCGTCCGGTTCGCTGGGTGCCATGGTCGGCGAGCTCAAGTCTCTGTTCGCCGCCGATCAACACTCAGGCGGATCCCCCATGCCCTCTCTGGCTTCGTCTCGCCGGCAGTTGGACCGGCTGAAAGGCGTTCAATTTTATTCATCCTGGGCCACGGCCGCAGACCCGGTTCTTTTAGGGGAGCTTCAGGGGCCGGATGCGGCACGCGGCGTGGAGCAGTGGTTCGAGGCCGGTGGAATGACGTTAATCCGGACGATCGGCACGGACGTCGTACTGGCGGAGCAACTGGTGGAGGAACTGAAACGCCGTCGCATCGACCTGACGATTCCGCGGGGGGAGGCCGGGTCGTGCAAGGAGGCAGCCTCGGATTCTGCCGCGGTGTCATCCCGTCATTCGGACGGGAAGTGCCGGATTCCTCATATCGCTCTGATCTCAGAATGGGACACGCTCTACGGCAGGTCCCTGCCGCGTACATTCGTCGCGATGGTCCGCAGTCTGGCCGAGCCAGGGCCTGATCGCGCAGTTCGAGGCTTCGAGTATCACTTCAATCGCTTGCGCACTGAACAGTATCCGGACTGGGTGCACCGCTATTCGTATCTGGCCGGCCTCGATGGCGAGCTGCCGCCTAAGAATACCGACAAAGACACCGGTGGTGCTCAGTCGAAAGGAAAAATCGGAGATGGAGGGCTGCGTGTGGAGCAGAGTCTGGCGGAGACGCCGGCCGGCCGCAGTCAGTTGGACTATCTTCGACGGCTGGTTGAAACCCTCAAGCGCGAAGAAGCGAGCAGCGACGGCGAGTTCACGGCCATCGGCGTGCTGGGCAGCGATGTGTATGACAAGCTGATGATCCTCCAGGCGTTGCGGAGCGACTTTCCCCACGCCCTGTTTTTCACGACCGATCTCGACGCACGATTGACCCATCCGAGCCAGCTCCAGTGGACCCGGAATCTGGTGATTGCCTCCCATTTCGGTCTGGAACTTCATCCGCTGATTCAGACCCCGATTCCACCTTTCCGCGACAGTTACCAGACCGCGTTGTTCTATTCGGTGCTGCGGGCCGTGGATGACATCGTACCCGGACCAGCCGAGAGCGACTTGCAGATTCCTGCCACGGTGAGCTTTCCACGGACGGTGCCTCCGCGGTTGTATGAAGTCGGGCGTCACGGCCCCGTCGATATCAGCCTGGATGGACCATACCCGGCCGGTCGGCGACCGGAGGCGCTTCCGAACCTGCATCTTCCGCGTCCCGATCTGGACCCGGATACCGGTGAATTGCGCGTGCTCAGCCCGAAGACGATCGCATTGCTCCTATCCGCACTCAGTCTCATGGCCCTCTGTGCGCTGCTGATCAACAGCGAGTTGTGGCAATGGGCGCAATCTCGTTGGGTCCAGGGAGCGGTGGTCGGTCTTGTCTTGATTGTGTGCCTGTTGCTCGGCCTGCTCTGCTGGGCGATGAGCGATCGAACGGCGGGCGAACCCTTCTCGCTGACCGATGGGATCAGCGTTTGGCCGACCACGTGCCTGAGGCTGCTCGCGTTTCTGCTCTGCCTGCTCTTTCTCGGACATTCGTGGAGACGGCTGCGGGACAATGAAAAGCAGCTGAGCCGACGCTTCCGGTTCCTGCGTCCACGGGCACCGCTCTCGATTCAGGCCGGCTCACTCGTCGGCATTCACCACTGGCGTCCGCAACCCATGGGCGATGCAGAGGCGGCTGTGCTGTGGCGGGAATATCTGGCGTTGGGGAGCTGGAAGGAGCGACTCGTGCGGATCGTGCCGCAGTCGCTGTGTTATGTGGGGTTCGGAGCGCTGTTGATGGTGCTCTTCGGGGTTCCGGTGATGCCCTGCCGCGGGTCGGCCTGCTTTGCGATCAACTATGCCGTGCTGGGGTTCAGTGTCCTGGCCATGACCCTGTTGATGTTTTATGTCGTCGATGCGACGCGGCTCTGCCGGCGTTTGATCAAAATCATGGTCGGCACGACTATCTGGTGGTCGGACCGGCTGCTCGTCCGGGAGGCTACACAGCGGGGAGTGGACCAGGCCTACGTACATGAGTGGATCGCGGTGGAGTTCATTGCCAAGCGTACGGCGGTCATCAGCGCCATGATTTATTATCCGTTCGTGGTGGTGTTCCTCATGGGGGTTGCCCGTCACAGTTATTTCGACCGATGGGATTTTCCGCTCGGGCTCATGGCGATTTTCGGGTTGAACGCCGCCTATGCATTCGGGAACGGGGTGTTTCTGCGTCGTTCCGCCGAACAGGCCAAACGAGCCGCCGTCGCGCAATTGAAGTCCCGGCTCGATGGATTGTCCGGCGAAGTCGTCTTCAAGAAGGAAAAGCGAGAGCAGGTCGAGCGAATGGCGGCGCTGATCGAGGACTACCAGGAGGGCGCGTTTCTGCCGTTTACCCGCCATCCGTTGTTCGGTGCGATTGCGTTGCCCACGGGCGGCACGGGGCTCCTGTTCCTGCTGGAGTACCTGGCGACGATCTTCTGACGGTCTCGTGTCCGGCCGGTGTGCCGTTCTATCCAGCGCGTAGGGTGAGAATAGAGGGGCGTGAGCCACGGCAACCGCGTTATTCGGAGCCTGCGATGATGCCTAAAAAACCCAGAGCCAACCGTCCATCGGGGACCATGCCTGTTGCCCCGCTGCTCCCGAAACGAATCGGTGCCGGAGACGTCGTGACTGATTTCACCAGGACCATGCGGGCACAAGCGCCGGAAGAACAGGCGCAGGCGCTGATCGATCAGGCCTGGGAGGCACGGACTCAACGACAAGCCGCCGCCCTGGCCCGAAGGGCGCTGGAGATCTTTCCCGACTGTGCAGACGCCTACAATGTGTTGGCAGGGGCAGAGGCACGTTCAGCTGAAGACGCTCTGGTGCTGTATGAGCATGGAGTCGATGCCGGGCGACGGAGTCTCGGCAACGCCTTTTTTGACGAGCACAGGGGACACTTCTGGGGCATGATCGAAACCAGACCGTACCTGCGTGCGCGCCGGGGGCTGGCCGATTGTTTGTGGGCCCTAGGCCGTAAGCGAGAATCGATCACGCATTGCGAAGCGTTGCTGGAACTGAGTCCTGACGACAATCAGGGCATTCGCCATGGATTGTTGAGTCGCTATCTGGCGCTGGGGAACGATATGGGCGCAGCACGACTCTTTCGTGACTATCCGCACGACGCCTCCGCCGCGTTTTTGTGGAGCCGTGTCCTGCTCGATCTTCGCAGGGGAGATCAGGTCGTAGCGACGGAGCATTTGGTCCTGGCAATGCACGGCAATCCGCATGTGGCTGGATTTTTTGCCGGCAAGCGGAAACCGCCGGCTCGCTTGCCGGCCCACTATAGTCCCGGAGACCGGAACGAAGCGGCCCTGTATATTGCGAACTTTGCCGAAGCCTGGCTGGCATCGGCTGATGCGATGGATTGGTTGACCGGTCAATTGGCGAACTGAGCTGAGCGACCGGTATCGAATCACTGTGTGGATTTCCTCTCAGCAGCCCCGTCCTTGCTTCGCGTGACCGGACCTGGTACAGTGCAGACGTTCGCGTAAGACCTTCTGTAGCCGGGGGCGGCAGCCCTCGAATCTCCGAAGTCTTACGCGATTGTTGTTTGTGCCCGCAGATGTGTCGTCTCCGCTGAGCCTACCGCCGAAGGTTGTTCCTCCGTCGTTTGCACCGCCAGCTCGTCACCGCCGTGGGAATCTTTCTTTACCCGTTCTAGAGGTGTTTCGTTGTTTCAAGAATCCTGTTTCGTTCTCCGGGCATTCCTCCGCCATGCGGCAGGGAGCCTCTATCACATCGTCATCGTCGCCATGAGCGCAGGCATTGCGCTCCTCCTGCCGGCCGGAGCCGGCCGGTTCCTGTCGTTCTGGTCGCATGTCGAACATGACACATTTTCACTGATTGCCGTCGAGATGATCGCCGCTGTTCTGTTGATGGGCTGCTTCAACTCTGTCCACCGCAGTCTGCGGGATCGGGCGCTTGCCGAAGCGGCGCTTGGCGCCGGCCTCGTTTCATTCTTTCCGCGACGCGGGCCGCAGGCGCGCCGGCGCATTCACGCGTTGAAAGATGAGCAGGGCACCGGTCGTTCCGTGATGGTGATCGGGTCCAGCGGAGCGGGGACCCTGATGGATCAAGTCGGCGATCTGTCGTCGGTCCTCGACAAATGTCTGGAGGCCAAGATCCTCCTGGTGAATCCGTTCAATCGGGACGCGCGCGCCCGCATGCAGGCATTGGCCCATCCCGCATGCACGTACCCGGCCTTTCGTGAAGAGGTTCGGCAGAGCATCGCGTTGCTCAAGCGTCTGAAGGCGATCGGCAAGGTCGTGAAGCTGAAGCTCTATGCCGATGCTCCGCTGGTCAAACTGGTGATCCTCGGTGACTATCTCTGGTTGCAGCATTACCATGCCGATCTGGATAGTCAGACCATGCCGGAGTATGTCCTGCAGCGGAACCGCAAGGAGCACGGTCTGTATACGTTCTACGCTCACTACTTCATGCAGCGATGGGAGAGCCCCGAGTTGCCTGAATACGATCTGGATACCGACGAGCTGGTGTTCCGCAGCCGGACCGGTCAGGAGATCCGTCGGGAGCCGGTGGAGATCGGGCCCGCTCCGGTTGCCGCACATTCCGCGGAAACTGTGCGGGTCGATGCACAGGAAGCGTTTCGATTGCTGCACGCGCCCGGTCCGTACCTGCCGGTTCGCGGGTACGATCTGGAGTAAGGCAGGTTTTCCTTCATTCCCCGCCGCCTGTTCAGCGCATCGCGTTCTCTGCCGAGACATCGCGGTCGTTGTGGTATTACTATGGCGCTCACATCGATGCATCGATGTCTCGGCCTGGATAGGCGAGGGGGAGGAGTGAGTGCGATGGGGAATGCATTGGAACGACACGCGGTCTCGACGATGACGACGTTTTTTTCGTACGGATTCCGCCCGTTTTTCCTGGGGGCTGCGCTGTTCGCCGGTGTGGCGATTCCCGCCTGGATTCTGATCCTAGCCGGAACCGGGAATCCGGTCCTGCTTTCCGCCGCTCGCGACTGGCATGTGCATGAGATGCTGTTCGGGTTTCTCCCTGCGGTGATTGCCGGCTTCCTCCTCACGGCGGTGCCGAATTGGACGGACCGTCCGGCGATTCATGGGCGCGAGCTGATGCTGCTCTTCACCCTGTGGCTGGCCGGACGTGTAGCCATGGCCATTCCGTTGATCCCACCGTTGTTCGCCGCTATCGTGGACGGGGCGTTTCTCGTCGCGTTGGCGGGGCTGCTATGGCGGGAACTTGCCGCCGGGAACAGTTGGAACCATGCGCCGGTGGGCGTGGCAATCAGTCTGTACGCCGCCGCGAATGTGACCTTCCATGTCCTCACAGTGAGCGGCGCGGAGACGGACCTTGCGCTGCGGCTGGCGCTCGCATTGGACTTGTTCCTGCTGACCTTCATCGGCGGACGACTCACGCCGAACTTCACACGAGAATTTCTGGCGGGTCATGGGAAGAACGAACGACCTGCGCCGTTTTCCCGTTTCGACGGACTCTCGATCGCACTGGTCCTCATGGCCGCGCTGGCCTGGACGGTACAGCCGGCGGCGTCGCCGACGGGCTGGATCTTCCTTGCTGCCGGGACCGTGAATCTCGTTCGTCTCTTGCGCTGGTACGGCTGGCTCACGTGGCGGGAACCGCTGGTGCTGAGTCTGCATCTTGGCTACGGTTGGCTCACCCTGTCGATGCTGGTTCTCGGGGGCGCGCTGCTGGGAATCGGGCTTGCGAAAGAAGATGCGGTGCATGCATTGACCGCCGGCGCTGTCGGTGCGATGACCCTGGCGGTGATGACCCGCGCCAGCCTCGGCCATACGGG
>WBZX01002796.1_pt1 | contig 11580 bp, 6 predicted proteins | sample 5204211 | NCBI WGS metagenome assembly WBZX01 (sample SAMN12344362, study PRJNA552823) | activated sludge metagenome | biome: Activated sludge suspended growth; feature: Nitrification reactor; material: Wastewater; isolation source: activated sludge from nitrification reactor of wastewater treatment...
AAGACGTCGGCCCGAACCGGCCGGCGGTCGATATCTACAACCTGCTGAAGTTCCAGCGTTCCAACCAGAGCACCTGCATCACCCAGAAGCCGCTCGTCCGCGTCGGCGACCAGGTTAAGAAGGGCGACATCGTGGCCGACGGTCCGTCGACCCGCGATGGCGAGCTCGCTCTCGGCCGCAACGTGCTCGTCGCGTTCATGCCGTGGAATGGCTACAACTTCGAAGACTCGATCCTGCTCTCCGAGCGTATCGTGCGCGATGACGTCTTCACCTCGATCCACATTGAGGAGTTCGAGGTCATGGCCCGCGACACCAAGCTTGGCCAGGAAGAGATCAGCCGCGACATCCCCAATGTCGGCGAGGAAGCGCTCAAGAACCTCGACGAGGCGGGCATCGTCTATATCGGCGCCGAGGTGAAGCCGGGCGACATCCTGGTCGGCAAGGTGACGCCGAAGGGCGAAAGCCCGATGACGCCGGAAGAGAAGCTGCTGCGGGCCATCTTCGGCGAGAAGGCGGCCGACGTGCGCGACACCTCGCTGAAGGTGCCGCCGGGCGTCGAAGGCACCGTGGTCGAAGTCCGCGTCTTCAATCGCCGCGGCGTCGACAAGGACGAGCGCGCGCTCGCCATCGAGCGCGACGAGATCGAGCGTCTCGCCAAGGACCGCGACGACGAAAAGGCCATCCTGGAGCGCAGCTTCTACAGCCAGATCCAGGAAATGCTGTTGAACCAGGTCGTGGCCGGCGGTCTCAAGGGCCTGAAGCCGGGCACGCGCATCACCGACGAGGTACTGGGCGAGTACACCCCCGGCCAGTGGCGGCAGATCGCGGTCAAGACCGACAAGAAGCAGTCGGAGATCGAGGCGCTGAACAAGCAGTTCGACGAGTCGATGAAGCGTCTGCAGGACCGTTTCGACAGCAAGGTCGACAAGCTGCAGCGCGGCGACGAGCTGCCGCCGGGCGTGATGAAGATGGTCAAGGTCTTCGTCGCGACCAAGCGCAAGCTGCAGCCGGGCGACAAGATGGCCGGCCGTCACGGCAACAAGGGCGTGATCTCGCGCATCATGCCGCTCGAGGACATGCCGTATCTCGAGGAGGGCGGCCCGGTCGACATCGTGCTGAACCCGCTCGGCGTGCCGTCGCGCATGAACGTCGGTCAGATTCTCGAAACCCATCTCGGCTGGGCCGCGGCGGGTCTCGGCAAGAAGATCGGCGAGATGCTGGCGAATGCCCGGGAGGCGTCGGCGGTGCAGATCCGGAAGCATCTGCGCGACATCTACGGCGAGAAGACCTTCAAGAACGACATCGCCGATCTCGACGACGAGCAGGTGATCGAGCTTGCCCGCAACCTCTCGAGGGGCGTGCCCTTCGCGTCGCCGGTGTTCGACGGCGCACACGAGGCCGACATCGTCGGCATGCTGGAGATGGCGGGCCTCGACAAGTCAGGCCAGGTCACCCTGATCGACGGTCGTACGGGCGAGCCGTTCGATCGCAAGGTGACCGTCGGCTACATCTACATGCTGAAGCTGCACCATCTCGTGGACGACAAGATCCACGCGCGGTCGATCGGCCCTTACAGCCTCGTCACCCAGCAGCCGCTGGGCGGCAAGGCCCAGTTCGGCGGCCAGCGCTTTGGCGAAATGGAGGTGTGGGCGCTCGAAGCTTACGGCGCTGCCTACACGCTGCAGGAGATCCTCACCGTCAAGTCGGACGACGTTGCCGGCCGTACCAAGGTCTACGAGGCCATCGTGCGTGGCGACGACACCTTCGAAGCGGGTATCCCCGAGTCCTTCAACGTTCTGGTCAAGGAGCTGCGCTCGCTCGGCCTCAACGTCGAACTGAACCAGTCGGCCACGTGAGCGTGGCCGACGACTTCTCTGCTTTCGCGAATTAAGTCCAACGAACCCCCAAAAGGGGGGAAATGAGGACCATAGGATGACCGACCTCATCAACGTACTAGGCCAGCCGCAGGGCACGCCGACCTTCGACGAGATCCGCATCTCGATCGCCAGCCCCGAGCGCATCCGCACCTGGAGCCACGGCGAGATCAAGAAGCCGGAGACCATCAACTACCGCACGTTCAAGCCGGAGCGGGACGGGCTGTTCTGCGCCCGCATCTTCGGACCGATCAAGGACTACGAGTGCCTGTGCGGCAAGTACAAGCGCATGAAGTTCCGCGGCATCACCTGCGAGAAGTGCGGCGTCGAGGTGACGCTCACCAAGGTGCGCCGCGAGCGCATGGGCCACATCGAGCTGGCCTCGCCGGTGGCGCACATCTGGTTCCTGAAGTCTCTGCCGAGCCGCATCGGCCTGCTGCTCGACATGACGCTGCGTGATCTCGAGAAGATCCTCTACTTCGAGAACTACGTCGTCACCAACCCCGGCCTCACCGCCCTCAAGTATCGCGAGCTCTTGAACGAGGATCAGTACCTCAACGCGCTCGACGAGTACGGCGATGGTTCGTTCGAGGCAGAGATCGGCGCCGAGGCGATCCGCGCCATGCTGCAGGCGATCGATCTCACCGAGGAGCGCCCGCGGCTGCGCGAGGAGCTGCGCGAGACGACCTCCGAGGCCAAGCGCAAGAAGCTCGTGAAGCGTCTGAAGCTCTGCGAGAACTTCATCGAGTCCGGCGCGCGTCCGGAGTGGATGATCCTCGAGCTGGTGCCGGTGATCCCGCCCGAGCTGCGCCCGCTGGTGCCGCTTGACGGTGGCCGCTTCGCCACTTCCGACCTGAACGACCTCTATCGCCGCGTGATTAACCGCAACAATCGGTTGAAGCGCCTGATGGAGCTGCGTGCTCCCGACATCATCGTGCGCAACGAGAAGCGCATGCTGCAGGAGTCGGTCGACGCCCTGTTCGACAACGGCCGTCGCGGCCGTGTCATCACGGGTGCCAACAAGCGTCCGCTGAAGTCGCTCAGCGACATGCTCAAGGGTAAGCAGGGCCGCTTCCGTCAGAACCTGCTCGGCAAGCGCGTCGACTACTCGGGCCGTTCGGTCATCGTGGTCGGCCCGGAACTCAAGCTGCACCAGTGCGGCCTGCCCAAGAAGATGGCGCTTGAGCTGTTCAAGCCGTTCATCTACTCGCGGCTGCAGAACTACGGCATGGCCAACACCATCAAGGCCGCCAAGCGCATGGTCGAGAAGGAGCGGCCGGAGGTGTGGGATATCCTCGAGGAGGTCATCCGCGAGCATCCCGTGCTGCTGAACCGCGCGCCGACCCTGCATCGCCTCGGCATCCAGGCCTTCGAGCCGGTGCTGATCGAAGGCAAGGCGATCCAGCTCCATCCGCTGGTCTGCACGGCCTTCAATGCCGACTTCGACGGCGACCAGATGGCGGTGCACGTGCCGCTGTCGCTGGAAGCCCAGCTCGAAGCGCGCGTGCTGATGATGTCGACCAACAACATCCTCTCGCCTGCCAGCGGCAAGCCGATCATCGTGCCGTCGCAGGACATTGTGCTCGGCATCTACTACATCACGCTGGAGCGCGAGGGTGAGCCCGGTGAAGGCTCACTCTTCTCCGACATCGGAGATCTCGAACACGCACTGCACAGCCGCACGCTCTCCATGCACGCCAAGATCAAGATGCGGCTGGAGGCCTATGACGACAAGGGCGTCCTGGCCCAGCGCGTGGTCGAGACGACGCCTGGCCGCATTCTGCTCGCGCAGATCCTGCCCAAGCACGAGAACCTGCCGTTCTCGTTGATCAACCGTCTGCTGACCAAGAAGGATCTGCAGAACGTCATCGACTCCGTCTACCGCCACTGCGGCCAGAAGGAGACGGTGATTTTCGCCGATCGCTTGATGGGGCTCGGCTTCTATCACGCCTGCCGCGCCGGCATCTCGTTCGGCAAGGACGATCTCGTCATTCCGGCGGCCAAGGAAAAGCTGGTCGCCCAGACCCAGAAAGAGGTCAAGGAATACGAGCAGCAGTACCAGGACGGCCTGATCACCTCCGGTGAGAAGTACAACAAGGTCGTCGACGCCTGGTCGCGCTGCTCGGATCGCGTGGCCGAGGAGATGATGAAGGGCATTTCGACGCCGCGGCCGGGTCGTCCGGTCAACGCGGTGTGGATGATGGCCCATTCCGGCGCGCGTGGTTCGGCGACGCAGATGAAGCAGCTCGCCGGCATGCGCGGCCTGATGACCAAGCCTTCGGGCGAGATCATCGAGACGCCGATCATTTCGAACTTCAAGGAAGGCCTGTCGGTGCTGGAGTACTTCAACTCCACCCACGGCGCGCGCAAGGGACTGGCCGACACGGCGCTCAAGACGGCGAACTCGGGTTACCTGACCCGCCGCCTGGTCGACGTGGCGCAGGACTGCATCATCGTCGAGGAAGATTGCGGCGCCGAGCGTGGCCTCACCATGCGTGCCGTCGTTGACGGCGGTGACGTGATCGAGCCGCTCTCGGAGCGGGTGCTGGGTCGTACGGCGCTGGACGACATCGTCGATCCGGTGAACGGCACGCTGATCAGCAAGGCTGGCGAACTGATCGACGAGGTGAAGGTCGAGCAGATCGAGAAGGCGGGAATCGAGGAGATCCGCATCCGCTCCGTGCTGACCTGCGACACCAAGATCGGTGTCTGCGGCAAGTGCTATGGGCGCGATCTGGCCCGCGGTACCCCCGTCAACATCGGCGAAGCGGTGGGCGTCATTGCCGCCCAGTCGATCGGTGAGCCGGGTACGCAGCTCACCATGCGTACCTTCCACATCGGCGGCGCCGCGCAGCGTGGTGCGGAGCAGTCGAACATCGAGGCGAGCCATGACGGCACCGTCCAGGTACGCAACCGCAACGTCGTGGTCAACAGCCAGGGCATTCCGGTCGTGATGGGCCGCAACACCGAACTGGTGCTGATCGACGGCGCCCAGCGCGAACGTGCCAAGCATCGCGTGCCTTATGGTGCACGCCTGCTGGTCGACAGCGACACGCCTGTCTCGAAGGGCCAGAAGCTCGCCGAGTGGGATCCGTACACCCTGCCGATCATCACCGAAAAGGCCGGCAAGGCGGTCTACGTCGACCTCGTCGAAGGCGTGTCGATGCGCGAAGTGATCGACGACTCGACGGGCATCTCCAACCGCGTCGTCGTCGACTGGAAGGGCCAGCCGCGCGGTGGCGATCTGCGTCCGCGCATTGCCATCCACGATGCCGACGGCAACCCGATCATGCTGGCCAACGGCCAGGAGGCTCGGTACCTGCTGTCGCTCGACTCGGTACTCTCGGTAGAGAACGGCCAGGACGTCCATGCCGGCGATATTCTCGCGCGTATCCCGCGTGAGGGCGGCAAGAACCGCGACATCACGGGCGGTCTGCCGCGCGTGGCGGAGCTGTTCGAAGCCCGCAAGCCGAAGGATTTCGCGATCATCTGCGACATCGCCGGCCGCATCGAGTTCGGCAAGGACTACAAGAGCAAGCGCCGCATCCTCATCGTGCCGGAAGGCGACAATGCTGAGCCGGTCGAGTACCTGATCCCGAAGGGCAAGCGCATCGCCGTCCAGGAAGGCGACTACGTGGAGCGTGGCGATCTCCTGATCGACGGCAACCCGGTGCCGCACGACATCCTGCGTGTGTTGGGCATTGAGAAGCTGGCCGAGTATCTCGTGAACGAGATTCAGGAGGTCTATCGACTGCAGGGCGTGAAGATCAACGACAAGCACATCGAGACGATCGCGCGTCAGATGCTGCAGAAGGTCGAGATCACCGACGCCGGCGACTCGACGTTCTTGATCGGCGAGCAGGTCGACAAGCAGGAGTTCGAGGCGGAGAACGCCAAGCTGCTGGTCGAGAAGATGAAGCCTGCCAAGGCGGACCCGGTGCTGCTCGGCATCACCAAGGCCAGCCTGCAGACCAAGTCGTTCATCTCGGCGGCCTCCTTCCAGGAGACCACCCGCGTGCTCACCGAGGCGGCCGTGTCGGGCAAGGTCGACAGCCTGCAAGGCCTGAAGGAGAACGTCATCGTCGGTCGCCTGATCCCGGCGGGCACCGGCGGAGTCGTGAACCGTCTCAAGGCGATCGCCGCGCAGCGCGACCGCGCGATCCTGGCGGCCGGCGCCGAAGGCGAGGACCAGCCGGTCCCGACGCTCGAGGAAGAGCGCGCCGCCGATTGAGGCTCCGACGCCTGAAAATCGAAGGCCGTCATCGCAAGATGACGGCCTTTCTCTTTGCCGTGCTCCTCATGCCGCTGCGGACGGCGCGGCTTGCCGGACGAGCCAGTTCTGCTGCGTCAACTGCCACACCATCAGCGGACCGCGGCCACCGACATATTCACCGATCTTCAGGTCGACCAGGCGGGCACCCTGCTTCTCTTTGATGCGTCGGGACGCATGGTTGTCCTGGGCGTTCGTCAGCCACAGGTGCGGCCAGTCGAGCGTGCGAAAGGCATAATCCGTCACTCGCTCCGCCGCTTCGGTCATGAGGCCCTTGCCCTGGAACTCGGGGTCCAGCCAGAAGCCCCGCTGGTCGCGGCTGTCGCCGTCGTCGGGCCAGAGGTCGATGACCCCGATCAGATCGGCCGGGCCGGACTTCGGGACGATGGCCCAGTGGGCCTTTTCTCCGCGCGCCATTTCCTCGAGGCAGCTTGCGACATAGGCGGCGGCGCCGTCGGCGGGGTAGGGCCAGGGAATCCGGGCATTCAGCCACCGAACGACCTCCCAGCGCGGGAAGCGACGCTGGATGATCGGGGCGTCCTTGCTATGCACTGGGCGCAGGACAAGGCGCGGCGTTTGGAGCACCGGTGTTGGGGGCATTGAATAGGCGGGTGTCATTGAGGGTCTCGCTTCCGTTGGCCGGAGGGCGGGACCTGCTGCATTTGACCCCGACCGTCGCGGCGGGGTCAGGGTTCCTAGGTCGACTTCTAGATCAGATGATCGCGCACGACTTGCCCTGCCCCAAAGCATGCTTTGGTAGCCAAGGTCATACGCGGAGTCTGGCGCAACATATCCTCGCACATACAGGACATATTGACCGAAGTAAACTTGTGTCCAAGGAGGGGCAGGAGCCACAAGATATGGTTGTTAGATTCTTGCGCCTCGCAAGGATTGCGAGTCAGGAACGAGTCGAGTCCGCCAAGCCGAGAATAACCAACGAAATCAACGCGAAAAGCCGCGCAGCGCGCTTGACCTGCAACTGACGGAGCCATATAAGCGCGCCACCTCGTCGAGGGGCTGGTGGTTGGCGTGAGCCAAGACGCAGCCTGACGCCGAGGACCGCTACAAGTCAGGCCATCCGGCCGCAAAGCTTTTTCCTTGCGCGGGGCTGCGCTTTTGCCGCCATGCCCGCGCGCATTCGCTTTGCGCCACAGGGTCGATATTGGGCGGACACGAGACGGCGGTAAGGAAACCGAAATCGATGCCGACTATCAACCAGTTGATCCGCAAGCAGCGCCACGGCCTCAAGTCGCACAACAAGGTCCCGGCACTGCAGGCCTGCCCGCAGAAGCGGGGCGTGTGCACCCGCGTCTACACCACGACCCCGAAGAAGCCGAACTCGGCGCTGCGTAAGGTCGCCAAGGTGCGCCTTACCAACGCCTACGAGGTGGTGAGCTATATTCCGGGTGAAGGCCACAACTTGCAGGAGCACTCGGTTGTCATGATCCGCGGCGGCCGCGTGAAGGATCTTCCGGGCGTCCGCTATCACATCATTCGCGGCACTCTCGATACGCAGGGTGTCAAAGACCGCAAGCAACGCCGTTCGAAGTACGGCGCGAAGCGCCCGAAGTAAGGCGCGGAGGAAGACATGTCCCGTCGTCGCGCAGCAGAAAAGCGTGAAGTCCTGCCGGATGCCAAGTTCGGCGATATCGTCCTCAGCAAGTTCATGAACACGCTGATGGAGCGCGGTAAGAAGTCGGTCGCCGAGCACATCGTGTACGGCGCGCTCGACGAGATCGAGACCAAGCTCAAGCAGGATCCGGTCCCGGCCTTCCACGAGGCACTGGAGAACGTGAAGCCGGCGGTCGAAGTGCGTTCGCGCCGCGTCGGCGGTGCGACCTATCAGGTGCCGGTCGAAGTCCGTCCGGAGCGCCGCCAGGCTCTCGCCATCCGCTGGATCATCCAGGCGGCGCGTGATCGCTCGGGCCACAGCATGCAGGAGAAGCTCTCGGCCGAGCTGCTCGACGCCTTCAATCGCCGCGGCAACGCCGTGAAGAAGCGCGAGGACACCCACAAGATGGCCGACGCCAACAAGGCGTTCGCGCATTACCGCTGGTAAGCGTCCTCTAGATCCCCTTCGAGAAAGCCCCCTCCATGGCTCGTACCACTCCCATCGCGCACTACCGTAACATCGGTATCATGGCGCATATCGACGCCGGTAAGACGACCACGACCGAGCGTATCCTCTACTACACCGGCAAGTCGCACCGGATCGGTGAGGTGCACGACGGTGCTGCGACCATGGATTGGATGGAGCAGGAGCAGGAGCGCGGCATCACGATTACGTCGGCCGCCACGACCTGCTTCTGGAAGGCCGAGACGGGGCCGTTCGCCGGTCCGAGCTACCGCATCAACATCATCGACACGCCCGGCCACGTCGATTTCACCATCGAGGTCGAGCGTTCGCTGCGCGTGCTCGACGGCGCAGTTTGCGTGTTCGATTCGGTGGCCGGCGTGGAGCCGCAGTCCGAGACGGTGTGGCGTCAGGCCGACAAGTACGGCGTGCCGCGCATGTGCTTCGTCAACAAGATGGACCGTACCGGCGCCAACTTCTGGCGCACCGTCGACATGATCGTCGACCGTCTGGGCAGCAAGCCGCTCGTGACCCAGATGCCGATCGGCACGGAAGCCGAGTTCAAGGGTATCGTCGACCTGGTCGCCAACAAGGCCATTATCTGGCTCGAAGAGACGCTCGGCGCCAAGTATGAAGTCACCGACATTCCGGCCGACCTGAAGGAAAAGGCTGCCGAGTATCGCACTAAGCTGATCGAGATGGCTGTCGAGCAGGACGACGTGGCTCTCGAAAAGTACCTGGGCGGCGAAGAGCCGGACTACGACACGCTGATCAAGTGCATCCGCAAGGGCACGATCTCCTACGCCTTCGTCCCGGTGCTGTGCGGCTCGTCGTTCAAGAACAAGGGCGTGCAGCCCATGCTCGACGCCGTCGTGAACTACCTGCCGGCGCCGACCGACGTCGAGGACGTCAAGGGCGTGAAGATGGGCTCCGACGAGCCGATCTCGCTGCCGTCGAGCGACGACGCGCCGCTGTCGGCTCTGGCGTTCAAGATCATGACCGATCCGTTTGTCGGTTCGCTCACCTTCGCCCGCGTCTACTCGGGCGTGCTCGAATCCTCGACCGGCGTGCTGAACAGCACGAAGGATCGTAAGGAGCGTATCGGCCGCATGCTGCTGATGCATGCCAACAACCGCGAAGACATCAAGGAAGCTCGCGCCGGCGATATCATCGCTCTGGCAGGCCTCAAGAGCGTCACCACCGGCGATACGCTGTGCGCGCCCGAGAACCCGGTGATCCTCGAAAAGATGGACTTCCCGGAGCCCGTTATCGAGCTGGCGATTGAGCCGAAGTCGAAGGCCGACCAGGAGAAGCTGGGTCAGGCGCTGGGCCGCCTTGTCCAGGAAGACCCGACCTTCCGCGTCACCACCGATCAGGAGACCGGCCAGACCGTCATCAAGGGCATGGGTGAACTCCATCTCGAGATCAAGGTCGACATCCTGAAGCGCACCTACAAGGTCGACGCCAATGTCGGCGCGCCGCAGGTGGCCTATCGCGAGACGCTCGGCCGCAAGGCGGAGATCGACTACACCCACAAGAAGCAGTCGGGTGGCTCGGGTCAGTTCGCCCGCGTCAAGCTGGTCTTCGAACCGGGCGAACCCGGCTCGGGATACAGCTTCGAGAGCAAGATCGTCGGCGGCTCGATCCCGAAGGAGTTCATCCCGGGTGTCGAAAAGGGCCTCGAGGCTTCGCGCGAGACCGGCGTCCTTGCCGGCTTCCCGGTGATCGACTTCAAGGTCTCGCTGATCGATGGCGCGTACCATGACGTCGACTCGAGCGTGCTGGCCTTCGAAATCGCTGCCCGTGCGGCGTTCAAGGAAGGCCTGGCGAAAGCCCAGTGCAAACTCCTCGAGCCGATCATGAAGGTCGAGGTCGTGACGCCGGAAGACTACATGGGCGACTGCATCGGCGACTTGAACAGCCGCCGTGGCCAGATCCAGGGCATGGAGGCTCGCGGCAACGCGCAGGTCATCAATGCTATGGTGCCGCTCGCCAACATGTTCGGCTACGTGAACACGCTGCGGTCGATGACGCAGGGACGTGCCGCCTACACAATGACTTTCGACCATTACGCGCCTGTTCCGCAGGCTGTTGCGGACGAAGTTGTCGCCAAGCTGGCAGGCTGACGCCGCCGACCGAACCAGAACTGATTTGACCAGGGACCAAAGACCATGACGAAGGCGAAGTTTGAGCGGAGCAAGCCGCACTGCAACATCGGAACGATCGGTCACGTTGACCACGGGAAGACGTCGCTGACGGCCGCGATCACGAAGATCCTTGCGAAGGCTGGCGGTGCGACGTTCACGGCGTACGACCAGATCGACAAGGCGCCGGAGGAGCGTGAGCGCGGCATCACGATCTCGACGGCGCACGTTGAGTACGAGACGGCGAACCGGCACTACGCGCACGTGGATTGCCCGGGCCACGCGGACTACGTGAAGAACATGATCACGGGTGCGGCGCAGATGGACGGGGCGATCCTGGTGGTTTCGGCGGCGGACGGTCCGATGCCGCAGACGCGCGAGCACATCCTTTTGGCGCGGCAGGTCGGTGTTCCGGCGCTGGTGGTGTTCATGAACAAGTGCGACATGGTGGACGATCCGGAGCTTCTGGACCTGGTCGAGCTTGAGGTGCGGGAGCTTCTGAAGAGCTACCAGTTCCCGGGCGACGACCTTCCGGTGGTGCGTGGCTCGGCGCTGATGGCGCTGGAAGACAAGAGCCCGGAGCTTGGCGAAGAGGCGGTGCTGAAGCTGATGGCGGAAGTTGACCGCTACATTCCGCAGCCGGCGCGCGACAAGGACAAGCCGTTCCTGATGCCGATCGAGGACGTGTTCTCGATCTCGGGCCGCGGCACGGTGGTTACGGGCCGTGTCGAGCGCGGCATCGTGAAGGTTGGCGAGGAAGTGGAGATCGTCGGCCTGAAGGCGACGACGAAGACGACGGTGACGGGCGTCGAGATGTTCCGCAAGCTGCTGGACAGCGGCGAGGCGGGCGACAACATCGGCGCGCTGCTGCGCGGCGTGGGCCGCGAGGACGTGGAGCGCGGTCAGGTGCTGGCGAAGCCGGGTTCGATCACGCCGCACACGAACTTCGAGGCCGAGGCGTACATCCTGACGAAGGAAGAGGGCGGCCGTCATACGCCGTTCTTCACGAACTACCGTCCGCAGTTCTACTTCCGGACGACGGACGTGACGGGCGTGGTGACGCTGCCGGAAGGCACGGAGATGGTGATGCCGGGCGACAATGCACGCCTGGTGGTCGAACTGATCCAGCCGATCGCGATGGACGAGGGCCTGCGCTTCGCCATCCGAGAGGGCGGACGCACCGTCGGCGCCGGCGTCGTCACCAAAGTCGTTAAGTAA
>WBZX01002798.1_pt1 | contig 11576 bp, 6 predicted proteins | sample 5204211 | NCBI WGS metagenome assembly WBZX01 (sample SAMN12344362, study PRJNA552823) | activated sludge metagenome | biome: Activated sludge suspended growth; feature: Nitrification reactor; material: Wastewater; isolation source: activated sludge from nitrification reactor of wastewater treatment...
GCTGTCATTGGGCCGGGATGCCGCGGATGGGCGGGGTGGTCTGCAACGATTGGGACTATCGCAAGGACATACGCGACTGGGATACCACGAACGGCGTGATGACGGTGAAGGATAACTGATCGGGGATGGTTGGGACTCACAGGGAATACGATGCCGTAGACGCAGAAACCGTAGAGATGGAGAGTTGAGATAGAAATTCGTCCGATCAAGACTGAAAGCGATTACAAGGAAGCCCTGCGCGAGGTGTCTGCTTTTTTCGATAACGAACCGATGCCTGGAACCTCTGACGGAGATCGCTTTGAAGTGTTGCTCACGCTCGTTGAAGCATACGAGGCCAAGCATTACCCGATCGATCTTCCAGATCCGGTGGAGGCGATTAAATTCCGCATGGATCAATCAGGCATGACTCCAAAAGACTTGGAGTCCATGCATTGGTCGGCTGAATCGAGTTTACGAGGTCTTAAACAGAAAGCGCCCATTGACGCTGAATATGATTTGGAAGCTGAACCAGAAGCTTGGAATCCCTGCTGAGTGCTTGATTCAGCCACCTAAAGATGCCATTGGCGGCTTAACTTAACTTTCCGCAAGCCAATTGGATGTTTATCCAGGCGGTACGCATATGATTATGCTGTATGGCCTCAGGCTATCAAATGGTGGAAAGGACATGTTGGTAAAAGCCCCGGTGTCAATGGTGCGTGGGGGGGTAAGTTAAGTTGATACGGTGCCAAGCAAGCCACCATCGTTTACGTGATTCACAAGCTCCGCATATCGAGAAGCAGACTTCTGCGCGGGGTTGGTGAGAATTACTGAACAGACGAACGAACGTGTTTGCCTGTCCTTGCCAGTATGCCCACCAGTGCATCAATGGTAAATTTAATGGCCTTCTTGTTGATTACGTCGGAAACACGCGGACAAATTGGATTCGATCCGCATGAGTCCAATATCCTGATTCCCACACTACTTTCCGAAGAGCCAGATAAAAAGCCGCTCTCATGTGTCTCGGCTGCACGATGTCGGTGGATTGTCAGCGCTAGATTAAACTATCCAAGCCTTTGCGGTTCTGGATGCTCAGCAACTTGAGAGATGGCCGCTGGGATGTTTGTCCCCGATTTCCATGGATGTCAGGGTTCTGAACGCGATATGGCTAGAGGGTGTCCGGCTCGTTTTGGGGGGTGTTTTTCGTCCCGGTTTCTGCCATGTGCCGCTCTATCATCATCTGGCGGCTGGCTGGTGTTTCCAGGCTGATGCGGCCGAGTACGCCGGTGCGGTAATCCACCAGCAGGGTGATGGCGGATTTTTCAAAATCCGGTGCGCCGGCGCGTAGTCGGTAGCCGCGCTTGATGGCGATGGATTCGATCAACCCTGCGCCGTCGAGCTCTTCCACATCAAGTTTGTAGCGCTCGGCAACCAGCGCCGGATACTGTTGCAGGAGTAAATCACCCAGAAATGCCGCGACTTCTTCGTCGATTACTGCGTTGCGACCAATGGCATGGCTGGCGGCGAGCATGTAGCCGTCATTGTCATAAGCGATTTTTGGCCACATCATGCCCGGGGTGTCGGTGAGCGTGAGTTGCGGGCTTAGGTGAAAACGCTGCTGGTTCTTGGTGACGGCCGGCTCGTCGCCCACCTTGGCGACACGGCGATTGAGCAGGGCGTTGATCAGCGTGGATTTGCCGACGTTGGGGATCCCCATGACCAGCATGCGCAAGGGTTTGAGGTTGGTGCCGCGATGCGGCGCCAACGGGCGGCACAGTTCGGGGACTTTGGTCGCTTCACCCGGTTTTTTGCACGAGATGGCGACGGCTTTGACATCCGGCTGGCTATTGAAAAAATCCAGCCAGGCTTTGGTCGCAACGGGGTCGGCAAGATCTGCCTTGTTGAGTACCTTGAGGCAAGGTTTTTGCCGAAAGAGCCGTAAGTCGTGGATCATGGGGTTGCTGCTGGCTTCCGGCAGGCGTGCGTCCAGCACCTCGATCACCACATCGGTGGTTTCCATGGTTTCCGCCGCTTTCTTGCGGGCGGAATTCATGTGTCCGGGGAACCATTGAATCGTCATTGTCGGGAGCCCAAATGAAAGTGGCGAGCCCAACCCCCGGCACTTGCTTTAATAACTGTGGCTGCTTCCTTCCGGACCTGACCAGGTTGGCTATCTTGCAATGCGGGGAGGCCCGCCGACCGGTATTCTACCTCAAATGCAGGTCGGCCTGCTTGCGAGAATGCAAATCGTATTCGTCCTGTGTTTTCCCGGAGCGCTAGGGCCGTACTTTTCAACGCGGTGGCGGCTGGTCATGCTATTGGGCATGGGGTATATTGACACTGCTAAGAATAATTGCCGGCACAGATGATACCCACGTTAAAACAGTACGCGCCACAGTTTGCCGCATTTATGCAGCAAATGCGTGATCCGCCGGAGGAGCGATTGGGCCGCTTTGTCCTCGGCATGATGATGATTGCGGAAACGCTGGTAAGTGTATTCTGGATTTTTACGTTTTCAGGGCTGGGCGATGGCTACGCCGTGATGGCGATATTCCCCTATGCGTATATCGTCATTTCGTATGCCAGCCTGCTTTTGTTCTATCACTTTCAGCGGTTTGAATATTTCACTTTTACCCAGCTGACCATGCTGTTGGTCATGCCGTTTTTCATGCAGTGGATTATCGGCGGTTTTGTGGCCTCCAGTGGAATTTCCATCTGGGGTGTACTGGCTCCGGTGGGGGCCTTGATGATCCTTGGGACGCGCCAATCCACAGGCTGGTTTGTCTTGTTTCTTGGGTTGATGGCGTTCTCCTGGTTTTCCAACGACTTATTCTCAGGTTACGCGCTGCCGATCCCCAAACATACGCAAATGCTGTTCTTCTTTGCCAATATCGGTGGGGTGGCGACCATTCTTTATCTGGTCATGCGCTATTTTGAGACCCAGAAAGAGCGGGTGCTGTTTGAACTGGACAAGAAAAACGGAGCCTTGCTGCTGGAACAATATCGCTCCGACCGCCTGTTGCTGAACATCCTGCCACAATCCGTGGCCGAGAGGCTCAAGCAGAATAATGAGGCGCGTATCGCCGATCGTTACGAGTCGGTCACTATCATGTTTGCCGATCTCGTCGATTTCACCCGAATTTCTGCCGGGATGAGCCCGGAAGCCCTGGTTGATTTGCTGGGAAGTGTGTTCTCCCGTTTTGATGAATTGACTGAAAAGCATGGCGTCGAAAAGATCAAAACCATCGGTGACGCCTACATGGTCGTCTGTGGCGCGCCGGAGGCGCGTGCCGATCATGCCGAAGCAGTTGCGGGCCTGGCGATCGATATGCAACAGGCGCTTGCGGAGCTTGCCGCATCCTGTGGCTATGATTTGTCGATGCGCATCGGCATCAACAGCGGCCCTGTCGTGGCCGGCGTCATTGGCAGCAGCAAGTTCAGCTACGATCTATGGGGCGATACCGTGAATATGGCAAGCCGCATGGAGCACTGTGGGCAATCGAACATTATTCAGGTCAGCCAGTCAACGTATGAGTTGTTGCACGACAAGTTTGTGTTCGAGAAACGCGGGCTGATCGAGGTTAAGGGTAAAGGCAGCGTGCAAAGCTATTTTCTGCTAGGGCATCTCGGTGAGATAGCCGAGAAACATGCCTCTGCCGCTGCCTGATTTGGGTGAGGGGCTTCAGGTCTTGCCAGAAAATCCCGGATGTCGCCACCGGGGAATCATTGCCCAGGTCAATGCCGATGGTTCGCCCTGAGTTGCAGGGTCAATCAGCACTTTCTGGGCGACGTGCATTTTGATGGCATCCGGGAAAGCCTGCGATCAGACCGTTGACTCGGTATTACAGCACGCCTGGTTCTCGTCATTCGCGTGTGCCCAGCGATAGAGGAGTGGCAACACCAGAAGCGTCAGTAGCGTGGAGGACAGGATCCCGCCGATGACTACGGTGGCGAGCGGCCGTTGTACTTCAGCGCCTGTGCCGGTGGCAATTGCCATGGGGACGAAGCCAAGCGAGGCGACCAGCGCCGTCATCAATACGGGGCGAAGCCGGGTCATGGCTCCCTCGTGAATGGCGGCATCCAGCGGCTGGCCAGATTCGCGCAGGGTGCGGATGAACGAGATCATCACCAGGCCGTTGAGCACGGCGACCCCGGACAGCGCGATGAAACCTACACCCGCAGAAATCGACAACGGGATATCCCTCAGCCAGAGTGCCAGCACGCCGCCGGTGAGCGCAAACGGTACGCCGCTGAAGACCAGCAGGCCATCCTTGACGTTGCCGAACATCATGAACAGCAGCATGAAAATCAGCAGCAACGCTACAGGCACCACGATCTGGAGCCGTTGGGCGGCGGACTGCATCTGCTCGAAAGTGCCGCCCCACTCGATCCAGTAGCCGCTGGGGATCTTCACTCTCTCTGCAATCCGACGCCTGGCCTCGCTGACGAAGGACCCGATGTCGCGGCCTCGGACGTTGGCCGTAACCACCACACTTCGTTTGCCGTTCTCGCGACTGATCTGGTTGGGCCCCGGGGCAATGTCGAGACTGGCGACATCGCCAAGGCTGATGTAGGAAGGTTGGCCGTCCGTCGTGGGTATGCGCACCGGCAGTTGCCGGATGGCGTCCAGATTGCTTCGCAGGTTTTCCGGCAGGCGTACCACGATGCCGAATCGGCGGTCCCCCTGGAACAACTGGCCTGCATCGCGGCCGCCAACAGCAGTAGCAAGCACCTCCTGGACATCGCTGACGTTGACACCGAGGCGCGCGATTCTGGCACGGTCGATATTGGCGGTCAGCATGGGCAGGCCCGTGGTCTGCTCGACTTTCACATCCTCGGCCCCCGGCACCTTTTCCAGCACCTCGGAGATTTCGGCGGCAGTGGCATTCATCGCATCCATGTCATCGCCGAATATCTTGACCGCCACGTCGCTGCGCACGCCTGAAATCAGTTCGTTGAAACGCATTTGGATCGGCTGGGTAAACTCGTAATTGTTACCGGGCACCTTGCCGACCGCTTCCTGCATGGCCTTGACCAGATCATCCTTGCTACGTCGCGGATCAGGCCATTGCGACTGTGGCTTCAGCATGACGAAATTGTCGGCAACATTGGGCGGCATCGGATCGGTAGCGATTTCCGCTGTGCCGAGCTTGGCGTAAACCTTGTCCACCTCGGGAAACTGCTTGAGGGTGTGTTCCAGTTCTCGTTGCATCTCGACTGCCTGGGTCAGGCTGGTTCCTGGGATGCGCAGTGCGTGCAGCGCCACATCCCCTTCATTGAGGCTGGGTACAAACTCGCTGCCCATGCGCGTAGTCAGCAGCAGCGACAGTACGACCATCACGAATGATGCGGTCAACACGACAGGCTTGTTGCGAATGGCGCTTTCCAGCAGCGGAGCATAGGCGCGTCTGGCCCAGTACATCAGAGGGTTTTCCTTTTCGGAAACGTTGTTTCCGACCAGCAGCGCCACCGCCGCCGGAATAAAGGTCACCGACAGCAGCATCGCGCCGAGCAGGGCCGCGACCACGGTAAACGCCATAGGATGAAACATCTTGCCCTCGACGCCGGTCAGAGCGAAGATCGGCAAGTACACCACCATGATGATGAGCTGCCCGTACAGCAGGGGTCGGCGAGCCTCTTTTGCTGCAAAAAATACCTCATGAATGCGCTCGTTGCGTGTTAGTGGTCGCCCCTGCCTGGCCCGCAGGTGCGCAAGCCTTCTGACGCAGTTTTCCACGATGACCACGGCGCCATCGATGATGATGCCGAAATCCAGAGCACCGAGGCTCATCAGGTTGGCACTGACCTTGTTGGACACCATCCCGGTAAAAGTAAACAACATCGAAAGCGGGATCACCAATGCCGTAATGATGGCGGCACGGATATTGCCCAGGAACAGGAATAACACGGCGATCACCAGTGCTGCACCCTCGACCAGGTTTTTCTTGACCGTTTCGATGGCCTTGTCCACCAGGATAGTGCGGTCGTAAACCGGCTTGGCAACCACACCGGCAGGCAACGAGCGGTTGATGTCGCGCATTTTCTCGTCCACCGCGCGGGCTACACTGCGGCTGTTTTCTCCCAGCAGCATGAAGACCGTGCCGAGAACGACTTCTTCTCCATTCTGGGTTGCCGCCCCGGTGCGTAGCTCGCTACCAAGGGTGACTTCCGCCACCTCGCGGATATGGATGGGAATGCCCTTGGGCGAGCCGACGACGATGTTGCCAATATCCTCCGCGTTGCCTACCTGGCCGGGGGCGCGAATCAGGTACTGCTCGCCGTGGCGTTCGATATAGCCTGCACCGACATTGCCGTTATTTTTCTCCAGCGCATCCACCAGATCGTTGAGAGCAAGCCCGTATGAGACCAGCTTGTCGGGCCAGGGTGCAACCTGGTATTCCTTGGTGAAGCCGCCGATGGTGTTGATCTCGGTAACACCGGGGACGTTGCGCAACTGCGGTTTGATGATCCAGTCCTGGATTTCGCGCAAATCCATGGCGGTGTAGGCCGCTCCATCCGGTTTGATGGCGCCGTGATTAGCCTCCACGGTCCACATGTAGATTTCTCCCAGGCCGGTGGTGATCGGCCCCATGGTGGGTGAAATTCCAGTCGGCAGAGTCTCCCTGGATTGCTGGATACGCTCGTTGACCAATTGCCGCGCAAAGTAGATGTCGGTCCCATCCTTGAAGATGACCGTGACTTGGGACAGGCCATAGCGCGATATCGATCGCGTCTGTTCCAGCCCCGGCAGCCCGGCCATCGCGGTCTCGACCGGAAAAGTAATACGCTGCTCGGCTTCAAGCGGCGAATAACCAGGAGCTGGGGTGTTGATTTGAACCTGGACATTGGTGATGTCGGGCACGGCATCGATGGGCAATTTCTGGTAGTTGTAGATGCCCAGAGCTGCCATGCCCACTACCAAGGCCATGACCAGCCAACGTTGTTCGATAGCGAACTGGATGATTTTTTCGAACATGCGCTATCTCCTAGTGGTCGTGGCTGGCTGAAGACTTGCCCAGCTCGGCCTTGATGAGAAAGCTGTTCTTCGCCGCGTACTGCTCGTCGGCGCTCAAGCCCTTGGTCACCTCGACCAGTTTTCCGTCGCTGCGACCCAATTCCACCGGTCGAGCTTCCAGATACTCGCCATAGCGGCCAAATACCACGCTGTCATTCTTCAATGACTGGATCGCATCGGTTGAGACGGCCACCGGCACTTCCATTTCGTCGGCGGTCAGCTCGATATTGACTGGCAAACCCGGTCGCCACTCACCTTTCGGATTGGGCAGTACGATACGGGCAGTAGCGGTACGGCTTTGCTCACCGACCAGTGCGCCGATATAAGACACCATGCCGTCGCTGCTGGCGTTCAGTGAAGCTCCTCGCACGACCGCAGGCTGGCCGATTTTCACGGTGTCCAGATCCTTGGCATAGACAGTCATTTCTGCCCAGACAGTGGAAAGATCAGCGACAACGAATACGGTCGCATCGTCGCGGACCGCTTCGCCCAGCGATAAATGTTTTTCCACGACCACACCATCGATGGGGGAGCGAAGTTCGTAACGCGTCAAGTCGCCGCCGCCTTTGCCACCCAGCAAGGCCAGCTTTTGCTGTGCTCCCTGGACGGCAATCTCTGCTTCCTGCATGGCGGCGCGCGCCTGGAGGTAATCCTGCTCGGCAGAGATTTTTTCCTCCCATAACTGCTTTTCCCTCGAATGCGTGGCGCGTGCCAGAGAAAGCCGCTTCTGGGCGGCTAGCAGTTCTGTTCGCTGATCGGCGAGTTCCTGGCTGGAGATGGTTGCCAGCACCTGCCCCTTGCGTACGCGATCCCCCGCATTGGCGCTCACCGAAGCCGCGATGCCCGGCAGGCGCGGCACCACATGAATTAACCTGTCCTCGTTGAATTTGATTTCCCCGATCAGTTGCAGGTTGCGCTTGATACGCGCCGGACCTGCCTTGAGGATCTCGACGCCACTACGGCGCAACTGGTCATCTGCCATACCCACTCTCGCCTCGACCTGTTCGTAGGCGAACTGATAATCTTTGCCTTCGTGGGTTGCATCAATCCGCACCTTGAATGAGTGCGGTTCCTCGACCACGGCATCTCCTTTCAGGTAATCGTTTTCAGGCAAAAAGTGGAATACCTGCGCAGGCCGCCCAAGGCGATCCAGGGTGAGCTTGATCTGGCTGGCGTCTGGGGGTAGTGCCTTGTTGCCCTTATAGGAGTAAAGCCGGAATTCCGGTTTCACCCCCTGCTCGAAGATCGTGACTTCAAGGCCGTAGCCTTCCTGGGTAAACAGCTTGCCGCCATGTTGCCCTCTGACCTGTGCGGCTTGGTGCTCGCTATCGGTATGCGAGGCCGTTGAGCTGTGCTCGTGATCTTCTTCACTGGAAGGTGTGGGGCGATCGAGCCCCAGGATAAGCCAGCCCAGCACGATGCCAGCAGCCAGAACGAGCAGTATCGGCAGAAAATGTTTCTTGATCATGGGTTACTCCTGAGTACGTGAATCATCGGGTGACGGCTCTGTAACGTCTCCGCCGATGATGCGTTCGAGTTCTGCCGATGCCCGGTGAGCTTCGGCAAGGGCTTGCAGGAATTTGGTCTTTGCCTGGAACAGGGTGCGCTGGGCATCGAGCACGTCAAGAAAGTTGAACTTGCCGAGCTCGAACCCTCGGGTCACCGCTTCAAAGGCGTTGGTGGAGCCTGACAGGACATCCTGCTGCAATGTCTCTGCCTGCTGCCTTGCCGCCACAAGGCGCGCGTGCGTCTGTGCCAGTTCGGAAGAAAGACGAAATTCCGTCGCCATCAGTTCTTCGCGCGCCTTGTCGGCCTGTCTGGCGGCGGCGAGCTGGTTTCCCTGGTTACGGTCAAATACCGGCAAGGGGATGGAGATGCCAAGAATGGCCTGATTCAGCCCCAGTTCTTCGTTGTGCCGCGCGCCAAGGCTAACGGTCAGGTCTGGTATGCCGCGGGTTTTTTCAAGTTTGGCCAGGGCCTGTCTGTGTTCGATCTCAGCCTGTGCGCGCCGGATTTGTGGCGCCGTGGCAAGACGCTTTTGCAGGTCCGCCAGTTCGGGCAAATGCGGCATTGACCCAGCATCACCAAGGGCTAGCGCGAATTGCGGCAGCGGATTTCCCCAGAATGCGGTCAAACGTTTACGTGCCATCGCAAGCGTGCTTTCTGCCTGCATCAATTCGATACGAACATTGGCTTCGGCAATCTTGGCCTTGGTTTCCTCGACCGACGATACCTTACCGGCCAGCACGCGGCGCTTTGCCGTATCCGATGCGCGCTGGGACAAGCCGGTGAGGGACTGTGCGAGATCCAGTCGTTCCTGTGCAATCAGCACATCAAAGAAAGTCGTGATGACATCGGCCCGGATCTCCGTTTTTCGCGCAGTCAGTTCTGCTTCGGCAACCGTCCGGCCTTTGGTCGCAGCTTCGATGCGCGCCGCTCGTTTGCCGCCCAGTTCAATCGGCTGATTGAGCTGCAAGGTGGTGACGCGGGTATTGCTGCGAGTATCCTCCATCAATGCCGAGATTTCTGGATTGGGGCGTGCGCCAGCCTGCAGGGACAACCCGGCGTAGGCATCGACATTGCTCCGGGCGGCAGCGATTTCAGGGTGTGCGCCCAAAGCCAGATCAATGGCCGACTGCAAGTTCAAGGGGGAGGATGGTTCCTTGGTTTGCCCCCATGCCGTTGGTACGGCGTGGGCGATCGAGATGGAAATCAGCATGCCCAGACCTAGCAGCCAGCGCAGATAAGCCGGTGCGCGCAGCACACCGGTAAAACAGGTAAGGTGAATCAATTTGCAACTCCTATGACTTACGCAAGAACACAAGTCCATGCGCTAACAACCGGGAATGGTTAAGCCAGGTCGGGAGTGCGAGGGGGGTGGTAGATGCTCTGTGGCGTTATTGAGGCAACGCTCTCCGGCCCGTGGGTCGGAGCAATACCGCTGATATCCGGAAGGTTCAGGTGCAGTTCACCACTGACTTGTCCCAGAAGGTGGCTGATGGCATGGCAGCAGTGATGACTTGCCAGATCGCAATCATGCGCTCCATCATGCTGCGCAACATCGACTTGAGCGATCAATGCGTTATTGGCGCCGAGGTGAGTGGCTTCGGTTTCCAGATTCAATGCCCAAGCCTGCACGTTCGCCGTAAAGACGAGCAGCAACAACATGGCAATCGGACGAAGCAGGCGGAACATGGCGATCGACTTTACTTGATTTCATCAAGCCAGGCAAATTCAGGCAAGGCTTACTGGATGGCCAGAGTGGTTTGCGTGAGGAGCTGGGCAGGATTCTGGCCAAAAAGATACGGTAAGACGAGTGGCATTGGGTAGAATCAACAGATATGGATACGGAAAATACCTCATGCCGCCGCATATCAATCTGACCGCTACGCTTGCCGCCTGTTTTGCTGCGGCGCTGCTATTCGGTTTTATCGCAAGCAAACTGCGTATTCCTCCGCTGGTTGGGTATCTGGTGGCGGGGATCGCCCTAGGCCCGGGTACGCCGGGATTCATCGCTGACCTGCATCTCACCGGGCAACTGGCTGAGGTTGGCGTCATGCTGCTGATGTTCGGGGTCGGTCTGCATTTTTCGCTCGAGGATTTGTTGTCGGTCAAGCGCATCGCGGTGCCGGGGGCATTGCTGCAGATTGCAATATCGACGGCGGTGGGCGCTTTTGTCGCCTCATTGTGGGGGTGGAGTTTTGGTGCGGCGCTGGTGTTTGGCTTGGCGCTGTCGTGCGCCAGCACCATCGTGCTGATTCGTGCACTGGAGACGCGTGGAGTGCTGGTTTCCATCAACGGCAAGATTGCGGTGGGCTGGTTGCTGGTAGAAGATCTGGTCATGGTGCTGGCTCTGGTGTTGCTGCCTGCCATTGCCGGAGTGCTGGGCGGCACGCCTGCCGCGCCGGGCGGCAATCTCTGGATGACGCTGGGCGTGACTCTGGCCAAGGTCGGCGGCTTTATTATGGTGATGCTGGTGATCGGGCGGCGTTTGTTCCCGATGATGCTATGGCATCTGGCGGGCACCGGTTCGCGTGAATTGTTCACGCTGTGCGTGGTGGCGACGGCGGTGGGCGTGGCTTACGGTTCGGCCCAGTTGTTCGGCGTGTCGTTTGCGCTGGGGGCATTTTTTGCAGGCATGATGCTGCGCGAGTCGGAATTCAGCCATCGCGTTGCCGACCAGATTCTGCCGCTACGCGACGCTTTTTCGGTGCTGTTCTTCGTCTCCGTGGGGATGCTGTTCGACCCGCGCATCCTGATCGATGCGCCGATGCAGGTGCTTGCGGTAGCGGCCATCATCCTGCTCGCCAACCCCATCATTGCCATGGTACTGGTACTGCTGTTCCGCTACCCGCTCAACACGGCGCTGACCGTGGGGGTGGGGTTGGCGCAGATCGGCGAATTCTCGTTCATTCTTGCCAGCATGTGCGTAGACAAGGGCTTGCTCTCAAGCGAAGGACAGAACCTGATACTGGCGGGTGCGTTGATTTCGATAGCGCTCAACTCCTTGCTGTTTTCTTCCATCGAGCCCGCACTGGCATGGATACGCGCCAGATCGGCGCTGGCGCGACGGCTGGAAGTGCGC
>WBZX01002799.1_pt1 | contig 11571 bp, 12 predicted proteins | sample 5204211 | NCBI WGS metagenome assembly WBZX01 (sample SAMN12344362, study PRJNA552823) | activated sludge metagenome | biome: Activated sludge suspended growth; feature: Nitrification reactor; material: Wastewater; isolation source: activated sludge from nitrification reactor of wastewater...
GGCCCGTGGCTGCTACCGGTGCTCAAAATCATCGCGAAAGCCCGGAGGCTGCGGGGCAGCTGGCTCGATCCTTTCCGTTTTGCCCCGGAAAATGCCGTTGACCGCAGCCTGCTGGCCAACTATGAAGCTGACCTCGATCTGATCATCCAGCGCGGGGTCAGCAACAACGACGCGCTCACACTGGCCAACTGGCCGGATAGCGTGCGCGGCTTCGGCCCGGTCCGCGACCAGGCGGCCATCCGCGCTGCGGAAACGAGAGAAAAGGCGAGATCGGCGTTGATGGCATAAAATCGCCGGATGACTTCCACACCCAAACGACAGTTTGCCCTGCAAGGCGCAGCGGTCATTCTCGTCCTCTCCATCGCCTGGCCGTATTTCGGCTGGAAGGCCGAAGCCATGCCCTGGCAGGCCACCAGTCTGGCCATCGGTGGTGTCGCGCTGCTTTTTGCGACCCTCTCCCGTCAACCCTGGTGGTGGCGCGTCATCCATGCGGGATTCATGCCGCTGGTCTGGTTCACCCATACTCTCGCCATCGACCCCGGCTGGTTCCTGCTCGCCGCCATTCTGTTGCTGCTGGTCTATCGCGGCGCTCTTTCCGGGCAGGTCCCCTTGTATCTATCCAACAAACAGACCGTTGCCGCCCTGGCCGAGTTGCTGAATGACCGCGGCCCGGTTCGCTTTCTCGACCTTGGCGCCGGCCTCGGCAGCACCACGGTGCCACTCGCCGACGCATTACCCGAGAGTCACTTTACCGGCTATGAGAACGCACCGCTGACCTGGCTGATCGGCCTCATTCTCAGCATCGGCCGCACCAACATTCGCTGGCGCTGGGATGATCTCTGGCAAGCCAACCTTGGGGATTACGACGTGGTTTACGCGTTCCTCTCCCCGACACCGATGCCCCGACTCTGGGAAAAAGCGAAGTCGGAAATGAAACCCGGGAGCCTGTTTGTCAGCAACAGCTTCCCGGTCCCCGGGGCTGCGCCCAATCGGATCATCGACGTCGCCTGTACCCCGTCACGTCCGCTCTACTGCTACCAGTTGTAGATCATGCGGACCCGAAGACCCGAATCACTCGCCCTGGCCGTGGCCCTGGCCGGCATCATCATCATTGTGGCAGTATTCCTCGCCGATCTGGTTCTCGCCCGGCATCGGGACCTCGACTCGGGCGAACGCCGACTGCAACACTTCAGCATCATGATGGCCGAGCACACCGCGCGGAACTTCGAAGCCGTCGACGTCCTGTTACGCGAAACTGCAAGCGATCTTCCCACGGGCCACCGCGACTGGGAAAACTGGGCCGCAAACAAGGGTTGGGAATACATTGCCCAGCGCCACTCACGCGCCATGCCGCAACTTCGAGATCTGATCGTCATTGATCGGCTCGGCAACCAGCGCTTCATGTCGACGCAATCACCGGCGCCTCACGTTAACGTCAAGGACCGTCCATATTTCAGTACGCTGGAACAAGGCGCCGAGGTATCAAGCTACGGCCCCTATGTCGGCCGCAGCTCGGGGCGCTATACCTATACGATTGCCCGCCGCATGAACGGCGAAGGCGGGCAATTTGCCGGGGCTGTTAGCGCAGCCATCGAACCCGCCTACCTGCAGGATTTCTGCTGGTCAAACCGCCTCGGCGATGATTTTGAAACCGTTCTCGTCAATGCCAGGAGCGAAATCATTGCCTCATGCCGACCGACCGACCTCAGCCGGCAATCCCCGATCCTGGGGGCCAAGGCGACCACGGTGCTGTTTGAAGGAAAACTGAAGACCTATGTTCTGGCCAGCGGACCGGCCACCGTGAATGGTCTGCTAATTTCGGTATCGCCTGTTCCCGGTTTTTCGGATCTGCGCATCCTCAGCGCCATCCCGGAAAGATCGTTATTGGCCGACTGGAATAACCGACTTTTTGAATTAGGCGCGCTCGGGCTGCTGGTCAGCATCGTCATGTTCGTTGGCGCCACGCTTTTCCGCCGGCAGCTCCGCGAAATGGCCAGCATGACCGACAAGTTGCAAGCGAGTCAGGAACATCTCGAAGAACGTGTCCACGAAGCGACGCAGGAAATTGCCGGCCAGAAGGATGCCGCCGAACGAGCCAACGCCGCAAAAAGTCGCTTTCTCGCGGCGGCCAGCCACGACTTGCGACAACCCCTGCATGCACTTTCTCTATTTTCCGCCGACCTGCAGCGCCAGGTACGGAGCGGTGCAACGGTGGCATTACCCCGACTGGCAGATCAAATTTCGGCGTCGACGGCCATGCTCGGCGAACTGCTGGACTCGATCCTCGACATCTCCCGGCTGGACGTTTCCGGTATCAAACCGGACATCAGACCGTTTCAGCTGCAACCGCTCTTCGACCGATTGACCAATTCGTTCCGGCGATCCGCGACCGACCGTCATATCACCTTGCGCTTCCGTGCCACAACCCTGTGGGTAAGCAGCGACGGACTGCTGCTTGAGCGCATGATCGCCAACCTGGTATCCAATGCGCTGCGGTACACGCATCCGGGTGGCCGCGTGCTGGTTACGGCCCGTCGGCGGGGCCAGGACGTGCTGATCGAAGTTCGCGACAATGGTATCGGCATTGCCCAGGCTGACCAGGCCGCCATTTTCGGCGAGTTTTTCCAGGTTGGAAATGCCGCGCGGGAGCATAACAAGGGATTGGGTCTGGGCCTTTCCATTGTCGACCGGTTGGCTCGAGCACTCAACGTTCAGGTAGGCCTCCGCTCGCGACTGAGCGAAGGCACCACATTCTCACTTCGCCTCGCAGCCAGCCAGCCCGAAATTCAACCGCCCCCCACCGAAGCGACACCCAAGCCCGCCGGCAAGATTTACTGCATCGGAAGCTCAGAAGAAATGCGCGCGTGTATCCGCCTGGTCGAAGGCTGGGGCTATGCCGTCAGCGTGGCCGACAGCGCACGAAAGGAGGTGCTGCCGGCGGACGCGCTGGTCATCGCCGATGCGGCTTTTGCCAGCGCCACCCGCCTGGCCCAAGTGCCAGAGGCGCCGCTGATCGTCTTGCTCGACGATAGCCAGGCCGCTTTGCCAGCGGGCACCCACGCCCTGCCGACACCAGTGCGCCCGGCCAAACTGCGGGCGCTACTGAATCAACTTCAGAAGACGCTTTCGAAATCGATACCGTAACGCGCGACGGCCACCAGCGCCTGCGTCCGGCTATTGACGTCCAGTGCCTTGAAAACCGCAGTGGCATGAATTTTCACGGTTCCTTCGGAAAGGCCCAGCTGGTCAGCGATATCCCGATTCGACATGCCGCGCACCATGAGCGCCAGCACCTGCCCCTGGCGATCGGTGAGGCCGACCTCGCTGGGGCGAACGCTCACCTTGGAGGGCGCCACCGGGGTCGTATCATCCATCTGCGATGCCCGCTGACCGCTCGGTCGGAAGATGTTGCCCGCCAGCACCTCGCGCACCGCGGACAACAGCGCCTCCCCGGAAAACGCTTTGGGGATGAAGCCGGATGCACCCAGATTCAGCACGCGCGTAATCGTCGGTGTGTCATCGAAGGCGGACACGACTACGACGGGCATGGCCGGATAACGACGGCGCAAGATATCAAGACCGGCAAAGCCATCAATGCCGGGCAAGGCCAGATCAAGCAGCACCAGGTCAAACTCGCCTTCATTGTCGAGCAGATTCAGGGCCGCTTCAAAATCGGCGCTCTCATGGACCGTCACATCCTCTTCTACCTGGCCGAGCAGACGCACCAACCCTTCGCGAACCAGCGCATGATCTTCCACAACCAACAGTTTCAGCATAACGGCCTCGTAATTTCAACAGTGCGGTAATTTATCATTTTGCATTAAGAAGTGGTTTAAGATGATGTGATCCAACGAGAGGGAGAAACACATGTCTGACGACCAAGTACACGATCCGCTCAATTTCATGCGCAACATGTGGGGCAACATGGGATTCACCCTCCCCGGCATGGTGACGCCAACGTTTGATGTTGAAGAACTCGACAAACGCATCAAGGACATGAAAGCCGTCGAAGGCTGGCTGCGCATGAATCTTTCGATGCTGCAGATGACCATTCAGGGCCTGGAAATGCAGCGCACCACCGTCGGTGCCGTCAAGGCCATGGGTCAGATGGCTTCGGATGCAGCCAAAACGATGTCGGCGAAGCCGGAAGCGGAACCTGCCCCGGCGCCCAATTTCTTTCAGTCCGCGATCCACCCGGAAAACAGCTCGACGCTGTCAGAAGCTGCAATGTGGCCCTGGCAGATGATGCAGCAAATGCGCGAACAGATGCAGCAGTCTGCCGACGCCGCAGCCCAGGCGGCCGCCAGTGCCGAAACGGCAGACAGCAAGCCCAAGTCGAGCGCTGCCAAGAAATAATCCGGGCTGGACTACAGTCTGGCCAGCCACGCTGCCCACAGTGGCAGCGTGAGCATGGAGCCGAGCGTCGTTGCTGAAATGAGCCAGGCCACACTTTTGCCGTCGCCCCCCATGCGCATGGCCAGAATATAGGCAGACGACGCGGTTGGCAGCGCTGCAAACAACACCACGATCTGATAATTCAGGCCCGACAGCCCAAGCTGTGCGCCAACCAGCACAGCCACCACGGGCAAGGCCAGCAGTTTTACCAGCACCAGCCAGGCCGACAGGACGCGCACCCCCGGCGTACTGTCCAGCCTCAAGGCAGCGCCCACGGTAATCAAGCCAAGCGCAATGGAGGCATCAGCCAGCCGCCCGAGAAATGCCTGCAAGGGTGCAGGCGGCACGAAGCCCGCCAGATTGAGCAGAAAGCCGGCGGCGGTCCCCCAGATCAGTGGATTGCGCGCCACCTCGCGCAACAAGCCGACCTCGCCATGTCGCGCCAGCATCCACACCGACACCAGATTGACCACCGGCACGGCTGCGCCGACGATCAGCCCCATGGTCGCAATGCCCGGCGAGCCAAACAGCATGCCGGCCACGGCCAGCGCAATGTACGAATTGAAACGGTACGCACACTGGAACATCGACGCGTAAGTCAGCGCCGGCAGGCGGGTGAACAGCTTTGGCACAATACCCAGCACCATGCCGCCGGCCATTGCCGCAAACGCCGTGGCCAGCAAGGGCAAGGCAGCGCCGAGATCCAGCCGGGTCTTGACGATGGCGTTGATGAGCAGCGCCGGGAAAAGAATGAAATAGACCAGTTTCTCGACCCCGGACCAGAAGTGGTCGCCCAGATGCATCCAGCGTCGGATGGCGGTGCCCAGCAGGATCAGGGCGAAATCGGGGAGCAGGAGCAGCGCAGTATTCATCGGCGCATTCTAAATCCTGGTCACACCGATGCAGCGCAATTGCCGCGGTCAACCGGAAAAAATGCCCAAAATCAGAAACTGCCTTGACCCTGCCCGGCAAACCCGAAATACTCGTCCCCGCAAGGAGAAAATTATGAATCCCGAATGGTGGCAGTGGATCGTCGGTGGCATCGTGCTGATACTCGCCGAACTGGTCATTCCCTCGTTCTTCATTATCTGGTTCGGCCTCGGCGCACTGCTTGTCGGGCTGCTGGTGCTGGCCTTCGAGATGTCGGTCACGGCACAGCTGGCGACGTGGACACTGGCCTCGCTGGCCATGGTCATACTGTGGTTCCGGGTTTTCAAACAGAGCTTTGTGAAAACCCGGATCGGTACGGCAGATGGTGACGTCATCGGTGAAATCGGCCTGCTGGTGAACGCAGTAGCGCCCTTCGAACGCGGCAAGGTACGCTTTCAGCGCCCGGTACTGGGCTCCGAGGAATGGGCCTGCGTGGCCGATACGGCCATTGCCGCCGGAGACCGGGTCAGGGTCGTCGCCGTGGAAGGCAGTTTTCTGAAAGTCAGCAAGACGTAGAGAGGTTGAAAAATGGACATGAATGCAGGTTTTATCGTGACACTGGCCATTCTGGTCTTTGTGGTCGTCACCATCGCCAAGGGCGTGCGCATTGTGCCGCAGGGCGAGGAATGGATCGTCGAGCGTCTGGGCAAATATCACGGGACGCTGAAGCCGGGCCTCAACATCGTCATCCCGTATCTGGACCGTGTGGCCTATCAGCTGGTCACCAAGGACATCATCCTCGATGTCCAGGAGCAGGAAGTGATCACCCGCGACAATGCGGTGATCCTGACCAACGCCATCGCCTTCATCAAGGTGACCGACCCGGTCAAGGCGGTCTATGGCGTCACCGATTTTTCGGAAGCGATCCGCAACCTGATCATGACCACGCTACGCTCCATCGTCGGTGAGATGGAGCTGGACGAGGCGCTGTCCTCGCGCGACAAGATCAAGGCACGTTTACGCGAAAGCATTGCCGACGAGGCGGTAGACTGGGGCCTGACGGTGAAATCCGTTGAAATCCAGGACATCAAGCCCTCGCAATCGATGCAGAAGGCCATGGAGATGCAGGCTGCCGCCGAGCGCGAGCGCAAGGCCGTCGTTACCCGCTCGGAAGGCGCCAAGCAGTCGGCCATTCTCGAAGCGGAAGCCCGCCTCGAATCGGCCAAGCGCGACGCCAACGCCCAGGTCATGCTGGCCGAAGCCTCGGCCGAGGCCATTCGCCGGATCGCCGCCGCGATCGGCGATCAGACCGGGCCGATGTCCTACATGCTCGGCGAGAAATACATCAAGGCGCTGGAACACATGGGCGAAAAGGACAATGCCAAGGTCGTCGTCCTCCCGGCCGATCTGCAGGAAGCCGTGCGCGGCCTGTTCGGGCGCAAGGCCTAAGGTTTATTCCGATACTGCCTGCGCAGCCGGTTCAAGCCTTGGCGATAAGCTTCTGCATCACCGTGGTCGAAGAAATTCGGGTAGCGGTCATGGGCGGCCACCAGACGCCGGGCGTGCTTGATCGGGCACCAATACTGCTCGGTTCGCGCTGCAACCTCCCGCGTGTAGGCGGCAACGCCGTTGCCATATGAGCAGAAGAAGCAGTTGAATTTTTCGACAATATTCAGGTACGGCAAGTCTTCGCGGTCAAACACCAGGTAGTCCGCCCGGCAGACCTTGGGAATCCGGTAGACCGGAAAACAGATCGCCTGATAAAGGCTGACAAATAAATCCATCAGCAAAAACGGAATCCAGCCCGCGTAAATCACGGGCGCCGTCAGCATGACCAGCAGTCGTGTACGGAGCAGGAAGCGGAACAGCCCTGTCTTGTAGCGGCGTTGCTGACTTAGAAACTCATCGGCCAGATCCAGTTTTTTTCTACCCCACTGGTCGCGAGTCTGACGGTATTCATCTTCCAGCGCCTCTTCCAATTCGCGGATTCTGGCCAGAATTTCATCGATGTTCTTGTTCATGGCCAATCTCCTGAGGCAATTATCCCGACGGGTTGAATGATCATGCCTCAAGCACGCCCGGTCGTCATCCGCAGCATGCATTTGCCCGCCATGGCGGGCAAAGATGTGTCACCTCGGGTGCGGGTGTTCTAGTGCCGACAAACCTCAAGCAAGTCAGCTTCCATCTCGATCTCCGTGCCTTGGCGGAGTGGCTGATCGATGAAATGGCCCCGATAGAGACGCCCCGCATTTTCAGCTCTTTTGGCGTAAGGGGTCTCCCAATCAAGGACCCGGACCCGGACAATGCCCATCTGCTCATCGCGCTCGGCCACGTCCATTGAGACACAGGGATATGCCAGCGCATGGCGGATGAATTCCGCCCGCGTGTACTGATCCAGATTCTTGCCGGGCACGAGCGGGCAGTGGCCAAGATGTCGCGTCTCCACCGCCGAAGCGAGCACTTCACCCCGCAAATAGAACACCGGCTCGGTCATGACAAATCCCGCCCCGCCCTCCTCGTAGCGCACGCACTGACCGGCTTTCAGCATGTCCGGATCCTTGAACAACAGCCGGGCAGACGGCCGCAATGCGGGCTCGGCGGCTTGCGCCGACAAGGCCAGCCAGGCCAGCGCAACAAGGAAGGATCGCATGCACAACACCGATTCAGTAGATCCGGCTATCTTCGATCACCTTGCCGTCGTTGGGCAAGCCACCGGGCGCCGAAAATGCCACTTCGCCACGCAGTTTCGTCACGTCACGCAAGCTGGCCTGCAGGGCTGAATCAAGCGCCTCATGACCCGGCTCGATTTCGCAATGCAACACCATGCGATCCTGCCCGCTGATGTTGTCGACCACCAGGCGCATGCGCTGGATTTCTGGATGCCGGTTGGCAATTTCCGCAATCTGCTCGGGATGGACAAACATGCCTTTGATCTTTGTTGTCTGGTCAGCCCGGCCCATCCAGCCTTTCAAACGGATATTGGTGCGACCACAAGGCGAACGGCCGGAGAGAATCGCCGAAAGGTCGCCGGTCGCAAAACGAATCAGCGGGTAATCCGGGTTAAAGGTCGTCACCACCACCTCGCCGACTTCGCCGGGGGGAACCGGCTCCCCGGTGCCGGGGCGAACGATCTCGAGCAGCACCTCTTCCTCGACAATCATCCCTTGCTCCGCCTCGGTTTCGTAGGCAATGGCACCGATATCTGCCGTCGCATAACACTGGCGTACGGTGATGCCGCGCTCGTTGAGCCAGGCGCGGGTGGCACCGGGCAAGGCCTCGCCAGACACCAGGGCCTTCTTCAGTGACGAAATATCGGCCCCCAGCTCTTCTGCCTTTTCAACAATGATGCGCAGAAAGGACGGCGTGCCCACATAGCCTTCCGGCCGCAGGTCCACCATGGCCTGGACCTGCTGTTCGGTCTGCCCGGTACCGCCGGGGAATACCGAACAGCCGAGCTTGCGCGCCCCGCCCTCCATCATGAAAGCGCCGGGCGTGAAATGGTAGGCGTAACAATTGTGAATCAGGTCGCCATGCCGGAAACCGGCTGCATAAAGTGCACGCGCCAGCCGCCAATGGTCCATTTCGCCGCCCTGCAGCTCATAGATCGGGCCGGGCGATGCAAACACCCGCTTGGCCTTGCTGCGGGCCAGTGCGTTCAAGCCCCCGAAAGGCGGTGTCTTTTTCTGCAGGTCGATCAGATCGCGCTTGCGCGTCAACGGCAATTTGGCCAGCGCGCCGCGGCTGACACAGTCGAACGGATTGATGCCGGCCAACGACTGAAAATAGTAATGCGTCGTTTCCTTGGCATGCGCCACCTGGCGCGCCAGCTTGTCCATCAAATCTGCTTCACGCTCTTCCGGATCGCGGGTTTCGAGCGGGTCGTAAAAGCTCATTTCATTTTTCTCCGTTTTTTCCGGTTGACCGTGGAAGTCGGTTTTTCAGCCAAGTCCAACCTCACACGCGGCCCAGGGGTTGCAACGTAGCTCCGCAGGGCAAGGCGGAAGCCGGCCGACAACGCCGCCATGCGGAGCGCACTGCAACCCGCTATGAGAGCCAGCGTTTGCGGCGACGGTAGTGTTTGACGTCTTTAAAAGACTTTCTGCCCGCCGAGGAGAGTCCCAGATAAAACTCCTTCACATCCTCGTTGGTCCTGAGGTCTTCCGCATCCCCCTCCATCACCACCCGCCCGTTTTCGAGGATGTAGCCAAAGTCGGCATACTTCAGCGCCACCATGGTGTTCTGCTCGGCCAGCAGGAAGCTGACGTTCTCCCGGCTATTCAGGTCTTTCACGATCTCGAAAATTTCCTCGACGATCTGCGGCGCCAGGCCCATCGACGGCTCATCGAGCAGGATCATTTCCGGCTTGGCCATCAGCGCCCGACCAATGGCGCACATCTGCTGCTCACCGCCGGACGTATAGCCAGCCTGCGAGGTACGCCGCGTTTTCAGCCGCGGGAAGTAGTGATAGACCTTGTCCAGGCTGTCCTTCAACTCGCCGCGCGAAATGCTGCGCGTGTAGGCGCCGGTCAGCAGGTTTTCCTCAATGGTCAGGTGGCCAAAACAATGCCGCCCTTCCATGACTTGGATGACCCCGCGCTTGACCAGCTCGTTCGGCGTCAGCTGATCGATGCGGTTGCCCTTGTACTCGACGGAACCCTTGGTCACATCGCCGCGCTCGGCGTGCAGCAGGTTGGAAATCGCCTTCAGCGTCGTCGATTTGCCGGCGCCGTTGGCCCCCAGCAAAGCGACAATCTTGCCCTTCGGCACGTTCAGTGACACGCCCTTGAGCACCAGAATCACGTGATCGTAGATGACCTCGATATTATTGATGCTCAGGTACTGATCCGGCGCTACAGCTGCAGTTTGTGTATTCATCATCGTTTCCGATTCAAGGGGCGACGAGAAAGAGTGAGGGCTCACGCCCCCACGCTTTCCGCCTGACGGTTCACTTTTCCTTGGAACAATCGCGCGGCGTGATGCCCTTTTCCTTGGCGTACTGTTTGGCCGAAGCCTGGAAGAGCGGGTGGATCAAACCCTTGTTACCCTCGATCCAGCCGGAGACCGGGACCCACTTGGCACCATCCCATTGCTGAATCTTCACCTTGCCCGAGCCTTCATGATTGGCGCAGGAAGTTTTGATTTCCGGCAACAGATCGGTGGCGCCAATCGCCTTCAGGCGGGCATCCGTAATGTTCAGGTTTTCCAGCGCCCAACGGGTCTGTTCACCGGTCAGCGCCTTGCCCTTGCCGTACTTTTCCTGCCCCTTGCGGATGGCCTCGACCGACAGCACGGCGGCAGAAACGCCACGGTTGTAGAGGACGGTGCCGATCTTCGCCTTGTCTTCCAGATTGCCCTTGCCGGCGCCATAGACCACTTTCTCGATGTCGGCGATCACCGGCACCTGCTTGCCCGCCACGTTCCACGTTGCCGCCATGTAGCCCTTGGCGGCTTCGCCGGCCGGCACGGTATCTTCCTCAGAACCTGCCCACCAGGAGCCAATCATCTTGTCACGTGGGAAGCCGACTTTCTGGGCCGCCTTGATCGCAGTCTGGTTCATCACGCCCCAGCCCCAGAACACGACATAATCGGGCCGCTCCTGGCGAATGCGCAACCATTGGGCACCTTGCTCATTACCCGGGTGGGCCACCGGAATCTGCACCAGGGTAAACTTGTTGAGCTTGGACTCGGCATCCATCGCAATGATGGCTTCCTTGCCGTAAGCCGAGTCGTGGTACAGATAAACGATCTTCTTGCCGGCCAGGCTGCCGCCATTCTTGTCCTTGAGGAACTTGATGATGGCCGAGGCCTGCATTTGATAAGTCGTGACCAGCGGGAAGGCATACGGGAAGACCGAGCCATCGACGGCATCGGTACGGCCATAACCCATCATCGCCAGCGGCAGGTGATCCTGCGCCGACTTGTCGATCAGCGCGTAAGAAACTCCTGTTGACATCGTGTGCAGCGGACCGGCCGACTTGGCGGCCTTGCTCTTCAGGCGTTCGTAGCATTCGACGCCTTTGGCGTTGTTGTATTCGGTTTCGCACTCTTCGTAGGTCATCTGGACGCCATTGACACCCTTTTCCTTGAGATTGACATAGTTAAGGTAGTCGATAAACCCTGAAAACCACGGTTGCCCTGTAGAACCATAAGGACCCACACGATAGCTAATCAGCGGGAAAAACTGCTCCTCGGCAGCCACAGCCATCTGCGACAGCATGGCCAGGGAAACCGCGGCAGCGGCGATAGCAGGTTTGAAATTTTTAATCATTGATTGTCTCCTCCAGTCATTACAAAAAGCGGCGGGGC
>WBZX01002800.1_pt1 | contig 11561 bp, 10 predicted proteins | sample 5204211 | NCBI WGS metagenome assembly WBZX01 (sample SAMN12344362, study PRJNA552823) | activated sludge metagenome | biome: Activated sludge suspended growth; feature: Nitrification reactor; material: Wastewater; isolation source: activated sludge from nitrification reactor of wastewater...
CACGGCGTGCATCGGCGTCGTCGGCACCACGGGCGAGTCGCCCACGGTGACCGTGGACGAGCACTGCGAGATCATCCGAGTGGCCGTCGAGCATGCCGCCGGCCGGGTGCCGATCATGGCGGGTGCAGGAGCCAATTCCACGGCCGAAGCGCTGGAACTCAGTCGCTTCGCCAAGAAGGTCGGAGCCGATTGCTCGCTGCAGGTGGTGCCCTACTACAACAAGCCGACCCAGGAAGGCATCTACCGCCACTTCCGAGCCATTGCAGAGGGAGTCGACCTCCCGGTGGTGCTTTACAACGTACCGGGCCGCACGGTGGCAGACATGCAGCACGACACCGTGCTGAGGCTGGCCGAGGTGCCTGGCATCGTCGGCGTCAAGGAAGCCACCGGCAACATCGACCGAGCCGCCTGGCTGATCAAGCAGGCGCCGCGTGGCTTTGCCATCTACTCAGGCGACGACCAGACCGCCATCGGCCTGATGCTGCTTGGCGGCCACGGCAACGTGAGCGTCACGGCCAACGTGGCACCGCGCGCGATGGCCGACCTGTGCCGCGCCGCGATGGCTGGCGACGCCCGGGGGGCCACCGAGATCCACATGCGCCTGCTGGCGCTGCATCGGCAACTGTTCTCCGAAGCCAACCCGATTCCGGTCAAGTGGGCGATGGCGCGCATGGGACTGGCCGGTCCGTCCCTGCGTCTGCCGCTGGTGCCTCACGGCGAGGCCCACCACGCAGCGCTGGACGCGGCGATGCGCGAGGCCGGCCTGCTCTGAACTGCGACCGCCCCGGCGACAACCGCACACGATCCGCACACGTTCCGTCACCCTTCAACCTGTCCTCGCGCCCCAGGCGCGTCCCTGCACGATGCATGCTCTGAACACCCCGATCACTTGCCCCGCCCGGCTGCGTGCAGCGGTGTCGCTCCTTGCCGCGTCACTGCTGGCGGGCTGCGGCACGGTCGAGGGGTTCCTTGCCGGCGACAAGGTCGACTACAAAAGCCAGTCGGTCAAGACGGCACCGCTCGAGATTCCGCCCGACCTCACGCAGCTCCAGCGCGACGGGCGCTTCGTCACCAGCAGCGGTGCGGTCAGCGCGAGCGTCTACCAGTCAGGGGCGGCGGCGGCCCCCGCGGCCGCCGGCACGACAACTGTCGCGCCGGCGTCGCTAGGCGACATGAAGATCGTGCGTGAAGGTACCCAGCGCTGGCTTGTGGTGCCAGTGGCGGCTGATCAGCTGTGGCCGCAACTGCGCGAGTTCTGGATCGAACGTGGGTTCAACCTCGTCATCGACAACGCCCAGGCTGGCGTGATGGAAACCGACTGGGCGGAGAACCGCGCCAAGCTCCCGCAGGACGTCATTCGCCGCACGCTGGGCCGCGCGCTGGACAGCCTGTACGACACCGGAGAGCGCGATCGTTTCCGCACCCGGATCGAACGCGCTGGTCAGGTGACCGAGGTCTACATAAGCCACCGCGGGATGACCGAGGTACTGACCGGCGAGCGCAAGGAGAGCACGGTCTGGCAAGCACGGCCCAGCGACCCGGATCTGGAGGCTGAGTTCCTGACCCGACTGCTGGTCAAGCTCGGTACCAAGGAAGCAGCAGCCAGGGACATCGTGGCGAAGCCCGTACCCGCAGCGGCTCCTCGGGCCCGAGCGGTGTCGGGCCAGTCCGCCCTGACAGTCGATGAGGGCTTCGACCGCGCCTGGCGGCGAGTCGGCCTGGCGCTGGACCGCAGCGGCTTCACCGTGGAGGATCGTGACCGCGCGGGTGGCCTCTACTTCGTCCGCTACGTGGACCCCAAGAAGGCCGCGACCAACGCCGAACCGGGCTTTTTCGCCAAGCTCTTCAGTTTTGGCAAAAGCGACGATGCCGCCGCGCCGGTCCGCTACCGTATCGCTGTCAAGGGCGAAGGTGACCGCACAACGGTGTCGGTACAGACCAGCCAGGGTGCCGCCGAAACCACCGAAGTGGGACTGCGCATCGTCGCCCTTCTGGTCGACGATTTGAAGTAGCCCACCTCGCAGTGCCCGTGCTGCGCTTTTCCAGCCTCGGAAGCGGCAGTTCGGGCAATGCAACGCTGATAGAGGCATGGCCCGCCGGCCTGGATCCTGCCCACTCCCCCACGCGCCTGCTGGTCGACTGCGGGCTTGGACCGCGCAGGCTGGTCCAGGCCCTGGCCGCTCGGGGTTGTTCGCCCCCGGACATCGACGCCGTCTTCGTGACGCACGAACACAGCGATCATGTCGGTGGCGTCCTGCCCATGCAGCGCAGATATGGCACGCCTGTGTGGGCCAGTGCCGGAACCTGGTCGGCGGCCACCTCGCGACAGTCCGCGGCGCCCATGGCCGGGCTGGCGCGTGATGGCGAGCCCATAAGGATCGGTGATCTGACATTGCTGCCGTTCACTGTGCCCCACGACGCTGCCGAGCCGCTGCAGCTGGTGGTGACGGATGGCCGGCTTCGGGTGGGCGTGCTGACCGACCTGGGGGAACCGACGGATGCAGTGGCGCGCGCACTTCAAGGCTGCGACGCCCTGGTTCTCGAGTGCAATCACGACCGGCGCATGCTTGCCGAGGGCCCTTACCCTGCATGGCTCAAGCGCCGCATCGGCGGGCACCGCGGGCATCTTTCCAATGACCAGTCCGCAGCAGTGCTCGACGCTTGTCGGCATGACGCGTTGCGCCACGTTGTTGCCGCTCACCTGAGCCAGCAAAACAACGAGCCGTCTCTGGCACTGACCGCATTGCGCGATTCACTGGGAAAGGGACTGCCGTTCGGAGTCCCGGATCTTCACGTGGCCGACGCGTCCAGCGGTTGCGGCTGGATTCAACTCGCCTGAGCGACCACGTCGGGACGTCGGCCGGAGCACCCAACGAAAAGGCCGCCCGAAGGCGGCCTCTTGCCGAAGCAGAAGATGACTCTTCTTACTTCTTGACGGAGTCAGCGGCCTTGGCGGCGGCGTCCTTGGCGGCATCGACAGCCTTGGCAGCTGCGTCCTTGGCTGCGTCGGCGGTGGCCGAAGCGGCGCCAGCGACGGCCGAAGCCGCGGTCGCGGCACCAGAAGCGGCGGCAGAAGCAGCTTCAGCCACGGCGGCCGAGGCAGCAGCAGCCACAGGGGCAGCCACGGCAGGAGCAGCGGCGGGAGCCGGAGCTTCTTCCTTCTTGCCGCAAGCAGCCAGAGCGACGGCGGCCACCAGGGAGGCCAGGAGGAGCGACTTGTTCATGAGCGTGTTCCTTGTTCAGTGAGTCGAACGATTACCGGTAGTTATTGGATTCGTCTGAATCCGCATCCATCAAGGTCAAGACATGCTCGAGCCATTCTTGTACCTAGCCCGCGATTATATCCCGCATACGGACATTCCCTATAAGCCAAGTGTGTTCGCTCCGAAAGCGGGCTGCGATCGTTGCATCAATGCGTCAACGACCTCGCGCCAATCGGCGACTTCCTTGTCCGAGGACAGGGCATGGCCGCGCCAGCGCAGTCGATCGGCCAGATGCAGACTTGCCGGTCCCGCCAACATCAGCGTGGGCACCTGCGAAGGCTCGATGTCGGTCGAATGGGCCTCCACGACATGAGCCCAGTTGCCGCGCCATTCGGTGAAGCGTGCGTAGCGGCGCGGGACGAGGTCGAAACTGCAGGCGACAAGGATCATGCGTCGCATCGGCAGTCGGCCCCAGGCGGCCAGCGCGGCCAGGAACTCGGCATCGTCGAGCGGCCAGATCTCGAAATCCACGTCGACGAGACAGATCTCGCGCTGGCGGGTCCGTGCCGCAAACAGCATGGCCTTGCGCAGGGCCTGCGTGAAAGCGCTGCGCCCATCGATCGGCGTGTCGCGCAACGGGTCGTCAAGCGGCTCAGGTGTCATCGGGGCCTCCTTGTGGATGAAGCCAGCCGGCGTTCAGCCATTCCGTCACGAGCAGGCAGGCCGCCGCGCCCAGGAGGCGCACCTGAGCTGCATCGAGCGACCGGCGATCGGCCAGGTGCCGCAACATCTCTGCATCGCGGCCGGCGTAGCGGTACGACTCACCGTTGATGAAGAAGCTCGTCGCGTCGTACGCCATCCGGGTTCGTCGGTCGGCCCGGACACCCCGCCGGCCCTGATCGTGACCGCGCGAAGCGTCGAACCAGACCTGCGGCTTGGGTTCGGTAAGCCACTCGCCGAGCGCGCGTTCGACTGCGCCGGGTTGCCGCAGGGCTTGCTGGACAGCCTCCTGCGCAAAGGTACGCATGTGCTGCGGAATCTCGCCCGGACGAGCCGTGGCCTGCTGACCGGCGTCGCGGTAGCGACGCGGCCTTGCCACCACCGGTTCGTCGGCCAGGCGGGCCAACAACACCTGCGCCAGTTCGTCCGACGCGGGGGCCCTGAATCCGATGGACGCCGTCATGCAGTCACCACCCACGGCCACGCCGTCGTGGGCCCAGAGGGGTGGCAGATAGAGCATGTCGCCCGGCTCCAGCACCCAGTCGTGTTCGACGTCGAAGGATTTCAGCATCTTCAGCGGCACGTCGTCACGCCACTGCGGACGCGCGCATCGCCCGATGCGCCAGCGGCGTCTCCCTGTGACCTGCAGCAGGAACACGTCATAGGCGTCCGTATGCGGTCCGACACCGCCCCGGTCGCTGGCGTACGACACCATGAGGTCGTCGAGTCTCGCGTCGGGCACGAACCGGAATCGGGCGAGAAGTGCTTGCGCCGCTTCCACATGCAGGTCCAGGCCCTGCACGAGCAAGGTCCATCCGGGCCGCGACAAGGGCGGCAGGGACCGCCTCGGCACAGGTCCGCGCCTGAGTGCCCAATGATCCCCTTGACGCACGACCAGACGCGATTCGACATCGTCCCTGGCAGCCAGCGCGAAGAGGTCCGCACGGTCCGCGGGAGCTTCGATGCATGGCCATGCCTGGCGCACCAGCAAAGGTGCCCGATGCCAGTGGCGCCTCATGAAACGGGCTGCGGAAAGGCCTCCCAGCAGGGGTGTCGGCGCATCGACGTCGATCATGGCGCCATTGTCTCCGTGTGCGATCATCTCCGGAATGATCATTCACAAACCTTGCGTCGTGGCGCTCACGTGGCAGCTTTCCGATGCCCAGGGAGAGGCGATCGACCGCCTCGACGAGCCGGTCGAGTTCTACTTCGGCGGAGACGATCTGCTGTCAAAGGTGGAGGAAGCGCTCGACGGCAAGGAGCCCGGCTTCGAGGCCCACCTGCACCTGGAGCCCGAGCACGCTTTTGGCGACTACCGCAGCGAACTCGTCTGCTTCGAGGCGCGCGAGATCTTTCCGGCGGAGCTTGAGCCGGGGATGAGGTTCGAGGGCCTGCCTCCCGGTGCCGTCACGGCCGACATGCCGGCAGACACGATCTACACGGTCACCGAGGTCTACCCGTCGCACGTGGTGCTCGACGGCAATCACCCCCTGGCCGGAATCGCGTTGCGGCTCCACTTGAAGGTGGATGACGTGCGTGAAGCCTCGCCTGCCGAGATCGAGGCGGGCACGGTCGGCGCCGGCGCGCTGGACCTGTCCCTGGCGATGCCCACTCCGGACCGGCTGCAGTAGCCGGCGCTGGCGCAACTAGCGCTTGCCGGTCGAGCCGAAACCGCCCTCGCCCCGCGCGGACGCCACGAACTCGTCGACGCGGCGAAAGCCCGCCTGCACCACCGGCACGATCACCATCTGGGCGATGCGCTCCATCGGCTCGATGGTGAACGACGCCGACCCGCGGTTCCAGCAGCTCACCATCAGCGGCCCCTGATAGTCGCTGTCGATCAGGCCGACCAGATTGCCCAGCACGATGCCGTGCTTGTGACCCAGGCCGGAACGCGGCAACAGCATCGCGGCCAGGCCCGGGTCGCCGATGTGGATCGACAGGCCGGTCGGCACGAGGTGGGTCTGGCCGGGAGCCAGCACCACGGGCGCGTCGAGGCACGCGCGCAGATCGAGGCCGGCGCTGCCCGGCGTGGCATAGGCCGGCAGGTGCTCGGCCATGCGCGGGTCGAGCACCCGCACGTCGATCACGGTCATGGCGTCGGAGCTCCCGGCATGCGCAGGGCCACCTCGGCCACGAGCTGGCGCGCCAGCGTGAGCTTGTCGGCCGCAGGCAGGGCCTGCGACCGCGCCGCGTCCACCAGAAGCAGCGCGTTGTCGTCCCGACCGAAAGTCGCCGGACCGAGATTGCCCACGATGAGCGGCACGTTCTTGCGCGAGAGCTTGGCCCTGGCGTGGGCCTCGACGTCGTGGCTCTCGGCCGCGAAGCCCACGCAGAACGGCCGACCGTCGAGCGCCGCCACTTCGGCCAGGATGTCGGGGTTCTCGACCATGGCGATCGCCGGCGCACCCTGCCCTGCGGCCTTCTTGATCTTCTGGGCCGCCACGTCCTGCGGGCGCCAATCCGCCACCGCCGCGGTTGCCACGAACACGTCGTGCGAGCGCGCCAGCGGCAGCACCGCTTCGCGCATCTCGCGCGCACTGCGCACGTCGATGCGCGTCACGTCCCAGGGGGTGGCCAGCGCCACCGGGCCCGCCACCAGCGTGACCGCGGCACCCGCTTCGGCGGCAGCGCGTGCCACCGCAAAGCCCATCTTGCCGGACGACAGGTTGGTGATGCCGCGCACCGGGTCGATCGCCTCGTAGGTGGGACCGGCCGTGACGAGCATGCGCCGGCCCCGCAGCACCTTGGGCTGGAAGTGCGCGATCAGCGCGTCCCGCAGTTGCTCCGGCTCGAGCATGCGGCCGTCGCCGGTCTCTCCGCAGGCCTGGTCACCCGCCGCAGGGCCCAGCAGCGCGGCGCCGTCGGCCACCACCTGGGCGACGTTGCGACGCGTGGCGGGATGGGCCCACATCTCGCGATTCATTGCCGGCGCCAGCAGCAGCGCACAACGCTCGACCGGCCGGGCCACGCACAGCAGCGACAACAGTTCGTCGGCCCGGCCCTGGGCGAGCCCGGCGATGAAGTCTGCGCTTGCGGGCGCCACCAGCACCACGTCGCTTTCGCGTCCCAGGTTGATGTGGGCCATGTTGTTGCTGGCGCGCGTGTCCCACTGGCTGGTGAACACCGGCCGGCCGGACAGCGCCTGCATCGTCACCGGCCCGATGAACTGCCCGGCGGCCTCGGTCATCACCACCTGCACCTCGGCCCCGGCCTTGACCAGTTCGCGCGTCAGCTCGGCCGCCTTGTAGCAGGCGATGCCACCGGTCAGCCCCAGCAGCACACGGCGGCCGGCAAGGTCGCGCCGCTCGGGCACGGGGGCGGCAAGTTCATTCATGGGGCGGGACTCTAGCAGCGGGTCCACCCAGCGCGGGCGGGTTCGGATGCAGCCGGGCCATGCAATGTGCGTCGACGTACACGCCGCGGCGCAATGCGAATGCGCGGTGGGTACCCTCGACCTCGAAGCCGAACCTTCGATACAGCGCGATGGCGTGCTCGTTGTCCGTGTAGACGGTGAGCTCAAGGCGCAACAGATGCGCCCAATGATCAGCCCAGTCGACCAGCGCCGCCATCAGCGCCGTGCCGACGCCCTGGCGCTGGGCATCGCGCGACACTGAAATGCCGAGGCTGGCCGCATGGTGGCGCCGCACGTGCGGCGCCGGATGGACGCCGGCGTTGCCGACCACCTGGCCGCCGCGCTCCGCCACCACGAACAGTTCGCCCGTGGTGGAGCCCACGGGCATGTCGGCGATGCGCTTGCGCCACATCTCCTCGGTGGGATGCGGCATCTGCAGCAGCCCGGACAGGATGTCCGGGTCGCCCATCGTGGCCGCGATGGCGGCCGCGTCGTCCGGTCGCGGACGACGGATCAGGATCGGAGCGCTAGGCGCGTTCACCGACCCACGCCACCACCGAGGCCAGCGCCTTCGGCAACCCGGAGGCGTCGGTGCCGCCGGCCATCGCCATATCGGGCTTGCCGCCGCCCTTGCCACCGACCTGCTGCGCCACGAAGTTGACCAGCTCGCCGGCCTTGATGCGAGCCGTGCTGTCGGCAGTCACGCCCGCCGCGAGCTGCACCTTGCCGCCGTCCACCGCAGCCAGCACGATCGCGGCGGTGTGCAGCTTGTCCTTGAGCTTGTCCATCGTCTCGCGCAGGGCCTTGGCGTCGGCACCGTCGAGCATCGCCGCCAGCACCTTGATGCCCTTGACATCCACTGCCCGGGCCAGCAGCTCGTCGCCCTGAGACGAAGCCAGGCGCCCCTTGAGCTGCGCCAGCTCCTTCTCGACAGCACGGGTGTGCTCAAGCAGGGCCGCCACGCGCGCCGGAACCTCGGCCGGCGTGGCCTTGAGCGCCGCGGCGACGCCGTCCATCGTGTGCTCAAGCTGCTGCAGGTAGCCCAGGGCGTTGTCCCCGGTGACAGCTTCGATGCGGCGCACACCGGCCGCGACACCGCCTTCGGCCACCACCTTGAACAGACCGATGTCGCCCGTGCGCTGCACGTGCGTGCCGCCGCACAGCTCCCGGCTGGTGCCGATGTCGAGCACCCGGACCGTGTCGCCGTACTTCTCGCCGAACAGCATCATGGCGCCCACCTTCTGGGCGTCGTCGATGGCCATCACGCGGGCCTGGGTGGCGGCGTTGGCCAGCACCTCGGCATTGACCAGGGCCTCGATCCTGGCCACCTGCTCGGGCGTGACCGGCGCGTTGTGGCTGAAGTCGAAGCGCGTGCGTTCGGCATTGACGAGCGAGCCCTTCTGCTGCACGTGCGTGCCCAGCACCTCGCGCAGGGCCTTGTGCATCAGGTGGGTGGCGCTGTGGTTGCGCACGGTCCTGGCCCGCTGCTCGGCGTTGACGCGCGCACCGACCGTGTCGCCTACCGCCAGTTCACCTTCGACCACGCGGCCCTGGTGGCCATGCACCGCCGCCTGGATCTTGGTGGTGTCCTCGACCACCACACGGGCGCGCGCATTGCGCAGCTCGCCCGTGTCGCCGACCTGGCCACCCGACTCGGCATAGAACGGCGTGCGGTCGAGCACCACCACGACGTCGTCGCCGGCGCGCGCCTGCGACACCGACGCGCCATCGATGTACAGCGCCGTCACCCGGGCCGCGTCGACCGCCAGGTGCTCGTAGCCGTCGAACGCGGTGTCCGCGCCGGCATACGCCAGCCCTTGCGCCATCTTGAATTTGCCCGCCGCGCGGGCCTGCTCGCGCTGGCGCTGCATCGCCGCATTGAAGCCGGCCTCGTCCACCGACACCCCGCGCTCGCGGCACACGTCGGCCGTCAGGTCGAGCGGGAAGCCGAAGGTGTCGTGCAGCTTGAAGGCCAGATCGCCGTCGATCTGGCGCGTGCCGCCGGCCAAGGCGCCTTCGAGGATTTCCATGCCGTTGGCGATGGTCTGGAAGAAGCGCTCCTCCTCCTGCCGCAGCACGTCGGTGACGCGGGCAGCGTCGCGGCGGATATCGGGATAGGCGTCGCCCATTTCCGAGGCCAGCGTCGCCACCAGCGCATGGAAGAACGGCCGGCGCGCACCGAGCTTGTAGCCGTGACGGATGGCCCGGCGCGCGATGCGGCGCAGCACGTAGCCTCGACCCTCGTTGCCCGGTATCACCCCATCGGCCACCGTGAATGCACAGGAGCGGATGTGGTCGGCGATGACCTTGAGCGACGGCGAGGCGACGTCGCATTGGCCCGCGCCAGCGTCGCCCACCGCCTTCGCGGCCGCCGCGATCAGGGTCTGGAACAGGTCGATCGCGAAAACGCTGTGAACGCCCTGGAGCACGCTGGACAGTCGCTCCAGGCCCATGCCCGTGTCGACGCTCGGCTTGGGCAACGCATGCATCACACCATCGTCGGTGCGGTTGAACTGCATGAAGACGTTGTTCCAGATCTCGACGTATCGATCACCGTCTTGCTCGGGCGAGCCCGGCGGGCCGCCGGCCACCGACGGACCGTAGTCGTAGAAGATCTCGCTGCACGGGCCGCAAGGCCCGGTGTCGCCCATCATCCAGAAGTTGTCGGACATGTAGCGGGCGCCCTTGTTGTCGCCGATGCGCACGATGCGCTCGGCGGGCATCCCGATCACCTTGAGCCAGATGTCGTAGGCCTCGTCGTCCTCCGCGTACACCGTGGCCCAGAGGCGGTCCTTGGGCAGCTTGAAGTGTTCGGTCAGCAGCTCCCAGGCGAACACGATGGCGTCGCGCTTGAAGTAGTCGCCGAAGCTGAAGTTGCCCAGCATCTCGAAGAACGTCAGGTGGCGCGCCGTGTAGCCCACGTTCTCCAGATCGTTGTGCTTGCCGCCGGCGCGGATGCACTTCTGCGCGGTGGCGGCGCGCGAGTAGCTGCGCTTGTCGAAACCGAGGAACACGTCCTTGAACTGGTTCATCCCCGCATTGGTGAACAGCAGGGTCGGATCGTCGCCTGGCACTACGGGCGAGGAGGCCACGACAGCGTGCCCCTTCGACTCGAAGAACGACAGGAACATGGAGCGGATGTCGGCAGCTTTCATCGGACGCAAGTGCTTGATTCTTCGGGCCTTTCGGCGTTGCAGGAATTATGGCAGCCCGCTCCGGCGGGCCGAGTCCCGGCTTCAGGGCGCGTCGTTGGCCGCGTTGACAGGCCCGCGCTCGACCCGGCTGGCAAAGCCATCGCGGCCCAGGCTGCCCAGGCCCGCCGCCTGGCCCACCGACCGCCGCAGCAGCGCGTCGGCGGTCTTGCCATGCTCCGGATACAACGCCAGGCCCGCACTCACCGACACCGCAACGTCACTGCCCGCGACGGAAAACGGCTGGCGCAGCGACTGGCCGAGCTTGGCCGCGACGCGCTCACCATCACCCGGGGAGTCGATCCAGGCGAGCAGCACGACGAAGGCGTCGTTGCCGATGGAAGCCACCACGTCGCTGGCTCGCAAGGACGCACGCAGCCTCACGGCCACCTTGCGACGCAGCACGTTGGCCGACTCGGCGCCCAGCGAAGCCCGAACGCTGGCCAGGCCTTCGATCCGCAAGGCGATCACGGCCATCGGCGCGGGCTCGCGCTCGCGCAGGGCCAGAAGGTGCGTCATGTGCTCCAGCAGCTGCGTGTGATTGGGCAGTCCGGTGGCCAGGTCCGTGGCGAAGGCCTTCCGCGCGGTGCGATCGAGCGCCTTGCGCTGCACGGCGATCTCCATCCGGCGCTTCATCGCGTCCGCGGGCGGCTCGCCGTTGACGACCACGTCCTGCACGCCACGCTCGAGCAGTTGCAACTGCAAGCCGTCGTCCGGCGGCTCCGGCAGAACAGCCACCAGGGCCGTGTCGAGCACGGCATGCGACAGCGCACCCCAGGCCATCAGCTCGCCGGCCGGCACGGCCGCAAGCACCACTTCGAAGCTGACTTCGCTCAACCGCTCCGCCGCTTCATCGAGCGACCTGCAGCAGGCCGCCCCCGGGATCTCCATGCCGATGCACAACAGCGTCGCAGTGGGTTTGGACGCTGCCGGACGGCTCATCGTGGGTGGGTGATTGGCGGAAACACGGACCTTGGAGCGGGTGAAGGGAATCGAACCCTCGTATGAAGTCGGGTAGGAAGGGTGCCTCGCGGCACCCCTCCCCCCTAAGAACCGGACGTGCAGGTTTCCCCGCATCCGGCTCAAGCAGTC
>WBZX01002038.1_pt1 | contig 11555 bp, 6 predicted proteins | sample 5204211 | NCBI WGS metagenome assembly WBZX01 (sample SAMN12344362, study PRJNA552823) | activated sludge metagenome | biome: Activated sludge suspended growth; feature: Nitrification reactor; material: Wastewater; isolation source: activated sludge from nitrification reactor of wastewater treatment...
GCACGGGTCTTCGTCGAGCATGCGGTGCAGGGCTTCGGAGAGCTTCTGCTCGTCGCCGTGCTTCTCGGGCAGCAGCGCAAGTCCGAACACGGCCTGCGGGTAGCGCGGCGGCACGAGGTGGAAGTGGTCTTCGTCGTGGGAGTCGTGCAGCACGGCGTCGCGGTGGATGTCGTCGATCCGCGCGACGGCGCAGATGTCACCGGGGATGCCGACGTCGATCTCGGTCTGGTTCTTGCCCTGCACGCGCAGCAGGTGGGCGACCTTGAAGGGTTTTCTGGCGTCGCCGATGAAGAGCTGGGTGTTGGGCGTGACGCTGCCCTGGTGGATGCGGAACAGGCCGAGCTTGCCGCGGAACGGGTCGTTGCTGACCTGGAACACGTGGGCGATGACGTGCCTGTCGGGGTCGGTGGTGGCGCCGACCGATTCGGCGGCCGGGCCTTCGCCTTTCAGGAAGCGCGGCGGGTTGCCTTCGGTCGGATCGGGCAGCAGGCGGCCCATGATGTCGAGCAGTTCGGTGATGCCGGCGCCGCTGCGCGCCGAGGTGAAGCAGACGGGGATCAGATGGCCTTCGCGCAGGGCCTGCTCGAAGGGATCGTGGAGCTGTTCGGGCTGCAGGGATTCGCCCTGTTCGAGGTACAGCGCCATCAGATCCTCGTCCACCTCGACGACCTGGTCGACGATGTGGTCGTGGGCCGCGCGGACGCTCGAGAAGGCGGGCGTGGCGTCGTAGTCGGGCTTGAAGAAGCAGTCGATGACGGCGCCGCCGCCGGCGGTGGGCAGGTTGATCGGCAGGCATTCCTTGCCGAAGCTGGCGGTGATGCGTTCCATCAGTGCGCCGAAGTCGACGCCCGGCGCGTCGATGCGGTTGACGACGACCATCCGGCATTTGTCGGCGGCGGCCTCCATCGCCTTGCGGGTCACGGTTTCGACACCGGCCGCCGCGTTGACCACCACGACGGCGGTTTCGACGGCCGGCAGCGTGGCCAGCGCGCGCCCGAGGAAATCGGGCAGGCCCGGCGTGTCGAGGACGTTGACCCAGTGCTCGGCCCATTCCAGGTGGGCGAGGCTGCTGTTGAGGGAGTGGCCGAAAGCTTTTTCCTGCGGATCGTAGTCGCTGACGGTGTCGCCCTTCTCGACCGAGCCCGGGCTGCCGATGGCGCCGGCGGCGGCCAGCAGCTTTTCGAGCAGCGTCGTCTTGCCGCTGCCCGACTGGCCGAGAAGGCTTAGGTTGCGGATGTCGCGGACCGAGGTGGGTGTCATGCTTGCTCCCTTTGCTGGTTGTCTTCGAAGCCGAAAGACCGGATGCGGTCAAGTATCTGCCTGTGAACCGGTGAGTTCAACGATCCAGATCAACAAAGCGGTCACCACTCGAAGCCGCGGCGGCGGGGCGGCGGGAGCGGGGCGCCGAGCGCCGGCAGCAGCTGCTGCACGGCGTCGTCCTCGGTGCGGAAGGCGGCGCGGGGGCCGAGTCCGGACCACAGGCCGGTGCGTTCGAGCACGTCGATGACCTGCTTCTTGAGCCCGCAGCAGGCGAGCTGGCGGCCGTCGGCCTCGAGCTGGCGCTGGATGCGGCGCAGGGTGTCGATGCCGCTGGCGTCGATGGCGTTGATGCCGGCGCACGACAGCAGCAGCATCTTGAGTTGCGGGTGCGTGCGGCAGGTGGCGAGCACGGCGTCCTCGAAGGTGGCGGCGTTGACGAAGTGCAGCGGGCCGTCGAAGCGCAGGATTGCCAGCTGCGGATGGGCTGGCGCCAGCCCGAAGCGTGCCGCGTCGCGCCAGGTGCCGTCCGGATGGCGGCCGAGGAGGGCGACGCGGGGGGTCATGCTGCGGTAGATCAGCAGCGCCAGCGACAGCAGCAGGCCGGAGAGGATGCCGATCTCGACGTGGGGGGCGAAGGCCAGCGTGGCGGCGAAGGCGACGCTGCCGGCCAGGCCGTCGTCGCGGCTGCTGCGCCAGGCTTCGCGCAGCGCATCGAACGACAGCAGGCGCGCAACGGTGACGAGGATCACCGCCGCCAGCAGCGGGCGCGGGATGTGGGCGATGGCCTGCGGCACGGCCAGCAGCGCCGCCAGCACCATCAGCGCGCCGATCACCGAGGCCAGCCCGGTGCGTGCGCCGGCGGTGAGCAGGAAGGCCGAGCGGCCGAAGGAGCCGCTGACCGGGTAGGCCTGGCAGAAGGCCGCGGTGAGTTTGGCGAGGCCCTGGCCGATGAGTTCCTGGTTGCCGTCCCAGCGCTCGCCGGTGCGTGCCGAGGCGAGCTTGCAGCTCGACATGGCCTCGATGAAGCTCACCAGCGCCAGCACGAAGGCCGATGGAAGCAGGTCGGTGATCTGCGCCCAGTCGGCGCGCGGCAGCGCGAGGACGATCGGCTGGGCCGGCAGGCTGCCGACGACCCGCCCGCCGCCGGCCTCGAAGCCGCTCAGCCAGGCGACAGCGGTCAGCCCGGCGACGACGAACAGCACGCCGGGCAGGCGCGGTGCGAAGCGCTGCAGCGCGAGCAGCAACACCACCGCCGCGCCGCCGAGCATCGCCGACGGCAGGTGGACGTCGGGCAGCGCCCCGGCGATGTCGACCACCGCTTCGAAGAACGGCCGCTGTCCGGCCGACGACAGGCCGAGGACGGTCGGCAGCTGGGCGGTGCAGATCAGCAGCGAACAGGCGTTGATGAAACCGTGCAGCACCGGATGGGACAGCAGGTCGGCAAAGTGGGCCAGCCGCAGCATGCCGAAGACCAGTTGCAGCAGGCCGGCCAGCAGCGCGAGCTGCACCGCCAGCAGCAGCCAGGTGTCCGAGCCCGGCAGCGCCAGCGGCGACAGCGCGGCGGCGGTGAGCAGGCTGGTGAGCGCCACCGGGCCGGTGTTGAGCTGCGCCGACGAGCCCCACAGGGCGCCGACGATGGCCGGCAGCAGCGAGGCGTACAGCCCGACGTAGGCCGGCAACCCGGCCAGCTGGGCGTAGGCGAGGGCCTGGGGAACCGCCACCAGCGCTACCGTGATGCCGGCCATCAGGTCGGTGCGCAGCGCGGCGGCGTCGAGCCGGTGCCGCCAGGCGAGAAACGGAAAGAGGCGCGGCAGCAGCGTGGCGAGGGGGGGCGGCATCGGCGGGGGCGGTCCGGGTGGGCGGAGGGGCACAAGCAAAAAGTGTAGCGCGGCGCCGCGAGCGCGGTCACGCGGCGGCGGGCAGGGGTAATAATTTCACGACGCGGGGGCCGGCGCGGTTAAAGAATCGCCGTGGACGCGTCGATAAGCTGCCTGGCGTCCGTGCGTGCGCCGGGTTACCGTTGCCTCGCGCGTCTGGCGCGTTTACTTTGACTGACTGAATTCTGTTGCGGTGACTTCCGACTCCTTCACCTCCGGTTCCTGTTGTGCCTGTCCGCCCGGCGATTCCGGCGGTGGGGGGCGGGCGTTGCGGGGCGCGCGGCCATGAACGTCCGGATCGCCCGTGTGGTATTGATCTACGCGGTTTTCGCGGCGGGCTGGATTCTGCTCTCCGACAGCCTGGTGAATCTGCTGGTGTCCGACCCCGACGATGCGGCGGCGCTCCGGACCTTGAAGGGCTGGGCCTTCGTCGCGGTGACGTCGATGCTGTTGTGGGGCCTGCTGCGGCGCATGACCGCCGGCGACGCCCCGGCGCCCGCGGCCTCGCGGCTTGCCGCGTGGGGCTGGCTGAAGGGCGACGGCGTCCGTTCGCTGGTGCTGCCGTTCGCGCTGCTGGCGGCGGCGGTGGTGGCGCTGGCCTACGCGAGCGCTGTGTTCTCGCTGCGCGAGCGCAATGCGCAGGAGTTCCGCCGCCTCGAGGCGATTGCCGATCTGAAGGTCGGGCAGCTCACGCTGTGGCTCGACGAACGGCGTGCCGACGCCCGCTCGATGGCCGGCAACGCCAGCCTCGCCGTGCTCTACGAGCAGTGGCTGCGTCAACGCGACGCCGGCGCCCGGAGCAGCCTGCTCGGCTCCCTCGAAGCGATGCGCGGGGCGTACCGCTACAGCCGGGTCGCCGTCGTCGATGGGGACGGGCAGGTGGCGCTGACCACCGGCGAGGACTTCGTGCCGACGACGATCCTGCTCGATGCGGTGCGCCGCGCCCTGCGCGACGGCCAGCTGGTGCAGTCGCCGTTCTACCGCGACAACCCGACGTTGATGAGCGATCCGGTGCACGTCGATTTCGTCGTGCCGCTGGTGACCGTGCCGGGAGGCCCGCCGCTGGCGGTGGTGCTGCAAGCCGACCCGACGCTGTTCCTGTTCAATTATCTGAACGGCTGGCCGGTGCCGAGCCGGACCGCCGAAACGGTGCTGTTCCATCGCGACGGCAACGAGCTCGAGTTCATCTCGCCGCTGCGTCACCGGCCGTCGCCGCCGCTGAGCCAGCGGGTGGCGCTGACGCATACCGATGTGCTGTCGGTGATCTCGTCGGAAAATCCGGCGCAGCGCGGCATTGCCATCGAGGCGCTGGATTATCGCGGCAAGCGGGTGGTCGGGGTCGGGCGCCTGGTGCCGGGCACCGACTGGCAGCTGGTCGTCAAGATCGACAGCGACGAGATGCGCGAAGCGACCCGCGGGCAGGTGTGGTGGATCGTGCTGGCGGCCGGCCTGGCGCTGCTGGCGGTGGGGGTGGCGGCGGTGCTGCTGTTCCAGCGCCGCGAGCTGGAACAGGTGCGCGAGCGCGAGGAAGCGCAGAGCCGCAAGCTGCGGGATTTGCGCCTCCTCGATGCCATCGCCGACGGCTCCACCGATTCGATGTTCGCCAAGGACGAGGAGGGGTGCTACCTGTTCGCCAACCGGGAGGCGGCGCGCGTGTTCGGCGTGACTCTCGTCGAGCTGATCGGCCGCAGCGACAGCAGCGTGTTTCCGCCCGACGAGGCGGCTGCGCTGCGCCGGCAGGATCGGATCATCATGGAAACCGGCGCGGTGGAGAGCTGGGAGGAAACCCTGACCACCGTCGACGGTCCGCGCACCCTGCTGACCACCAAGGGGCCGCTGCGCGATGCGGGCGGCAAGGTGGTCGGCGTGTTCGGCGTGTCCCGCGACGTCACCGAGCGCCACCGCGACGAGGAAAATCTGCGCGAGCGGGAGGAGATCTTCAGCGCCATCGTCAACCAGGCGGTGGACGGTATCGTGCTGATGGATGCCGAAACCCAGCGTTTCGTCGAGTTCAACGACGCGGCGTGCAGCAACCTGGGCTACACGCGCGACCAGTTCGCCGCGCTGACCGCCCTCGACATCCAGGTGGACCGGACGCCGGAAGAGCTTGCCGAACGCATCCGCGGCCTGCAGAACAAACAGGGGTCGACAAGCTTCGACGACCGTCACCGCTGCGCCGACGGTTCGGTGCGCGACGTCGAGCTGAGCTACCGGGCCATCGACATCCGCGGCCGCAGCTATCTGGCCGGCGTGTGGCGGGACATCACCGAAAAGCGGCGCGCCGCCGAACAACTGCTCAAGCTGTCGAGGGCCGTCGAGCAGAGCATGGCCAGCGTCATCATCACCAACACGGCCGGCTACATCGAATACGTCAACCGGGCCTTCGTCGACACCAGCGGCTATGCGGCCGACGAGGTCGTCGGCAAGCGGGCCGGTTTCCTGAAATCGGGCCTCACGCCACCGGAAACCTATCATGCCCTGTGGTCCTCGCTGAACGCCGGCAAGGCGTGGGAGGGCGAGTTCATCAACCGGCGGCGCGACGGCGGGATCATCGTCGAATTTTCGCGGATCTCGCCGATCGTCCAGTCCGACGGCACGGTGAGCCACTACCTCAGCATTCAGCAGGACATCACCGAGCGCAAACGCGTCGACGACGAGCTCGCCCGCTACCGGGACCAGCTCGAGCAGCGGGTTGCCGAGCGGACCCGTCAGCTTGAGGAGGCCAACCAGGTGCTGTCCCTGCGTTCCTCGGAGCTGGAGATCGCCAAGGAACAGTCCGATGCGGCCAACCGGGCAAAGAGCGCCTTCCTGGCCAACATGAGCCACGAAATCCGCACGCCGATGAACGCCATCATCGTCCTGACCCATCTGCTGCGGCGCAGCGTCGACGACGATGAAGCCCAGGCGCGGCTGCAGAAGGTCAGCGACGCGGCGGGCCACCTGATGACGATCATCAACGACATCCTCGATCTGTCCAAGATCGAGGCCGGCAAGCTGACCCTCGACGACGTGAACTTCAGGCTCGACGATGTGGTGCGCAAGGCCTGCGCGCTGGTCGTCGACCGGGCTCACCAGAAGGGCCTGGAGCTGGTCGTCGACGTCGTCGACGTGCCCGACCGCCTGCGCGGCGACGCGACCCGTCTCGGTCAGATGCTGGTCAACTATCTGGGCAATGCGGTCAAGTTCACCGACCACGGCGTGATCGTCGTGCGCGCGCGCACCGAGAGCGAGGATGCCGATACGGTCATGCTGCGCTTCGAGGTCATCGACACCGGCATCGGCATCGACCCGGACACCCAGGCGCGGCTCTTCATGCCCTTCGAGCAGGCCGACGGTTCGACGACCCGGCGCTTCGGCGGAACCGGCCTCGGCCTCGCCATCACCAGCCACCTGGCGCGCCTGATGGGCGGGCAGGCCGGCGTCGACAGCGAGCCGGGGCGCGGCAGCAACTTCTGGCTGACCGTGCGTTTCGGCAAGGGCGCCCGCGGCGCCTGGCTGACCCGGCCGCTGCCGTCGCTGCATGTGCTGGTGGCGGATGACCTGTCGGCGTCCCGCCAGGCCCTGGCGGCGATGCTGGAAGCCCTCGGCGCCCGGGTGACGAGCTGCGATTCGGGGGCCGCCGCGGTGGTCGAGGCCGAAAGCGCCCACGCCGGCGGCGATCCCTTCGACGTCGCGCTGATCGACGCCGGCATGCCGGGCATCGACGGCTTCGAAACCGCCGTCCGCCTCGGCCGCCTGCCGCTGGCGCCGCCGCCGCGCACTGTCATCCTGACCCGCGGCGACGACCCCGTCGGGCGGATACGGGCCGACGAGGCCGGCGCGGCCGGCGTGCTGGCCAAGCCGGTCACCCTGTCCAGCCTCAACGATGCGATCCAGGCCAGCCTGTCCAGCCTGTCGGCCGGGCGCACAGCGGCGCTCCACGAACTGCCCGGCGAGGCCGCGCTGGCCCGCGACCACGCCGGCGCCCGCGTGCTGCTGGTCGAGGACAGCCCGATCAACCAGGAAGTGGCGCTGTCGCTGCTCGAAGGCGTTGGCTTGCGGGTCGATGTCGCCGACAATGGCGCCCTGGCGGTGGACAAGGTCGGCCAGGCCGACTACGACCTGGTGCTGATGGACATGCAGATGCCGGTGATGGATGGCCTCGAGGCGACACGGACGATCCGCAACCTCGGCCACCGGCGGCTGCCTATCGTGGCGATGACTGCCAACGCCTTCGGTGAAGACCGACAACTCTGTCTGGATGCTGGAATGAACGATCACGTCTCCAAGCCGGTCGATCCGGCGATGCTCTACGCCAAGCTGCTGCAGTGGCTGCCCCACGAGGATCGGCCGGCAGAGGTGGCCGTCGAGCCCGTCGCGCCGGCCGACATCCGCGCGCAGCTCGAAACGGTGCCGGGCCTCGATGTGGCCTACGGCCTGAAGAACCTGCGCGGGCGCATCCCCAACTACCTGCGCCTGCTGCACAAGTATGCCGACGGCCATGGCGGCGACCCGGAGCGCATCCGTGCCGAACTGGATGCCGGCAACCAGCCGGAAGTCCGTCGCCTGGCCCATTCGCTGAAGGGCGTGTCGGGCATGATCGGCGCGGCCGGCGTGCAGGGGCTGGCAGCGCAGCTCGAAGCGGCCGTCCGCGAGGAACTCGACCGGGCCACCATCGAGGCCCGTCTGGCCGCCGTCGCGGCGGCCCAGGCGGCCACCGTGAAAGCCATCCGGGCCCTGCCGGCCGAGGTTCCGGCCGAGACCTTGCCCGACCCGCAGCTGGCCGCCGCCGCCATCGCGCGGATCGACACCCTGCTCGCCGAAGGCGACGTGGCGGTCCAGCGTCTGGCCCGCGAGTCCGCGGCCGTCCTCGCGGCCTGCCTCGGTGCCGACTTGCGGCGCTTCGAGCAGGCGCTCGCCGCTTACGACTTTCCGGATGCCCTGACGATCCTGCGCGCCCGCAAGCCCTGATTGACCGGGCCGGGCTTTTTGGGGGATTCTCACCGGCTGACTTGAGCCGGCTCCGATGAGCCACGCATTCCCCTTCGCCCGATGACGCAGCCCCAGCCTTCCTCCCCGCGCCAGCCGACCGCCGCCGAGCCGGCCGCCGGCTACTGGCCGCTTGTTCTGGCCGCCGCCGCGGTGCTGGCGATCACCGTCGGCGTGCGCCTCTCGCTCGGCCTTTACGTTTCGCCGATCAACACCGCGACCGGCATCGGCATCGCCGGCATCAGCTTCGCAATGGCGGTGTCGCAGATCGTGTGGGGAGTCTCCCAGCCGCTGTTCGGCGCCGTCGCCGACCGCTACGGCCCGGCCGGTTCGCTGCTCGGCGGCGCGGCGGTGCTGGCGGCGGGGCTCGCGCTGACGCCGTTCGCCGGCAGCGAACTGGCGCTGACGATGTGTATCGGCGTGATGGTGGCGGCCGGCGCCGGCGCGGGCAGCCATTCGATCCTCCTCGGTGCCGCCGCCCAGCGGATTCCGCCCCACAAGCGGGCTTTCGCGTCGGGCTTCATCAACGCCGGCGGTTCTTTCGGGCAGTTCGTCTTCGCGCCGCTGTCGCAATTCCTGATCGGCACCTGGGGCTGGGTGACCGCGCTGTTCAGCCTGGCGGCGATCACGCTGCTGACGATTCCACTGTCGTGGCCGCTGTGCCGCCAGCCGCAGGGCGCGGCCGCCGCCGCGGCGAGCGTCGGGATCGGCGAGCAGCTGCGCATCGCGCTGGCCGACCGCAGCTACTGGTGCCTGCACGCCGGTTTCTTCACCTGCGGCTTCCACATCGCCTTCCTGGTCACCCATCTGCCCGGCGCGGTGGACCTGTGCGGCCTGCCGGCCAGCGTGTCGGCCTTGTCGCTGGCGCTGATCGGCCTCGCCAACATCGTCGGCAGCCTGGCCACCGGCGCACTCTGCCAGCGTTACCGGATGAAATGGATCCTGGCCATCATGTACGCATCGCGCGCGGTGCTGGTGGGGCTCTACCTCGTCGCACCGAAAACCGAGCTGACCTTCTACGCCTTCGCGATCGGCCTCGGCCTGACCTGGCTGGCGACGGTGCCGCCCACCGCCGGACTGGTCGGCAAGCTGTTCGGCGTGCGCTACCTCGGCACGTTGTTCGGCCTCACGCTGCTGTCTCACCAGATCGGGGCCTTCTTCGGTGCCTGGCTGGGGGGGCTGGCGCTGGTGAGTTTCGGCAACTACGACTGGATGTGGTATGCCGACATCGCGCTGGCGGTGGTGGCGGCGCTGGTGAATGTGCCGATCCGCGAGGCGCCGCTGCACGTCGCGGCGGCCGGCTCCCGCTAGCTGCGCAGCGGCCGGACTCAGCCCTGCATCTCGCCGATCGTGCGGCGCAGGCGGCGGTGGGCGAGGGTGAAGAACAGCGTGCCGATGAGGGCCACCATCGCGAACTGCGGCCACACCACGTCGAGGCCGGCGTTGCGGAACAGGGTGGCCTGGGCGAGGCTGACGAAGTGGGTGGTCGGGGCCACCGACATCAGCCAGCGCACCACGTCGGGCATGCTTTCACGGGGCGTCAGGGCGCCCGACAGAATCTGCAGCGGCAGCAGCACGAGGATGGACATCAGCCCGAACTGGGGCATGTTGCGCGCCAGCGTGCCCATGAAAATGCCGATCGAAGTGGCGGCGAACAGATACAGCAGGGTGCCCAGCGCAAACAGCGTGGCCGACCCGGCGACGGTTACGCCGAGCACGCCCTTGACCACCACCTGCAGCGACAGCGACGACGCCACCAGCACCACCGCGGCCATCGCCCACACCTTCGAGAGCATGATTTCCAGCGGCGTCACCGGCATCACCAGCAGGTGCTCGATGGTGCCGTGTTCGCGTTCGCGGATCAGCGCCGCGCCGGTGAGGAGGATGCCGAGCTGGGTGATGTTGTTGATGATCGCAGTGACGGCGGCGAACCAGGTGGCGTCCAGATTGGGGTTGAACAGCGCGCGTGGCACCAGCTCGACCGGCTGGGCGGCGGCGGCCCGGTGGCGCTGGGCGAAGGCGCGGATCTCGTCGCCGACGATGGCCTGGATGTAGCCGGTGCCGGTTTGCGCTTGGCTCTGGCGGGTGGCGTCCACGTTGAGCTGGATCGCCGGGTGGCGGCCGGCCAGCACGTCGCGCTGGAAGTTGGGCGGGATGTCGAGGACGAAGGTGTATTGTCCGGCGTCCATGCCCTGGTCCATTTCGGCCAGCGTCACCTGCCGGGGTGGGATGAACTGGGGCGGCTGGAGGGCATCGACGATCTGCGACGAGAGCTGGGAGCGGTCTTCGTCCACCACCGCGACGGCCGCCCGGTGCAGGCTTTCGGGCTTGGCGCGGGCGTCGGAATAGATCGCCACGGTGAACATGAAGACGATCAGGAACAGCATCGTCGGGTCGCCGGCGAGGCTGTGGAACTCCTTGAGGCCGAGATGCCAGGTGTTGTGGAGGCGGCGGGTGGGCGTCATTTCCGTCCTCAGCGGGCCTGCTTCCTGAGCAGCAGGGCGGCCGCCAGGGTCAGCACCGGGATCGCGATCAGCAGCGGCAGGAAGGCCGCGCCGAGGTCGGCGAAGCCGAGGGCCTTGGCGAAGGTGCCGCGGCTGATGGTCAGGAAATGGGTGGTCGGGTACACGGCGCCGACGATGGCGCCGGCGCCTTCGAGCGACGACACCGGGTCGAGCATGCCCGAGAACTGGATCGCCGGCAGCAGGGTGCCGATCGAGGTGCCGGCCATCGCCGCGACCTGGCTGTCGGTCACCGTCGACATCAGCAGGCCGAGGCCGGTGGTGGCGGTGACGTAGATGAGCGCGCCGACGCACAGCGCGGCGAGACTGCCCTTGAACGGCACCTGGAAGAGGGTCACGGCCAGCGCGAACATCAGCACGAAGTTGAACAGCGACAGGCCGATGTAGGGCAGCTGCTTGCCGAGCAGGAATTCCAGCCGGGTCACCGGCGTGGTGTAGACGTTGAGGATCGAGCCGAGCTCCTTCTCGCGCACCACGCCCAGCGCGGTGAGCATGGCCGGGATGAACACCAGCAGCATCGGAATCACCGCCGGCACCATCGCCACCAGGCTGCGCATGTCCGGGTTGTAGCGGTAGCGCACGGCGATGTCGGCGAGCGCCGCGGGGCGCGTGCCGGTGGCTTCGGCGAGGCCGTCGGCGAGCGTCTGGGCGTGCAGGCCGGCGACGTAGGCGCGCGCCACTTCGGCCCGCATCGGCATCGCGCCGTCGAGCCACACGCCGATCTCCGGCCGCGCGCCGCGGGCCAGATCGCGGCCGAAGCCGGGGGGAATCTCCAGTGCCATCGCCAGTTCGCCGGCGCGCATGCGGCGGTCGATGTCGGCGTGGCTGTGCAGCGGCGCCTGTTCCGAGAAGTAGCGCGAGCCGGCGATGCGCAGCGTGTAGGCTTCGCTGGCGATGCTGCGGTCGAGGTCGAGCACCGCGTAGCCGA
>WBZX01002801.1_pt1 | contig 11555 bp, 6 predicted proteins | sample 5204211 | NCBI WGS metagenome assembly WBZX01 (sample SAMN12344362, study PRJNA552823) | activated sludge metagenome | biome: Activated sludge suspended growth; feature: Nitrification reactor; material: Wastewater; isolation source: activated sludge from nitrification reactor of wastewater treatment...
GAGCGCCACGCCCATCCGCTCGGTGTCCTCGTTGGCCTCGAGCCCGCGGAACGTGGGGGGCAGCGACCGGCGCGTGCGGCTGGCCTGCGAATAGGCGTGCTTGAACCGGAAGCTCCCCGCGAGCCACTCGTTCATGAATGGCGTGTCCGCGTCCGTCGCGAAGGGCTGCCCGGCGCCGCGGTGGGGCGGGAGCGTGTCGGCGCGGAGCGTGTCGACGATCACGAGCAGCACGTTGTAGTCGCGCCGCCCGCCCAGGAGCTCGTCGACGGCCGCCGTCGTGTCGCGCCTCTTGCGCGCCGCGTCCGCGCGGAGATCCATCGCCGCGAGCTCCTCGGCGACGACCCGCGACGGCGCCGAGAACGACGGCAGGACGAGGCCCGCCGTGCGCGATCCCACGGAGAGCGCGCTGCGCTTCCCGGGCACGAGGATCGCCGCGACGACGAGCGCGAGGACCGTGATCCCGGCCCCCACGAGCCCCGCCACGACGCGCGCCTTCGGCCTGGAGAGGAGGAGAGCCGCGAGCCGCGACGCCGCGAGGAGGAGCAGCAGCGCGCTCGCGCCGTAGAGGAAGAGGTGCAGCGTCGCGTAGAGGCCCGGCAGCACGACGGCGTCCGCCACGACCACGACGACCGCCCCGATCAGCAGGATCACAGGCAAAAGAAAGCGCTTCCAGCCGAGGGCCGAGCTCGCCTTCGCGGCCGCGGCGGGGGGTTCCTTCGCGGGCTCCACGGCATCCTTCGCGGGCTCCGCGCCCCCGGGCGGCGGCGCTTTCGCGGGCTCCGCCCCCGGCTCCGCGGGCTGCGTGCGCGCGTGGAGCCACCCGAGGACGAAGAGGCCGATCACCCCGGCCGCGATGAACCCGACCTGGATCGCCTTCGCAAACCGCTGCTTCGCGATCCAGTCGCCGGCCACGAGCGCCGACGCGACGACCACGATCGGCGCGGCCCCCGCGAGCGCGAGCAGCGCGCCCGCGAGCCACGCGGGGCCGGCCTCGGCGGGCGGCTTCCGCAGGCGACCCGCGCCGCGCACCACCGCGAACCACAGCGCGCCGAGGAGGCCGAGCGCGAGGACCACGGTCGTGTGCGCGGCCCACAGCGCGACGTGTCCGGGCACGTCGAGCGCGGCGGTCCCGGCGCGCAGGACGGTCCGATCGAAGACGAACAGAAGCAGCCCGGCGGCCGCGACGCTCGCCGCACGAAGGAGGAGGTGACGGCCGGCGGAGGACAAGGTGCGGCGCGAGTACCGCGGAGGACGCGGAACGGCAAGACGCCCGCGCGCCCCCGCACGCACGGCGCCGCGCCCACCCCGCGGACGCGCTGCCCGCCCCTGCCCCACCGACGCCTCGCGCGGAGCCTTCCGGCGCTGAAAACGCGCTCGAACCACGCGCTCGTGGTCTGGCCTTGCTCGGCGGCGGGAGCCGTAGCTATAGTCCCGCGCCTTTGCTCGGCAGGGCCGCCCGCGTCTCGCGCAGGTCACCCCCGCATCCGCCCGGCACCGCCCTCGCAGAGCTTCCGCAACGCCCGTGCGCTCCGCCCGGAAATAACCCCCCTCCTCACCCCTTCAAGTCCTTCGCGCATGCTGAAATCCGCGCTCGCCCACCTGGTTGACCCGTACACCCACAAGCCCCTCTCGCTCGACGCGAAGACGGTCACCGAAGACGACGTCGTCGAGGGCACGCTCCGCGAGGATGGACACACGTACTCCGTCGTCTCCGGCGTCCCCCGCTTCGTCCCGGAGGAGACGGCCTCGGACCAGACGGTGAAGTCCTTCGCCCAGAAGTGGGCCGCCCACCGCTACTACCGCGACCACACCAAGGCTTTCTACACGAAGTGGTACCTGGATCGGTACGGCCTCGGCGACGCCGACGGGCTCCGCCGCTTCCTCGCAGACGCCAAGTTCATCCTCGACGCGGGCACCGGCTCCGGCCGCGACGCGCAGAACTTCGCCGAGCACGCGACTGGCCAGGTGTACGGCGTCGACACGGCCTGGGAGGCCCTCGCGACGGCCTCGGCCGCGGTCAAGCTGCCCAATCTGGCCTTCGTCCACGCGGACGTGAACAAGCTGCCTTTCCCGGACGAGTTCTTCGACTTCGTCAACTGCGATCAGGTCATCCACCACACGCCCGATCCGCCCACCACCTTCAAGAACCTCGGGAAGAAGCTCAAGGTCGGCGGCCAGGTGTGCACCTACGTCTACCGGAAGAAGGCCGTCATCCGCGAGTTCGTCGACGACTACGTCCGCGACCGCATCAAGGACATGCCCATCGATCAGGCGCTCGCGCTCTGCGAGGGCTTCACCAAGCTCGGCAAGGCCTTCGCGGACCTCAAGGCGACAGTCACCATCGAGGAGGACATTCCCATCCTCGGCATCAAGAAGGGCACGCAGGACGTCCAGCGCTTCCTCCACTGGAACGTGCTCAAGTGCTTCTGGAACGACGATTTCGACTTCTTCACGAACAACATCGTCAACTTCGACTGGTACCACCCCGTCTATTGCTTCCGCTACGAGCCGGAGGAGTTCAAGGCCTGGTTCGCCGAAGGCTGGGAGATCCTCGCCTGGGACGAGCAGGAAGCCGGGATCAGCTGCCGGGCCCGCAAGGTCGCCTCGGCCAAGTGAGCGCCTGATGTGCGGCATCCTGGGCGGCATCAACACCTCGTTCGGCCCCGAGGCGGCGGCCCGGCTCCACCACCGCGGGCCGGATCAACAGAGCTTCGTCGTCGAGGAGGTGGGTGACGATCTCCGCGTTTCCCTCGGGCAGACGCGCCTCAACATCGTCGACAGGCACGACATCGATCTGCCCGTCCGCGTCGGCCACGCGAGCATCCTCTTCAACGGCGAGATCTACAACTGGATCGAGCTCCGGAACGAGCTCCTCGGCCTCGGCTGGGAGTTCCGCACCCAGACCGACACCGAGGTCGCGCTCGTGGCCTACCTGGAGTGGGGGCACGCGTGCCTGTCCCGCTTCAATGGCATGTTCGCCCTCGCGATCTGGGACGGGACGCGGTTCTTCTGCGCCCGCGACCGCATGGGGAAGAAGCCCCTCTTCTACCGGGTGCGCGGCAAGCGGTTCGAGTTCGCCTCCGAGGTCAAGGCCTTCGGAAAGGTGGAGTTCGTCGGGAACGAGCTGTTCGATCTCTTCGAGTTCTGCTTCAACGAGCACACCGTCTACCGCGACGTCTTCATGCTCCAGCCCGGGAGCTACCTCCTCTTCGACCCGCGCAAAGGCACGCTCCTCACGGCCTCGTACTGGGACATCCCCCACCAGACGGAGCCGGAGATCACGGACGAGAAGGTCGCCATCGACAGGTTCATCGAGATCCTCTCGGACGCGGTGAAGCTCCGCATGCGCGCCGACGTGCCCGTCGCGCTCTTCCTCTCCGGGGGCCTCGACTCCTCGCTGATCGCGGCCCTCTCCGGCGTGCAGGAGGCCTTCACCTGCCAGTTCGCCGAGTTCGCCGACACCATCAACGAGGAGGACTACGCGAAGGATCTGGCCGCCCACCTCGGCATCAAGGTCCACATGGTCCGCCCGAGCAAGGAGGAGTTCCTCCGCGATCTCTCGGCCCTCGCCTACCACCTGGAGATGCCGACAGGCTCCTTCAGCGTCTTCCCCCTCTACTGCCTGGCCCGCGCCGTCCGCGAGCGCGGCTACAAGGTCGTCCTCTCCGGCGAGGGCTCGGACGAGCTGTTCTGCGGCTACGCGCGGAACGAGTTCCTCCTCTCCGAGGGCCGCGAGCGGAACGACGCCAAGGTCCAGAACTACAGGGCGATGCTCGGGCGCTACGACGGGACGGATCTCGACCGCTTCTCCCGCATGGCGTCGCGCTCCCGCCTCTCCGGGGCCGCGCTGATGAAGGGGTATCTCCTCCACCTCTGGAGCGAGCGCAAATCGATGCTGGAGAACATCTCCTACGTCGAGAGCCGCATCTTCCTCCAGCCGCTCCTCCAGATGGGCGATCGCATGACGATGGCCCACTCCGTCGAGGGGCGCTGTCCGTTCCTCGACTACCGCCTCGTCGAGTTCGCCTTCTCGCTCGACGACTCCCTCCGCTACCGCGACGGCACGGGGAAATGGATCGTCCAGCAGGCGGCGCGCCGGCTCCTCCCCAAGGACAGCCTGGTCCTCCAGCGCAACGTGAAGCACGGCCTGCCCACGCCCGTGAACCTCTGGATGCAGGGGCGCCACAGCTTCGATCGCAAGTACTGGAACGCCATCCTGACCGCGGAGTGCATCAAGAACCTCGCGAGCAAGGGCCCATGAGCACCGAGACGCCTTACCACCCCGAGCTCACCGTCATCGCCCCCTGCTACAACGAGGAGGGCAACGTCGCCGAGCTCTGCCGTCGTGTTCTGGCAGTATTCGACGGCATGCCCGTCCCGGCCGAGCTGCTCCTCGTGGACGACGGGAGCGCCGACGCGACGTGGGAGCGCATCGAGGAGGCCGCGCGCGCCGATCACCGCGTCCGCGGCGAGAAGCACATCAAGAACCGCGGCATCGAGGGCGGCTGGCGGACGGGCCTCCAGGTGGCGCGGGCCGACGTCGTCTGCCTCATCGACTCGGACCTCCAGAACAAGCCGGAGGACATCGCGCGCCTGTGGGACGTCTACGCGAAGGGCGGAGTCGACGTGGTGCAGGGCGTCCGCCACCCGGAGGGCGTCCAGAGCCGGCACCTCTTCAGCCGCGGGCTCAATTTCCTCCTCAACTTCACCTTCCGGATGAACCTGCACGACAACAAGTCGGGCTTCATCATGTGCACCAAGGAGGTCCTGACGAAGCTCCTGGAGCACCGCTTTCAGTACCGGTATTACCAGGGCTTCATCGGCGCGGCGATGGGGGTCCACCGCTGCAAGGTGGCCGAGGTCGACACGGTGTTCCAGCCGCGCTTCGCGGGCGAGTCCTTCCTCAGCGACTACCCGATCATGGTCAGTCTGCGGGTCCTGAAGGAGCTCGTCAAATACCGCATCGAGACGCTCCCCGTCGAGCTTTCGCGGCGGTGACACGCGCGGGGGCGCCACGCCCTGCTACGGGATCTCCACGGTGTGGGTGTGCTTCGTCTCCAGCTTGTGGATCTTGCCGCCGTGGTGGACGGTGACCTCGCGCCACAGCTCGACGCGGGCGACGGGCTCCTGCACCTCGTAGCGATCCGGCGCCGTGGGGAAGGTCCAGACGTGGCGGGGGCGGCCGATCCAGCGGAGCCAGGGGTGCTGGAGGCCCTTCTTGTTGAGCGTGGTGAAGTACCTCTTGAAGAAGTCGTCGAACTTGGCGCGCTGCTTCGGGTCGTCGCACTTGCGGCCGCGGGCGATGAGCTTCATCACGTCGGCCGGCTTGTCCAGCTTCTCCAGCGCGTTCTTGGAGTTGTAACTGCCAGTCACCCCGAAGATGCCCGTGACGCTCCGCTCCTGGGTGGCGTAGCAGAGCCGCCCCTGGCTCCAGTGCATGTCCATCGGCGCCAGCGTGCGCGTGTCGATGAAGTAGCGCTTTCCGCTCTTCCCGATGGCGTAGAGAATGTAATTCTCGACCATCGGCGAGTCGTACCAGGACACGCCCGTCTGCGGATAGAAGTAGTCCCGCCCGCGCGAGAAGAACACCGTCACGGCCCCGAAGACGAACACCAGGACCGCGGGGCGGAGCATCTCCCGGAGGGGCTTCGCCCCGCCCCGGCCGAGGTAGATGAAGAAGGCGATGTTCGCGAACATCCACTTCCAGAAGCAGAGGCCCGTCATCGCGAAGATGCCGAGGTGGAGCGTGCAGCAGCCGAGGAACATCAGCCGCGTCAGGCGCGGGCGGACGAAGAAGAGGCAGAGCGCCCCGAGCTCCAGCACCATCGTGTAGCCCGTGGACAGCAGATCTGCCCGCCCCGCGACGGCGTAGAAGGCCATGTACGCGTCGTCGGAGATCCAGGACAGCCACCCGCGGACGTGCGCGCCGGCCGAGACGTTGGAGACGTGATCCTCGAGCGTCCATGTCCACCACTCGGGCCCGATGCGGAGCTTGGCGACGCCCGCGGCGTAGTAGTACGAGGCCCAGCACGCGATCCCCGCGAAGAGGAAATGCTTCGTCTTGAAGCCCCGCAGGAGGCCCGCCCACAGGAAGCAGGAGAAGACGATGATCACCTCCGGCACGGGGCGAAAGTCGAAGTCGTCCAGCGTGATGGGGATGTACGCCTCCTTGATCATCACGATGGCCCAGCGAACGGCGAACGGCACCGCGAGCGGCGTGAAATAGGAGGCGATGGCCAGGATCACGAGCAGTGCGCGGTCGACGAAATGCCCCTGATCGAGGTAGCTGTTGTAGTCGTACGTGGCCCCGGACCACGCCAGCATCGCGACGATCGTCACCACGAAGGCGCGCAGCGACTTGCCCGAATCGAAGTCCGTCCAGCGCAGGCGGCGGCGGAGGACGAGGAGCACGAGCGTGGGCACGACGAGGAAGAGGAGCGACGGTGTCCCGAGCGGTTTGCCCTGGAAGGCGCGCTGGATGTTCAGGAAGTCGCTCCTGAGCATCGCCCAGACGATCACGGGGGCGCGGTAGCTCGCGGCCGGCACGAGCGACATGAACATCGGCCGGAAGAGCGCCATGAGGGCGAGGAGGATCGCCGCGTACGCCGCGAAAACGGCGCCCTCACGTAGCCGGAGACTCCTTGCCACGAAGCCCATCGCCGCGGACGATCGCACGTTTCGCTCCTGTTTCGCCAGGGTCCCGAGGGGGCTCGCGAGGAGCCGCGGTGGCCCTTCTGGCGAGCGCCGCCGTCTGGTAAGGTCCACGCCCGAGCATGGACGCCCAACTCTACGACCACTTTTCCCGGATAGAGGACAACCACTGGTGGTTCACGGGCCGCCGCGCGGTGGTGCGCGAGGTCCTCGCCCGCCGGCTGCCGCGCGGCCAGGCGCTCCGCATCCTGGACGTGGGATGCGGCACCGGCGGGATGCTCCCCATGCTCCGCGAGTTCGGCGAGGTCGAGGGGATCGATTTCTCGGACAGCGCCCTCGAGCACGCGCGAGCGCGCGTCGGCCCGGGCGTGCCCCTCTCCCGCGGCGAGCTCCCCGACGGCATCCCCGGAGGCCAGCGGTACGACGTCATCTCCGCCTTCGACGTGATCGAGCACATCACCGAGGTCGTGGACGCGCTCGTGGCCGTCCGCCGCGCGCTCACCGACACTGGCACGTTCGTCTGCACGGTGCCTGCGTACCAGTTCCTCTGGAGCCACCACGACGAGCTGAACCACCACAAACGCCGCTACACGGCGACGCTGCTCGACGCGCACCTGCGGGAGGCCGGCCTCCGCGTGGAGTGGCACTCTTACTTCAACAGCTTCCTCTTTCCCCCCATCGCGGCGGTCCGCCTGCTGCGCACGGTCTTCCCGGCCAAGGGCGGCGAGCCTGATCTCGGGGAGACGCCCGCGCCGATCAACGCGCTGCTCGACACGGTGTTCTCGGCGGAGCGCTTCGTCCTCTCGCGCGCCCGGTTCCCCTTCGGCGTCTCGCTCATCGCGCTCGCGCGGCCCATGCCCTGAAACGCGCGGCACGGCGCAGCGCCGGCCGGCCTTGCCCCCCACCCCGAACGGCTTCGAATGACCTCGTTCCGGACCAAGCTCGCAACCGGCGCCGAGAGAGCGCGCCCCTTCCTCCTCCCCGTCGTGATCGCGGGCGCGGTGGTCATCTTCGGCGCGACAGTCCACCCGTACTACCCCATTCAAAAGTGGCTGTTCTGGGTGTACGCCCGGATGTGGCTCTGGTGCGCTCTCTTCGCCGGCGCGTGCCTCAGCCTGGGTCACCTCGTCCTCCGCGCGCTCGTCCCGAGGGGGCTCCCGCTCCGCGAGCGACTGGCCTTCACGGGCGCGGCGGGCGTGCTGGCGTTCTTTTACCTGATGTTCGTCGCGGGGCTGCTCCGCCTCTACGGCCCTGTCCTCGCCGTGGCGCTCCCCGTCGCCTGCATCGCCGCCGGAGCCCCCTTGTGGCAAAAGCGCGCGCGGAAGGTGATTCGCCACCTCCGCGCCGCCCGGAGCCGCGGCCTCGCGCCGGGGGCCCGCCCCCTCCCCCTCTGGTACTTTCCGGTCCTCGTCTGCGGGCTGCTCCTCGTCGGGCTCGTCTACTTCGCCATCCTGTCGCCGCGGAACATCGCCTTCGACGCCTATTTCTACCACCTCGGCCTCGCGCAACAGTACGCCACCGAGGGTGCCATTCGGGGCGCGCCGGAGGGGTGGGTGCCCGCGACCATCCCGCACCTCGCCAGCATCCTTTACACATGGTGCTTCACGCTGCCGGGGATGAGCCTGGAGGAGAAGATCCTCTGTGCGGCTCACCTCGAGTTCGTCGTGTTCCTCTTCACGCTGGCGAGCATCCCCCTCCTCGTGCGCTGGCTCGTGCCCCGCGACGTCAAGGCGCGGACCAGCATGAGCTGGGCGGCGATCGCCCTCTTTCCAGGGATCCTCCTCTACGACTCCAGCCTGACCGTCGCGGCGGATCACATCGCCGCGCTCTGGGGCGTCCCGATCTACCTGGCCTTCCGCCGCGCGTGGAAGCGCCTGGAGATCCGGCCGATGCTCCTCCTCGCCACGCTGATGGCGGGGGCGATCCTGACCAAGTACCAGACGATGTACCTGCTCGCGCTCCCGGTCCTGGCCTTGATTGGCCGGACGGCGTGGCTGGTCCTCGCCCCGCGGATCCGGCGGTGGCGCCGCAAGGAGACCCTTGTCCCCGCGGACGAGCCGCGCGCGCTCCGCGTGATCGCCGGGCTCGCCGCCGCCGCGGGCGCGGGCCTGCTGCTGACCTCGGCGCACTGGCTCAAGAACTGGATCTGGTACGGAGATCCGCTGTTCCCCTACCTGCTCGGCACGCTGTCGCCCGGGCGGTGGGCGCCGGACACGGGGCGGCTGTTCAAGGACTGGAATGCCTCCTTGCAGCTCAACGCGTGGACGCCCAAAGGCACCTTCCTGGAGAAGCTCCTGGACACCCTGCGTGTCGTGGTGGTCTTTCCGTTCCAGCCGCACGACTGGAACAAGTTCCACGGGCACGTCCCTGTCTTCGGCTCCCTCTTCACGCTGAGCGTGATGTTCCTGCCCTTCGTCCGGGGGGCGCGGCGGGTCTGGGGGCTCGTGGGCGCCACGCTGCTCGGGGTGTTCGTCTGGTACTGGACCATGCACCAGGACAGGTACCTCCAGGTGCTCGTCCCGTGGATGGCCGCGTCGCTCGCCGCGGCGCTCATCCTCGTGTGGCGCGCGACTGCGGACCTCCGATCCAGGGCGAACGTGGCGGCGAGGGGGCTCCTCGTCGTGCTGCTCTGCGTGCAGGTGATCTGGGGGGGAGACGTGTACTTCATCCCCGGACACGCCATGACGGGCAGGTCGCCGGCCAGCGTCACGAGCGATCTCCTGGGCCAGGGATACGCCAAGAAGTACGACGATCGACTGACCATGACGAGCGGCCCGTTCAAGATCGGCCGCGCGAAGGAGCTCCCCAGGAACGCCCGCATCCTCCTCCACGAGGATCACCTGCGCCTCGGCCTGTGGCGCCCCGTGGTGATGGACATCGCGGGTTACCAGTACGGCGTCCGCTACGATCTCCTGGGATCCAGGGCGGCCGTGCACGACGCGCTCCGCAAGCTCGGGGTGACGCACATCGTGTCGCGGTCGGGGACGAGCCGCGCGTTCGACTCGCTCACGGCCGATCTCCGCTTCTTCGACTACCTGATGAACGCGGCTGTCGTGGTCAAGGGATACGGCGATTTCACGCTGTACCGCCTCCCGGACAAGGCCCCTGACGCCTCGTCGCACAAGCTCGTGGCCTACCTGGGATGCAACAAGTTCTACCAGCCGGGGCTCCACGATCTGGACGCCCTCAACGTGCGGGAGCGCCAGGTGCAGAAGCCGCCCCCGATGCGCGCCGCCAAGCTGAAGGCGACGGCCGACGAGGCCGGCTGGGCGGCGGTGCTCGAGCGCGCCGACTTCGCCGTGACGGGCGACAAGTGCAAGCCGGCGGTGCCGAGCTCGGCGCTCGGCGACTTCACGAAGATGGTCTCGCGCACGGCCGAGACACTGTGGATGCGCCGCGCCGGCCACCCCGCTCCACGTCAGTAGCGGCGCCACGGAGGCGCGTAGTCGTCCCGCGCGAGCGTGTGGACGCGGAAGAACTCGTCCAGGACGTCGGTGCCGCTCTCGGAGCGGGATTTCTTGGTGATCAGGTTGGTGCGCTCGCCCGGATCGGTGGTGAGGTCGTAGAGCTGGTAGGTGTGGAGCTGCTTGTCGCGAATCGCCTTGCGGCCGTCCGGGAAGAGCATCGCCTGCACGAGGCGGCCGCTGTCGGCGACGATGGGGCGCGTGAGCGTGAGCTCCTGTCCGCGGAGCGCCGGGGCGAGGCTCTGGCCCATGAACGTCGCGGGCGCCGCGAGGCCGAACATGTCGAGGAGCGTCGGCCCCATGTCCATCAGCGTGACGGGCGTCTTCACCGTGCGGGGCGCCGCGCCAGGGATCCGCACGAAGAGCGGCACGCGGAGCAGCTCCTCGAAGACGCTGTTCGCGTGGTTGTTCAGCTTGTGCTCCCCGAAGGCCTCGCCGTGATCGGCCGAGACGATGAGGGTCGTGCGCCCCGCGAGGCCGCGCTCCGCGAGGAAGCGGCGGAGCCGGCCCAGCTCGGCGTCCACGCGCGCCACCTCGCCGAGGTACCGCTCGAAGTCCGTCCCCTCCGTCCCCGCCCGATCGTAGGGCGCGTGCGGCTCGATGAAGTGGGTGTAGAGGAAGAGCGGCCCCGGACCTTGCTTCTCCAGCCGCTGGAGGACGAGATCCATGTGGGGCTGGACGGGCTCGTAGAACTGCCTGCTCTTGATCTCCTCCTGGAACCCGCGGAGCCCCGCCGAGTCCTTGCTGAGCCCGGCGACGCCGACGACCTGGACGGTGCGGACTCCCCCCTTGGCCAGGAGCTCCGGGACCGTGGGGCTCTCGTCCTCCTGGAGGCCGTACGTGTCCTTGTATTTGCCGCTCTTCGCCTGGACCCAGTAGAGCTGGGAGTAGTACCTGCCCGTGAAGATCGAGGCGAACGTCGTCATCGTCGACGGCGTGGGAGAGTGGGTGTTCTGGAACGTGACGCTCTCGGAGGCGAGGGCGGTGAGCTCGGGGAGGCGGTCGGAATACTTGTTGTTCGCGAACAGGTCCGCCCGCATCGCGTCGATCGTCAGGAACAGGACGATCGCGTCGGGGGCGGCGACCCGCGGCCCCGTCGGGGGCACGTCGGGGCGGCCGTCGCGGCCCGTGAACCAGGGCTTCATCGGGCCGAGCGCGAGGAGCGTGCGCGGGCCGTTCGCGAGGCTGCCGAGGCGGGCCAGGTACGGTGACACGAGGGCGCCGGGGGCCGTCACGCAGGCGTACCAGACGTCCTCCGCGGGCCGCACGGCGAGGCTGGCGCCGGCCCCCACGACGAGCACGGCGGCGAGCGCGCGGGCCGTCCGCCGGGGGACGCGCCGGACGAAGGCGGGGACGGGGAAGGACTTCATCGCGGGGCCGAGCGCGCACGCGAGCCCGAGGCTCGTGAACAGCCGCGCTCCAGGGTAGTCCTCGGGCAGG
>WBZX01000965.1_pt1 | contig 11550 bp, 9 predicted proteins | sample 5204211 | NCBI WGS metagenome assembly WBZX01 (sample SAMN12344362, study PRJNA552823) | activated sludge metagenome | biome: Activated sludge suspended growth; feature: Nitrification reactor; material: Wastewater; isolation source: activated sludge from nitrification reactor of wastewater treatment...
CCGTTCTTTATCGGCTGCTGTAAACGGTTTCCTTTCACCTCTATCGAGCCATTCTGTCGACAACTCCAGGAGCGAGTCCGGAGACCCCTTCACGTATGAGCGCGTCTCAGCATTCTCATACAGCACGCTCATGCGGCGGCGTTCCGATGTGAACGGCATCTCGGCCACCTTGTGAAATCCGATCTCGAAGAAATCAGGGCGCGGATTGTATTTACGGGCAGCCACAATAATCGCTCCCTCGGTCGGATCACCGATGATGACCGGGCGACCATCCTTACTCGAAAGAGAGGCGTCATTGGCGAGTGTTCCGATGCGGAACAGCATCTCTCCTCCCGGAATATCCGCCGGATTGACCGTCACGCCATTGCGCGAAAAATCACCTTTCGGCTCGTAACCGGCCCCGCTCACTGCGAAGATCTCCGTCCCGAGCACAATATCCGTCACTGAAAGCTCATTCTTCGTGATCGTACCCGTCTTATCAGTACAGATAATTGAGACTGACCCAAGCGTCTCGACCGACGAGAGGCGTTTCGCGAGCACGTGATGCTTGAACAGGCGCTTCATGCCAAGCGCGAAGGCGACCGACATAGCCGCCGGCAACCCTTCCGGCACGACCGATACGGCCAATGCCAATCCAATCAGGAAACTCTCATAGAGAGAGAAATCCTGGTATCTCGCGATAACGACGACGATACTGCCGATTGCGATTGAGAGCAGCGCGATGCTGCGGGCAAAATGCTCCATCTTCTTCTGAAGCGGTGTCGATTCTTGTTTGATCGCATGCGTCATTTCCGCCATCCGCCCGAGCTCCGTGCCAGCACCGGTCGCGAGGACCAGTATCTTAGCCTCGCCCAATACCGCCGACTCCCCCATGAAGACGAGATTCTCAATATCATTGCGAGCGACGGCACCGGTCATCGCTCCCGGCTGCCGCTTCTCCGGCATTGATTCACCGGTAAAGATGAAGCTCTGCACTTTGAAATTATATGCCTCGATGACATAGCCATCAGCCGGCACGCTCGATCCAGCATCGAGATAGACAATATCACCCGGTACGACATCGGTCGCCGATATCTCGCGCTTCTCACCATCACGAAAGACAACCGTCGTATCCGAAACGAAACGCGCGAGCTTCTCGATGATCTGCTCAGCCTTGTATTCCTGCACAAAACCGATAGCCGCATTCACAAGCACAATCACCGCCACGATACCCGCGTCGCGCAGCTCGCCGAGCGCAAAGGCGAAAATGCCAGCCGTCACGAGAATCCAGACGAATACGTCATTGAACTGCTTTGCGAACAGCTTGAGGCCGACGAATTTTCTCTTCTGCTCGATATGATTCGGTCCGAACGATGACAATCTCTCAGCCGCTTCCGCCGAAGACAGGCCAGACATCGAGCTTCGAAGTTCCGCGATTACTTCCTCTGTCGCGTACTGGTAGAAGGGTTTTTTCGCCATAAGGTTTTTATTTCTGTTTATAATTCTCACTCTCTTCGCCGAGAGCACATCAGATCGTCCCTTCGCGCAACCGCTCCATGAGTCGCATGTAGAAACGGAGATTATGGATGGAGGCGAGACGCCCGGCGAGCGGATCGGCTACCTTGAAAAGATGCTTGATATAGGCGCGGGTGTACGTCGTACAGGCTTCGCAGTCGCAGGATGGATCAAGCGGTGTAAAATCTGCCTCGAAGCGCTCATTCTGAATATTGATTGTTTCATAGAAATCCTCTTCGTTTGTATCTTGGCTTTTCATAATGAAAAGCCTTCCGTGCCGGCCTTCGCGCGTCGGAATGACGCAATCGAACATATCCCATCCAAGAGCATGACAGCGGACGATATCCGACGGCGTCCCGATACCGAGAGCGAACCTCGGCTTATCGAGAGGAATCAGCGCGGCTGTATGTGCGAGTATCGCCTCAAGAAAGTTCCCTTCCCCATCGATATGCCGCCCGCCGAAGCCATAGCCGTCAAAACCGATCGCCACGAGACCCTCGGCGCAGCGAGTGCGCAGCTCGGGAAACATTCCTCCCTGCACCACTCCGAACAGGAGCGGGCGAGTCTCTTCATCCAGTCCGCGCGTCGCGCACTGGCGATCATATTCTTCCCGACAACGGGCCGCCCAGCGCAGCGTGCGCTCGACCGCCGCCGCGACCTCGGCTTCCGGTGCGTCGTTCGGACGAGGATCATCAAGACAGACGATCATGTCGGTCCCGAGATCGAACTGGATCGCGATTGCGCGCTCCGGCGTGATGAGATGTTTCGAACCGTCGAGTACCGAGCGGAACTCCGCTCCCTCTTCAGTGATACGACCCATCTCCGGATTCTTGTGGATGAGCGAATACACCTGGTACCCGCCAGAGTCGGACAAGAGCGGCCCGTCCCAGTGCATGAGGCCGTGCACCCCGCCGGAGTGCCGTATGAGATCAGTACCCGGCTGCAGATAGAGATGATAGGTATTGACCACCATCGGCCAGATGCCTGCCGCCACCAGATCACTCTGCGACAATCCGCGTACCGAAGCCCGGGTCGCGTCCGGCATGAAAAAGGGAGTAGCAACTACTCCCTTCCGCGTGGCGAGCCTTCCGACCCGCCGAGTCCCTGATTGAGCCACGATTTCCAACATACCTAATTCGCTCGTACCTTCAGATCGACGATGCTGTTGTCAGCCTTGCGGATATACTTGTCGTTCTGCTCGATACGAATATCTTCCTTCGTAAACTGATCTTTCCCCGTGAAGACTATACTATTGAGCAAACGGAGTTCGCTGTCAATAAGACCGAGGTCCGGTGTTACTGCTACCTGGAAGCGCAGTTCCCGGGTGGCGCCGCGTTCGGCGCGATAGGTCGCCAGATCCCAGACCAGCTCGTTCGCGCGCTCATTCCACTGCACCGCCTCGGTATCCGGCGCGAATTTCTTTTGATAACGGGAGCTCGACGGCAGCGTGACAACAAGCTTGGCTCCGGTGACATCGTTGTACTCATTCGCCAATCGGATCTTGACGGTATAGATGGTCTCCTGGGTTGCGATCGGCGGTATCGGTCCCTGATTCGTAAATACCGAGTCGTTCTCCGCCAGGAAGGTACCGATCGAGACGGATGAATTAACCTTCGTCAGAAGCGTATTGCTCGCGACAATCTTGTTCGCGCCGATCGGTGTCGGAATATCCGGACTGTCGATCTTGGCGGTCGTCTGGATTGAGAAGTTCTTCCCCGCTACATCCGCCGGAATAGGATTCAGAACCGGAATCGAAACAGCGATCGTCCCTCCATCACCCGGTGCGAGTTTCGCCAGCCCGGGGATATCGGAAGCCTTCCAGACAAGCGTCTTGTTCGTCACATCATACGAACCGCTCTCCTGCCGAAGCTGCCGATAATCGAGCACGCCCGAATCGAGCTTCATCGTCACGATCGCATCACGCAGCCCGATATTCCCATCGTTCCGATAGGTGAGCACATAAGACAGAGTATCGCCGGCATTCACCGAAACCTCGCGCTTGCCGTTGACGGTCTGAGAGATCGACAGCGGCGAGACCGCGATGCGGGTCAGCTGTTCTGATTGTCCATAGGCGACGAATTCACCGCCACCGCCGAAATAGCCGATCATCGCTTTTGCCTTCTTCACCTCATCGCGAGCGCCGAGCACCCGACCTTTGGCCACGATTTTGCCCTGCTTGCCCGGATCAATCGTTCCGATATACCAGACTGAGTCACCTTCCGATGGAGCTGGATCGGCCGAGACGAAGGTGAAGCGCTCCGGATATTCTATCTTCACGCGGATATTGGACAGGCTCTTATCGCTCCGATTGGCATAGTCGACGACGTATTCAATAATATCGTCGTTCGCGGTCTGCTGCGGTGCCAGCATCTCAACCGACAAGATCGATGACTTGACCGAGACGCCATACTGAGCCGACTTCTCAAACTGCGAACTGACGCTCGACGGCGAATAGCGCAGCCGGGCCTTGAGATAAATCGTATCGCCCTGCGAGCCGTAGAACTTCCCCGAAAAGACCGCTTTGCCATCCGAGCGAGCACTCACTTCGCCGAGTGCGATTTCGAGCTGCGATGCATTCACTTTGACTTTCGAATCCGCGTTCGGCTGAAACGTATCCGGATACGAGACGATGAGTGTCGCGTTCTCGAGGGCAGACCAGTTGTGATTGCTGTAGATGACAGTGAATTCGCTCGCTTCCGCGCTCGCCACCTGACGAGGACCACTGATTGACAGATCAACGCCGTCCTCGCTGTAGAGCAGCGACCGCACTTTGAGCGTCACACCAGCGAGGAGCACCAGGAGCGCCAAGCCGCCGAATGCGATATGCAAAATGCGTTTCTTCTTGGCTTTCTTGGCGAGCATCTGCTCCTCAGTCGGCCGATCGGAAGACCAAGCAGCCTGCGTTTCGAATGACTGAGTCGCTTCAGGAGTGACGACTGTCCCCGGCTCAAAGGCGGTCGCGTGCCGCGTACGCTCGAGATGAAAGTCACGGCCATGCAGCTCGTCGTTCAGATCTTGCAAACCCATAGGATATGTTTGTGTTTTATGCTCTCAGTATACCAAATCGGCGCTCCAGAATAAAGAAAAAGCCTGTCATCATGAAGATGACAGGCGGGGGCGGAGAATATTTCTCCCTATTGGTTATGAGTTTGGGACTCGAGCAATCGAAACACTTTTTTTACCTTCACGACGTACGGAAGCGTGTGCGTATTGCCGCCTTGGCGAATCAAATTCCGAACCGCGCCGGGTCCTTGGTTATATGAGGCGATGCCTCGATCAAAGTCTCCGCGGAACTGATGGATATAGTCCGCCAAAACATGAGCACCTTTCGGAATGCTATCGAATGGATCATAGACGTCTTTGACGCCATACCCTTTGGCAGTCCGGCTTTCGAACTGCATGATACCCTTACAAAAGGTTGGTGATACGGCATCAGGTTGTCCTTCTGATTCCTGATAGATAATGGCTTCAATGAGCGTCGCTGGAAGCTGATGTTCCCGGGCAGCTGCTCGGATAACGTCGCCGTAATTCTCACGGATGCATTCGATACGCTTAAGCGTATTCGCTTGCCACCGGCCGGTATGTACCACGTAGAGACATTCAGCGTTCTTGAGCCCAAGACGGGCGAGAAGGGTTTGGCGGAAGCGAAGCTTCTCAGGATCAGTTTTTAAAAAGCGTTTTTCCTGAGAAGCTGCACCATGCTTGGTGAACTTCCCCGGAAAAACGTTTTGCGTTTTCACTGCTTCCGGGGAAGAGAGGCACTCATCTTTGAAGACGAGGGTCTGGTTAAGGTGGATGATATTCGGGTTATCGAGAGCGTTGTCACGCATGACACGAGCGAGCGCTCCGAGATGCCCTCCGCAGAAGCGGATGACCAGTGCTGAGAGCGTATCGTTTCTGACAACGATATGCTGTATTTCTCGCTTTACAGAGCCTTTATCCGGCACCGCTATGCGAGCTTCAGCACTCCGGGATACTGATACCGCCGGCACTCGATCAGATTTCTGTCCGGTTTTCGGAGCCACGAGAGCTGCCGCCAACAGAATAATGATCGCTACCGATAGAAAGATATCCAGCAGGGTGAAACCAGAAGCCTTATCCGACATGATTACTCCTTCTCAAATCGGGAATGGAAGTCCCAAAAAGTTGTTAAACTACAAGGGTTCTTTATACCTCTCAATCAATATTTTGTCAAGGGTCAAACAGAGCCTTCTCAAAGTGTCTCTAGCGGATGATCCATTGGAGGAAGCTCGCGGATACTTGCCGGAGTTCACGCAGCTCCCGAGCCTCCACCGTGATGCGCGGCAGGTGCTCCAATCGATTGGAAAGGAAGAGCCGGATCAGCTTGATCGCATTCTCGCTCACCGGAAACGATCCTCGGGATTGTGCGCTGTGCTCACCCGACAGCATGCCCCCCTGGCCCGGACTGAAGAAATGACGATCACCCTGGCGGAGCTTCTCGCCAGACACGACGCAGGTACCTGTTTCGACTTCGTATCCGAGATGCGCAAAGAGCTGGAAGAGGAACCCCTCGGAGAGCAGCGGTATTTTTTCCGACTTGCCATCACGAGCCATGGTTTCTGCCAGATTGAGATAGGTCTTGAGCAGGCCGAAGAGCCGGCCATCCGGCTCATCCAAATCTACCAATCGTTCGAAAACGCTGATGGACTCCAAGATGCGCTTCAGGATATCGAAATCATTCCGCAGATGCGGAAAGAAATCTTCCGCCACCGCGCCGGCGATCTTACCCATACCACGACCCTTCACGACAATGACGAGCCCATAGGTAAGCGTCTCGAGCTGGCTCGCGAGCTTCGCCTCCGGCTTACGCACGCCCTTAGCGACGACTCGGACCTTCCCTTGCTCCTCGGTATACAGCGTATACAAGCGATCGGTTTCGCCGACCTCTTTTTTCTTGAGCACGATAGCGGTATAGCGGAGTTCCATCGGGATAGAATGTAGAATATTGAATTTAGAATCTAGAAAAAACAATACACCTCATTCTTGTATTTGACTCATACGCGCTTCAATTGGAATGAAAACAACTCGCCTTCAATCGTGACGGTATCGCGGTACTCGGCGTCAGCGAGATCTTCATTTTTCATTTCGGTCGCAAGAACCTTCTTGGCAATCTCCTCACCGAACTTCTCAAAGACCCGCTCTTTGCCCTGGTACCCGAGTACGATGCGATCCTCGACGTTGAACCCTGCCTTCTTGCGGCCCTCCTGGATGGCACGATTGACCTCATTCATCTCCCCTTCGAGTTTGAGCTCTTCGGTCAACTCGGTATCGAGCGATACCGCACCATCAATAGCTGGGTCGATAACAACTTCTTTCACATTCAGTTCCACTCGCAGAATATATTTGCAATCATCGCCGATTTCTTCTCGAAGGATCACCGCACGCAACGGCTGACGCACCTTGATCTTATGATCAGTCCGGAGCTTCAATCCGACGCTCACGATACCGCGCAGCATGCCCATGTCAGCTATCAGAGTCTCATCGACATCGCCGCCTTTCGGATATTCAGCCAAGTGCACCGAAACCTCGCCCGTCAGATGCCTATACATCTCTTCCGACAAGAACGGCGTAAATGGAGCCATGAGCTTCGTCAGTTCGACCAATACGTAATAGAGTGTAGCGTATGCGTCATCCTTGTCCGTATCATTATCATTCTTCCAGAATCGTTCTCGATTTAGACGTATGTACCAATTTGAAAGATTATCTATGAACAGCTCTATCACCTGGGTCGATCCATACACATCGTACGCACTCAATCTTTCATCGACTACCCGGATCAATTCGTGCAAATCCGAAACGATCCATCGATCCAAATATTGAGAAGATGCCTTATTCGTTTCTTTCGGTTCCCAACCGTCGATACTCGCATACGTCATGAAGAACGAATATGAATTCCACAACATACGGAAGACTCGGTTCTGCACATCACGCATCCCCTTCACGTCGAAGCGCTTCGGTAATCCCGGCTGATTAATCGAAAAAAGCATCCAACGGAGCGGATCCGCGCCGAACTCATCAAACATTTGGAACGGATCAATCACATTGCCACGCGATTTGGACATTTTCTTGCCCTGCCCGTCGAGTACATGACCGAGACAGATAACATTCTTATATGCGTTGCCCGTCGGCACTTTGCCCGCCTTATTGAGAAGCGTCGCGACCGCATGGAGCGTATAGAACCACCCGCGTGTCTGATCGACTGCCTCACAGATATAGTCCGCAGGAAAATATTTTCCAGCTTCGATCTTTTCTTTGGCTGCTGCGTCCGACTTATTCGGATAAGCAAACTGCGCAAGCGGCATCGCACCGCTATCGAACCATACATCGAGCACCTCCGGCGTACGCTTCATCGTCTGGCCGCATTTACAAGCGAATACTACATCGTCGATATACGGCTTGTGCACATCTTCAAGCACCTTACCCGAAAGCTTCGCCAGCTCGTCAATCGAAGACACCACCCTGCGCGCATCGCAAGACTCGCACTCCCAAATCGGCAGCGGCGTTCCCCAGTAGCGCTCGCGGCTGATCGCCCAATCCTTCACGCCGCGCAGCCATTCCCCGAAGCGGCCTTCCTTGATATGCTCCGGCACCCAAGAGACCTGCTCATTGTTCTCGACGAGCGCATCCGACAGCTCGCTCATGCGGATAAACCACGACGGCTTGGCATAGTAGATAAGCGGCGTATCGCAGCGCCAACAGAACGGATATTCATGTTCATAAACTTCTTCCTTGAAGAAGAGTCCGCGCTGCTTCAAGTCTTCGATAATCAAATCGTCGACGGCATAGCGGTTCTTATCATTCCTCTTCTTAACCGCTATTCCCTCACCTGGCAGGTTGAAGCCTTTTGAAAGCGTTCCGTCCGTCTCGACCGTCAGCACCGTTGGCAAACCCCTTCCTACATTCGCATCGTCCTCGCCAAACGCTGGCGCGATATGTACGATGCCAGTACCAGAATCAGTCGTTACAAAATTTCCTTGCACTATTTTATAACATCTATCGCTATCTTTGCCTGCTGTTTCAAAGAGTGATTCATATCTCAATGTTGAAAAATCTTGTGAATCCAACAAACCAGACCCTCCTTTACTTCCGCTTTCAAGAATAATTTTTTTATTTGCAGTTTCAAACGTATATATTAACCCTCTTTGAGAATCATTCTTAATAATCGGGTCAGTGCCAAAAACATTTTTTAAAACGCTCCTCGCATCAGCAATAATAATGCTCTCACCTACTTGAAGCGGAAGCGAAGTTTCATTCGAGAGTACCTTAAAAATTCTATATGTTGATAATGAACAATTGACCGCCAAAGCAACATTACCAGGGAGCGTCCACGGGGTAGTAGTCCACGCCAACAGATAAGTCATGTCATCAGTTGATGGATTCGACCGAATTTTCTGATTAGCTTTCACCTTAAACTTCACGTACACCGAATTATCCTTCACGGTCTGATAGCCCTGGGCAACTTCATGTGACGAAAGCGCCGTTCCACAGCGATAGCAATACGGCACGACCTTATGGCCGCGATAGAGCATATCCTGCCCACTTGGCGCCTTCATACCAGCGATCTGCGCCAGCTGCCACCAGACCGACTCGATATACTCGTTCTCATATGTCACGTACGGGCGCTTCATATCCACCCAGTAGCCCATGCGCGTAGTCAGCTTTTCCCACAGATCGCGATACTCCCACACCGACTCTTTGCACTTCTTGTTGAATTCAATCACGCTCGCACGCGCATCGCCCGGAACGATATTCTCGATATCCTGCTTATTCTTCAGTCCAAGCGCTTTCTCTACCTGGAGCTCCACCGGCAGCCCATGCGTATCCCAACCGGCCTTGCGCTCTACGCGATAGCCCTTCATCGTCTTGTACCGCGGGATGATATCTTTAAACGAACGCGCCAAGACATGATGCAGCCCGGGCTTTCCGTTTGCTGTCGGCGGCCCTTCATAAAAAATGAATGTCTTATCCTCAGGGCTCTTCTCTACCGACTGCTCGAAGATTTTGTTGTCTTCCCAATATTTAAGCGTCGCTTCTTCGAGCTCTGGGAAACTGACTTTCGGATCGACTTTTTTGAATGACATAGGTGTGACTAAAATTATGCGAGTGACGGCTTATTCTTCTCATACCTGACGACGATGTAGGTCCCAAGCCAGGAGCCGGCGACCAGAGGTATGACGTACAGAAAATTGTTCACGTAGTTGATGACACCGAAGGCCATGAGGAAATACATGACCGCGCCCATCGTAGCCGCTGAGGCCGGCTTCTTCTTCATGATTGAATATGTATAGCTGACGTAAAGAGCATCAATAGCCATATAGGCGAGAAAAATCCCGATTCCGATACGGACATCGAAGCTGCTCAGCGAAATATCTAATAGTTCCATAAAAAACAAAAATCCTTAACACAAAAACTGTGTTAAGGACGTCAGAGACGTGGTACCACCTTAATTTAGCTTCGTTAGCTTTTAGCTTCGTTAGCTTTTTAGGTTTTCCTAATGAAGCTAGTGGAGCTAGTGGAGCTAAGAAGCTCTCATTCACGGCTGTTACGGGCTTGCCCGCCGAGTTCTACTTCGTCATGCCGTAGTCTTGACGGAGGCAAACCGCCACCAAAACGCACAGACGTTTCTTCTCGGAGCTCAGGGGTGATGCCTGCCGTCATCGGAAGGGTCCCTTCATCGCTTTTCCTTGATTGTACGGGAAATATAGCATCCGCAGGCTGAAAAATCAACGCCTACGCCAGCTCCACTCCGGTAAATGCGAGCTTCCGTATGGCCTCGTTGATCTCTCCCGATACCAGAGCAATCTCCTCCGGCGTCATGACCGTACGCTCCTGACCTGAGACATCAAGATCGCCGATCCGCTTGTCTGGGACAAGATGATAGTGCAGATGCGGCATGCTCTTCGAACTGCCTTTTCCTTCACGAACGACGACCGTATAGGTCTCATACCCGAGCTCGAGCAGGATCGCCGCTCCCTGGCGGATGAGATTCCAGATCTGATCCGATTCATCCCGGCTGAGTTCCATGAACGATTCCACATGCCGCTTCGGAATCACGAGCAGATGGTGACGATGATACGGCGCGAGACCGTACGTCAGAAACGCCGTCTCGCTCTCGATAAAGATCCGGTCCTTGGGATAGCAGAAATGACAGGCTTCATCCGATGACCGGAGCTGATATTCGGAGTACAGCATCATCGTGGACTGAGCAAAAAATATTATTTCAAGCCATGCGCATTGAAGCAGGCGGTGTATTTCATATCCATGCCCATAATGTGATCAATGAGCCAATCCTCGAGGAAATCGAGAAGCTTAAAAGGATCTTTCATGATGTCGCTCTCCTGTTTCTGGAGCTCGACAATCTGATCACACAGCTTCTGATGCGCCGCTTTATGTGCCTCCGCATCCTCATAATTGAACTCATCAAAATAGCGCTCCTCAGTCTGAAAATGGAATTGAGTATATGAAACCAGCTGCTTGAAGATATCATCGAGGATACTGTCCTCTTTTTTATCTATGATAGCCGTGTAAAGCTCATTAATGATTCCAATGAACATCTTGTGCTGCGCATCGATAAGCTCGACGCCGACGCTATATTCATCTTTCCACACGAGGCTGGTTGCCATAGTCTTGGAATAAAAATGATCTTAAAAATCTCCTTTTTTATTGTACATCTTTCCAGATCATTCGTGTACAGCTCCCCTTGGACGGAGACCAGCCGACCGCCGCTTCGGCCACTCCCTCACCGACAATAAGCCCGTGTAATTGTTCCAGCGGATCACCGTGCGAAACCACGACGACCGTCTTGCCGGCATACCGTTCCCGGACATCATCGAGGAAGCTCTCCAGCCGTCCCCGCATCGTATCAAAATTCTCGACGCCGTCATCTTCATGAACACTGATCCGCATAGAAGCATCAGGATATTTCCCGAAAAAACGCTTGATTGGCTGTTCATTGAACACGCCCAGCCCGGTCTCGTGCAGTCGGTCATCGGTCTGCACTAGCACGCCCGTCTTCTCGGCGATGATGGCGGCAGT
>WBZX01002805.1_pt1 | contig 11549 bp, 13 predicted proteins | sample 5204211 | NCBI WGS metagenome assembly WBZX01 (sample SAMN12344362, study PRJNA552823) | activated sludge metagenome | biome: Activated sludge suspended growth; feature: Nitrification reactor; material: Wastewater; isolation source: activated sludge from nitrification reactor of wastewater...
TATCGTAGATGCGCTTAGCGACATCGAACTTCCAGTCGCAAGTTGTTGCCTGCCCGGTTTCATCAATGGTGAGCGCAACCAGAGCGGCACCATATTTCTTCGCGAGAGGTACCACGATATCGAGCTTGTTCCGTCCCTCTTCCAGATTGATGGAATTGAGGAAAGGCTTGCCCGTGATGTACTTTAGCCCCTCAGCCATCACCTGCCATTCGGTGGAATCGATCACCATTGGCAGGCGAACCGCTTCGTTGAAGCGGCGAAGCACCTTGTTCATATCCGCCACTTCGTCGCGGCCGGGGTAGGCCACGCAGACATCAAGCAGGTGGGCGCCTTCGTCCTGTTGCTCTCGGGCCATCGCCGCCATGCCTTCGATGTCGTCGGCTTCGAGAAGCTTCTTGAACTTGCGGGAACCAGTGGTGTTGGTGCGTTCACCAACAATGAGCGGTCCGGGGGTTTGCTTCAGGGTTTGAGCCTGATACAAGCTGGCAGCACTAGGCTCGAAGGTGAAGTTGCGAACCTTCGGCTTCATGCCCTTCACTGCTTCAGCAATCTGGCGAATGTGTTCGTAGGTGGTACCACAGCAGCCACCAACGATGTTGACGCCGAAGTCGCCCACGAACTGCTTGAGGGCACGGGCCAGCTCAGGAGCAGTCAGCGGGAAGTGGGCTTTGCCATCAATATTCTCAGGCAGACCGGCATTGGGCAAGCAACTGATCTTACGGCGGCCATAGTCGCTCAGGTGGCGAATGTGGCTGACCATCAGATCAGGCCCTGTCGCACAGTTAAGGCCGATGATATCGATGGGAAGTGCTTCAAGAGCAACCATTGCCCCGCCCATATCGGTGCCGGTCAGCATCGTCCCCTGGCGTTCGATGGTGACTTGTGCCATCAGAGGCAGCTTAACGCCTGCCTTCTGCATCTCTTCGACGCAGACGATGCAGACCGCTTTGAGGTTGAGCAGATCGAACGCAGTCTCGACGAGCAGGACATCAGACCCACCTTCGATGAGTGCCTTCACCTGGCCACGGTAGCCATCGACGAGTTCATCGAAGGAGATGTGGCCTAGCGTGATGGACTTGGTGCCAGGCCCGATCGAGGCGATGACGTAGCGGGGCTTATCGGGGGTGCTGAATTCATTGCAGACTTCGCGTGCAAGGGCGACTGCCTTGCGGTTAATGTCATCTACATGGTCTGCTTTGCCGAACTCATTGAGGGCGATGCGGTTGGCGCCGAAGGTATTGGTTTCGACACCATCGCTACCTACTTCGAGGAATTTTCTGTGGATGTCCCGAATCCACTCGGGATGGGTGTAGAGCATCCACTCGGTGCAGTTGACCAGATCCTTGCCACCCCAGTCAGCATCGGTGGGGTCGTAACGGTGCAGATTGGTACCCATCGCCCCATCAAGAACAAGGATGCGGTCGTCGAGGAGTTTGAGGAAATCAGGCTTCGTTGGCATTGCAATGGTGTGTCGTGGGTGTCGGATCAGGGAGCCAGAAGACAGAAGTCAGTAGCTAGAAGGATGAGGATGAGGGGAGAGGAAGCGAGCAGAATTGCTGGTATTCTGCCTCCTGTCTTCTGGCTACTAGCTCCTGAAAAAGAGTGATGGAACGGACACCACGAAGACCGTGTGACGTGCTTTTGAGAACCCGTTGGTAAAAAAGGGACGCTTCCGACCTGGCTTTTGGATCCTGCCTCGGGCAGGCGTGCAAGCCCCAGATACGAGAGGGCATCCCACGGGTACTCTTATCGGTTCGTCAAAAGTAGTCACGCATCACGTGAACCGCAGAGCTCGTTCCACTCCATTAGGATAGCATCAGACCAAGGGTGGGGGTAGTGGAGTTTCATGTTCTCGTTGGTGAATCGCTCTCAAGTTGTGGTATGGTGGAAGAGTTTATTTGCTGGAGTATGAGCATGGCTCAGTCGTTTGAGGAACGGGATGCATCGATTGATAATCGTCACGGCTGTGGCATGATTGTCTTCTTGCTCCTGCTGACAGGCGGCTTTCTCTTCATGTCTGCTTGGGTGGTGATCTTAAAGATCACCTTTGAACCCGGAGTGCATGTTCACATCATCAATAAGACAGGAAGGCCAGTCAAGAATGTCAGCCTGACGTTTGAGGGGTCTGCTATGAAGTTCAATGAGATTCCTCCAAGAGCCCTCGAATCCTGGCATAAGCCCTACGGAGGTTTGTTACGGGATCATCAACCGCGTGGGGACCAAATGACCATCCAATGGACTGATGCTGATGGAGTAGCGCATACCAAGAAAGAGAAGGACCTCTACCTGAACCAATCCAGTCCACTGGTGATTGTGACCTTTAACCCTGATGGGACGGTGACGGTGGTATGTCGTTCACAGGGGCTTGGTTAGGACTCCTCCTCAAACATCTCACCATCAGGTAGACCGAACAAATCGCTGCGATTGCACACAACCCCATGAACCACCAGCGCCCATCACGGCCAGGCAGGTTGTATACCTTTACTGCATTGCCCTGCTGCACCACCAGCCGGGTGCCTGCTTCATCGAGGAACTCATGACTTCCTTCAGGCAGTATCAGTGAGATCAGATGTTGCTTCGCTGGCAGGCTCCAAAGGTCGAGCTTGTGATGGGTAGTACTCACCTTGGGCAACTTGATGAACTTGATCGAATCGACAAGCTTGTTCCAGAGTGGTTCATCGTAGATGTAGCGGTCTTTGATCTTAAGCCACTGGTCGGTCTTGCTGAAATCGTAGGTGTGTTCGTGGTTGCCAACGGGGTTGAGTAGCCTGGTTTGACCGGTCGTGGAATCAACCACCTGATGCAGTTTGTCAGTATTGTGAATGGCTGCGTGAAGTAGATAGCGACCAGTCTTAGAGGCCCAGCCATCATTGTGGGTCAGCGTCTGTTGGATGGTACCTGCTCGCTTCACCAAGCGATTACCTTCAAGATGATAGACCTGCGTTGCAAGTCCCGCTTCGCTGGGCTGAAACACTCGTCGCCAGATAGGTTGTTCACCATGCATGATGCAGATGTTGGCTGGCTTCTCTTCATCTGTGATGGAGCCAGTATGTTGCATGATTCCATCGATATGCAGTTCATCCACCACTTCTCCTTCAGGAAGTTTAACGATTAGAAAATGATCCTGCCATCGACGTTCAAAGGGTTGGCGAGTTGCAAGATGAATCAAGACCGTCTGATCGTTGAGGAATCGACAAGCAGGATCATAGGTGCTGCGCCCTTTCCAGCCCATGAGTTTCGGAATGTCCAGCGATGCTCTCTTCGCTCCTGTGGCAGTATCCCAAATAATGAATGTCGATTCTCGATCCAGCGTTAGCAGGCTGGTGCCTTGAGGTGAGAACCACAGTTCAGGAAAGCGTTCAAAGATGGTATTAACGCTCTTCACCGGGAGAAGAGCAATAGTCTGCAAGCGATGCGTATTCCACAGGACCAGTTCTTTTGGTGTCTTGATTGCCACTAGCTTGTTATCTGGCGACCAGTACGTTAGTTGACCATATAATACCCGGTAGGTGCCATCACTTTCGCCTCGGAACGAATCAAACCGGAAGGTCTGTTTGCTCTCGATGTGATACAGTAGTTGCTGGGTTTCCTGGGCAAGAATGACGAAGCGGTTGTCTGGCGAGAACTGGAGATGGAATATCTCATCCTTCATCACTGGGATATCAATACGCTCGATGAAACTGCCTGATGTTGCATTGTTGATTGCGATGTCACGATCCACATCACGAATAGCCCGGAAACTGTTGCCTCGAGGCGAGGTGAGAACTTTTGTACCATCGCTGCTTAGTCCATTCAGCCAATAGCCTGCAGGCAATTGCCAACGATAGTCAGCGATGGGAACGAGAAGATGTTTGGAACTGAGCCAGACCATTGAGGCCATGATGGCTATCAGCAGAATGGCAAGGAACCACCCTGGACGTCGAACTGGCTTCAAAGTTATTCCTTCAACAGAGTGGCTCATCACTGTACCATGTAGCGAATGCCTGTCACTCCAGAACTCGCTTGTATTTCTTCTTCCTGGCTTTCTTTCGCTTGGCCATCCATTCAGCAAACACACCATACTTGTATGCTTCCCAGACCAATGTGATGGGGGCCAGCACGACAGCCAGCCAGAGGAGCAGGTACCAGATTTGAAAGAAGCCTACCGGACGTGAGAATCGGGGAAAGTGAAACGGATACAGGTATACACAGCCGATACCAATCATCATCAGCAAAGCAACAATGGCCCGGATTGACTGGGCTTCAGAACGCATGAACGCTTTCACTTCAAACCACAACATAACAGCGGGCATCGGCAGGACGATGGGAAATAGCAAGAGCATGATAATGCTGGTGTTGCTGTAGTTGAAACTGGCAAGCGCGGACATGCATTAACCTCGTAGAGGCCTTCCCGTCCCTCAGCACCGATAAACCCAAAACAGGTCAGAATCGTTAGAGTATTTTCTTGAAATCACCTGCATCGTGGTTACTATGGCACATCATGTCAACCATACCCAATGCTGACTCATCTCCTGATATCGTTCTTGACTGGCTTCACGATGAAGGCTGGTCGCTGAAGCACGCCGCCATTGATGGCCAGTGGCAAGTTACTGGCTCAAAAGGCAGCCAGATTATCCGTGCTCTGGGTGCTACGTTGGAAGAAGCATGGCTGAAGGCGACCGAACAGGTTCGTAGCGTTTGCAGTGCTTAATATTTGATTTGTTCCGTTCGTTGAGCAAAACCCCTTCAGAGCAAGGGAGCACTATTGCCTGCCCTGATGGGCTGTTGCAATTGGAGCTCAATAGAGTGCCTCTTTTTGCACCGGCTGGCACGGTCAATGCACATATCAATTAGAGCACATTAGGGAGCTTACGTCATGAAGAACCTTTACACACGTCTGAGCATTCTTTGCTCATTTATCGGGGTCGGTGCTTTCGGCATTGGTGTTTTTGCTGCTGTGCTGCAAGGTGGAATGCTGGGATTGTGTTTTGGAGTAGCACTGTTATCTGGTGCAGTTGCAATGGCTTTTGATGGATTGAGTAGCAGAAAGCACTCTTTCGCAACTTTCAGTGAAGCAAGCTTCACACCTCAAGAACTGAGGGCATCCCATACGCATTGAGGGCCTTGTTGATTTTTCATTGAAGTATTAATTGCCTGCTTGAAAAACGCAACCTACAGTTAGGCGGTAACAACACTCGTCTTAATGAAGGGGTTAGTCATATGTTGAAAGCAATCAAGGCGTTTATCGATGCGGAAGATGGGCCAACCGCAGTTGAGTATGCTGTTATGTTAGCACTGATCATCGTGCTTTGTATCGTGGTGATTCGCCAAGTTGGCACAAGTTCTTCGGCAACATTCAGCCGGGCCAACTCCGCACTATCTTAAATCCGTTGGATAGTTTTGTCCAGCAAACCACTAGCGTTAGTGGTTTGTTGCATTCCATGAGTCAGCTTAAGCACTTTGCTACAATGAAGGAATTGCTTAAGTTGTTGTCGGTTTCTTCAATTACTTTCATTGAAAATAAGGTGTGACAACAAAAAGCCCTGCAAAGCAGGGCTTTCATACCTCGTGACAAATGAAACCTTGAGTGCCCCCTGTAGGGCTCGAACCTACGACCCGCTGATTAAGAGTCAGCTGCTCTACCAACTGAGCTAAGAGGGCTTGTCACTCGGACTATTTTTCTAGCAGTCACTTTCACTTCGGCAAGAGGAAGACGGCGAATCCAAGAAAAGGTTCATCGATTCAGGGAGTAGGGAGTGGGGAATAGGGAGTAGCAGAGGGCAGAAAACTTCTCACCAATTCCCTACTGCCTATTTCCCACTCCCTCGCCCCCGGACTGGGCTTGTCGCCAAAGTCTTAGCGGGGTATAGAGTTGCATCTTGTGCCGGATGAGATGCTATGCTCCGCTGGTTGTTTTTAACACTGCTTGTCGTTGCTGGTTGTTCGGTTTTTACCATTCCTGAGGTGAAAACCAACAATGTGGTGAAATTGGATGGTCCGCTCGAAGGGCGATTCACTGCAGCGATGACAGCCAATATCGAAACCGGTGCGTTGAAACTGCAAACTCTGGATGGCAGCGAGGCTGCGACAACATCGCTCAAAGTAGCCATCATTGAAATTGATGGCATGATGCTGAACCAGAATGCGACCGGCCTCTTCTCGCAAAATGAAAACCCGGTGTCGCTCTTCCATGAGAAATTGTTACGAGCCCAGAAGGACCCCACCGTTCGTGGCGTGCTGCTTCGCTTGAACAGCCCCGGTGGGTCGGTTTCCGCTACCGATATGATGTGGCGGGAACTGGTGGCCTTCAAAAAGACGACCAACAAGCCGGTGGTGGCCTGCCTGATGGATGTTGCCACCGGGGGAGCCTATTACCTGGCAACGGCTTGCGATGTGATCGTAGCTCATCCGGGCACCATGGCTGGCGGCATCGGCGTGGTGATGAACCTTTACAACCTGCAAGATCTGATGGCCCAGTTCAACGTGGTTCCTCAGACGATCAAGTCCGGGCAGATGATTGACATGGGAACCATGCAGGCTTCTATGACCACCGAAACGCGAACGCTGCTGCAGTCGATGGCTGATGAATATCACGAACAGTTCAAGCAGGCGGTGAAGCAAGGCCGGAAGTCGGGCACCAATGTTGAAACAGCTTTCGACGGTCGGGTAGTCTCAGCTCGGCAAGCCCATCAACTGGGTTTGATCGATCAGGTGGGGTATCTGGATGATGCCTTGCAACAGTTGCGAAACCTGGCGAAAGCTCCGCAGGCAGAGACGGTGATGCTGCGTCGGCCTAACGATCCTGCCCGTTCGCCATATGCCACTTCGCCGAACGCACCGATTACGTCGCTGGTGCCGGTCAGCATTCCGGGTATTGATCGCAGCAAGCTGCCAACGTTTCTGTATGCCTGGCAGCCTGACCCAGGGCTGGAACGATTGGGTGGCAAGCAGTAGAATATGTGCATCACTTTCTATTGGGATACACGATTTCCATGCAACGAACGTTGATTCTTTTGAAGCCTGATGCAGTGCAGCGCCGTTTGTCGGGTGAACTGACCCTGCGTTTTGAACGCAAGGGTTTGCGTCTGGTGGGTCTCAAGCTGGTGAACGCCAGCCGGGCTTTGGCTGAGAAGCACTATGCAGTGCATGCCAGCAAGCCTTTCTATGAATCGCTGGTAGGCTTTATCACCAGTGGCCCCACTGTGGCCATGGTGTGGGAAGGTCGCGAAGCAGTGAATGTCTGCCGCAATATCATCGGACCAACCGATGGCGCCAAGGCTGCTCCCGGTACCATCCGTGGCGACTACGCCGCCAGCATCCAGAACAATCTGGTACACGGCTCCGACAGCCCTGAGAATGCAGCCCAGGAAATCGCCCTGTGGTTCAAGGACGAAGAACTGGTGAACTGGACACCTGTGGATAGCGCCTGGGTAGTGGGATAGGTCTAAGCACTTCGGCTACCGTTTCTGAGCCATCATGAAGATGATGGCTCTATTCGTTAGTGTTCAACCTCGATACGAAGTCAAATGAGCGTACTGAGGCATTTTCCTGACCTCATTCCAGTAATCCAATCGCGCATCAGCATCGATATCCACAAGACCTGAGTAGAGCTTATCGGCACCATTACGTTTAGGGCCTGACACCCAGAATCGCTCGCCCGTTTCTGCATCAATGCAATTGTACTTGTAGCCTTCACAACGTAGTAAGAGCCGGCCTGCATATCTGTAGCCACGTTTGGATTTGGTAAACTGTACCCAGCCAATGCGACCAGACCCGTCGAGACCTTCACTTTTAGATTCAATGTACATGATCTTTCGCATGCCAACCCCTAATCATCGTTCTCAGAACCCAATGGATGTACAGGACGAGTTGGCCTGCTCGCCGTTGCTGGTTTTGGCTTGTTGCGTGGTGTTCTGGTTTTCCCGTCAAGCAGCCGTTTGAGTCCCGCTAATTCTATCGCACTCAGCTTGCGACATTTACCTCGCTTGAGTCGGTCGATCTGAATGGGCCCGATGGAGACTCGCCTGAGTTCCATCACCTTGTGGCCCAGTTTCGCCAGCATGCGGCGGATTTCGCGGTTCTTCCCTTCCGACAGCACAATCCTCAGCAGCGTGGCATTCCCTTGTCTGGCGATACGTTCAACGAACTGAGCCTTGGCCATACCTTCGCTCAGGCGAACGCCGGTGGTCATGCGTAGCAGTTCATCGTCAGTTGTGACACCTGCGACGAGAACGATGTAGGACTTGGTGATGCCGAAGCTGGGATGCGTGAGCTTGAGAGCCAGGTCGCCATCGTTAGTGAGCAGCAGTAAGCCTTCGCTGTCATCATCCAGACGGCCGACGGTGTAGACTCGCTCTTCCACGTGGGGGATCAGTTCGAGAACCGTGGGCCTGCCACCCGGATCATGGTTAGTGCACAAGTAGCCTTTGGGCTTGTTGACGACCCAATAAACCAGCTTCTGAGCATGCAGCGTTTTGCCATCAACCACCACTTTGTGCGTGGGGTCAACCTTCACGCCCAGTTCGTTGACCTTGATGCCATTGACGGTAACCCGCCCGCGCAGGATGAGTTGATCACAATGGCGACGCGAGCCAACACCAGCATCTGCCATGAACTTATTGAGACGGACCATGTCATTTCCAGATAGTAGTCATCACGCTCCGTCGTGATGACGGCGACGTTGAGAGTCAATCAGATTGTGCTGTAGATGATCGGGAATCTAGTGCGATAGACGCTCACCATCGCTGTCATCACGCGGAGCGTGATGACTACAATCCAGAACACCACAGCATTGCTGGTGTTAGTATAGTACAATGTCAGAATATCCGCGAAGTGGGAGAGCCAATGGCCATGTTCATGCTGCTACTGTTAAGCTTGGGGGCGATGCCTGACGATAAGTCAAACCCGAAGGATGCACTGAAAGGTTTCCAGGAATTGATTGGTGCCTGGCGGGGCACCGGTGAGCCGGGCACGGGCACTGCATCTGAGAAGTCACGCGGGTTCTGGAAGGAAACGATCAGCTGGTCGTGGAAGTTCAAGGGCGATGATGCCTGGCTGGCTTTCACCATTGATAAGGGCAAGTACTACACCCAGGGTGAGCTTCGCTCTCTCGGCGACGACAAATTCCAACTGCTTATGACCGCACCTGATGGCAAGAAGCAAACCTTTGAAGGCAAGCTGGCCAGCAATGGCCGCAAGCTGGTAGCAGAGAGAATCGACAGTGACCGCAACGAAGATGCCCGCCTGACCATCTCCCTTGTGGGTGATATCCGCTTCCAGTATCTGCTCGAAACCCGTCCCAGGGATCGCAAGCTCTACACCAAGCTCGCCCAGATTGGTGCCACCCGTGAAGGGGAGTCACTGGCAGGTGCAGCCAAGTCGAACGCACCTGAATGTGTGGTTTCTGGCGGGCTGGGCACGATGAAGGTCAGTTACAAGGGCGAAACTTACTACGTCTGTTGCTCGGGCTGTGCGGAAGCCTTCAAAGATACGCCCGAGAAGTACATTGCCGAGTTCAAGGCCAAGAAGAAATAGTGGGTTCCCCATATACTGAAGGTGTACCCTAGGGACCAATCCAAGCGATGCGATATCTCCTTCTGCTCACCACAATCCTTGCACCCTGTGCCCTCGAAGCCCAGGAAGCGAAGCCTGCTGATGCCTTCAAAGTCCCCTACCGCCTGAGCGATGTCAAGCACGTGGTAGTTCGCGTGAAGATCAATGGCAAAGGGCCGTTCAACTTTGTCGTCGATACCGGTGCCCCGGCTGTCTACCTCGGCAACGAGATTGCGAAGAAGCTTGGCCTGGAAGTAAAGGAAGCAGGCTACTGGGAAACCGTCGACAAGCTCGAGATCGAAGGAGGCATCAAGCTCAACGATGTCAAAGTGAGAGTCGAAGAGCCTTTCCAACTGGTGGGCATGAATAAGATCAACGCTCCCGGCATGGTCTATCATGGTATGCTGGGTTACACGGTGCTGTCACGCTACCAGATTGAATACGACTTCAGCGAACCCCATTTGACCCTGACCAAACTCGACTGGACACCTCCACCACCCGTTCCACATGGGTCGCTGAGTGAAGGGGCTACCAAGAACATGAAGGCCATGATCGGCCTGAGTTCGATGGCCACCTCTTTTATGCCCAAGAAGAAGGATGCGGTGCTGGTGTATCGTGGCATGGTAGGCATCGAGCTGGCGGAATCAGACAAGATTGTCACCATCACCAAGGTACATGCCAGCACCCCAGCTACGCTCGCTGGCCTTCTAGTGAATGACAAGATCCTCACCATCAATGGCAAAACAGTCGATTCGCTCGCAGCAGTGACGAAAGCCATGATCAATATCGGCACTGAGCACGAAGTCACCTTCGAAATCGAACGGGCTGGCGAGAAGAAGACCATCAAACTGCTAACAGCCCGCGGGTTCTGATTGATCATTTCTGTCGCGGAAGTCGCCAGACTTCCGATTTGCACACATCGGAACTCTTGGCGAGTTCCTCTACAAGCTCCACATCGAGATAACATGCTCCTTTCACTCTTCTTGCTCCTCCTCCAATCCCCCGGCGAACCCAAGCCCGCCGTGGTGCCCTTCGAGATCATTGGTTCCAAGCACATGGCGGTGCAGATCAAGATCAATGGCAAAGGGCCTTACCGGGTGATCTTTGATACCGGCGCCCCTATCTCGTTGCTCTCTACGAAAGCTGCGACGGAAGCAGGTCTCATCAAGAAAGCATCCAGCAATGCCTTCATGGGCATGAACGGAATGAGCACGGTCAAAGACTTCCAGGTCGGTGATGTGCAGGCGAAAGATATCCAGGTGATCGTCATGGATCACCCGACGGTGAAAGCCATCAGTGAAGTAGTGGGGCCTATCGAAGGGATCGTCGGCTTTCCGTTCTTCGCCAAGTTCAAGACCACGGTCAACTACAAAGACAAGACCATGACCATGACGCCCACCAAGTATGAGCCGGGCGATGTGATGGCGTCGCTGATGACCACCATGATGGCAGGCAGCAAGGAACGCAAGCTGCACCTCTCCCCCACCACCGTCTGGGGAGTAGCTGTCGGCAAAGAGAAGGAAGACGAAGAGGACGGCGTCGAAGTGGTCCACCTCTACCCAGGCAGCCCGGCGGTGAAGGCCGGCGTGAAAGTAGGCGACCGACTGCTCGTCATTGATGGCACCTGGTCGGACAACATCGAAGACGTCTACCGGGCCGTCAGCCAGGTGAAAGCCGGGCGAACCATTGAAGTCAAAGTCCGCCGCGATGGCAAAGAGCAAGTGCTGAAAGTAGAAACCAAGGCTGGACTATGATAGCCACCGGTCAATGACCGGTGGGGGTTTCAGTGAGGGTTAGTGCTAGTTCGTTTGAAGTTATGTAGAGTGATGGGAAGACATCACTATATCGCAAGAACCACCCCCGGCGACTCGCCGGGGGCTACCGTTACTAGAGATCGTTATGCCTGCGTATCATCCGCCTGTGATTGAACCGAAGTGGCAAGCTTACTGGGAAAAGCATGCCACCTTTCGCACGCCTGACCCCACCGAACCGGGAGCAGGCCAAAAGCCCAAGTACTA
>WBZX01002809.1_pt1 | contig 11538 bp, 10 predicted proteins | sample 5204211 | NCBI WGS metagenome assembly WBZX01 (sample SAMN12344362, study PRJNA552823) | activated sludge metagenome | biome: Activated sludge suspended growth; feature: Nitrification reactor; material: Wastewater; isolation source: activated sludge from nitrification reactor of wastewater...
AGCACGCGCTCTCCGGGCCGCGGCGCCAGCTCGATCACCGCCTGCTGGGCCGCGAGGCCCTGCACCGAGACCAAGCCCTCGTCGTGCAACGCACCGAAGAAGAGGTCGCCGCCGCCGTGGACCCGCAGCGCCTGCGGCTGGCCCTCGACCGTCTCGATGCGTGCGTGGGGTCGCTCCTCGAGCAGGCGCGCACGCGCGGTCGCAGCGTCGATGCGCGACACGTCGACCCGCAGATCGACGCTCGGCACCTCGGCCAGCGCGGCCGCGCGTCGCAGCGCGCGCTCCGGACCGAGCTGCTTGAGCCAGCGGCCCGCGAGCCAGCGGGGGATGCTGTAGCGCCGCGCGAGCACGTCGAGCGGCGCACCGACGGCGAGCGCGTCGTCGCGCTGCGTCGCGCCCGCGCCCACGCGCTCGAGCACCGCGTGGGCCAGCTTCGCGAGGCGTCGGCTGGGATCGAACGCGAGCGAGGCCGCGATGGTGTGATCGACGGCGTTGTCCGTCGCGCGATGCAGCTCGATGATCTCGTAGGCACCGACGCGCAGCAGCCAGCGCGGCAGCTCGCCGAGTCGGGCCGCGTCGTGGGCGACCGCATCGATGTGCGCGTCGAGCCGCGCGCGGTGCCGCAGCACGCCATAGACCAGCGCGGTCACCAGCGCCCGCGCGCCGGGCTCCATCGCGCCCGGTCGCTCGAGCAGCTCGCCGAGCACGCGATTGCTGAAGGCCGCGTCGCGGTCGATGCTGCGCAGCGCCTGCACCGCCAGCTGCTGCGGCACCAACGTCCGCGAGGCGGCGCGACTGCGGGAGGCCATGCGGCCTCGCTTGTAGAGGATTCCCGCCGCGCTGCCAACGGTCACCGGCGCCGCGCCGCACCGCGGCTTTTGCTACGCTGCGCACGAGCATGCGCACACCCGCTGGCCCCGCCGCGCTCGCGATCGTCGTCGCGCTCGCCTGCGACGTCGATGGTCCCGACGAACCGGCCGCCGGCGCCGACGCCCTCCTGCGCGCGCTGCAGGACGCCGACTACACCGCCTGGGACGTCACCGAGGTGCCCGCGCCGAGCTTCCACGGCGCGCAGGTGCTGGTGTTCGCCGACGCGACGCTCGTGGGTGCCCGCGACGGCCTCGCGCGCACGCAGTGGCCCGCCGGCGCGACGGCGGTGGCCGAGGTCCGCGACGGCGAAGACGACGAACTCGCCGCGCTGTTGGTCGCGCGTCGCGATCGCGACGCCTGGCTGTGGGCGGCCTACGACCGCGAGCAGTCCGCGACCAGCTACGGCACCGCGGTCGCGTGCGTGCACTGCCACGCCGCCGGCGACGACTTCCTGCGCTCGCTCACGCTGCCGGAGTGAGCACGCGCCGCAGCAGCAGCGCCAGCGAGACCGTCGCGATCGCGACCCCGGCCGCGACACCGAAGGTCAGCGCCGGTCCACCGAGCTGCCAGCAGACCCCCGCGACCACGCCACCGACGATCGCCGCCACGCCAGTGGTGAGGTGCAGCAGGCCGAACGCGGTGCCGCGCAGATCGGCGGGCGCCAGCGCGGCGATCCACGCCGACAGCAAGCCCTGCCCGAGCGCCATGTGCAGGCCGAAGAGCAGCAGCCCCGCGAAGCTGGTCGCGATCGAGTCGCCCAGCGCGAGCACGAGCTGCGCCGCGACCAACACCAGGCCCGAGGCGAGGAAGAGCCGCACCCGCGGCATCGTGTCGGCGAGCCTCCCGGCCGGGAACGCGGCCAGCGCATAGATGGCGTTCATCGCCACCAGCACCAGCGGTGAGCTGGGCACCGAGAGCCCGCGGGCGACCGTCGCGAGCACGAGGAACGTCTCGCTCGTGCGCGCGACCGTCAGCAGCGCGGTCAGGGCCAACACTGCCCAGATGCCGCGGTCGAGCTCGCGGACGCGCCCCCACGACACCGGCCCCTTCCCGACCTTCGCGCGGTGCTCCTCGGGCTCCCGCACCGCGGTCGCGAGCACCACCACGGCGATCAACGCCGGCACCACCGCGAACGCGAACGCGAGTCGGTACGAGTCCTGTGCACCGACCATCCACGCGAGCGCGCACAGCGGGCCCAGCACCGCGCCGATGGTGTCGAGCGCCTGGCGCAGGCCGTACGCAGCGCCGCGGTGCTCGGGCGCGGTGATGTCGGCGATCAACGCGTCGCGCGGCGCACCGCGGATGCCCTTGCCGACGCGGTCGGCCGCACGCGCGGCCGCGATCGGCCACAGCGAGGTCGCAAACACGAACAGCGGCTTGCTCAGCGCGGACATCGCGTAGCCGATCACCGCCAGGCGTTTGCGTCGGCCGCTGCGATCGCTCCACGCACCCGAGACGATCTTGAGCCCCGACGCGATCGCCTCCGACGCACCGTCGAGCACGCCAATCGCGACCACCGAGATACCGAGCTCGATCGACAGGAACGTCGGCAGCAGCGCATGGATCGTCTCCGACGACAGATCCATGAGCAGGCTGACCACGCCCAGTGCCCAGACCGCGCGCGGCAGCCGTCGCCAGCCGCTCATCGCTCGACCGACTGGCTCGGATCGATCTCGACGTGCAGGAGGTCGGCCACGCGGCCCCAACGGTACAGCGGCACCAGCCCGCGCTCGACCACGGCCACGCGCCCCTCGTCGTCGATGACCACCACCGCCGACTCGTCGGCTGCGACTCCGAACGCGGCCCGGCCCTCGGGCGAGTCGTCGACCCGCAGCCAGGTGGGGAACTCGATGTCGCGGGTCGACCCCACCAATACGCCCTTGGCGCGCTCGAGCTTGGCCCGCAGCGCGGTCGCGACGTTGCGAATCGCCGGATCGCGCATGTGTTGGGTCGCGACCTCGTCGTCGCCCTCGAAGCCGTCCTCGATGCCCGGCACGTCGCTGCGCGCGACCGCGTGGCCGAGGAACGCGACGACGCAGGGCGTGCCGCCACCGCAGTCGGCATCGCTCAACCCACCGATCGAGAAGCGCGGCATCGCGGACCCGACCGGTGGTTCTTCGCCGCCCAGCATCACGCGGATGCGCTCGAGGTCGTCACCCTCGGCACCGCCGCTGCGACGCTCGAGGACCGCGCCGTCGGGACCGAGCACGACGAAGCCGTGGTGCCCCTTCGAGAGGCTGAACGTGCGCAGGAACTCGCCCTCGAAATCGACGTGCAGCGGATAGCGCAGCTCGCTGGCGAACTCACCCATGGTCTTCGCCACCTTGTCGCGGAACATCGCGAAACCCTCGGCGTCGCCGATGATGAAGCCGACGGTGTCGGGCGGCAGCTGCCAGCGATTGAGCGCACGGTTGAGCTTCTCGCCCTCCTTCGTGATGCCGGGCTGCGGCCCCACCACCACGAAGAACGCGGTCTTGCCGGCGAGCTCGCGCAGACGCAGCGCCGGCTCGTCGGCGACCGGCGGGATCTCGAGCGCGAGCGGGTCACCCACCACCGGCGGCAGCTCGTCGGGGATCGACTCGACGCGCATGAACCACGCCCCCACGCCGACCAGCACGGCGACGAGTGCGACCAAGACGAGCGCGAGCTTGCGGAATCGACCTCGGGACAAGGGACGGGCGCCGCAGGGAGTATACGCGGTCGCGGCCGGATGCCAGCGGTGCCGCGCGTGCAGGCCTCGGCGGCTCGCGGCCCGCGGGGCCCGCTACGGCCGCGAGAGCGCGACCCGCCACAGGCTTCCGCCGCGCAGGCACGCCAGCGTCACGGCGTCCTGGGGCGCATCGGCACGCGGTCGCGGCCCGGCGATCGCGTCGCAGTGCGCGCCCGCGAGCGGCTGCACGGCGGCGATCCCCTCGGTGCCGGTGATCGCGAGCACCTCGGCCTCGCCGCGCGGGACCAACCACACCACGACCCCGCCGACGAGCACCGCCGCCGGTGCGGCGCTGGCCGGGCCATCGTCGGGGAACGTCGCCACCGCGTGGGCGCCAGGGTTGCCGCCGCGATCGTCGAGCCACGACAGCTGCAGCGAGGCACCGTCGATGCCGAGCGCCGCGACCGTGCGCGAGCCGAACGCGCCCGCCACCGTCGACAGTGGTGGCTGCACCTGGGACCACGCCGCGTCGTCGACCACCGCCGGCACGCGCGCCGCGAAGGTCCCGGCCGCGCGATCGAGCTCGAGCACGATCGGCGTGCGGCCACCGCGACGCAGGCCGATCGCGTCGATTCCGGCGCGCTCGGCCAGGGGATCGACGACCGAGACCAGCCCGTCGTGATCGACCGCCGGCAGGCTCAGCTTGCGCGGCGCAGCCGGCATGCCATCGCCGTCGATGCGCACGTGCCCGATCACGCGATCGCCGGCGTGGGCCTGCTCGACGTCGACGGCCGCCAACACCTCGGCGAGCAAGTGATCGCCCACCCATGTCGGCGCCGCGACGCTCGCCCACTCGTAGCCACCCAGCCAGCTCGGATCCGGGATCATCGCGGGGATCGGCGAAGGTGCGCCGGGCTCGTCCCACGCCAACGTGATCACCGCCAGTGCGGACGCAGGCGCGTCGACGACCCAGGCTGCACGGACGACGGCACCGTCGTCGCGCAGCTGCACCGCGATCGCGTCGCTGCCAGGCATGACCTTGCCCGGCAAGCCGAGCGTGCGCGTGCGCGTGCTGTCCCACCCATCGGTCGTCGCAGCCAGCAACGTCACGGTCGTGCCGACCGCATCGTCGCTGCGCAGCGCGAGGACCCCGGCATCGGCCGCGCCAGCGCGCAGCAACGCCTCGCCGCGGGCGAGTTCTTCGCCCTCGCTCCACGCAAGCACCGGCGAATCGACCGCCTCGAGGAAGACGTCGACGACCTCCGAGGACTCGCTCGAGACCTCATCGGGGGTCCGCAGCTGCAGCGTGTGATGACCGGCCGTCATCGCGCCGATCGTGAACAGCCGCAGCGAGCCATCGGACATGGCGCCGACACGACTCGCGGTGGTGAGCGAGCCGACGCTGTCGCCGTCGAGCTCGACCCGCGTGACGCCGAGCACGACCGAGACGTCGAGCGTGACGTCGACGGTTCGATCGATGTCGAGGTGGAGCTCACCGCCGGCGGGCTCGATGAAGTTCGGCGCCGGCTGATCGCGCGGGCCGGTCGAGCTGTCGCCCTCACCCGCGCCGCTGGGCGCCGCGCGACAGGCCATCACCGCCGCGAACGCGAGCACCGGCCGCACGGCCGCGCGCCGCCTCCTTGGGACCTCACCGCGCATGACGACGTGCTGCAGCGTCGCCCAGCGTCGAAGGCCCGGCAAGTCGGCCGCACGCCCTCGTGCCCGCGCTCGACCACGGGCCCTTTGGGCCGCGGTCCCCCGCCTTCACGCCCGCGCGCGCCGCCGCGTCGGGCCTGCGATGCCCACGTCGGCGCGCTGGCTCAGACCGCCGCCAACAACCACAGCACCACGGCGCTGGCGCCGTGCATGCTGCCCAGCGCGCCGCCGGCCCAACGCATGCGCCGGCTCGAGGCCAACAGCACGATGAGCGCACACGCGATCGCACCGATCACGAACGATACCCGTGCCGCCGCGAACGCGTCGCCGTGGGCAGTCGCCAGCGCTGCGAGATCGCTGCCGCGATCGCCACCGGTGCCGGGTGGACCGAGCAGCACCACCGCCGTCTGCACCCACGCGAACAACGCGACCCACCACACCACGCGGGTGGCCACGGCGAGCAGCGCGAGCCGCCGACGCAGCGCCTCGCGACCGAGCCACTGCGCCGCAGCGCCGCCACCACGCGCCGCCACCACGAGCGCCCGCCGCGCTGCACGGGCGATGGGGCCGAGCGCGTCGGCGACCTGGGGACTCGGTGGACGGGGGGCCATGTCAGAGTGGTCGAAGCGGTCGAAGCGGTCGAACGGGACCAGCCGGGACAATAGGCGCACGCCACCCACGGGGGTCAAGTTTTCGCCCGTGCGCATGCGCCTGCGCCTGCGTCATACTGACGATGCTGCGCTGCGATGCCGTCGTTCTCTGCCCTCACGATCGCCCTGGCGTTGGCGCCTGCACCGAGCACGTGGAAGCCAGCCGAGGCGCCACCACCTTCGGTGTGGGCCCGCGCCGGCGCACGCGGCTGGGCCGGCTGCGAGGAGCTCGGCCGCCAGGCCGCGGCGCTGCGCGGCGGCACGGCGCGTGGCGAGCCCGGTGGTGGTGACGGCTCGGTGTGGACCGAACGTGCGCAGCGCTGCCCGTCGGTGCCCGACGTGCTCGTGCTGGCGGCGCTGCTCGAGCTCGTCGCGAGCGGCGACATCGGCACCGCGCCCGAGGGCGCGGGCAGCATCGATGCGATCGCCAAGGACCATCGCGAGCGCGTCGAGCGTGCGCTGGGCTGGATCGACCATGCGCTCGCCGAGAGTGCACGACGTCGCGAGCCGCCGCCGCGTGAGACTCGGTTCCTGCGGGCGTATGCGCTGGTCACCCTCGGGCGCACCGGCGACGCCCGCCGAGCGCTCGACCACGCCATCGCCAGCGCCGACGTCGAGCGCTGGCGCAGCGATCGCATGGGCGCCGTGATCGCGCTGCTCGACGGCGATCTCGAGCTCGCCATGGCGCTGTCCTTCCGCGCCATCGTCGAGGCGCCACCGGACGACCGCTCGATCACCCGCTACATCCGCGCGATGGTGCTCGACCGCGCCGGCGCCTCGGCGACCGCGCGCAGCGAGCTGCTCGAGCTCCGCAACGAAGCCGGCTCGATCATCGCGCGCCGTGCGACCGAGAGCCTCTTGCCGGTGCACGAGCGGTTGTACCTGCGCGCCATCGACCACCAGGTCGCCGACGACTTCGGCACGGCCGCCAAGCTGTGGAGCGCCTACCTCGAGCGTCCCGAGCCGGCGGCACCCGAGCGCGTGCTGGCCGAGCGCCACCGCGCCGAGCTGGTGCGCAAGCCTCCGCCGGTGCGTTGACGAGGTTCGCGCAGCGGGGCCGTGGCACCATCGCCGCCATGATCGAAGTCCTGCGAACCGCGGCCGAGCTGCAGGCCTGGCGCGCTGCAGTGCCCGCGACGACTCGGGTCGGCTTCGTGCCGACCATGGGCTATCTCCACGAAGGCCATCTGACGCTGCTGCGTGAGGCCAGGCGGCAGGTCGGCGACGGGCGGGTGGTGCTGTCGATCTTCGTCAATCCCACGCAGTTCGGACCCAACGAGGATCTCGATCGCTACCCCCGCGACGAGGTCGGTGACCTCTCGAAGGCCGAGTCATGCGGGGTCGATCTCGCGTTCTGCCCGCTCGATCCCGCCGAGCTCTATCCCACGCGCGACACCTGGGTCGAGGTCGAACGACTCGATCGCAACCTCTGTGGTCGCTCGCGCCCCGGGCACTTCAAGGGCGTCTGCACGGTGGTCTGCAAGCTGCTCGCGCTGGTACGCCCCGAGCTGTCGTTCTTCGGCGAGAAGGACTTCCAGCAGCTCGCGATCGTCCGTCGGATGCACGCCGATCTGTTCCTCCCCGGGCGCATCGTCGGCATGCCGATCTCGCGCGAGCACGACGGCCTGGCCCGCTCGAGTCGCAACGCCTACCTCGACGCCGACACCCGTGCGCACGCGCTCGGCCTGCCCCGTCTGCTGGGACGCATCCGGGCCGACTTCGACCGTGGCGAGCGCGAGGTCGACCGCCTGCTGGCGGGTGCCGACGCGGCGCTGCCCAGCGTGCGACTCGACTACCTCGAGATCGTCGATGAGCACACCCTCGATCCACTGTCGCGGATCGATCGACCCGCGCGCTGCGCAATCGCAGCCTTCGTCGGGCGCGTGCGGCTGATCGACAACGTGGCGCTGGTGCCATGACCGCACTGCTGGCCGCGCTCGCGCTGGGCCTCGGGTGCTCGCTGGCATGGGCGACGCTCGACGCAATGCGCAAGCTACTGGTGGCGCGCATGGACCCGGTCGCGCTGCTGATGTGGCTGTCGGTCGGTCAGGTGCCGGTGCTGGGCGCGTGGGTCATGCAGGGCAGCGGCCTCGAGATCGCCGCCGCGTGGTGGCCGTGGGTGCTGGGCAGCATCGCGCTCAACATCGTCGCCAACCTGCTGTTCCTCTACGCGGTCGGCAGCGGTGAGTTCAGCCGTGCGATCCCGCTGTTGGCGTTCGTGCCGGTGTGGACGGCAGTGCTCGCGATCCCGCTGCTCGGCGAGCTTCCGAGCCCGCCCCAGTGGCTCGGGATCGCGATGGTCGTGCTCGGTGCGATCGCACTGCACGCCGGCGGCACCGGCCGCGCGTCGTGGCTCACGGGGCTCTTCACGCACCGGGCTGCGGTGGCGATGCTGGGGGTGTCGTTGGCGTGGGCAACCACGATCGTGCTCGACAAGCGGGCGATGGCCCACGCGCCGGCGTCGATCCACGCGCTCGCGCTGGGCCTGGGCCAGGCCGTGGGCATGGCCGTGTGGGCGCTGCGACGCGCCCGCGGCGACCTCGCGGTGTGGGCTCGCATGCTCGTGGCGCAGGCCGGGGTCGCGCCGCTGCGGCTGGGCCTGGCCGCGCTCGTCGCAGCGCTGGCGATCGCGCTGCAGCTGCGGGCGATCCTGGTGGTGCCGGTGGCGGTGCTCGAGTCGATGAAGCGCGCCGTCGGCATGGCCGCGGCGATGGTGGCCGGGCGGTGGCTGTTCGACGAGCGCATCTCGATCGGACGCGCGCTCGCGGTCGCGACGATGGCCGTCGGCGCCGCGCTGGTGCTGCTGCACGCCGCGTGAGCCTAGGACGCGGGCTCGATCACGAGGGTGCGCTCGCCGAGGAACTGCCCGAGCGAGGTCTCGACCGCGCAGCTCCAGTGCCCCGCGGGTGCGTCACCGAAGTTCTGCTTGACCGAGTAGGTGCGAAAGCCATCCTCTCGACCGCCGCGGATCTCGAGCAGGATGCGATCGACCACCAGCCCATCGTGTCGCCACACGTGCCACAAGCGCTCGCGCACGCCCAGCGGCGCGAAGATGGCAGTCGCGCACACCAACCGCGCGGGCACGCGCGCGAGCCGATCGGTCGCATCCACGACCTCGTAGCCAGCGCGGCGGGTGCCGACCGCGGCGGTCACCAGCTTCATCGGCACCGCCGGCACCAGCCGCGCAGCGCCCAGCAGCAGCGCGACCGGCAGCACCGCCGCCACCACCACCGCCAGCACGATGGTGGTCGCGAGACGACGGCCCCGCACGCGATCGGCGAACACCAGCACCGGCAACGCGAGCGCCCCCGCACCGGTCGCGGCCCACAGCGCGGCGGTGTTCGACAGCCCCAGGCCCGGCAGCACCGCGGCCATCACCGCGAAGCTGGCGAACGCCGGCAGCAACAGGCCCATGCGCGTGTGCACCAACAGCCACTCGGTGAGCGGATCCCACAGCGAGGCCAGGGCGGCGAGGCACAGCAGTGCCATGAAGGCCGACTGCGCGAGCGTGCCCGCGAACGCGCTGAAGTAGAACGGCAGCGCGAAGTAGAGCTGCAGGTGGATGCTCGACTGCACCAACATCAGCGTCGAGAAGCGCGCGCCACGGACGATGCGGACCCCGGGCGCGGTCTCGGCGGGATCGCCCTGGTGGGCGGCCACGCGCGCCTCGTGGATGCGTTCGAGCCACATCACGAGCATCAACACGAACCACGATGCCAGCGCGACGCCGGCCACGATGGCGCCGCGCGCGGGCCCACGGTCCATCATGAGCGCACCGACGATGCCGACCGCGAGCGAGGCCCACGGCAGCACTCGCTGCACCCACGCCAGGACGCGCTTGCCTCGCGGCTCGGCCACGGTCTTCCGCCCGCACGATAGCCGAGATCACGGCAGCCCGGGTGGCCGTCGACCGCACCGGCGTGGTACTTGCGATCGCAAGATGGCCGAGGCGTCCGCACTGCTCTGGGTCGACGACGCCGACGCGCTCGCGCACCTCGCCGAGCAGGTGCGCGGCGCCGAGGTCGGTGCGCTCGATACCGAGGGCAACGGCATGTACGCCTGGCGTGAGCGGGTGTGCCTGCTGCAGGTCTCGATTCCGGGGCTGGACGCCATCGTCGACGTCCTGGCGGTCGATCCGGCACCGCTGGCCAGCTGGCTCGCAGACCCGGCGTGCGTGAAGATCATGCACGCCGCCGACAACGACGTGGTCGCGCTGCGCCGCGACTTCGGCCTGACGGTCACGAACCTGTTCGACACCCTGCTGGCGGTGCGGCTGCTGGGCCGGCCCCAACGCGGCCTCGCCGACCTGCTCACCAGCGAGCTCGGGGTCGAGACCGACAAACGCTGGCAGCGCTTCGACTGGTCCAAACGGCCGCTGCCGGCGGAGGCCATCGCCTACGCCCGCACCGACACGCGACACCTCGCGAGCCTGCGCGAACGACTGCTGCCCCATATCGTCGACAGCGGGCACCTCGAGCTCTTCGAGCACGCCTGCGAGCGCATCACGCGGCTGCACGCCCGCCCGCGCAGCTTCGACGAGCACTCGTGGGCGCGCATCGGCGGCGCGCGCGAGCTCGACGACGAGGCCCGCAGCGTGCTCGCCGCGATGGTGGTGCTGCGCGAGGCGCTGGCGCGGGAGAACGACCGCGCGCCGTATCGCATCATCGGCGACGCGGGCCTGCTCGCGATCGCAGTCGCACGACCGTCCAGCCGCGCCGAGCTGTCGCGCATCGCGGGCGTGGGTGGGCCGCTCGCCCATCGCTACGCACAGCGCGTGCTGGAGACCATCGCCCACGCTCGCGCCGCGCCGCCGCCCCCTTGGCCCGGCCGGGCCCCACGTGCGCCGGCGGCGTTCCTGCGCCGGCTCGACGCGCTACGCACGTGGCGACGCGATCACGCCGCGGCGCTCGGGGTCGAGGCCGACATCGTGCTCTCGAAGGACGCGCTGACCGGGATCGCCGAGGCCGCCCCGGGCGACCTCGACGCCCTGCGGGCCTGCGACGCGCTGGATGACTGGGAGCTCGCGCGGTTCGGCCCCGCGCTGCTCGAGTGCCTCGCGCGCCCACGCTGACCCCGGTGCCGTCGCCGTCACACCGGCGGCGGCGCGTTGGCGACGACGAGATCGAGCTCGATGTCGAAGGCAGCGGAGTCGACCGGCCGCAGGCGCGCGTGCAAGTGCGCCGGCAGGCCGTCGAGCTCCGCGGGATCGAGTCCATCGGGCAGCAGCACCGCCACGTAGACGAACTCGTAGCTACCGTCGGGCAGGATGTCGAATGTGATGGGGTAGTTCGCGAGGTACTTGAAGTGCCCACCCACGCCATCGTTGTGCCCCTCGATGTCGATGGTCAGATCGAACATCGGCGCCAGCGGGCTGGTGTAGTCGTCGGGCGGATCGGGCAGCGTGAACTCGCCGCCCCGCAGCGGCAACGGGAACATCGCCGCGCCCTGGCCGCCCCACACCACCTGCAGCGTGTCGCCATCTTGCAGCGCGTGGAACTCGGTGTCGCCCCAGCCGAGCTCGAACCATCCGACCTGCTCGCCGCCGGAGGTCGTCGAGGGATCGATGCTCGTGCTGCCGCTCGCCGTCATCGTCGCCGAGGTCGCGCTGTCGTCGTCGCCGCTCGAGCTGTCGCCCTCGCCACCGGGCGGCGTGCTCGTGCACCCGGCGGCCGTCAGTCCCGCGACCAACCCGGCGACCCCGAGCCAACCACG
>WBZX01001614.1_pt1 | contig 11535 bp, 12 predicted proteins | sample 5204211 | NCBI WGS metagenome assembly WBZX01 (sample SAMN12344362, study PRJNA552823) | activated sludge metagenome | biome: Activated sludge suspended growth; feature: Nitrification reactor; material: Wastewater; isolation source: activated sludge from nitrification reactor of wastewater...
CACCTGGGATGATTCTGTACAGCGATGATCTCTTGTCGGAATGATCGTGCACGCTTATGCTTTGCCCCATGCTCCACGACGTCGAGATCCGCCAGCTTCGTGCGCTGCAGGCGGTGGCCGCCGAAGGCTCCTTCGGTCGGGCCGCCGAGCGGCTCGGGTTCACCCAGTCGGCCATCAGCCAGCAGATCGCCGGCCTCGAGCGTGCGATCGGCGAGCGGGTGTTCGACCGCCCGGGCGGTCCGCGACGGGTGGAGCTCACGCCCACGGGCGCGGTGCTGCTCGCCTACGCCGACGCCCTGCTCGATCGCATGCGGGCCGCCGAGGACGAGCTCCGCTCGCTGCGCGCCGGCGAGGTCGGTCGCCTGGTGGTCGGCTCGTACCAGAGCGTGTCGGTCAACGTGCTGCCGCGAGTGATCGGCAGCCTGCGGGCCGAGCGTCCGGGGTTGTCGGTGCGCTGCCTCGAGACCGACGACAACAGCGAGCTCGTCGCCAAGCTGCTCGCCGACGAGATCGACCTGTCGTTCCTCGTCGGCCACGCCGAGCACGAGGCGATCGAGACCGTCGAGCTCACCGTCGACCCGTTCGTGCTCGTGTCGCCGGCGAGCGAGCAACACGAGGTCGTGCCGCTCGAGGCGCTCGACGGTGCGCCGCTCATCGGTCAGTCGCCGTGCTTCTGTCAGGAGATCATCGACGCCCAGCTGCGCGACCGGGGGATCGAGCCCGACTACGTGTTCCGCTCGAACGACAACGCGGCGGTGCAGGCCATGGTGCGTGCCGGGATGGGGCGGGCCATCCTGCCGTTCCTCGCCGTCGACGCGAACGACGCCGGCGTGAGCATCTCGGCGCTCGACCCCGACGTCCCGCCGCGGGTCATCACCATCGCCCGTCGGCGCGGCCGCACGCTCGTGCCCGCGGCCGATCGCTTCATCGAGCTGGCGCGCGCGGTGTGCGCCGACCTGCCGCGCTTCGAGCCGTCGCTCGCGACCGTCTGACTCAGCGCGACGTGCCTGCCGGCGGGTCGCCGAGCAGGTACCTCGCACCGGCACCGAAGCGCGCCGCGGCGTCGTCCGGGTTGTACAGGTGGCACGCCTTCAGCGAGAGGCAGCCGCAGCCGATGCACTCGTCGAGTTGGTCGCGCAGCCGCGTGATCACGGCGATCTGGGCATCGAGACGTGGCCGCCACGATCGCGAGAGCCGAGCCCAATCGGCCTTCGTGGGCGTGCGGCCCCGGGGGAGCGAGTCGAGGTGGTCGCGGATCTCGTCGAGCCCGAGCCCCACCTGCTGTGCGATCCGGACGAAGCTCACCCGTCGCAGGACGTCGCGCTCGAAGCGCCGCTGGTTGCCGGCGGTGCGCACGGAGGCGATCAGGCCCTCGGCCTCGTAGTAGCGCAGCGTCGGCGTCGTCACGCCGGTGCGTTCGGCGACCTCGCCGATCGACAGCAGGTCCACGTCCATCGGATGACCATACCTTGACTTCACGTCAACTTGAAGTTCTACGTTCATCGGCGTGAACGCTCGACTCCTGACCCAGCCCGCCTCCCTCGACGCCTCCGATGCGTCCGTCGCCTCCGACGTGAGCCTGCTGCGTTCTGTCGCCGCAGTCGTCGCCCGACCTCGTGCCGCGGCCGCCGACTCGTTCGTCCTCCACGCACCGCTCGAGCTGCTCGCTCGTGCCGCGTTGCTGTCGTACGTCCGACCCGACCGGCGCCACGACGCGCGTCGTCGGATCGCCGAGATCGCCGAGAGCTACGAGGCATTCGGCGAGGCCGTGCCACCGCCCGCACCGGCGACGATCGGCTCGCTCGAGGACGCGGCACGCCTGCTCGGCGACGCGATCGGGCGTGGTGAGCTCGACGACGTCGATGCGCTCGCGGCGTGGCTGGGAGCCCGTGCCCGCCCCGACGAGCTGCCGGCTCTGCTCGCCGACACCGTGCTGCCGCTGCTCGGCGCAGCGGGTCATGCCCCGATCTTCCTCTGGCTGTTCCCTCGCGTCGCCCCGCGCGGCGAGGCGACGGCGACGTTGCTGCGCCCGCTCTGCCGCGAGCTCGCCCGCCGGCCGGCGTGGCGGCTCCGGTGGATCGACGAGCCACGGCCCGCGCCGGCCGGGCGGACCGAGCCCGCCGACGAGCTGTTCCGGCTGCTCGCGGCCACGCCCGTGCTCGGCCGTCCGACGAGCACCTTCATCCATCCGCTCATGACGCGGGTCGACCGCATCGATCGGGCGGGCACGCTGGCGCCGTTGACCGGCGGCGACCTCGTCGGCGAGCGGTCGCGCGCGCTGGTGCGGCTGGCGGCCTGGTCGATGCTCGACGAGCCGGGTGACGACGCGCCGTACGGCTGGAGCCACTGCCTGACCATGCCCCAGGCCGTGCTCGGGGTGGCCCATGCCTGCGCCGATCCGTCACGGGCGCTCGCCGTCGCCGCCTCGCACGTGTACGGGTTCCGGGCGTCGTTGGCCACGCGTTCGCTCGATCCGGCACGAGCCGAGGCATGGACGCCTGTGCCGGGGCTCGGCGCCGGGGACCTCGTCGATCACGACGAGTTCGACGAGGCGCTGCACGCCGGGGCCGAGACGGCGCGCGCGGTCGCCTGGCACGCGAGTGCTGGTGCGCGGCCGGCCGTGCGCGACCACCTCGCCACGACCGCGGCGACGCACCACGACGCGCATCTGGCCAAGTACGTGCTCGCGTGCCTCGACGCCGCGGCGCTCGACCCTGCTGCCGAACGCCTGTACCTGGCCGCTGCTGCGACGTTGTGCGGCTGGTGGTCCGCACGGCCCGAGGGCGTCGCGATCGGCTGACGCGCCGGGGTCGGCCGAACGCTCGGTCAGTCGCCCTGGTCGCGCAGGAAACGCTCGACCTCGGCGGCGAGCTCGTCCGCGCTGGGCAGGTCGGTCGGCGCGACCTGCGCACCGCCGGCCTCCTCGACCGCGTCGTAGGCCGTCTCGAGCTGCTCGACCATCGCCCGGTGCTCGGCGTTGCCGCCGACGAGCTGGTCGATGCGCACACGCTGGATCTCGGCGTCGCCGACGAGCGCCGACGCGTCGATGTCGAGCCCCGACACGCGACGCAGACCATCGAGCAGCGCCACGCTGGCGGCAGGGTGGCTCATCGTGCCCAGATAGTGCGGTACCTGGGCCCACAGCCCCAGCGCGGGCACACCCTTCGCGACGAAGGCGTGCTCGAGCACCGCCCCCATGCCGGCGGGCACGTCGACGCTGTTCTTCAGGAACGGCACGGTGGCGATCAGCTCTGCCGACGGCGAGCTGCTCGACAGTCGCGACGCCCGGGTGTGCGGGGTGGCGAAGGGATAGGCGCCGAAGAACACGGCCATGCGCACCCCGAGCGCGAGGGCGAGGTCGGTCGCGAGGTCGGCGAAGCGCCGCCATGCCGCATCGGGCTCCGGGCCGGACAGCACCACCACGTCGCTCCCCGCCGCGGTGCGCCCCACCTTCAGCTCGATCTCGGGCCACACGAGCCGCTCGTTCACCCCGTCGCGGAGCTCCATCGTCGGCCGACGTGCGCGGTAGTCGATGAACGCGTCGCCGTCGAAGGTGACGGCGGTGCGCACCGAGCAGGCCTGTTCGACCGCGGCGTGCGCCGCCGCGGCGGCGCCGCTCGCATCGATCCATCCGGCCAGGTGCGCCACCAGGACGGGCGCGTCGAGCGGCGTGAGCGCCTCGTGGCGCACATGGTCGGCGTGGTCGGCAGGGTCCGACGGGTCGGGCATCAGAGCTGCTCCAGGGTGGCGAGCGCCATCGCCGCCGCGCCCTCGACCTGTTGCTTGAACGGCTCGAGCTCGGACGGGTCGCGCTGGCCGAGCGCGCCGCCGAGGTAGCGGGCGTACACCCCTTCGAGGATGCAGGCGAGCTTCCAGTAGGCGAACGACACGTAGAACGGCAGCTGCGACAGGTCGCGGCCGCTCACCTCGGCGTAGCGCACGGCCAGGTCGGCACGGTCGAGGAAGCCCGGCGTCGCGGTGGCCGACCCGGTCCAGGCCGACGCGGCGTCGTTCGGGCCGGTCCAGTACACCTGCAGCAGACCGACGTCGGCCATCGGGTCGCCGAGGGTGCAGATCTCCCAGTCGAGCACGGCGACGACGCGCCCGTCGTCGCCCACCATGCAGTTGTCGAGGCGGTAGTCGCCGTGCACGATCGTGGCCGGCCCCTGCTCGGGGATGCGTCGCGACAGCTCGTCGTGCACCTCGTCGACCGCGGGCAGCTCGCGCGTCTTCTGCGCGTTCCACTGGCCGTACCAGCGCTTCAGCTGTCGTGCGATGTAGCCCTCGTGCTTGCCGAGGTCGGCGAGCCCCACCGCCTCGAGGTCGACCGCGTGGATGGCCGCCATCGTGTCGACGATCGACTCGCTCGCACGGCGCCGACCGGCCAGGTCGAGGATCGCCTCGGTGGAGGCTCGGTCGCGCAGCACGTGGCCGTCGACGAAACCCATCACGTAGAACGGCGCGTCGTTCACCGCCTCGTCGTCGCAGAAGCCCAACGCCGGCGCCACGGGCACGGCGGACCGCTGCAGGCCACTGATGATCTTGTGCTCGCGGCCCATGTCGTGCGCGCTCGCCAGGCGGTGGCCGAGCGGTGGGCGGCGCACCACGTAGCGGTCGCCGTTCGCGCCGGTGACCCGGTACGTGAGGTTCGAGTGGCCGCCGGCGATGACGTCGAACCGGAACGGTCCGGCGGCGCCGGGCACGTGTTCCTCGAGCCAGGCGGTGACGGTGGGGACGGCGATGCCGGGGACGTCGGTGCTCATCGCCGTGCACGGTACCGATCGATCGGGTCGGCTCGCGACTCGTGGCCGAGCCCACCGGTTCCGGACGGCCTCCTGGCTCGCTCGGTAGCCTGATCGCATGCCTGCCATCGATGTCACCGACGTCACCTTCCAGTCCGAGGTCATCGACCGCTCGATGCAGACGCCCGTGATCGTCGACCTCTGGGCCGAGTGGTGCGGCCCGTGCCGCACGATCGGGCCGATCCTCGAGCGTGTCATCGACGCGACCGGCGGTCGCGTCGTGCTCGCCAAGGTCAACGTCGACGAGAACCCCGGCGTCTCCCAGGCGTTCCAGGTGCAGTCGATCCCTGCCGTCTACGCGTTGAAGGACGGCCAGGTGGTCGACGGCTTCGTCGGCGCCTACCCCGAGCACGTGATCGAGCAGTTCGTCCAGTCGCTCGTCCCGAGCGAGGAGGATCAGCAGGTCGCGCAGCTGATCGCGGCCGGTGACGAGACGAGCCTGCGCGCGGCGCTCGAGCTCGAACCGGCCAACGAGGACGCGATCGTCGCCCTCGCCGAGCTGCTCGTCGAGCAGGGCCACGCCGACGAGGCGCTGCAGCTGCTCGCCCGCATCCCCGAGGACGACCGCACCCGGCGCGTCGCGGCCGCCGCCCGGCTCAGCACCAAGCCCGCCGACGACTACGACCATCAGCTCACCGTGCTGCTCGACCGGGTGAAGGGTGACGACGAGGCGCGTCAGCAGTTCGTCGACATCCTCGAGCTGATGGGTCCCGACGACCCGCGCACCGCGGCCTACCGTCGCCAGCTCACCAGCCGTCTGTACTGACACGTCGTCCCCGCCTGGCACCCCCCAAGGGCGGGGGATACAGTGCCGCCCGATGGGCCGATCGATGGGGTTCGAGCGACGCGAGGGCTATCGCCTCTGGGAGGGCGGTCCGGTGCCCGCGGGCGCGGACGGCATCACCCTCGGCTCGCTGGTCATCGTCCGCGAGGGCATGGGCGATTCGCCGTACCTGCTGCGGCACGAGCTCGTGCACGTGCGCCAGTGGCGGCGTCACGGGGTGATCGGGTTCCTGGTCAGGTACCTCGGCAGTTACGCCGCCGGTCGGTTGCGCGGCCGCGACCACCGCGGCGCCTACCTGCACATCCCGCTCGAGATCGAGGCCGACTGGGTGGCCCGCCGGTCGCTCGCGACCGCGGTGGCCGACGATCTCGCGGCCGAGGTGGCGACCTCCTGACACGCCGATAGGGTCCGCCGCGGCTTCCCCCGGTCGACCTCGCGACGTCGTCGAACGTCGCCTCCGCGCCTCGGAGGTGTCCCGTGGACGAGCTCGTCCCACGTCCCGCGCCCCACCGGTCGGTCGTCGAGCGGCTCCGCGACCGGGTCGAGTGGTTCGGCGTCGGACGGCTGCTGGCGGTCGGCGTGTCGATCGCGCTCGTCGGTGCCGGCGGGTACTGGTTGGTGGTCCCACCGCCCGCCCCGGTCGAGGATTCGCTGCCACTCACCGCCGGTGCCGGGGCGACCTCAGGCCCGACCACGACCTCGTCCGCCGGCGCATCACCGGGCGGCTCGGTGCCCGGCGCCGATCCGGCAGACCCGGCAGACCCGGCAGACCCGGCAGACCCGGCAGACCCGGCCGGCGTCGACGACGCCACCGGCCCCGCGGCACCGACCGTCCTCGTGGTGCACGTCGCCGGCGCGGTGCTCGTGCCCGGGGTGCACCGGTTGCCGAGCGGTGCCCGTGTCGACGACGCCGTGATCGCCGCCGGTGGCCTCGCACCCGACGCCGACGCCGACGCGCTCAACCTGGCGGCGCCCGTGCACGACGGCGACCGGGTGTACGTGCCGAGCACCGACGAGGACCTCACCGTGCCCGCCGGCGTCTCGAGCTCGTCGGGCTCGTCGGGCTCGTCGGGTTCGTCGGGTTCGTCGGATGCGAACGGTTCGACCGGGCCGCCGGCGCCCGTGTCGATCAACACGGCGGGCGTCGACGAGCTCGACGAGCTCCCGGGCATCGGACCGAGCACCGCGGCGGCGATCGTGGCTCATCGCGAGCAGCACGGTCCGTTCAGCTCGATCGACGGGCTGGCCGACGTGCGCGGCATCGGTCCGGCGAAGCTCGAGGCGCTGCGCGGCCTGGTGACGTTGTGACCGCGACCGACCGCCGGGCCGTCCCGGTCAGACGAGGATGCGTCCGAGCACCAGGTTGGCGGCCACCTCGGCGAGCACCGCACCCATCCACACGCAGGCGCTCAGCCACAGGAACTCGCCCCAGAACCGACCCCAGCCGGCATCGACCGACCGTGTGCTGCGGCGGGCCGCGAACGATCCGAGCACGAACCACAGCGCCGCGCTCGCGACCACGGCGCCCGTCACCGCACCCGAGCCCGTGCGCAGCGGTGCCCCGAACGCCGGCAGCAGGGGAGCGGCCATCAGCGACAGCGCGAACCCGCCGACGCCCGTGCCGGTGCTGGTGCTGCCCCGCAGCACGATCAGCGCCGCGACGCCCAGCGCGGCCGGGACGACCAGGGCGACGAACGGCCCACGACGGCGGATGCGCTGACGGGCACCCGGGTGTCCCCACGACTGCACGATCGGCGCCTCGACGCGTGGATCGGGATGCTGGAGCGCTCGTGCGTGCGGCGGCGCGGTGGTCGCGGTCGAGGCGCCCTGCCACACCGGGTCGGACGCAGCATCGGCAGGGGCCGGCGCGGCGGGTGCGCGACGTCGCTGCTGATCGAGCGCCTCGAGCCCGGAGAGCGCGCCCGAGCCTCGTGCGGGGCGCTGCGGGTCCATGAGCGAAGCGTACGAGACCACACCCCGAGATCGGTGGCAGGGCCCGCCGTCGGACGCGCTCGTCGCGATCGCTGCAGCGGGCACCGTGCTCGGCGTCTGGTGCGGGTGGCGACCGGGCCTGGTCGCGATCGGGGCGCTCGGGTGGTCGACCGCCCGTCTGCTGCATTCTGCTCGGGGTCTCGCGGCAGCGGTGGCGGTGCTGGTGTGTCTCGGCGGTCTGTCCTCGTCGCGGGCCTGGCACGACGCGGCGCCGCGTCACCTCGGTGGGTTCGCCGGGTGGGCCTGGTTGCGGTCCGATCCTGCACCGCTCGGGGCCGGCACGTCGGTGCTGCTCGAACTCGACGGTGAGCGGTTCCGTGCCGTCGGCTACGGCTCGGCACGGCGGCGGCTCGAGCGGCTGCAGGCGGGCGAGCGTGTCTGGATCGAGGGGCACCGACGCCCGCTCGGCGCCGGCGATCGGTGGCTGCAGGTGCGCCACGTCGTGGGGCGCCTCGAACTCGACCGCGTCGGCGGGCATCGTCCGGGCGCTCCGGTCGACCGTGCCGCGAACCGGGTGCGCGGACGACTCCGGCTCGCCGCCGAGACGGTGATGGATGCCGACGACGCCGCGTTGTTCACGGGGCTCGTCGTCGGCGACGACGCACGTCAGTCCGACGCGGTGGTCGACCGCTTCCGTGCGGTCGGGCTGTCGCACCTCACCGCGGTCTCCGGGCAGAACGTCTCGTATCTCGTGGCAGCGGCGGGCGTCCTGCTCCGTCGGCTCCGACCGTGGTGGCGGCTCGGCGCGACGTGGGCGCTGATCGCCTGGTTCGTGGTGCTCACCCGTGCCGAGCCGAGCGTGTTGCGAGCCGGGCTCATGGCGTCGATCGGCGCGCTCGCGTTCGCGCTCGGCCGCGACCGATCGGTCCCGAGGTTGCTCGCGCTCACGATCGGCGGCCTGGTGCTGGTCGACCCGTTGCTGGTGTGGTCGGTGGCGTTCTGGCTCTCGTGCGGCGCGACGGCCGGCGTGTCGGTGCTCGGACCCCGGCTGTCGGCGCGCTGGCGAGGCCCTGCGTGGCTGGCCGAACCGGTCGGGATCACCGTCGGTGCGCAGGTCGGCGTCGCGTTGCCGAGCCTGCTGGTCTTCGGTCGGCTGCCGGCGCTCGGCGTGGTGGCCAACCTGCTCGCCGTCCCGGTCGCCGGCATGGTGATGCTCGTCGGCATCCCCACCGCGCTGGTGGCGTCGTGGTTGCCGGAGGCGGTCGCCCGGGTGGCGATGCTGCCGGCGTCGCTCGGGACCCACTGGGTGTCGACCGTGGCGCTCGTCGTCGATCACCTCTCGCCGCGGGGCATCACGGCGATCGCGGTGTGGGCGGCGCAGGTGTCGCTCGCCGCGTGGTGGTGGCGACCGCATCGCTCGGCCGGGGCGGCGATCGAGCTCGTCGACGACAGCGTGTCGTGACGAGACATGGTCCTCGGTCCCGGCGGTGGTGGGACCTTCGTCCCTATCTGCCCGGTCTTCCGACCCTCAGGATTCAGCACCAAGTCGGCGCAAGGGGTGTGGGGATGAAGACAGCGCGCAGGGATTGGATGTTCCTTGGCGTGTTCTGGGTGCTGCTCGCGGTGATCGGCGAGGCCTTGGTCCTCAAGGCCGACCTGCTGCCCGAGATGTACGCCCGCGAGGCCGAGATCGGCGACGAGGCGTACAAGCTGCTCATCAGCCTCGCCGTGCCGATCTTCGCCGGGGTCGCCGCCGCGCTGCTCACGATCCTGGTCCGCCAGGTCGATCGGCGCCGGTACGACACGTACGCGGACGACGACGACGGCGCCCACATCACGACCAACCCGAGGTTGGTCCAGGTGTGGGTCGGCATCAGCGCCCTGCTCGCGATCGGGCTCGCGATCAACCCCGGGTTCGTCGGTCTGCGCGACATCCGCGGCGAGAGCTCGGCCGACCTGGTCGTGGCCGTGCAGGGGCAGCGGTGGTCGTGGCAGTTCACCTACCCCGGCGGCGAGGTGAGCACCACCGAGCTCGTCCTGCCGGTCGATCAGCGGGTCCGGTTCGACCTCACGTCGATCGACGTCATCCACTCGTTCTGGGTGCCGGGGTTCCGCATCAAGCTCGACAACGTCCCTGGTCGCACGACCCAGCTCTACGTGACCCCGGACAAGATCGGTGACGGCAACGAGGACCCGACGCTGCGTGTCCAGTGCGCCGAGCTGTGCGGTGCACAGCACACGACGATGGCGGCGCCGATCCGCATCGTCACCGAAGCCGAATTCGAGGAGTGGCTCGCCACCCTCAGGAAGGATGCCTGAGCCATGTGGCCACTGATGCGCGCCATTTTCGGCGCCACCTTCGGATACCTCATCGGTGCCGCACTGGTCCTCGCGATCCAGCAGGACAGCATCAACTCCGAGCTGGCGGTCCTCGTCGGCTACGTGTTCGCACTCGTCGGCTGGCTGTTCGGCATCGGCCTGGGCAACACCTGGGCACGCGAGTGGATGGGGTTGCCGCCCAAGCCCGACCGATCGACGGGCTGGAGGCGCTATCTGCGCTTCAACATCGACCACAAGGTCATCGGCATCCAGTACGGCGTCACGTTCCTCGCCGTGCTCGGTCTCGGTGGCATCTCGGCGATGTTGATGCGCATCGAGTTGATGCGGCCCGGCCAGACGATCATGACGCCGGAGCGGTTCAACCAGGTGATGTCGATGCACGGCATCTTGATGGTCGCCGTCGCCGTCGCGGCGACGATGGGGTCGCTCGGCAACTACCTCATCCCGATCATGATCGGCGCCGACGACATGGCGTTCCCACGTCTGAACGCGCTGAGCTTCTGGGTGATCCCACCGGTGGCCGTGGGCCTGATGGCGGCGCCGGCGATCGGCGCGTTCGATGCCGGCTGGACCGCCTACCCGCCGTTCAGCGTCCTCACCAACAACGGCGAGACGCTGTTCTGCCTCGCCGTCATCGTGTTCGGGCTGTCGTCCATCTTCGGCGGTCTCAACATCATCGTGACGATCGCGACGATGCGGACGAAGGGCATGACCTGGGGGCGCCTGCCGATCTTCTGCTGGGCGTCGTTCTCGGCGTCCATCCTGAGCTTGTTGCTCACCCAGTTCTTCGCCGCCGCACTGGTGATGGTGCTGATGGACCGGGTGGCGGGCACGTCGTTCTTCGATGCCGCCAACGGCGGTGACCCGCTCATGTACCAACACATCTTCTGGTTCTATTCGCACCCCGCCGTGTACGTGATGGTGCTGCCCGGATTCGGCGCCGCGCTCGAGGTCATCACGCACATGTCGCGCAAACCGCTGTTCGCCTACAAGCCGACGGTCGTCGCGTTGCTCGCGATCGTGGCGCTGTCGGTCGTCGTGTGGGCGCACCACATGTTCACCAGCGGCATGGCCAACTACTTCCACGCCCCGTTCATGTTCCTCACCGAGACGATCTCGATCCCGACGGGGGTGATCTTCCTCGCCGCACTGGGCACGATGTGGCGCGGCAAGATGCGATTGGAACCACCGCTGTTGCTGGCGCTCATCTGGGTGTTCCAGTTCCTGATGGGTGGCATCACCGGCATCTTCCTCGCCGACGTCGCCACCGACGTGAACCTGCAGGACACGTACTTCGTGGTCGCGCACTTCCACTACACGATCATGGGCGGCGTCGTGTTCGGCTTCCTCGCGTCGATCCACTTCTGGTTCCCGAAGGTGACCGGGCGGATGTACAACAAGAAGGTCGCGAACATCTTCGCCGTCTGGATCGGCGTCGCCTTCCAGTTCACGTTCATCCCGATGTTCTGGGCCGGCACCAACGGCATGAACCGTCGCATCGCCGACTACACCGAGAACCTCGCGGGCGTGAACCTGTTCATCTCGATCTCGGCGTTCGTCCTCGGTGCCGGTGGGATCCCGAGCCTCTCGCTCGCCGGCAGCCCGGTGCCCGCGCCCGTGCTGATCGAGCGAGCCCCCGATCCCGCGCCGAGCGAGCCGCTGCGCGCCGACTTGCGC
>WBZX01002810.1_pt1 | contig 11534 bp, 9 predicted proteins | sample 5204211 | NCBI WGS metagenome assembly WBZX01 (sample SAMN12344362, study PRJNA552823) | activated sludge metagenome | biome: Activated sludge suspended growth; feature: Nitrification reactor; material: Wastewater; isolation source: activated sludge from nitrification reactor of wastewater treatment...
CTGTCGGCAATAATAGGCTACTGCAAATTTTGCCGATTCGCTCTGGCTGGCAAGCAAATCGGACATTTCAGAACTTTCCCGATCCGATAGCGCGTAAAGGCCCATCTGGTGGTAAACCAGGTCAGATAGCGCTTCCGGCTTGTAGCGCTTGGCCAGTTTGAGAATCACGCCAGGATCGATATCGCCGCTACGCGTTCCCATGACGATGCCGCCAGCAGGCGTGTATCCCATCGAAGTATCGACAGACTTCAGCCCTTGCAGCAGGCACATGCTGGAACCACTGCCCAAGTGTGCAACCAGTATCGTACCTGTGGCGTCTTCCAGGTATTCCGGCAGTCGCCGTGCAATATGGGCATAGTTAAGGCCATGGAAGCCAAAGCGCCGAAACCCAAGCTCCGTCGGCAACGGCAAGCGCTTGGCCAGCGGAGGCATGGTGGAATGAAACGCCGTATCGAAGCAGGCTACCTGCGGCACGAGAAAGCGCTGGGCGCACATCTCGACCCCCATGAGATTGCCGGGCATATGTAGAGGGGCCATGTAGGTGAGGCTTTCCAGGCGCGCATATTCGCGGGTATCGACGATTCTGGCTGCGTCATCAATCTTGCCGCCATGAACAAATCGATGCCCGATCAGCTTTGGGCTATCGCTCCCAAGGTCATGCATCAACTGGTCGAAAGCGTCATGCTGATTGTGCACGTGCCCATAGTAAAAATCCCGCCGCTGGCCGTCAGCCTTGAACAGGCTGGCTTTGAGCGAAGAAGAACCGCTATTGACGGTCAGAATGGGGATCATCAGTACGGCCAGGTCCAGCCATCGGCCTCTGGCAGATCGACGCCGTACTCGTAGGCGTAGTTACTGCACTCGATCTGCATATCACGCATTTTCTCCTTGACGTGCGCGCCATTGACCATGAGTGCAGGCACCCGGTTGATCACGTCGATGACCAGGCTGAAACGGTCGATCTCGTTCTGTATCGCCAGCTCCAGCGGCGTATTGATGCTGCCTTTTTCCTTGTAGCCGCGCACATGCAGGTTGGCATGGTTGGCACGGCGGTAAGCCAGGCGGTGAATCAGCCAGGGATAGCCGTGAAAATTGAAAATAATGGGCTTGTTCACCGTGAACAAGCTATCGAAATCCCGATCCGTCAAGCCATGCGGGTGCTCGGATTGTGGTGTCAGTTTGTACAGGTCAACAACATTCACGAAGCGTATTTTCAAGTCAGGGAAATGCTCGCGCAGTATCACCACCGCTGCCAAAGCCTCCTTGGTCGGGATATCCCCCGCACTTGCCATCACCACATCAGGCTCGATCCCATCATCCGTACTGGCCCAATCCCAGATGCCGATTCCTTTGGTACAGTGCTTGATCGCCGCGTCCATATCCAGATATTGCAGATGCTTCTGCTTGTCGGCGACGATCACATTGATGTAATTCGTGCTTTTCAGGCAGTGATCCGCCACCGACAACAGGCAGTTCACATCCGGCGGCAAATAGATGCGCGTCACGCTGGGGCTCTTGTTGACCACCACATCGAGAAAACCGGGGTCCTGGTGGGTAAAACCGTTGTGATCCTGCCGCCATACCGTAGAAGTAATCAGCAGGTTGAGCGACGATACCGGCGCGCGCCATGGCACTTCTTTCGACATCGCCAGCCATTTTGCATGCTGGTTGAACATCGAATCGATCACGTGCACAAAAGCTTCGTAGGTCGAAAAAAATCCGTGGCGACCAGTCAGCAAATAACCTTCCAGCCAGCCTTCCAGCGTATGCTCGGACAGCATTTCCATGACACGGCCATCGGGCGACAACTCGCCGCCATCGGCATCTTCGGGCAAATAGCCTGCTAGCCAGGTTTTTTTGCTGACCTGGTAAATATCATCGAGCTTGTTGGAAGAATTTTCATCCGGCCCGAAGACACGAAAATTCTGCATGTTCTGCTGCATGACATCGCGCAAGAACTTGCCCAGCGGCCGTGTGTTCTCGGCGCTTGCAGCACCAGGCCTGGCAACATCGGCTTTGTAATCGCGAAAATCCGGCATCCGCAAAGCCTTGCGCAAGCGCCCGCCGTTTGCATGCAGGCTGGCACTCATCCGTTTGTGCCCATGCGGCGCCAACGCCTTGAGTTCTGGTTTGAGGCGGCCGCTATCGTCGAATAACTCTTCCGGTTTATAGCTGCGCAGCCAGCTTTCCAGTTGCGCCAGATGCTCTGATTTCTCACGCACTCCACTGAGCGGAACCTGATGCGCGCGCCAGAAACCTTCGACCCGATGCCCATCGACCTCCCTTGGGCCAGTCCAGCCTTTGGGTGAACGCAGCACAATCATCGGCCAGCGCGGGCGCATTGGCTTGCCACTGCTGCGTGCTTCTTGCTGGATACGGCGGATTTCGAGCACGCAGTCTTCCATGACGGCTGCCATTTTCGCGTGCATCTCCATGGGATCATGGCCTTCGACAAAATACGGCTTCCACCCGTATCCCCGGAACAGGCTCTCCAACTCTTCATGTGTCACGCGTGAGAGTATCGTCGGGTTATTGATCTTGTAGCCGTTGAGATGCAGGATGGGCAGTACTGCCCCGTCACGAATGGGGTTGAGAAACTTGTTGGAATGCCAGGATGTCGCCAGCGGCGCGGTTTCTGATTCGCCATCTCCCACGACCACTGTTACCAGCAAATCCGGGTTGTCGTAGGCCGCTCCGAAAGCGTGGCTGATGCTGTAGCCCAGTTCGCCACCTTCGTGTATCGATCCTGGCGTTTCAGGCGTGCAGTGGCTGCCGATCCCACCGGGAAAGGAAAACTCCTTGAAGAAGTTGAGCATGCCTTCTTCATCTTCACCTTTGTTGGGATAGATCTCGCTATAAGTCCCTTCCAGATAGACCGGCCCGAGTACGCCAGGCGCGCCATGGCCGGGCCCGGCCAGGAATATCGCATCCAGGTCATATTTTCTGATCAGCCGGTTAAGGTGAATATAGCTGAAGCTCAACCCCGGGCTCGCCCCCCAGTGGCCCAGCAGGCGGCGCTTGACGTGTTCCGGCCTGAGAGGCTCCCTGAGCAGCGGGTTATCGCGCAGGTAGATCATACCGGCAGCCAGGTAATTGCAGGCGCGCCAATAGGCATTGATTTTTCCCAGCTCGGCGGCTGAAAGCGGTACGTTAGTCATAAAGGTTCCTAATCTTCAGTTAAAAACAAGACTTTATTATCTTCAATTAAATAATACCCGCTGTCGGCACGATTGTCGCTCCAAAACATGGCCGTGCCATATCCGTGTACTAGCCGCGAAGCGCCTGCAACTCGCTAATGGTCACACGCAATCTGGTAGACAAGCTCAATGCCACACTTTCGATGATCGCGAGCGTCAGGCCGGGATACAGGCTCGCCAACACATTGAAGTGCTTGCGGGAAAGTACAAAAACTTCCACATCGGTCAGGGCATACGCCTCGGTGACATGACCGCTACCTTCGAGGAAAGCCATTCCGCCAAGGAAGTCTCCGGGGCCGGACGTTGCCAAATGATAGCTATCTTTCTTGTGGATCGGCACCATCACCTTGACCGACCCCCGCCGTATCAGCAGAAGCTCGTCATCTTCATACCCAAAATTAAGTATTTTGTTACCTGCCTTAATGTGACGCAGATCCATCACATCTTCCAATGCTTTCAGAGCCTCTTGCGGTTGATGCATGAAAATGGGGATGTCGTGAATCTCAAGTACAGGCATGGCCTGGCTGGCAGCGACGCCTGCTCCTTGCGACATGACCCACTCAAGCGCTTCGTCAAGTTCGCGAAAAGCAAATGCCTTGTTGGTCGGGCGTACCACGCCGGTATCCTTGAGGAACCGCTTCATCTTTAGCCCGCTGGGTAGATTCTTGGGAATATCGCAAAACACCAGGTAAGCATCCCTTTCTTCCAACTGATCCTTGATCTGCTCCAGGATGTGGGTTGCAGTGACATCCAGCGACTGCACCCGCCGCATGCTGAGGATGACATATTTTCGCGCACCGATTTCCTGTTCCAAGGCCAGTTGCAATTGGTTCGCGGTACCGAAAAACAGACTGCCCTGCAGTTCGAATACGACCGATTCACCAGCGTTACGGGCGATGCGTTCTATATCCTGAAACTTGTAGGCATGCTTGAGGAAAACTTCATTGCCTTCGATGCGGTTGCGCACCACCGAACTACGCGACTGTTCGCGGATAAACAGCAGAATCGCCAGCAGCACGCCCACACCGGAAGCCGCGATCAAGTTGACGAAGATGGCGACCAGGATCACCGCCAGGATCACCATGAAATCGAGTCGCGTCGCCGGGGTAAAGAAAAAGACCAGGCTATGCGTATCGATCATGCGAAAGCCAATGACGATCAAAATCGCCGCCAGCGCGGACACCGGCACCCAGGCGATCAGCGGCGACAGTAGCAGGAAAGCTGCCAGCGAGAACACCCCTGCCATCAGACCCGACATGCGCGTCGTACCGCCGCTGGAGATATTGATGAGCGAGGCGCCCATCGTGCCGGAGCCTGGAATCCCACCCATCAGTGCAGAAGCCATATTTCCCAGCCCCTGCCCGACCAGTTCGCGATTGGAATCGTGATGCGTGCTCGTCATCGTATCGACTACCACGCTGGTTTTCAGCGTATCGATCGAGAGCAATGTCGCCAACGTGAACGACGGCGCCAGCACGTGGAGGATTTTCTCGCTATCCAGCATCTTCAGCGCATGCCAATGCTGGCGCAGAATATCGGCCAGCCCGACGGCGATTGCAGCGCGCTCAGCACATGGGTCCCACCGGGCATGCCGAGGAACTTGGGCACCTGGCTGCCGATGATGATCAGGCCGACGCCGCTGAGGTAGCCGCTCACCACCGGGAACGGGATGAACTTGATCAGCTTGCCAACCCCGAGCAGGCCGAGACCGATCTGTATCCCCCCAGCCAGCAAACCTATCACCCCCAGCAACAGCAAAATGGCTTCCGCACTAGTGCCCTGCTGGCTGAATGTGACAGCCAGCGCCGACAGCACAGCGGCCGCGGGCGCGCACGGTGCCGTAATCAGCCGCGAGCTGCCGCCGAACACCGGCGCCACCAGCCCCAGCGCCGTCGCCCCGAGTATGCCGGCAAGCGCTCCTTGGGCAGCAAACGGGCCACCCAAGGGCGCGAAGATGGCCACACCGAAGGCGATGGCCGATGGCAATGCCACCAGCATGGCTGCCAACCCGCCCCAAGCATCTCCGGAAAGCGTTTTGACCGGGAAAGGGAAAGGATTTTCCCGCCCTTCAAGAAATCTGCTGAACATATCGGTAACAATTCACAACGGCCATGGGATAGTGTACATGCCCATTCTGTTTTTTGTCGTCAATTAGGCTTAAACTAGCACGGCCTGCCGCCCATCGAGATGCATTCACTGGCGCCAGGCTGCAAGATCGAATCTTGCGATCATTTGCGCAAAAACGACTACGATAATTTCAGGGAGGATGCCGCATCATGGCTGAGCAAGGCAGCACCAAAGAAAAACCGTTTATCCTGCATTTCATCACCACACAAAAGCACACCAGCCCGTTCGACCTGAACATGGCCAGCGATGCAGGTTACGACAACATCTTCACCTACCCTGACGTCACGCTGGACGAAGTCACCGGTCTGGTACAGGATGCCATCTTCTCGCGCGGGCCTCGCGGCGTATGGCGCACCGGCATATTCATCGGTGGCCGCGATATGGACATGGCGATGGCAATGCTGGAAAAGGCCAAAAAGGCAATGTTCCCACCATTTCAGGTGTCCCTGTTCGCCGACCCGTCCGGTGCGTTCACCACCGGTGCGGCCCTGTCTGCCTATGTCGTTACCACCTGTCGCGACAATTTCAATACAACCGTCCGAGACAAGCGCGTCGTGGTGTTCGGTGCGACCGGTCCGGTTGCCGGGTGTGCCTCCATCATGCTCGCCAAGGAAGGGGCCAACGTGCAACTGGTTGCGCATAGCAGCGTCGAGAAAACCAAGGCGCTGGCCGAGAAATACTCGGCTGCCTACGATGTGCAACTCAGTTGTGTAGATGGCACCGACGAAGCCAAAAAGGCTGCCATTGTCGCCGATGCCGAAATCCTGCTGTGCTGTGCTTCTGCTGGTGTGCGCGTGATCCCAACCGACATGCTGAAAAACGCCAAGGACTTGCTGGTAGCCGCCGACGTCAACGCCGTGCCACCCACCGGCGTGGAGGGCCTGGATGCAATGTCGGACGCAAAACCCATCGTTGGCGCAGAATGGGCGCTGGGCTTGGGGGCACTGGCCATCGGCAGCCGCAAATACAACCTACAGAAGAGCATGTTCCAGATGATGCTGGGCTCGGACAGCAATGTAACGCTGGATTTCCTATCGGCATTTACGGTTGCCCGCAAGACCATTTAAAAGGCAATAAACGCCCTTTTATCTCTGTTGCACCAACCAGTACCCAACAAAAACGGGCTAGCCGGCTAGCCCGTTTTTATACATGAACCACGCGCGGTTATCGTTTTGAGGCGAGGAAGTGAAGAAAGACCTTACAAACCTGCAAAATCATGGTCACTAAAACAATCTTCCACAGGTTTGCGATGCCCAGAACATCGTCTTCCTCCTGTAGCATCATGCCCTCGTTACGCTTGGTATCCGAGCCTTCAAAGGGAGGCTCACTCGGTGACAGACACTCGCAAGCCCCGATTAACCACCGATACTGAATTGCCGGACACGACTGATGCCAGCCTTTGAATATCGCCAAAACACCCTGCTAGCCACCGTCGATATCGCCGCACTGCTCAACGACTCCGGTATCCGTCGCCCGACACATGATTTAGCCCGCATCGAACGCATGTTCGCCAACGCCAACCTCGTGTTTTCAGCCTGGGATGACGACAAACTCGTCGGCGTGTGCCGCGCGCTCACCGACTTCAGCTATTGCTGCTATTTATCCGATCTGGCTGTCGCCAAGGCTTACCAGAAGCACGGCATCGGGCGCGAATTAATTGCCCGCGTGCAGGCGGCGATTGGGGAAGAAGTGGCGCTGGTCCTGCTGTCAGCACCAGAAGCGATGGATTATTACCCCAAGGTGGGGTTCGAGAAAATCGAGAATGGGTTCATCATTAAGCGTAGTCGATAAAGCCGCTGGTTTATTTGAATAGACGAATCAAGCAATGCATTGCAAAAAATATTTAACCCAGATCATCCATTAGAGCGCGAGATGATGGCGAGGCAGGTTGCAAGACAGTTTTGTCGGTTGGGAGAAGTCAATAGATTGGTCTATGGACGCCGAGCAAGCGGCGAAAATGGCCGCAACCTGACCGCCAGCACTCGCGCAGGCTCGAAGAGCCGACTAATGGATTATCTGGGTTTACCACTCATTGCCTGTTTCCTGTTGCCCTCGTGTGCAGTAACAAATAGCGACAAAGGCAGAGAAATCAGGTTTACCACCTATCCCAATGGATGCTCGTTCTTTGATGCCTTTATCGAAAATGGCGATGGAACCATTACCGACCCCCGCAATGGATTGATCTGGCAAAAATGTGCCTTGGGGTTTAATTGGAACGGGAAAAATTGCGTTGGCGAAATGAGTTACAAAAGCTGGGGCCGCAATTGGTGGCGCGCAATGGAAGAGGCAAAAGCCAACCGATTTTTGCAAAAGAAAGATTGGCGGCTTCCTACAGAACAGGAATATCTCGACATCACCGGCGACATTAGCAAATGCAGGGTTGATGCAGGAAAGTATGGTTTTGCTGTCAGTTCGATGTTAGCCCACCCAGTTCAAATAATGAACAGTTGGGATTACAAAGGCCCATACCCTGGAGTTTTTTGGTCGTCTACGCCACAATCAGAAAAAAAACAGCCTGAGCGCAAAAGCAGTAATGCTGTAGATGCAAACTTTCTTGTTGGAATGAATCACCAGTTTGCTGGTATAGGCGTCATGAGATTCAATGACAATATCGGTGTCAGGCTTGTTCGATCAGATTCCCCAGCCGGGAAGAACGGCTATGAAGTTTTTGAACACGAATATCAACTTCGTATCGAGCACGACTACGAGCGCAACAAATGAGAAAAAATACCCAGCCCGCCATTTCACCAGGTATGCGCAGAAAATTGCGTATACCTGGTAAATTCCACCGCTAGACCTCGCTGATATTCCGCTGCCGCCGTGCCTCATACAAGCAAATCCCGCTAGCCACCGAGACATTCAGGCTTTCGACCGAGCCAAACATCGGGATACGCACCAGCGCATCGCAGGTTTCGGCCGTCAGACGGCGCAAGCCGGTGCCCTCCGCCCCCAGCACCATCGCCACCGGGCCTTCGAACTTGGCGGTGAACAGGTCGCCATCGGCTTCGGCCGCGGCCCCCACCAGCCAGACACCTGCATCCTTCAACTCACGCAGGGTGCGTGCGAGGTTGGTGACGGCGATGAAAGGCACGCTTTCTGCCGCGCCGCAGGCAACCTTGCGTACCGTGGCATTGAGGCCCGCTGCCCTGTCTTTTGGCGCGATGACGGCGTGTACGCCCATGGCATCGGCCACGCGCAGGCATGCGCCGAGGTTGTGCGGGTCTTCCACACCGTCCAGCACCAGCAGGAAAGCGGGTTCATCGAGCGATTCGAGCACGTCGTGGATATCGAGGTACGGGATGGGAGTATCGACCACCCGCGCGGTGACGCCCTGATGGCGGCCGTTGCCGGCCATGCCGTCGAGGCGGACGCGTTCGATCTGCATGACGCGCAGGTTCTTTTCCTTGGCCAATGCCAGCAGGCTTTTCATGCGGGCGTCAGAGCGTTCTTTATCGACGCAGATTTCCTGCACGCCTTCCGGGTTTTGGCGGATGCGGCTGAGGACGGCGTGAAAGCCGTAAATTACGTGAGCGTCGCTCATATTCTTGGGTTACCTTTTTGCACCAGTTTTCGGTTTGGCACTGGCTTTGTTGCGGGTTGATGGTTTACGGGCGGTTTGGGGCTTGGCCGCCGGGTTTGCCGCCACCTTGCGCGTCGCAAGTTTTGCTGCCGCAGCCGTTTTTTTCGGGGCGGATTTTACCTGAACTTTGCCTGTGGTTTTTGGTTTGGCCTTAGCAGCAGGTTCGTTTGCGGCTTCCGACCCGTCATCCAGCACAAAGTCGATCTTGCTGCTTTCCATATCCACTCGCACGACCTTGACGCGCAGCCGGTCGCCCAGGCGGTAGGCCTTTCCAGAGCGTTCGCCGGACATGACGTGGCGTACGTTATCGAAGTGGTAATAGTCGTTGCCCAGTTCGGTCACGTGCAGCAGGCCTTCAATATAGACGCCGTCGAGTGCGACGAACAGGCCGAAACCGGTGACACCGCTGACGGTGCCGTCGAAGGTTTCGCCGATTTTATCCTGCATGTAATAGCACTTGAGCCAGCTGGTGACGTCGCGCGTGGCGTCGTCGGCGCGGCGCTCGGTCATCGAGCAATGCATGCCAAGGTTGGCCCAGTCGCCCGCCTTGTATTTCTTGCCCTCGAGCACGGCCTTGATGGCGCGGTGCACCAGCAAATCCGGGTAACGGCGGATAGGCGAAGTAAAGTGGGTGTAAGACTCGTATGCCAGGCCGAAGTGGCCGACATTGTCCGGGCTATAGACCGCTTGCTGCATCGAGCGCAGCAGCACGGTTTGCAACAGTTGTTCGTCCGGGCGGCCCTTGATGCGGTCCATCAGCTTGCAGTAATCCTTGGCGTGCGGTGCATCGCCGCCGCCCAGCGCAAAGCCGAACTCCGCTAGGAACTGGCGCAACTTTTCCAGTTTCTCCAGCGTCGGGCCTTCGTGGATGCGGTACAGCACCGGCTGCTTGTGCTCCAGCAGGAAATCCGAGGCGCAGACGTTGGCCGCCAGCATGCATTCTTCGATCAGCCTGTGTGCTTCGTTGCGGATCACGGGCTCGATGCGGTCGATCTTGCCCTGGTCGTTGAACACCATGAGCGTTTCCATGCTGTCGAATTCGATCGCGCCGCGCTTTTCGCGGGCTTGCAGCAGCACTTTGTAGATGTCGTACAGGTTTTTGACGTGCGGCATCAGCCAGGCGTATTCCCTGGCCGTTTCGCCTTCCGGGTTGACGATCATGTCGTACACCTTGGTGTAGGTCATGCGCGCCTTGGACCGCATCACGGAAGGATAGAACTTGTAACGCTTGACCGTCCCCTTACCGTCCACCTGCATATCGCACACCATGCACAGGCGCTCGACATCGGGGTTGAGCGAGCAGAGACCGTTGGAAAGCGCCTCAGGCAGCATGGGGATGACGCGGCGCGGAAAATACACCGAGTTGCCGCGGTCGAAGGCATCCTTGTCCAGCGCGTCGCCGGGCTGCACGTAAAAGCTCACGTCGGCAATCGCCACCACCAGTCGCCAGCCCTTGCCTTGCGGCTCGCAATACACGGCATCGTCGAAATCGCGCGCGGTTTCGCCATCGATGGTCACCAGCGGCAAATCGCGCAGGTCGATGCGGCCTTTCCAGTCGGCCTTTTGTACGGTGGGCTTGAACTTCTCGGCCAGCTTCATCGCCTCGTGCGAAAACTCGTAAGGCAGGCTGTGCTTGCGCAGGGCAATTTCGATTTCCATGCCGGGGTCGGCATAGTTGCCGAGGATTTCCACCACCTTGCCGATCGGCTGTGCGTAAACGGATGGCTGTTCGATCAGTTCGACCATCACCACCTGCCCGGCCTCGGCCTTCATGTCCTGCCCTGGCGAGATCAGGATATCCTGATTCACCCGGCGATCTTCCGCCGCCACCAGCACCACGCCACGCTCGCGGATCAACCGGCCCACCAGGCGCTTGTTAATGCGCTCCAGCACCTCGACGATCCTGCCTTCCGGTCGCCCACGTCTATCCAGTCCGGCGCGGCGCACCATGACGCGGTCGCCGTGCAACACCTGCGACATTTCCTTGGGCGAGAGGAACAAATCCTCGCCGCCACCATCGGGAATCAGGAAACCGAAGCCATCGGGATGCCCCTGCACACGCCCGGCGACCAGATCCAGTTTTTGCGCAATGCACAAAGCGCCCTTGCGGTTGCGCATGATCTGCCCATCACGCTCCATCGCACTCAGGCGGCGATTAAAAATATCGTACTCGGTCTTTTTAAGGCCCAGCAGTTTATATAGCTGTTCGACACTCACCGGAGCACCTTCAGACTCCATCACCTCCAGCACGAATTCGCGGCTGGGCAATGGATTAGCGTAGTTGGCCGCCTCACGCTTGGCATGGGGATCGTGACTACGTTGCTTTTTTTTCGTTGACAAAATCAGTCTTTCATTTAAAATGCGCGTCTCTTTCGAGCCCAGATGGCGGAATTGGTAGACGCGCTAGTTTCAGGTACTAGTATCGAGAGATGTGGAGGTTCGAGTCCTCTTCTGGGCACCAAAACTCATTTAAGCCGTTTATTTTTAACGGCTTTTTTGTTGCACAAATCCCACTGGCGGCGCTGTGAACACAACAGGTGTCACAAATGCCCGCAAAACTACCTCATTATCTCACACGATCCAGGCACGGGATCTATTACCTGCGCATTGCCCGCACCGGCCGGGCCAAG
>WBZX01002811.1_pt1 | contig 11532 bp, 9 predicted proteins | sample 5204211 | NCBI WGS metagenome assembly WBZX01 (sample SAMN12344362, study PRJNA552823) | activated sludge metagenome | biome: Activated sludge suspended growth; feature: Nitrification reactor; material: Wastewater; isolation source: activated sludge from nitrification reactor of wastewater treatment...
CCGGCCGGCCGCCACCTCGTGCTGCTCGCCGACGGCCCGGCCGGCTACGCCCGGCTGTCGCGTGCCATCAGCCTCGGCCACCTGGCCGGGGAGAAGGGAGCCCCCCAGTTCACCCTGGCCGACGTCGCCAACGCCATCCTGTGGGCGCACCAGCAGGGCGCGGACGTGATCAACCTGTCGCTCGCCGGGCCCAGCGAGTCCTCGGCGGTCTCCGCGGCGATCGACCAGGTCGCGACCGACACGTCGCGGGGCAAGGCCCCGACGATCGTGGTGGCAGGTGCCGGCAACTCGGGCACGACCTACTCGAAGATGTGGCCCGCGGCGCACCCGAGGGTGATCGCGGTCGCCGCGACCGACGGCCTGGACGGTGTGGCCTCGTTCTCGTCGCGGGGCAGCTACGTCGACGTCGCGGCGCCCGGCATGTTGATCCTGTCGACCTGTGTCCCGGCGACCTACTGCTACCGCAGCGGCACCTCGATGGCCGCGCCCGCGGTCACCGCGGTCGCCGCGCTGCTGCGCGACCAGGACCCTGCTCGCAACGGGTCGACCGTCGAGACGATCCTGGAGACCACCGCGTTCGACGCCGATGCGATCGGACAGGACACCGCGACGGGCTGGGGGCGCGTCGACGCCGCCGCCGCACTGGACCCGGCCCACTACAGCAAGGTCCCCCGGCCGGTGCGCCTGCCGGTCGGCAGCTTCGACACACTCGAGACCGACGGCCGGTTCATGGTCGTGCGGGGACGGGCCAGCGACCCCGACGGCACACCCATCGTGCACATCGAGTCGACCGTCGACGGCAAGCGCTCGGTGCGCGACATGTGGGCCGTGGACGGCAGCTTCGCCATGGGGTGGAACGACGTGCCCGGCACCCACCGGGTGTGCGCCAGCGTCCTGGACACGCCGACGCGACGGTCCGTGTCGCTGGGGTGTCGCGACGTCGTGGTGAAATAGCGCGGTGCGCTACCGCCGGATGCCCATCGAGGTCGAGTCGCCCGAGGAGCGCGGCTACGGCTCCATCCGGCACAACCTGACCGAGAGCTCGGTCACCGACGCGACCCTCGAGCACTACGGCGTGGACCTGTCCGGCCAGGTGCTGGCCTACGGCGACCATCGGGGGCTGCCGGAGCTGCGCGAGCTGATCGTCGACGACGCACCCGGGTGCTCCGCCGACCACGTGCTGTGCACGCCAGGGGCGGCCGCCGCGCTGTTCTTCGTGGCCACCTCGGTCCTCTCCGCCGGTGACCACGCCCTGGTCCAGCACACCAACTACGCGACGAACCTGGAGACGCCCCGGCTCCTGCACGCGGACGTGCAGCGCATCGAGCTGCGCATCGAGGACGGCTTCGCGCTGGACCTCGATCGTCTCGGCGCGCAGGTCCGGCCGTCGACCGCACTGATCTCGGTCACCACACCCCACAACCCGACCGGCACGACGCTGCGCGCCGACGAGCTGCACGCGCTGGTGGAGCTCGCCGAGCGCAACTCGTGCTGGCTGCTGGTCGACGAGACCTACCGGGAGATGACCCACGGGGAGCCGTTGCCGATGGCGGCCAGCCTCTCGGACCGGGCCATCAGCGTCAGTTCGGTGTCCAAGACCTACGGGCTGCCCGGCCTGCGCCTGGGATGGGTGGTCACCCGCCACCCCGAGCTGTTCGAGACGCTGCTCGCGGCCAAGGAGCAGATCGTGATCTGCGGATCGACCCTGGACGAGGAGGCGACCCGCGAGGTGCTCGCACGCCGCGAGGAGCACCTCCCGGTGATCCGGGCCGAGATCGCGCGCCGCGCCGCGCAGGTCGCCGCGTGGATGGGCGAGCAGTCGAGCTGGCTCGAGTGGGTCGAGCCCACCGGCGGCGTCGTGTGCTTCCCGCGGGTCCGCGCCGAAGCGGTGCCCGACATGGACCGCTTCTACGAGGTGCTCGCCGCCGAGCACGGCACGTTCGTCGGCGAGGGGCACTGGTTCGAGGCCGACCGACGGCACTTCCGCCTCGGCTTCGGCTGGCCCGGCTCCGAGGAGCTCGCCGACGGGCTGGCATCGCTCGCAGCGACCGCCGCCGCTGTTGGCTGACCGGTCAGCTCAGCGGGCAGCTCGGCGGTCCTCGCCCCGGCACATGTGGGTACGGTGATCGCTCCACCAACGATGGGAGCAGAGATGCCGCGTCTGAGCGAGGTCCCCCGGTCCGAGGTCCACCCCTTCGGCGAGGTCATGTACGCCCTGATCTTCGGCGACCGGGACCCCGTCGAGGAGCCGGGCACCGCGTCGGGCACGCCGGGCAACTGGTGGACGGTCACCGCGCAGGTCCCCGAGATGTTCGACCACATCGCCACGGGGCTCCAGTTCTACCGGTCCACCACCCGCCAGCTCTCCCCGGTGCTGCGCGAGCTCGGACAATTGCGCACCGGCTGGGCGCGGGCCTCGCAGTTCGTGTTCTCCCAGCACTGCAAGGCCGCCCGCGACGTCGGGCTCACGAACGAGCAGGTCGACGCCGTGCCGCACTGGCAGGTCGCGGACTGCTGGACGCCGGCGGAACGCGCCGTGCTGGCCTACACCGACTGCCTGGTGCTCCAGGGTGGGAGGGTGCCCGACGGCGTGTTCGCCGCGCTGCGCGCCGAGCTGAGCGAGGTCGAGATTCTCGAGCTGACCTACATCACGACCACCTACGACATGCACGCGGTGATCTCCAAGGCGCTCCGCCTGGAGTTCGACGACAAGGACGACCCCGTGGTCGAGGTGCCCGACCCGGACGGCAACTGCGCCGGGCTCGAGGTCTTCGACGAGACCGCCCGGAGCTGACCGCCCTCAGGTCCCGCGCAGCGCCGGGAGCACGTGGCGGCCGACCAGGTCGCACTCGGCCAGGTGCGGGTACCCCGACAGGATGAACGTGTCGACCCCGAGCTCCTGGTAGCGACGCAACTTGGCGACCACCTGGTCGGGGTCGCCGACGATCGCCGCGCCCGCACCCGAACGGGCCCGACCGATCCCGGTCCACAACCCCTCCTCGACGAAGCCGTCGTCGTCGGAGGTCGCCCGCAGCTCGGCCTGTCGTCGCACCCCGGCCGACGCGCTGTCCAAGGAGCTCGAACGGATCCGCTCGCCGGTCTCGGCGTCGAGCGCCGCGAGCAGGTGTCGGGCGGCCGCGCGCGCCTCTGCCTCGGTCTCGCGCACGATCACGTGGGAGCGGAAGCCGTAGCGCAACCGCCGGCCGTGCGCCGCGGCGCGCGCCGACATGTCCGCGACGAGCTCGGCGACCGCCGCCTCGGTGTCGGGCCAGGTCAGGAACACGTCCGCGTGCTCGGCCGCGACACGGCGGGCGGGCTCGGAGTGACCGCCGAAGTACAGCGGCGGGCAGCTGCCCGACACGGTGCCGACCCGCGGCGGCTCCAGCTCCAGGTCGAAGAACTCGCCGTGGTGCTCCAGCGCACGGCGGTCGAGCAGCGTGCGCAGGATGGTCATCACCTCGGCCGTGCGCCGGTAGCGGGGCTCGGCGTCCAGCGGTGCGCCCGGCAGGTCCGACGAGATGATGTTGATCGTGAGCCCACCGCCGAGCATCTGGTCGAGCGTGGCGAGCTGGCGTGCGAGCTGGGGCGGCCACATCTCGGCGCAGCGCACCGCGGTCAGCAGCCGCATTCGCCCACGCACCTCCGGCGCCACACCTCCGGCGAAGACCAGCGTGTCGATGCCCAGCTGGTAGCCCGAGGGCAGCAGGATGTTGTCGAACCCGTGGTCACGCGCCGCGACGACGATGTCGCGGCAGTGCTCGAACGAGCTCAGCAGGTGGGGCGCCGGCACCCCGAGCTGCTCGACGTCGTCGTCGCACAACGCCGCGAACCACGCGAACTCCGGCCCGCCGGTCGAGGGGCTCATGGCAGCGGCTCCCCGGTGCCGGCCTGGTAGAGCTCGTACCACTCGGCCCGGTCGAGCCGGACGCCGAGCGCATCGGCCGCCGACACGATGCGCTCCGGACGCTGGGTGCCCAGGATCGGCACCGCTCCGCTCGGGTGCGCCATCACGAACGCCAGGGCGATCGCCGTCGTGTCCACCCCGTGGCGGGCAGCCAGGCGGTCCAGCACCTCCACGACGGGGTCGTCGGGCCGGCCCACGCGCCCACCGCCGAGCGGCGACCACGCGAGCGGCGTGACCGATCGGGTCTGGCACAGGTCGAAGGTGCCGTCGCGGACGGGGTCGCTGTGCCACACGCTGCACTCGGGCTGGGTGGTGACCAGCGGCAGGTCCAGGTGTGCCTGGACCATCTCGAACTGCGACGGCGTCACGTTGGACAGGCCCAGGTGCCGCACCAGTCCTCGCTCGACCAGCTCCGTCAGGGCCTCGGCGACCTCGCCCGGGTGCGTCAGCACGTCGGGCCGGTGCAGCTGGTACAGGTCGATCACCTCGACGCGGAGGCGCCGCAGCGAGTCCTCGCACGCCGCGCGCAGGTACGCCGCACTCCAGTCGTAGGGCACACCGGGGCGGATGCCACCCTTGGTCGCCAGCACGATCCTGCCGCGCAGGTCCGGCTGTGCGGCCAGCACCCGACCCAGCAGCTCCTCGGCCGCCCCGAAGCCGCCCACGCCGTCGAAGCCGTAGATGTCGGCGGTGTCGATGAGCGTCCAGCCCTGCTCCACGGCCGTGGTGATCAGCTGCCCGGCGGTGGACAGGTCGTGGCCGGCGAAGCGCCAGCAGCCGTAGGCGATGGGACCGACCACCAGGTCGGAGGTGCCCAGGCGGATCGAAGGGGCGTCGTGGTGCATCGCGGGGCACCATACTCAGGCCCATGGGTTCCAGCGCTGCAGAGGAGATCCGCTACGGGTTCATCGGGGCCGGGATGATGGGCCAGGAGCACCTGCGCAACGTCCAGGCACTGCCGGGAGCGACGGTCGCAGCGATCGCGGACCCCCACGGTCCCAGCCTGGCCGAGGCGCTCGCCACGCTCGACGACGCGGTGCCGACCTTCACCGATGTCGCCGACATGCTCGCCCACAGCACACTCGATGCCGTGGTGGTCTCGACGCCCAACCACACCCACCGCGACGTGCTCGAGCCGTTGTGGGGCACCGGCCTGCACGTGATGGTCGAGAAGCCCCTGTGCACCACCGTCGCGGACTGCGTCGCGGTGCGCGAGGCCGCGTCGCACCACGACGGCGTCGTGTGGGTCGGCCTGGAGTACCGCTACATGCCGCCGGTCCAGCGGTTTCTGGCCGAGAGCCGGTCACCGGGCGTCGGACGGGTTCGCATGGTGTCGATCCGCGAGCACCGGTTCCCGTTCCTCACCAAGGTCGGCGACTGGAACCGATTCAGCGCGAACACCGGCGGCACCCTGGTGGAGAAGTGCTGCCACTTCTTCGACCTGATGCGCCAGACGCTGCCCGGGGCACGTCCGGTGCGGGTCATGGCGTCGGGCGGCCAGGACGTCAACCACCTCGACGAGCGCTACGACGCCGGCGTGCCCGACATCCTGGACAACGCCTTCGTGATCGTGGACTTCGACGACGGCACCCGGGCGCTGCTCGACCTGTCGATGTTCGCCGAGGGCTCCGCCTACGAACAGGAGCTGGTCGCGGTCGGCGACGCGGGCAAGGTCGAGGTGCGCCAGCCGGGGTTCATGGAGGTCGCCCGCGGGCGGCGCGCGCAGCTGGTGGTCGGCTCACGGGCGGACGACTGGCCGGTGATGGTCAGTGAGCTCGGCGACGACGAACGAGTGCGCCACGTCGGTGCACACCACGGCGCCAGCTACCTGGAGCACGTCGACTTCTGCGCGGCGATCCGCGAGGGCACCCGTCCCACGGTGACCGTCGACGACGGGCTCTGGTCGGTCGCGATGGGCGCGGCAGCGCACCGCTCGATCGACGAGGGCCGGCCGGTGGGCCTGGAGGAGATGGGCCTGCCGGCCGACCTGCTCACCCCTTGAGGAACGGCTCCACCCGGTCCTTGGGACGGCCGATGATGGCGGCGCCGCCCTTGACCAGCACCGGTCGCTGGAGCAGCTGCGGGTGCTCGGTGAGCACGTCGATGACCTGCGCCTCGGTTGCCACGTCGGCGTCGCTCAGGCCCAACTTGGCGAAGTTCGCGTCCCGGCGCACGAGGTCGGTCGCCGGGTCCTCGAGCTGGCCGACCAGCTCGGTGATCGCTGCCCGGTCGGGCCGCTCGGCCTTGAGCATGTACTTCACGACCTCGTAGTCGACGCCCAGCTCGTCGGCCACGCCGACCGCGTACTTCGAGGTGCTGCAGTTGGGGTTGTGGAAGATCACGACGTCGCTCATATCCCGTGAAGTTACCCATCGTCGCGGTCGGTAACCTCGCCGGATGGCCACCCCCGCCGAGGTCGACCACCACGTCGCGCCGACCTCCAGCCCGCTGGGGATCGGCGCCGCGGTCGGCGCGGTCACCGCCTGGGGCCTGGGCAACACGATCATCGCCGGCGTGCCCATGTCGGGCATCGCGATCGCCTTCTACCGGTTGCTGCTCGCCGTCGCGATCTACGTGCCGGTGCTCTACCTGCGCGGCGGTCGGCTCAGCCGACGGTCGTTGCGCCACGGATGGGTCGGCGGTGTCGCCTTCGGCGCCGACATCGCGACGTTCTTCGTCGCGATCCACCTGACGACGGTGGCCAACGCCACCACCATCTCGGCGCTCCAGCCGCTGGTGATCATGGGGTTCGCCGCGGTCATGTTCGGCGAGCGCATCCGCTCGCGCCACGTCGTGTGCGCCGTGACCGCCACGGCGGGCGTCGCACTGGTGGCCTTCGGCGCGGCGAGCAGCGGCACCGGCAGCCTGGCCGGCGACCTGATGTCGGTCGTCGCGCTGTTCGCCTGGGCCTGGTACTTCATCGCGTCGAAGAAGGCCCGCACCGAGCTCGACACCTTCGAGTACATGACCATCATGAACCTGGTCGCGCTCGCGGTCGTCGCGCCCGTCGCGCTGATGACCGGCGACCTGTTGGGCGTCGACGGACGGCTCGATGCCGGGCGCGTGTTCGTCATCGCCCTGATCGTGCTCATCCCCGGCTCGGGCCACATCCTCATCAACTGGGCGCACGCCCACACGACGCTGGTGCTCACCTCGCTCATCACACTGGCCATGCCCGTGCTGTCGACCGTGTCCGCCGCGGTGTTCCTGGACCAGCGCGTCGTCGCGGCGCAGGTGGCGGGGATCGCCGTCGTGCTCGCCTCGCTGGCCGTCGTGATCCTGGGCGACGCCCGCCAGCCGACCGCACCCGGGCCGACCGCACCTGAGCCAACATTGCCCGCATGACCAACGCCGAACGGGACACCTACCGCGACCCGGGCCTGTCGATCGAGCACCGGGTCGACGACCTGCTCGGCCGCATGACGCTGGACGAGAAGCTCGCCCAGCTCGGCTGCGTGTGGTCCACCCAGCTCGTGCGCGAGGGCGCCGACGGCACCAGCGACTTCTCCGTGGAGGCGGCCACCGAGCTGATGTCCGCGGGGACCGGCCAGGTGACGCGCATCGCGGCGTCCACGGGGCTGCGACCCACCGGGCTCGCGGCGCTGCACAACCGGATCCAGCAGTTCCTGGTGGAGCAGACCCGGCTGGGCATCCCGGCGGTCGTGCACGAGGAGTCCGTCGGGGGGTTCTGCGCCCGGGACGCGACGCAGTTCCCCCAGGCGATCGGGCTGGCGTCGACGTGGGACCCCGAACTGGTGCACGCGATCGCCGAGCAGATCCGCACGGAGATGGTCGCCGTGGGCGCACGCCAGGCCCTGGCCCCCGTGCTCGACATCGCCCGCGACCCCCGCTGGGGTCGGGTCGAGGAGACCTACGGCGAGGACCCGGTGCTCGCCGGCACGCTCGGAGTCGCCTACGTGCGCGGCCTGCAGAGCGCGCCCGACGAGGCCGCACCGGACCACCGCCACCTGCACCACGGGGTGGTGGCCACCGCCAAGCACTTCCTCGGGTATGCGGCTTCCGACGGCGGGCTCAACCACGGCCCGGTGCACGTCGGCTCACGGGAGCTGCGCGAGGTCTACGCCGAACCGTTCGCCGCGGCGATCCGCGACGGCGAGCTGGCCTCGGTGATGAACAGCTACGCCTCGGTCGACGGCCTGCCGCCGGCCGGGTCACGGGCGTTGCTGACCGAGCTGCTGCGCGACGAGCTGGGCTTCAACGGCACGGTCGTCGCCGACTACTTCGCGGTCGACCTGCTGCGCACCCACCACCGTGTGGCGCCGACCAAGGGCGTCGCCGCGGCGAAGGCGCTCCTGGCCGGCATGGACCAGGAGCTGCCCGCGTTCGACTGCTACGCGGCGCTCCCGCCGCTGGTCTCGGCGGGGATCGTGCCCGAGTCCGTGGTCGACCTGGCCGTCCGGCGCGTGCTGCGCCACAAGTTCTCCCTCGGCCTGTTCGAGCAGCCCTACGTCGACGTCGACGCGGCGGCAGCTGCGTTCGGCACCGCGGCAGCACGGTCGCTCGCGCGGCGGGCGGCGGCGGAGTCCCTCGTGCTGCTCGACGACCCCGACGCCCTGCTGCCGCTCGACCCGGCGGCGCTGCGCACCATCGCGGTGATCGGTCCCGCGGCGGACGACCCCCGTCTACTCGAGGGCGACTACCACTACCCCGCGCACCTCGAGATCATCTACGGCGACACGGGCACCCTGGACAGCGAGGCGGCCGAGCTGCTCCCGCAGGCCGGCGGGGCGTTCGCCCCCGGGCCGTACCTGCCCGACATCGTGACGCCGGTCGCCGGGCTGCGCGCCGCGCTGCTGGGCACCGACACCCACGTCGTGCACGCGCCCGGCTGCGAGGTCACCGGCGAGGACCGCAGCGGGTTCGACCTGGCGGTCCGTGCGGCGACCGACGCCGACGTCGCCGTGGTGTGCGTCGGCGGCCGATCGGGGCTGCTGCCCTCCGCGACGGTCGGCGAGACCCGTGATGCCACCGACCTGGGTCTGACCGGGGTCCAGCTGGCGCTGCTGCGCGCCGTGGCCGCCACCGGCACTCCCACCGTGGCGGTGGTCGTGTCGGGCCGGGTGCACACCCTGGCCGAGGTCGAGGACGCCGCGTCGGCCACCCTGCTCGCCTGGCTGCCGGGGATCGAGGGTGGCTCGGCGATCGCCGATGTGCTGCTCGGCGCCGTCGCACCCTCGGGCCGTCTGCCGGTCAGCCTGCCCCGGCACGTCGGCCAGGTCCCGGTCCACTACAACCACCGGGCGGGCGGCGGCCGGAGCCAGTTCTGGGGCGACTACACCGATGCCCCCACCTCACCGCTGCACCCGTTCGGCTTCGGGCTGAGCACCACCACGTTCGCCTACGACGAGCTCGACGTGGTCGAGGGCTCCACGACCGAGCCGACGACGCTGCGGGTGCGAGTGACCAACACCGGCGCACGGGCCGGCACCGAGGTCGTGCAGTGCTACGCCGCCGACGAGATCGCCTCGGTGGCGCGGCCCGACCGCCAGCTGGTCGGTTTCGCCCGGGTGCCGCTCGAGCCCGGCGCCTCTGCGCTGGTCGAGTTGGTGCTGCACCCGTCGCGCCTGGCGTTCTACGACGAGCAGTTCGAGTTCGTCTGCGAGCCGGGCGCGTTCCGCATCGAACTGGGCGGCTGCGCGGGCGCGCCGGCGCTCACCACGACCGTCGACCTGGACGGCGACGTGGCCGCCTACCGCCAGCGCGACGTCGTCGCCACCTCGGTCCAGGTCGTGTAGACGGCCCCGTCCGGCCAGCGCGTTTGCTCACGCGGTCATCCGAGCGGCCGATGGGATCGGGAACGACCACCATCGGAGGACCACAGATGACCGATGACCTCACCTCGCCGCGGCCGACCAACGGCCTGCGCGTCGGCATCTCGGCGATGCTGATCGGCGCCGTGCTCTTCGGCGTCGGCGCGCTCTCGACCACCTCCGCAGCCGGGCGGGCCGGCTGCCCGACCGGCACCACCGCGATCGCAAGCTATGACGTCGTGGGTGGCGTGTACCGGGCGACCACCGGCGGCGACACGGTGACCGTCACCGACGGCACGGTCACCGGTGGGACCTGGACCTCCACCGAGCTCGTGGCGGCAGTGGTCGTCAAGGGTGGGCCGGGCTCGGCCACCACGACCATCGACCCGGCGCAGCTGGCCGGCACCTTCGACAACTCCCGGCTGACCGCGGTCGGCGGTGTCGTCCCCGACATCGCCAGCGTGCAGTTCTGCGGGCCCGACGCCGGCGTGGCGGCCCTGGCGGCGCCCGGGCCCACGCCCTACACGGTGACCCTGGCAGCCCGGACGTGCCCGACCTACGGCGACATCATCGCGAACCGCAACCGCAACAACATCCAGGAGAGCCTGGAGGACCTCGGCCCGGACACCAACTACTCGGGCGGCGAGGTCGTGAACCCCACGAAGGAAGCGGCCGCACCCCAGGACAACTGCTCGCCGCTCACCGGCTGGGACTTCCAGTGGGGCACCGGCATCACCGGGAAGTCGCCGTCGACGGCGAACCTCTCGACGGTGACCGGACAGAACGCGGTCGCGACCACGACCGCCTCGGTCCCCGAGCTCGACGCCGCGGGCGCCGACACCGGCCGGACCCTCCAGGGCGCGGTGATCTACACGCTGACCGAGGCGCAGATCACCCAGGCCGGCAACGGCTCGCTCTGGCTCCAGGGCGGCACCAAGGCGGCGGCGCTCGGCGACGGCACCCTGTCGTTCGGTGCGCTGCGTTGCGCGACCGACAACTACAACGGCGACAACGTCGAGTACGTGCGGTACCCGAACGGTGCCCGCAACGTGTTCTGCTTCGCCTACTACGTCGACCAGCGCCCGGAGCCGGTCAGCATCACCGTGCGCAAGCAGCTGACCGAGCGCTCGCCCGGGGGCACCACCTTCAAGTTCACCGGCGACACCTCCTTCATCCCGGGCGGCACCTTCACGTTGCGACCCGAGCGATCGGGCGGGTCCGCCGAGATCACCTTCGTGCGCGCCGCGGACGTCGCATGGACCGTGGGTGAGACGGTGCCGGAGGGCTGGACGCTCGAGTCGCTCAGGTGCACCACACCGGTGAGTGGCAGGACGGTGACCGTCGAGGGCGCGCAGTTCGTCGCCGACCTCGCCGAGGGCGACTCGATCGTGTGCACCTACACCAACGACCTCGGCCCTGCGCCGACGTCCACCAGCGAGTCGACCACCACCAGCGAATCCACCACCACGACCGAGTCGACCACGACCACCGAGTCGACGACCACCACCACCGAACCCACGACGACCACCACCGAGTCGACGACCACCACGACGACCGTGACCCCCACCACCGCGGCCCCGACCACCGCACCCCCGACGACCGCGGGCCCGACCACGACGGAGCAGGCCACCTCCACGACGGCCGCCGCCGAGGTCGGCGGCGAGGTGGTCATCCGCACCGAGGTCACCCCGGACGACACCCGCGCCGCGACGCCGGGCGCGCTCGCCTTCACCGGCGGCAGCTCCACCCCGCTGCTGGTGCTCGGCATCGTGCTGCTGATCGCCGGCGCCACCGTGTCGGGTGTCTCCTGGCAGCGGCGACGGACCAGCTGACGCCGAGCCGTGACGTCGTGACGAC
>WBZX01002812.1_pt1 | contig 11530 bp, 9 predicted proteins | sample 5204211 | NCBI WGS metagenome assembly WBZX01 (sample SAMN12344362, study PRJNA552823) | activated sludge metagenome | biome: Activated sludge suspended growth; feature: Nitrification reactor; material: Wastewater; isolation source: activated sludge from nitrification reactor of wastewater treatment...
AGGGGTCACCGACGGTGTCGCCGGTCACTGCCGCCTTGTGCGCCTCGCCGCCCTTCTTGTGGGTGACGCCGGCTTCGTCCTTGAAGCCTTCTTCGATCAGCTTCTTGGCGTTGTCCCAGGCGCCGCCGCCGGTGCACATCGAGATGGCGACGAACAGGCCCGTCACGATGGTGCCCATCAGCAGGCCGCCCAGCGCCTGCGGGCCGAGCAGCATGCCCACGACGATGGGCACGATGACCGGCAGCAGCGACGGAACGATCATCTCCTTGATGGCCGCCGTGGTGAGCATGTCGACCGCGGCGCTGTAGTCCGGCTTCTTCTTGCCGGCCATGATTTCGCCGCCCTGGAACTGGCGACGCACTTCGACCACCACCGAGCCGGCGGCGCGGCCGACGGCTTCCATCGCCATCGCGCCGAACAGGTAGGGGATCAGGCCGCCGATGAACAGGCCCACGATCACCATGTGGTTGGACAGGTCGAAGGTGGCGTGGAAGCCGCGTGCTTCGAGCGCGTGCGTGTAGTCGGCGAACAGCACCAGCGCGGCGAGGCCGGCCGAGCCGATCGCGTAGCCCTTGGTGACGGCCTTGGTGGTGTTGCCCACGGCGTCCAGCGGGTCGGTCACGTCGCGCACGCTGTCGGGCAGTTCGGCCATCTCGGCGATGCCGCCGCCGTTGTCGGTGATCGGGCCGTAGGCGTCGAGCGCGACGATGATGCCGGCCATGCTCAGCATGGCGGTGGCGCCGATGGCGATGCCGTACAGGCCGGCCAGCCAGTAGGCCACCAGGATGGCGATGCAGACGAAGATCACCGGCCAGGCGGTGGACTTCATCGACACGCCCAGGCCCGCGATCACGTTCGTGCCGTGGCCGGTGGTGGAGGCCTGCGCGACGTGCTGCACCGGCTTGTAGTCGGTGCCGGTGTAGTACTCGGTGATCCACACCATGCCGGCGGTGAGCAGCAGGCCCACCGCGCAGGTGCCGAACAGCGCCATGGCCGACACCTTGCCGCCGGCGGCGAGCTCGAGGCCGTTCGGGAACAGCATGACCGTGACGCCGTAGAAGGCGACCAGCGAGATCAGGCCGGCGACGATCAGGCCCTTGTAGAGCGCCGGCATCACGTTCTTCATGCCCGGTGCGGCCTTGACGAAGCTGCAGCCGATGATCGACGCGATGATCGACACGCCGCCCAGCAGCAGCGGGTACACCGCCGCGGTGACCGAGCTGGCGGCGCTGACCATCAGCGCGCCCAGCGCCATGGTGGCAATCAGCGTCACGGCGTAGGTCTCGAACAGGTCGGCGGCCATGCCGGCACAGTCACCGACGTTGTCGCCCACGTTGTCGGCAATCACCGCCGGGTTGCGCGGGTCGTCCTCGGGGATGCCGGCCTCGACCTTGCCCACCAGGTCGGCGCCGACGTCGGCGCCCTTGGTGAAGATGCCGCCGCCCAGGCGCGCGAAGATCGAGATCAGGCTGGAACCGAAGGCCAGGCCGAGCAGCGGCTTGAGCGTGGCCGAGTCGGCCTTGGCGCCGCCGGTCAGGAACCAGAAGAACGCACCCACGCCCAGCAGGCCCAGGCCCACGACCAGCATGCCGGTGATCGCGCCGCCCTTGAAGGCGACGTCGAGCGCCGGGCCGATGCCCTTGGTGGCCGCCTGCGTGGTGCGCACGTTGGCGCGCACCGAGACGTTCATGCCGATGAAGCCGCAGGCGCCTGACAGCACCGCGCCGAGCACGAAGCCGACGGCGGTGGTGCTGCCGAGGAAGAAGAAGATCAGCACCGCCAGCACGACGCCGACGATGCCGATGGTCTTGTACTGGCGCGCGAGGTAGGCCGCGGCCCCCTGCTGGATCGCGCCGGCGATCTCCTGCATGCGTGCATTGCCGGCATCCTGGCTCAGGATCCAGCCTCTCTGCACGAAGCCGTAGATCACGGCGGCCAGGCCGCACGCGAGCGCCACGTACAGCGCCATGGTGGTGGACATCGGGGGATCTCCTTCCTCTTTGTGAACTCTTCGTTGGATTGAATCGTCTGACGCGGGGATGACGCGCGCACGCGCAGCCCCCGCCCCAGGGGCCCGCGGCATGCTACGGGAAGACCCCAGGGCAAGGCAATGCGGCGCGCGACGGTGTTTTCCACCGTTCCGTGCCCGGGATCAATGTGTCAGGTCGCCGACAGTGCTCTGCGTAAAATGCGGGTTACCCCGTATGCCACCGAGAATTCCATGAGCCTGCACAACGTCACCCCGGGCCCCAAGGCCCCCGATGAGTTCAACGTGATCATCGAGATCCCGATGAACGCCGACCCGATCAAGTACGAGGTCGACAAGGAAACGGGTGCGATGTTCGTCGACCGCTTCATGACCACGGCAATGCACTACCCGTGCAACTACGGCTACGTGCCCATGACGCTGGCCGACGACGGCGACCCGGTCGACGTGCTGGTGATCACGCCCTATGCGCTGAGCCCCGGCGTGGTCGTCACCTGCCGTCCGCTGGGCGTGTTGAAGATGGACGACGAGGCGGGCGGCGACGCCAAGCTGCTGGCGGTGCCCATCCCCAAGGTCTGCCCGATCTACGGCCACTGGAGCAAGCCGGAGGACATCAACCAGATGCGCCTGAAGGCGATCCAGCACTTCTTCGAGCACTACAAGGATCTGGAAGCGGGCAAGTGGGTGAAGGTCAAGGGCTGGGAAGGCCCGGAGGCGGCCAAGGCCGAGGTCGTCAACGGCATCGCCGCCTACGCGAAGGGCGCCAAGGCCGGCTGATCCGGCGCGCGGCCGGTACGGCCGTGGGATCTTCTTGCGCGGGCAGTGCTCCTACACTGCCGCGTCCGAACTTCCTGCCGTGCCCGCCATGCCTCGTTTCCTCCACGGTCTCGCCCTCGTTGCCCTCGTCCTGCTGGCCGGCCTCGCGCAGGCCCAGAAGCTGCCGGCCGGCGTGCAGGCGGTCACCGCGGTGGAGGGCATCGAGGAATACCGTCTCGCCAACGGGCTGCAGCTGCTGCTGGTGCCCGATGACTCCAAGCCGACCACCACGGTCAACCTGACCTACCACGTCGGCTCGCGCCACGAGAACTACGGCGAGACGGGCATGGCGCACCTGCTCGAGCACCTGATCTTCAAGGGCACGCCGACGCATCCCAAGGTCTGGGCCGAGTTCGAGAAGCGCGGCCTCGCCGCCAACGGCTCGACCAGCTTCGACCGCACCAACTACACCGCGAGCTTCTCGGCCAACGAGCAGAACCTCGACTGGTACGTCGGCTGGCTGGCCGATTCGATGGTGCACAGCTTCATCGCGCGGCGCGACCTCGACACCGAGATGACGGTGGTGCGCAACGAGATGGAAATGGGCGAGAACAGCCCGCAGCGCATCCTCTACCAGCGCACGCTGGCGCTGATGTACGACTGGCACAACTACGGCAAGGACGTGATCGGCGCGCGCAGCGATGTCGAGAACGTCGACATCGGCCGCCTGCAGGCTTTCTACCGCCTGTACTACCAGCCCGACAACGCGACGCTGATCGTTGCCGGCAGCTTCGACAGCGCGCGCGTGCTGCGCCGCGTGGCGGCCACATTCGGCGCGATCCCGAAGCCGCGCCGCACGCTGCCCAGCCAGTACACGCTCGACCCGGCGCAGGACGGCCAGCGCAGCATCATGCTGCGCCGCGTGGGTGGCGCGCCGCTGGTGTTCGCGGGCTACCACGTGCCGCCGGCCGGGCATCCCGATGCGGCGGCGGCCGACCTGCTGGCGCTCATCCTCGGTGACTCGCCCTCGGGCCGCCTGCACAAGCGGCTCACCGAGAAGCAGCTGGCCGCCAGCACCTTCGGCGAATCCTTCGGGCTGGCCGAGCCTTCGGTGCTGCTGCTCGGCGCGCAACTGCCGCCGGGCGCCGACCCGCAGCCGGCGCGCGCGGCCATGCTCGAGACCATCGAGTCCTTCGCCAGCGAGCCGGTGAGCGAGGCCGAGCTGCAGCGCGCCCGCGCCAAGTGGCTGAAGAACTGGGAGCAGACCTTCAACAACCCGGAGGCGGTCGGCATGGTGCTGTCGGAGGCGGTGGCGCAGGGCGACTGGCGCATGTTCTTCCTCTCGCGCGACCGCGTGCGCGACGCGCAGCTGGCCGACGTGCAGCGCGTGGCCGTGCAGCGCCTCATCCCCGACAACCGCACCGCGGCGACCTACCTGCCCACCGACAAGCCGCAGCGCGCGCCGGCGCCGCAGCGCATCGACATGGCGCAGGTGATGAAGGCCTTCAAGCCGGCCGCGGCGGCGTCGCGCGCCGAGGCCTTCGCCGCCACGCCGGCCAACATCGACGCGCGCACGCAGCGCTTCGAGATCGGCGGCCTGAAGGCGGCCGTGGTGGCCAAGGCCACGCGCGGCCAGGCGGTGCGCGCCGTGCTGACGCTGCGCTTCGGCGACGAGAAGTCGCTCGCCGGCCTCGGCGAGGTGGCAGACTTCACCGCCGCGCTGCTCGACAAGGGCAGCGCCTCGCTGACGCGCGAGCAGGTGCAGGATCGCCTCGACCAGCTCAAGACCGAGATGGCCTTCCACGCCGCGCCGGGGCGCGTGGACGTCAGCATCGGCTCGCGGCGCGAGCATCTGGCCGACGCGATCCGCCTGGCGGCCGATCTGCTGCGGCGCCCGGCCTTTCCCGCCGATGCGCTCGACGAGGTGCGCCGCCAGGCGCTGACGGCGATCGAATCGCAACGCAAGGAGCCGGACGCGCTCGCCGAGAACGCACTGGGCCGCATCGGCAACCCGTATCCGCGCGGCGACCTGCGCCACGTGCGCAGTTTCGACGAGATGGTGGAGGACGTCGGCGCGGTGTCGCTGGAGAAGATCCGCGACTTCCATCAGCGCTTCTACGGCGCGGCACGCGGCGAGTTCGCCGCCGCCGGTGACCTGGACCTGGGCTCCGTGCGCGCCGCGCTGCAGGAGGGTTTCGGCGACTGGAAGGCCGGCATGCCCTATGTGCGCGTGCCTCAGCCCTTCGTCGCCCCGGCGCCGCAGCGCCTCGTCATCGCCACGCCGGACAAGCAGAACGCCACGCTGGTGGCCAAGCTGCCGCTGCCGCTGTCCGACCAGGATGCCGACTACCCGGCGCTGACGCTGGCCAACTACCTGCTCGGCCAGGGCGGCAGCTCGCGGCTGTGGAAGCGCATCCGCGAGGCCGAGGGCCTGTCCTACGACGTGCGCAGCACGGTGAGCTGGAATTCGCGCGAGGCGCATTCGCTGTGGACGGCCAGTGCGATCTTCGCGCCGAGCAACGGCGCCAAGGTCGAGAAGGCCTTGCGCGAGGAGATCGCGCGCGCGCTGAAAGACGGCTTCACGGCGCAGGAGCTTTCCGAAGGGCAGCGCGGGCTGCTCAACTACCGGCGCCTCGCGCGCGCGCAGGACGCCAGCATCGCCGCGACGCTGGCGAACAACCTCGACCTCGGGCGCAGCTACGCGTACTCGCAGAAGATCGACGAGGCCATCGCCAAGGCCACGCTGGCCCAGGTGAACGCCGCGCTGCGCAAGTACATCCGGCCGGAGGACTTCGCGCTCGTGCTGGCGGGGGACTTCAAGCAGCCTTGAACGGGCTGCGCTCGTTGAGTTCGTCGAGGTAGTGCTCGACGCCGTCACCCTCGCGTTCGAGGAAGTCGGCCACGGCACGCGCGAACTGCGGGTGCGCGAGCCAGTGCGCCGAGTGCGTGGGCACCGGCAGCAGGCCACGCGCCATCTTGTGCTCGCCCTGGGCGCCGCCCTCGAAGCGAAGGTAGCCCTGCGCGATGCACCACTGCAGCGGCTGGTAGTAGCAGGCCTCGAAGTGCAGGCAGGGCACGTGCTCGACGGCGCCCCAGTAGCGCCCGTAGGCGACGCGCCGCTCCGGGTCGATGCCGATCAGCGAGCAGGCAAGGGGCTCGCCGCCGCGGCGGGCGAGAAACAGCACCCAGTGGCGCGCCATCGTCGCCGCCATGCGCGCGAAGAAGTCGCGCGTGAGGTAGGGGGTGGAGTGGTGCGCCTGGTAGGTGAGGGTGTAGCAGCGGTAGAAGAAGTCCCAGTGCGCCGTGGTGATGGCCTCGCCCTCGAGGATCTCGAACGTGATGCCGGCCTCGGCGACGCGGCGGCGCTCCTGCTGGATCTTCTTGCGCTTGTCGCGCTGCAGGCCGGCGAGGAAGGCCGCGAAATCGGGATAGGGCGTGGCGGCCGGGTTCTGCCAGTGGAACTGCACGTTGGAGCGCAGCAACCAGCCCTCGGCGCGCGCCGCGTCGCGGTCGGCGTCGGAGAGGAACAGCAGGTGCGCCGACGACAGCTCGTGCTGCCGCGCGACCTCGCGCAGGGCCCGCAGCAGCAGCCGGCGCTCGTGCGCGCCGCGCGCCAGCAACCGCGCGCCGGGCACCGGCGTGAAGGGCACGGCGCCGAGCAGCTTGGGGTAGTAGGCCAGGCCGTGGCGCTGGTAGGCATCGGCCCAGGCCCAGTCGAAGACGTACTCGCCGTAGGAATGAGTCTTCAGGTAGAGCGGTGCGGCCGCGAGCAGGTCGTCGCCACGCTGCACGGTGGCGAACAAGGGTTGCCAGCCGGTCGCGGCCGTCGCGCTGCCGGACTCGTGCAATGCGGCCAGGTATTCGTGGCGCATGAAGGGCGTCGCGTCGTCGCCGGCGTCGAGGAGCGAGTTCCACGCCGACGCGTCGATCTGCGAAGGCTCGTCGTGGAGGCGGATAACATAGCCGTCCACTCCTTCGTCGCGCCTCATGTCAGCTCGCCCGCCCGTCAAAGTCGCCCTCGCGCAGATCAACGTGACGGTGGGCGACATCGCAGGCAACGCGCAGCGCATCGTCGAGTTCGCGCGCCGCGCGCACGGCGAGGGCGCGCGCCTGGTGCTGTTCCCCGAACTGAGCCTGTGCGGCTACCCGCCCGAGGATCTGCTGCTGCGCCCGGCCTTCATGAGCGCCTGCGCCGAGGCGCTGGCCGGCGTCGCGAAGGCGCTGGCCGATCTCGAGGGCTTGCACGTGGTGGTGGGGCATCCGCATCAGTTCGGTGAGCGCGGCGATGTTAGGTCGAAGTCGATGGCGGTGCAGCAGCGCTTCAACGCGGCCTCGGTGCTCGCAGGGGGGCGCATCCTCGCCACCTACTGCAAGCGCGAACTGCCGAACTATCAGGTGTTCGACGAGCGGCGCTACTTCGCCTCGGGGCGCGATGCCGCGCAGGCGCCGGTGGTGTTCGACGTGGGCGGCACGCGCTTCGGGCTGCTGGTCTGCGAAGACGCCTGGTTCGACGAGCCGGCGGCGAGCGCCAAGGCGGCCGGTGCGCAGGTGCTGTGCGTGCTCAACGCCTCGCCCTTCCACCTCGGCAAGTGCGCCGAGCGCGAGGAGCGCATGGCGGTGCGCGCGCGCAGCACCGGCTTGCCGCTGCTCTACTCGCACCTCACCGGTGCGCAGGACGAGATCGTCTTCGACGGCGCTTCGTTCGCGGTCGATGCGCAGGGCGCGGTGCGCGTGCGCGCGCCGATGTTCGAGGAGGCGCTGAGCCTGGTCGAGATCGACGGCGCCGCGCTGCGCGGGCCGCTCACCGAGGTGCCGTCGCTGGAGGCGCAGGCCTGGGCCGCGCTGGTCACCGGCGTGCGCGACTATCTCGGCAAGAACGGCTTTCCGGGCGCGATCATCGGCCTGTCGGGCGGCATCGATTCGGCGCTGGTGCTGGCGATCGCGGTCGATGCGCTGGGCGCCGACAAGGTGCGCGCGGTGATGATGCCCTCGCCCTACACCGCCGACATCTCCTGGATCGACGCGCGCGACATGGCGCAGCGCCTCTCCGTGCGCTACGACGAGATCTCCATCGTGCCGATGTTCGATGCCTTCCGCGCCAGCCTGGCGCAGGAGTTCGCCGGGCGGGCGGAAGACGCCACCGAGGAGAACATCCAGGCGCGCATCCGCGGCACGCTCCTGATGGCGCTGTCGAACAAGTTCGGCGCCATCGTGCTCACCACCGGCAACAAGAGCGAGATGGCGACGGGCTACTGCACGCTGTACGGCGACATGGCGGGCGGCTTCGCGGTCATCAAGGACGTCGCCAAGACGCTGGTCTACCGCCTCGCCCACTGGAAGAACGCGCAGGGGCGCGAGGTGATCCCGCAACGCATTATCACCCGAGCGCCCTCGGCCGAACTGCGGCCCGACCAGACCGACCAGGACAGCCTGCCGCCCTACGAGGTGCTCGACGCCATCCTGGAGCGCTACATGCAGGATGACCAGTCGATCGAGGAAATCGTGGCGGCCGGCTTCGAGCGCGCCGACGTGGAGCGCGTCACACGCCTCATCAAGGTGAACGAGTACAAGCGCCGCCAGGCGCCGGTGGGCATCCGCATCACGCATCGCGCCTTCGGCCGCGATTGGCGCTATCCCATCACCTCGAAGTTCCGCGCTTAAACTCCGTCTCAGTGCAACCGTTCCGGAGCAGGTCATGAAGCAGATCACCGCCATCGTCAAACCCTTCAAGCTCGAGGAAGTGCGCGAGGGTCTGGCCGAGGTCGGCGTGACCGGCCTGACCGTCACCGAGGTGAAGGGTTTCGGGCGCCAGAAGGGCCACACCGAGCTCTACCGCGGCGCGGAGTACGTGGTCGACTTCCTGCCCAAGGTGAAGGTCGAGGTCGTGGTGAAGGATGCCGATGTCGAGCGCTGCATCGAGGCGATCGTGAAGGCCGCCAAGACCGGCAAGATCGGCGACGGCAAGATCTTCGTCACGCCGGTCGAGCAGGTGGTGCGCATCCGCACCGGCGAGCTCAACGAGGACGCGGTCTGAGTTGAGTCTCGCCCCGGCCGCTCAGATGCGGCCGTAGTCGTCGGGTGCGGTCGCGCGTGGCGCGGCCTTGCCGATGGCGTCCAGCAGCTGCACCGGGTCGGCGGACACCTGCAGCAGCGCGTGCTGCGGCGGCGAGACGAAGCCACGCGCCACCGTCTCGCCGAGGAAACCGAGCAAGGCGTCGTAGTAGCCGCCGGCGTTGAGCAGGCCGACCGGCTTGTCGTGGTAGCCGAGCTGGCGCCAGGTCCAGACCTCGAACAGTTCCTCGAAGGTGCCGATGCCGCCGGGCAGGGCGACGAAAGCGTCGCTGCGCTCGGCCATCAGGCGCTTGCGCTGGTGCATGGTGTCGACGACGTGCAGCTCCGAGAGCCCCGCGTGGCCGACCTCGCGCTCCATCAGCGAGCGCGGGATCACGCCGACCACGCGGCCACCGGCGGCGAGCGCCGCGTCCGCCACGCGGCCCATCAGGCCGGCGCGGCCGCCGCCGTAGACGAGCTGCCAGCCGCGCTGCGCGATGCCGCGCCCCACTGCGGCGGCGGCCGCGGCGAAGGCTGGGTCCGTCCCGTCGCGCGAGCCGCAATAGACGCAGACCGACAGAGGCGCACTCACGCCGTCGCTCCGAAGCGTTGCCACAGCGCGGCCAGCCAGATGCCGCCGCACAGCAGCAGCGAGAGCAGCACGGCGGCGCTGGCCAGGTCCTTGGCGCGCTTGGAGAGATCGTGCATCTCGAAGGAGATGCGGTCGATCGCCGCCTCGATGCTCGAGTTCAGCAACTCGACGATCAGCACCAGCAGCACCGACCCGGCGAGCAATGCGACCTCGACCCAGCTGCGCCCGAGCCAGAAGGAGGCGGGCAGCAGGACCACGGCGAGCCAGAACTCCTGGCGGAAGGCGCTTTCGCCGCGGTAGGCCATGGCCAGCCCGGCCATGGAGTAGCCGGTGGCGCGCACGATGCGGTCCAGACCGGTGCGGCCCTTGTGCGGATTCGTCATGGGGCCGGATTCTGCCGTCTGCGGGCGCGCCTTCAGCGGCGGCGCTCGGCCTTCCAGTGGATCAGTTGCGTGCCGCAGAGCATGTCGTGCAGGAACTGGCGGCGCGGATGCAGCAGCCCGATGGCGGCGTAGGTGGCCATGCCGGCGAGCACGACCACGGCCGTTCCCAAGGCGTCGTGGATGCCGGCCAGGTGCGCCGCGGCGAGGCCGGGCAGGAACCACAACCAGGCGAGCAGGTAGCGGCAGGCGGCGCGCGCCGGCGACACCGGGCCGCCGTCGAGCCTGACGAGGCGGATGCTCCAGGTCTGCATCGGCAGCGTCTGCCCGCGGCGCGACCAGAACCAGACGAAATACAGGCCCAGCACGACGAACAGCACCGCCTGCATGCCGCTCTGGCCGCTCATGGCGTTGCGCTGCCCGATGGCCAGCGAGTAGACGAGGCCGGCCGCCCAGACGACGCCGAACAGCAGCACGCCTTCGTAGAGGAAGCACGCCAGCCGGCGCCACGCGTCCGGCGGCTGCATGCCGCCGCCTTCACTCGCCGCGGCGCTCACGGCGCCTGCGTCGCTGCGGGGGGAACCACGGCGGCGCCCTGGGCGCCGCGCTGCGGCAGCAGCGTCTGCTTGTCGACGAAGTTGGGCGTGGCCGCGATCTTCGGCAGGCCGGGCTGCTGGTGCGACGGGGGCGCCGGGCGCTTGGAGATCAGCGTCGTGGTGGCACCCGGGGCGGCCTGAACCATCGACGGCGCCACCGGCTTGGGCGAGGCGGCGAAGCTCGGGTTCGGCACGATGTTCGACTTGTTCTGGATCCCCTCGCGAGGCGCATGGCCGTTGCGCCGGGGGCCTGCCGGCGCGGCACGCTCGGCGAGCTTGTTGCGCTCTTCGGGGCTGAGCGACTGGTAGGCCTGCCAGCGCGCCTGGCGCTCTTCCGGCGTGATCTGCCGGGCGTTCTGGAAGTTCAGCCGCGCCTGGCCACGCTCGGCCGGCGAGAGCTTGACCCATTCCGACATGCGCGCGCTGATGCGCTCGCGCTCGGCCGGGGGCATGCCGGGATAGCGGTTCGCGATTTCCAGCCACTTCTGCTTGCGCGACGCATCGATGCCGGCCCAGTCGCGTTCGAGCGGCTTCAGCGCTCCGCGCTGGCTGGCGGAGAGATCCTGCCAGCGCGGCCCGCTCTCGGCCGTGGCTGCCGCCTTGGCGCCTCCGCCGTGTGCGGGGGCGACGACGAGCAGGCCGCCCATCAGCAGAGCCGCCAGCACGGCAGCCGGCCCCAGCGGGCGAAGGCGGAGGAGGCGAGGGCTCATGGCGGCCCTCAGTCTTGTGGATTCTTGAGGAACTCGACGAACCCGGCGTCGTTGTACGCCTCCGGCGGGAGGTCGTCGGCGAGCAGTTCGACGTCGATCTGGGCGGCCGCCTCGATCTGCGCCTGCGTGTGCAGGTGCTGGATCAGGAACAGCCCCGCGGCCAGCGCGAGGATCGGCAGCGCCGAGCCGAGCTTGAGCCACCAGCCGCCACGGCCGAGCACGGCCGCGCCGCTGGCAGTGACTGCCACCACCGGGCGGCTCTGCGCCGCGCGCGCCGCCTTGGCGCGCTCCAGCGCCTGCTCGCGCGCAAAGCGCAGGCGCTCGGCGACGTCGCCGTCGAGCGTGTCGGCGCGTTGGCTCAGGCGAGCGGCAATGCGGTAGGCAATGCGCGACTCCAGCGCGTCGAGCGCTGCGGCGTGGGTGGAGGAGGTGTTCGAGTTCTTCACAGTGCAATTCCC
>WBZX01002813.1_pt1 | contig 11530 bp, 8 predicted proteins | sample 5204211 | NCBI WGS metagenome assembly WBZX01 (sample SAMN12344362, study PRJNA552823) | activated sludge metagenome | biome: Activated sludge suspended growth; feature: Nitrification reactor; material: Wastewater; isolation source: activated sludge from nitrification reactor of wastewater treatment...
CAGACCGGCGGCTCAGCGCCCCAGCATCTCCACCGAATCGGGCGTCGCGATGATCGTCTCGCCCGTGTACAGCGCGGCGGAGACCAGGGGGCCGTAGTAGTCCGCCATCCAGAGGATGCTGTTCTTCCAGGGCGGGCTCTTGAGGATCACGGAAGAGAGCGACGTGAGCGGCATCGCGCGCGTGGTGTAGTTGCCGTTCGCGTCGACCGTCACGCTCTCGGGGCGGCGGGGCCCGAGGCCGATGAAGGTGCTGTCGAGCTTGCCATCCTGGCTGCGATCGGCCACGAAGCCGGTGTCGTAGTCGACGCCGACGTTGTCGACGAGCTCGCCGGAGCCCGCCTGGCTGCCCGTGATCCGGAGGGCGCCGTCGTCGCGGACGGTCAGCGAGAGGCCCTTCGTCTCGACCTCGCCGCCGAGCTGCTCGGACCACGCGAGGCCCTCGCCCTCGAGCTTCGCGAGGAACGCGGCGTGGTTGCCGGAGACGGGCGCCGCGCCGCCGCCGGGCTCGAAGGCGCCCTCGTAGGAGCCTGTCGCGAACCGCTCGCCGTCCGGGCCCGTCGCGATGTCCGCGAAGGTGACGTCGCCCGCATAGCGGTGGTGCCAGGTGGTCTGGAGGCCCGCGTCGACGCGCGCGAGGAAGCCGTCGCCGCCGATCAGCACGCCGTCACCGTCGACGCGCGCAGCCCGCGGCGACACGGGGAGCGCCCCGTCGGGGCCGCTCAGGTCGACGAGCGCCGCAGCCGTGAGCGCGCCGTCGTCGGCGAAGCGCAGCGCGAGGACGCCCCCGGACGTCGCGTCGAGGGTCGTGCCCTCGATCACCGGCGTGCCCTCCACGCGGACAACGATGGTCGCCTCGTGCGCCTCGCTCATCGCGACGCGGCCGGAGCGGGCGGCGGCGTCGACGCCCGGGAACATGCGGAGCCACCGCGGCGAGCCGTGGGCCCCGATGCGCGCGACGACGAGGCTCCAGACGGCGGGGTCGCCCTGCGCGCCGGCGCCGATGTCGAGCGTGTGGGCCCAACCGGCGAGCGTGGACTCGCCGTCGCTGGACGCCGCGATCGCCGCAGGATCGAGGTCGCCTGCGAGTGGGAGGCTCCATTGCACGGCGCCGTGGCAGCCCGCGAGAACGCCGTCGCAGTTGAGGTCCACGGCGCCCGTGCAACCCTCCTCGGCCTGGGGCTGCACCTCGCCCTCGCAGGCGCCGAAGCCGCTGCCGTCGGCAGCGCAGGTCCGGGTGCCCGCGTGGCACGCGCCCACGTCCTCGGTCCCCGAAGGGCCCGAATAGCAAGCCTCGGTGGCGCCCGGCGCGCAGACGCCCGCGCCGCCGGAGCCGCCGGAGCCGCCGCCTGCGCTCCCGGAGTCGAGCGGCGGCGCGCAGGCAGGGGTCGCGAGCGCCGGGAGCCAGAGGGTGACGAAGAGCGGGAGAACGCGGCGAAAAGTCATGCCTGCGACGGTGCAAGGTTTTTCGCTCACCCGGGCCTTATTTCATCTTAATTGTGGGCTCGCTCTCGTCGGCGCGCGCGCTCGGGGGGCCTCGCCTTCACGGCGGCGCCGGCCCGCACGCTCGTGGCGTGCCGTCCCGGGAGACCGGCGCGAGGTCGCTCCTTCGCGCGGAGCCCGCGGTCGCTTCGTGGCTGCGGGCGCCGCTGCTTCCTGTCTGGCGCGGCACGGGGGCCGTGGGTCAGGATGGGCGCATGCGGATGGTCGGTGGTGGTGAGGCGCGCGCGTTCCTCGGGGCGGCGCTCGCGGCGGTGCTCGTGATCGGCTGCTGGCCCGTGGAGACGGGGACGGGCGGAGGCGGCGCGGGGGGCAGCACGACCGTGGGGCCGCTCACGGGCACGGACATCGAGGTGTGCGCCGGCGCGTGCTCGAAGCTCATCGGCTGCGGCGCGGAGCTGAGCCTGGACGACTGCAAGGCGAGCTGCATCGACCCGGGGAGCGCCGCCCTGATCAACTGCTTCCGGAGCGTCGACGCCGCGTGCAACCCGCTCGCCTCCTGCGTGTGGGTAGCCCTCTGCGGGGCGGCCCCGAGCGGCTCGGCGTCGTGCGCGGCGGCCCGCGACTGCGCGCTCGGCTGCGCGGGCACGGCGTCCACGGCCTGCGGCTGCTCGTGCGCGGCGCAGGCCGGCCCGGGCGTGGCGATCAACTACTACGCGGTGGCCGTCTGCTCGAACGTCCATTGCAGCTACGAGTGCGGCGTGAACGGCGATCCCGGCTCGTGCCAGGGCTGCCTCGCGAGCCAGTGCGAGACGGCCTCCAACAACTGCCAGTAGCCCTCGCGCGGAGCGCTGCCTTCCCGCGCCCCGCCCGCGCCCGGCGCCCCCGCTGTGCCGAAGGCGGGGCGGTCCCGACAGGCGCCCTCCACCCCTTCGCCGGGTGTATGGATCTCCCATGCAGTCCCTCCCCCGGCGCCACGCAAAGACCTCCTGGACCTCTCCTCCCGGCGTCCCGGCGTGGCGCCGCGCGGGCCGCTCTCTCGGTCTCTCGCTCTCGCTCGTCCTCGGGATCGTGGCAGTCGCGGGCTGCGGCGGAGGGGACGGGAGCAGCGCCGGCGGGGCCGGCTCCGGGGCCGGCGGGACGGGCGGCGCGGGCACCGGCGGCACCACCCTGACAGGCGGCTCCGGGGGGAGCGGCGGCAGCGGCGGCTCCGGGGGGAGCGGCGGCTCCGGAGGGGGCGTGGTCTTCGATCCGGCGAGCTGCGCCGCGCCCGAGGTGCTCTGCGTGGACGACGATCCGGGGCCGAGCGCGGAGTACGCGACGATCCAGGCGGCCGCCGACGCCGTCGCTCCGGGCGACACGGTGCTCGTCTTCGCCGGGGCGTACGCGGGGTTCCGGGTGAGCAAGAGCGGGACGGCCGCGGCCCGCATCGCCGTGCGCGCCGAGGCCGGCGTGACGCTCACGGGGCCGGAGGCGCAGACGCACAACTTCGTCCGGATCGACAACGCGAGCCACGTCACGATCGAGGGCTTCCGCGTCCAGGGCTCCGGCCAGCCGCAGCCGTACGACTACGACTATGCCTGCATCGCGGCGCGCGGCGCCACGCCGGACGCGCCGATGCACGGCGTCGTGCTCCGGGGCAACGAGGTGAGCGGGTGCAGCCCGTCGGGCATGTACCTCTCCGAGGTGGAGGGGCTCCTCCTGGAGGGGAACGACATCCACGACAACGTGCTGGAGGCCGAGAACGGCAACGGCAACGGCGTGTACCTGGCCAACGCGGGGACGGACAACGTGATCGTGCGCGGGAACCGGTTCGTGGGGAACGCCGGCTCCGGGATCCACTTCAACGGGGACGCTTCGGTGGGGGGCGACGGGATCCAGACAGGGCACCTCTTCGAGGGCAACGTCGTCGCCGGCAACGGCGTGAACGGCTTCAACATGGATGGAGTGCAGGACGCCGTCTTCGTGAACAACGTCTTCGCCGACAACGGGCGTCACGGCGTGCGGGGCTTCGACATCGACGCCGCGGAGGGGCCCAGGAACAACGTCTTCTTCAACAACACCTTCGCGGGGAACGCGGGCGCGGGCGTGAAGATGAGCGAGGACGCGGGCGGTCACGTGCTGTGGAACGACCTCTTCGCGGCGAACGTGGAGGGCGGCTTCGTGATCGACGAGACGACGCCGATGACGTCGGCGAACCTCGACGTGGCGTCGCTGGACGGCCTCTTCGTGGACGGGGCGGCCGGGGACTTCCACCTCGCGCCGCAGAGCCCCGCGATCGACGCGGGGATCGCTTCGTTCGCGGGCTACTCCGCGCCGCAGGACGACCTGTCCGGCGCCCCCCGCGACGCGACGCCCGATCTGGGGGCCTTCGAAGCGAGCCCGTGACCCTCGTTCGGGAGCGGGGGCGCGGGCCGCGGATCCGACGAGGATGGTGCCGCCAACCTCCGGTATGATGCCGGCCATGCGTCGCACCCGCTTCCTCGTCCTCGGTCTGCTCCCGGCTGCGCCCCTCGTCGCGGCGGCCTGCACGGAGACCTCGGTGCCCCTCGGGCTCGTGATGGTGGCCCCGCAGGCGATCCAGGACGCGGACTCCGTCGACCTCTTCGTCTTCGAGGCGGGCAGCCACAAGTGCGGCAAGGACGGCAAGGTGGACTCCGTCCCCAAGACAGCCACCAAATTCCCCCTCTCCAAGAAGGGCTGCGCCGAGGGGCTCTCGTGGTGCGCCGAGATCGAGCTCGCCCGCTCCGACGTGAAGCAGATGTTCGCGGCGATCGCGAAGCAGCAAGGGCAGGACGTCCTCGCCGGATGCACCGCGACGGCCGTCGATCAGGACCCGCTCGAGGTCACGATCGAGATGAAGCAGATCATCGTGCCGAAGTGCTGCGGCGACGGCGAGCTCCAGGTCGGCGAGCAGTGCGACGCCGGCGGCTCCACGACGTGCGGCGGCGTCGCGCAGGACGAGGTGTGCTTCCCGGACTGCTCGGCGCAGGAGGTGCTGCTGTCGATCCCGGACTCGCTCAAGCCCTTCCTCACGAACGAGCCGCACACCAAGAGCGAGCTCGCGATGGCCTTCTGCCCCGGCAACGCGCAGACGGGGACCGCCCTGCGCGCCGTGTTCACGAGCACGGACTCGAAGGCCAACAACAAGAGCGACATCAACCTGCGCGTGATGTCCCCGGAGGTGACGACGCTCGCCACGCCCGTGCCGCTGAGCCTCCAGCTCCGCCTCCCCGTGGCGTGCGTCGCGCCGCAGGGACCCGGCGGAAAGGGCGCGGAGAACCAGCCGTCCATCGCGCCCGTGTCGGCGACGTCGACGCTGATGGTCTACGCGAGCAACGAGAAGCTGCCGACGAGCACGGACATCTTCCTCGTCGAGCACACCGAGGACGTCTGCGCCGACGTCGGCCTCAACGAGCCGGCGGTGCTCGTCAGCCTCACAGGACCGGCCCCCGGCGCCGTGCAGCCCGACGTCGCGGGCGGCCCCGAGGGCACGGCGCTCATCGTGTGGAAGCAGGCCGACCAGATCGTGAGCCGCCTGTGGAAGGGCGGCGTGCTGGAGCCCGCGGCGGATCAAGCCCCGACGTCGATCGCGACGGGCTCCGCCCCCAAGGTCGCAGGCAACGCGAGCGGGTGGGTCGTGGTGTACGAGGGCTCCGGCGCCGGGGACGGGGACGGCATCTTCAAGCGCGTCATCGGCCTCGACGGCAAGCCCGGCCCCGAGGTGCTCGTGAACGGCGACACGGGCGGCCCGCAGGTGCAGCCCGACATCGCGATGACCGACGGCGGCGCGCACGCCGTCGTGTGGCAGAGCGGCGGCGAGATCTTCCTCCAGCGCTACGGGGCCGACGGCACGGCGGTGAAGGGCGATCAGGACGCGGCGCTCGACACGGACATCCAGGGCGGCCACGCGATGCCGGCGGTCGGCGCGCCGGCCACGGGCGGCGGGTTCTTCGCGGCCGCGTGGGAGAACGGCGACGGCTCCGTCTCGGGGCGGTTCATGGGCGAGGCGAGCGGCTTCCTCTTCAACAGCATCGACGGCACGAGCGGGAGCTTCCTCGCGTCGCACCCCGGCATCACCGGCCTCCGGCACCGCCCGGCTGTCGCTGTGAGCACGTACGTCGCCTTCGGATGGCAGGACGACAGCGACACGCACCCGGGCGTCTACGTGCGCCGCTTCCCCGTCCCCAAGTGACGTAGCGCTGGCGGTGCTGCTCTCTTCGCGGTAATCGGGCCGTCCCGATGGGAGACGCGAGCACGGCCGAAGAGGGGGCGCAGAGGCGCGCGGCCGATCGCGGGGCGTTCGCGGTGCCGATCGCGGCGCTGCTCTTCGCGCTCCTGTTCCTGTTCCTGCCGCTGAAAAAGCTGGGGATCTGGGATCCTTACGAGCTCGACGCCGCCGACCTCGCGCGCCGCGTGGCGATCTGGGTCTTCAAGCACCCGACGACGATCGCGTGGCAGGCCGGCCAGCGCCCCGCGACGGCGGATCCGCTGTGGCTCGAGGGCGCGCAGAACGCGATGCCCACGCTCTCGGATCTCCGGATGGGCGAGCTCCCTTTCACGTCGATGGCGCTCTCCTTCCGGCTCTTCGGGCTCCACGAGTGGACGGGCCGCCTCCCGCTCGCCGTGTGGGGGCTCGCGGGCGTGATGGCGATCTACGGCTTCGTCACGCGCATGATCGACAGGCGCGCCGGGCTCTACGCGGTGATCGCGCTCGTCACGATGCCGCTCTACTTCCTGCACGCGCGCACGATGCTCGGCGACATCGTCACGATGTCCGCGCTCGCGCTCGCGGTGGCCGGCCTCGGCGGCGCGATGCTCGATCGGGGCGCCGTGGTGCGCGGGCTCTGGGGCCTCCTCGGCGTCGCCGGGCTCGCGGCCGGGTACCTGTCGCGCGGCTTGCTCCTCGGCGTGGCCATCCCGGCGCTCGCGGTTGGCCTCACGGCGGTGGCGCTCCACGCGGGCGCGCGGCCCGTCCCCGGAGCGAAGCGTTCCTTTGCGGGCGTCGTCGTCGGCGCGCTCGCGCTCGCGCTCGGTGTCGGCGCTGCGATCTGGGGCGCGGCGGTGCTGCGGCGCTACCAGCCGGGCGCGCCGCTCCCGCGGCACCTCGGGTTCGAGGTGCTGCCCCGCCCGCCGACGGAGGCGACGTTCGACATGACGCTGCGCGATCTCGGGCACGGCCTCTTCCCGTGGAGCGCGTTCCTTCCCTTCGCTGTCGGCCGCCTCTTCCGCGCGCCGTCGATCGAAGGGGAAGACGCCGAGGCGGACCGCGCCCGCGAGCGGGAGACGGGGATGCGCACGCTGCTCCTCGTGGCCGTGGGCGTCGCCTTCGCGGGGTACGCCTTCCTCGGCCCGCGCACCGGCTCGCTCCCGTGGAGCGGCGCGGCCCTCCTCGCGGCGATCGCGGCGATCGCGCTCCGCGATTTCGAGCGCGGCGCCCCCCCGTCGCGCGCGCTGGCGCTCGGGACGGCGCTCCTCGGGTACGTCCTGCTCACCGACATCACGCGCATGCCGGAGAAGGCGCTCGCGGCGTTCTCCGTCGACAAACCGGCCTTCCCCAAGAGCTTCGAGGCGCCCGGCGCGTCGCTCATGCAGCTCGCGTTCGTGATCTTCGTCGGCCTGATGGGCCTCGCGTGGCTCGAAGACCGCGACGCCAGGAACGAGGGCGGCGTCGCCGTCTGGGCCAACGATCGCATCAACGGCTACGCCGACGGCCTGCGCGAGCTCGCGGACGTCTGGGGCGGCAACCTCGTCTTCGTGGCGGTCGTCATCGAGGCGGCGCTCGTGGGGCTCGGGGCGATGGTGTTCTTCGGCCGCCGCTTCGGGTGGGCGCCCGTCGAGCGGCTCCCCAAGAACTTCGCGGACGCCGCCGTGAACGTGTGGTGGCTGCTCCCGATCGCGTGCTTCCTGGCGATGCCGGTCTACGTCGTCGTGCGCGACGGCTTCCGCGGGATCGTGACGCTCACCCGGGCGCCGCGGGCGCGCTTCGGCGTGCTCGCGGGGGCGCTGTCGGGCGTCGTCCTCGCGTTCGGGTACTACCCCGGCCTCGCGGCGCAGCTCTCGCCCAAGGAGGCGTTCGAGACCCTCTCGCGCATCTCCAAGCCGGACGAGGCGCTCGGCCTCCTCGGCGTGCGCGGCCGCGCGGCGGCGTACTACGGCAGCGGCCAGGTCACGACGTTCGGCGATCCGGGGCGCGCCTTCGCGTGGCTGGCCGGCGAGGAGACGGCGACCGAGAAGCTCTCCGGCCCGCGCCGCTGGCTCCTCTTCAAGTCCGACGATCTCCCCAAGCTCAACTCGCTCTACCGCGAGCGCGCCGGCAAGAACCTCCCCGTCCTCGACGGCCGCTCCAGCCAGATCCTCCTCGCCTCCAACTACGCGGGCGGCGCCCCGAACCAGAACCCGCTGGCGGCGCTGGTCCTCGACGAGGCGCCGAAGCCGAGCCACGTCGTCGACGCGAGCTTCCGCGACGAGCTGACGGCGCTCGGCTGGGACGTCGTCGACGCGGGCGGCGCCGTCGTGGACAGCGTGGTGCCGCAGACGGCGTACAAGATCCGCTTCTATTACCGGGTGGATCAGCCCATCAGCGGGACGTGGAAGGCGTTCGTCCACATCGACGGCTTCGGCCGCCGCTACAACGGCGACCACGCGGTGCTGGAGGGGCGCTACCCGATGAACCTGTGGAACCCGGGCGACGTCATCGTCGACGAGCTCGTCTTCCAGCTGGAGCCGAACTTCCTCCCCGGCGACTACACGGTGTTCTTCGGCTTCTTCTCCGGCGACACCCGCTACGGCGTCGTGCGCGGCGCGGCCCAGGACAACCGCGTCGTCGGCGGCCCGCTGCACGTCCGGTGAGACGAGCTGGGGCCCGCCGCGCCCTCGGTCCCGAGGCGGGGCCGCGCCGATCCCGTCGCGCTCCGGGCGGGCGCCGCTCCCCGCCACGGCTGGACACCTCTCGATGGCGGCGCTAGTCGCAGGGCCATGGTCGTTCCATCCAACGGGAGCGTGCCGCCGCCTCCGCCCGAGCCCGGCGCGGACAGCGCGTCGCCCCCGTCGGGCCCGGCGCCGGACTCGATCAACCGCCGCTCGGCGCCCCGCATCGAGGTGACGTGGTCCGTCGACTGCCGGACGGAGGACACCTTCCTCTACGCGTCGATCCGCAACATCTCCGAGATGGGCATCTTCGTCGGCACGACGAGCCCGCTCCCCGTCGGCACCACGGTGACCCTTCGTTTCGCGCCGCCGGGCGCGGACGATCCGTTCGTGCTGATGGGCCGCGTGCAGTGGGTGAACTCGGTGAAGCCGCTGGCCGACAACCTCAACCCGGGCATGGGCGTGTGCTTCCTGGACCTCACGAGCGACGCCCGCGAGCGCCTCGTCGAGGTGATCCACACCATCGCGTACGTGCGGTACGACGTGAGCTGATCGCCTTCGCGGGCGCTCGGGGACGCCCCCGTCCCCTCACGGGTCCACGGTGATCGTGGCCTTCACGAAGGAAGTCGCCGGGACTTCGCCTTTCAGCTCGAAGGTCCTGGGAGCGGGATTTCCGACGCCGAACGAGGTGCAGATCCCGTTGGCCGCGAGGTAGTAGACGGGGAGTTTCTCGTCCCGCTCGGCTCCCAGTGCATAGATCGTGATGCCGAATTTCAGGGGGTCTTGCTCACACTGCTTCGAGGGAGAGTCGTCGACGGCCAGATACTGTGGTGCTGCTTCCTGCGGGCAACTATCGGACACGCCGGAGGTGATACCGGCCACGTGCTTGGTGCAGGCATCGTCCGAGAAATAGAGAAGCCCTGTTCGCGCGAAAGGCAGGCACCTCTCCGCGCCATCCGCGGCGAGTCGAAAGACGCAATCCTCTTTCCGCTCCGAGTCGTACCAGACGCCTCGCACGTTCTCGGGAGGAGAGCCGTCGACCTCGGCAGCGGTCAGCGTCACCTGGACAACCTCCTTGGACCCATCCTCCCCCACGCGGAACTTCCGCTTCAGGCGCTTGCCGCTGGTGGGCTCGGCGGCGGCGTCGGGCACGGGCTCCGTCAGGATCTGCCCTGCACAGGCCGCCACGAGCACGTACACACTGATGCTTCCGACAAGGACTTTCGCTGCGTCACGAGCTTTCACGGAGCCCTCCATTCCATCGTCGAGGAGGGAGAAGCTCACTCCCTTTCGCCGGACATCGCAAGCCGCTTGGCGCGCGACGGACCCTTCGGGGGGAGGGGAGGCGGTGGCGCCGGGGGGGGCCTCGTCGCGCGGGCGCTTGTCGCCGATCCCCTGCAAAAGAAGCCCTCCGAGGATCAGAGGGGCAGCAGAATTTGGGGGCGCGAACGGCGTCGCCTCGCGTCTGGGGCGCCCGCCGCGCGTCTCCGCGGCGCCCCGGAGATCAGCTCGCGAAGGCCGCGGCGCCCAGCAAGCGGAGCACCTTCGAGAGCGTGTCGCCCTCGCAGCGGGAGACGTTGACGCGCATCCAGGACTCGTCGGCCGGGGAGCACGCCTCGCTCGTGTGGAAGAAGAACGAGCCCGGCGACAGGAGCACGTTGGCCTCCCGGGCACGGTGGTAGAGCCGCATCATGTCGACGCCGGCCGCGAGCTCGAAGCGCCAGAAGAGGCCGCCGGAGAACTCGGCGCCGAACCGGCCGAGCCTGGCGAAGGGCTGGCTCTGGAGCTTCGCGATGCGCGCGCGGCGGCCGAGCTCGTCCCGCATCTCGGCGAGGTGCCGCTGGTAGCCGCGCCTGTCGACGAACTCGGCGACGAGGTTCTGCGTGTACGCGTCGCCGGAGAGCGTCTGGAGGAACTTGCGGCGACGGATGGGCACGAGGAGCGCGTCCGGCGCGAGGATGAAGCCGATGCGCAGCGCGGGGCCGAGCGTCTTGGAGAAGGAGCTGACGTAGAGCGTGCGCTGCGGGAGGAGCGAGTGGATGGTGGGAGGCTCCTCGTCCTCGGTCCAGAGGCCCTTGTAGACGTCGTCCTCGATGATCCAGAAGCGCCTCTCGTCCGCGAGGCGCGCCAGCTCGAAGCGGTGCGCGAGCGAGAGCGTGGAGCCGACGGGGTTCTGGTGGTTGGGGTTCACCATGACGGCGGCGATCGGGCCCTTCTTGAGCTCGCGCCGGAGCCGCTCGAAATCGAGGCCCTCGTGCGCGCGCGGCACGGGCACGACTTCGAGGCCGAGCCCTTCCAGGATGGGGCCGAGCATGAAGTACCCGGGCGACTCGATCGCGATGCGGCGCGCGCCCGTCTCGGCGGCGGCGGCGGCGAACGTGAGGTTGAGCGCCTCGACGGCGCCGTGCGTGATCACGACGCGGCCGGCCGGCTCGTCGGGGCCGCCGCAGCGCGCCGCGATGGCCTCGCGGAGGTGCGGCTCGCCCATCGGATCGGCGTAGCGGAGCGACTCGCGCGGATCGCGCGGGGGCGTGTTCTTGAGGGTGGTGCTCCACTCCGGCGTCGCGAGGAGGCTCTCCGCCGCCGTGCCGCTGCCGATCGGGACGAAGCCGTCGCCGCTGTGGACGAGGATGGAGGCCATCCCGTGCGCGACGCGATCGATCTCGAGGTCCGTCAGGCGTGTCTCGCGGGCGCGCTCGCGGCGCCGCACGGTGCGCACGAAGAAGCCCTGCCGCGGCCGCGCTTCGAGGAGGCCCTCGCCGCAGAGCTCGTCGAGCGCGGCGATCACCGTGTTCTTGGCGACGGCGAGGGAGCGCGACAGCTCCAGGATGGAGGGCACGCGGCTCCCGCGGCGGAGCGCGCCGCTCGCGACGAGATCGCGGACGTGCTCCTGCACGAGGACACGCTTCTCGGGGCCCTGGGCGGGGCCACCGTCTGTACCCATGGGGGTCGGGATCATGATCGCGCCCCATGCTAGCTCCAACGCGGGACCGGGCATGCCTGTACCCATGGATTGGCCGGGGCTGTGCCCCTCCTGGCGAGGTTGTGTCGCGGGGCCTGTCGCCTGGTGAGGGGACGGGGCGGGCGCACAGTGGGGTGCCATGCTCGCCGCCGAACGTCGCCGAACGCTGCTCACGCTCGTGAGCCTCGCCGTCCTCTACACCGTGTGGGGCTCGACGTACCTGGCCCAGCGGGTGGCCGTCTCGAGCTTCGCGCCGCTCCA
>WBZX01002814.1_pt1 | contig 11529 bp, 8 predicted proteins | sample 5204211 | NCBI WGS metagenome assembly WBZX01 (sample SAMN12344362, study PRJNA552823) | activated sludge metagenome | biome: Activated sludge suspended growth; feature: Nitrification reactor; material: Wastewater; isolation source: activated sludge from nitrification reactor of wastewater treatment...
ACCATCGGGTCTTGCATCTGCAACGCACCGATCTGGATGTCGATGACGTCGTTGGAGACCTGCGAGAGATCGTAGTCGTCGAGCGACTCCGCGCCGAGACGCGCGGGGACCACCGCGCCCCAGTAGGTGTCGTTGCCCGCGATCGCGATGCGGTGGAACGAGTCGGGTGCGAGACCTTCGATCACGTAGTTGCCGGCGTCGTCGGTGACGGTCTCGAAGCCCGGCTCGTCGATCAGCGACAGCTCGGCACCGACCAGCGGCGCCATGGCGAAGAAGTCCCGCGCGATGCCGCTGATCGAGAGCACCACCGGGCCGCCGTCGCTGGAGCTGCTGCCGTCGACTCCGCCGCTGCTGCTGTCGGCCATCGCGGTGGTCGACGATGTGGTGCCGGTGGTGGGATCGCCGCTCGAGCTGCCGCTGCTCGAGCCGTCGCCGCCGCCACCCTTGGGGTCGTCCTTGCCGCACGCGTTGGCGAGCACCAGCGCGCCCGCGAGCGCGAGCGCAGTCGGGGTCGAGTTCCAGCGACGTAGGTTCAATGCAAGGCTCGTCATGCCAACAGCCTACCACCGCGGCGGTCGACGGCCCTCGCCGGGACGTGATCCGGGCACACGCGCGCCCTTCCGGAGCGGTATCCGGTCAGCCCGGAATCGGCATCCAGGTGCCCTCGGTCGAGGGCTCGGGGTCGAGCAGGTAGATCCGCGTCGGCGCCGAGTTCGGCATGCTGCCGTCCGGCGGCATGCTGGCGTCGAGCACGTCCCAGCCCCACACGTCGGCGCGCACGTCCCCGGTGGTGAGGTCCCACTGCAGCTCGCCGCTGACGCCCTGCAGGTCGACGGTGCCGCCCGTGGCCAGCACGTTGCGCGCGTCCTGGATGAAGCCGAGGTCGGTACCCGAGAACGAGATGAAGTCGCCGTCGTCGGCGACCAGCGCAGGCATCGCCAGCGAGATGGCCTGGCCCGTGATGTCGGTGTCGGCGTCGATCGTGCACATCGCGAACAGGGTCGCGAGCGTTGCGTCGTAGCTCAACGCCGCCGAGGTCAGCGGGTCCTCGAAGTTGAATGCGATGCGATAGCGGACCGAGAACGCCTCGAAGTTCTCGGGGTTGAGCACCACCGGCGAGGTGCCCTGCAGGTGCGCCTCGATCAGCGGCTTGAGCGGCACCAGGGCGCCGGTGCCGGAGTCGGGTCCGATCTCGTTGATGAAGCGCTCCATCTCCGGCACTGCGCCGTGGGTGACGGTGAACAGCGGCATCGGATCGCCGCCCATGCCGTCCCAGACCACGCCGAGGTACGAGTAGAGCAGCGCCTGGATCTCGCTGGTGCCGATGAACACCACGTGCGTGTAGTAGGGACTCGCGGCCGGCGAGGCGGCGGCGCCCGCCAACACCATGCCGTAGGCCTGCAGCAGCTCTTGCTGGCTGCCGAACGAGGTCGGGTCGGGATAGGTGTCGGTGTAGATCGCTGCGCTCGGCAGTGCGACGTTCAGGTCGTCGAGGATGGCGGCGAGGATGCCGTTGCCGTAGGCGTCGTCCTTGGCCAGCACGAGCAGGTTCGAGACCGGTGTCACGGCGTCGAGGTCCGCGAGGCGATCGACGAGTGCGTTGGATTGGTAGACGTCGCCTGGAATCGTGCGCCACACCAGGCCGCTGTCGTCGAGGTTGGCGATCGACATGGCCGACGCGGTCGGCGAGATGAGGAAGGTACCGGCGTCGACGGTGACGTCGCTGGCGACGTCGAGTACCGCCTCGGAGAACACCGGGCCCACGATCGCGGGGACCTCGACGGTCGTGACGAGGTGGGAGGCGGCCGCCAGCGAGGCGGTCGTGCCCGCGGCGTCGTCGCACCCGACCCACGCGATCTGCCGATCGCCCTGCAACGTGGTGGTGTCGTTGAAGTCGTCGATCGCCAGCTGGATCGCGTTCTCCAGCGGCTGCACGAGGTTGGTGAAGGGCTCGCCGGTGGGCATCACCGAGCCGACGAACACGACGTTGTCGCGGTCCTCGGGTGCGCTACCGGGCCAGCGCACGGTCTGGCACTCGGGCGAGAGGAGCTCGACGCAGGTGCCGGCGGCGCCGCAGCGCTGATCCATCTCGCACTCGGAGTTCTTGCTGCACGCGGGCGTGCCGGTGGTATTGCCGCTGTCGCTGCTGGCATCCTGGCCGCTGCTCGAGTCGGCGACCGTCGTGGTCAGTGTGGTCTCGGTGGTGGTGACCGAGTCGGTCGCGGTGGTGGTGGCGTCGGTCGCCGAAGCCGACGACGGTGGCACGCAGAAGCCGTCTTGGCACTGGCCCGCGCCGATGGTGTACGGGCAGTCGGCGTCGGCCGTGCACGGGATCTTCTCGTCGAGATCGAGCGCCAGGCTGCACGCCGCGATCCCCAGCGGAAGGCCCAGCAGGCCGCCGATGGCGGTCTTGCGTACGGAGTCGGCCAGGTCGGTGCGGGTCATGTCGAGCCTCTCTGCAGTCGCGAAGAAAAGAGCTAGGAGGACACCGTACTACGCCGCTTGGCGAACGACAAAGGTGGGCGGCGATCGAGCCGGCGCGGCCGACATCTGCGCGCCGTCGTCAGAAGCGTCCGGCGAGTGCGACGCCGACGTGTTGGCTGCCGACGCTGGGTGCCGCGCGGGCCCACGGTCGCGGTCGCATCGCGCTGCGTTCGGCCTTCTCGCTGCGGCTGCGGGGCTTGCCCAGGGTGCTCAGCACCAAGATCAGGCCTACGCCGGCCACCACCGCACCACTGATGATGAGCCCGTCGGCCACCGCCGCGCGGCCCTTGGCCTCGTGTCGTGCGGTGAGCTTCTCGTCGACGAAGGCGGCATCCTTGGCGTCGTTGGACTTGCCGATCGCCAGGCCGCCGAAGACCGCGCCGATCACGAGCACGCCACCGCCGGTGCCCAGCAGCGAGTAGCCCGCGAGCCGGAGCTTCTGCTTGCGGGACTTGCCCGGTGCATCGGCCGGGGTCGTCGGCGGGGTCGGATCGTCGGTCGCAGGTCCAGGCTCCGTCGCCGGCCGCTGGTCGCGCTCGATCTCCTCGAGCGCGGGCTTGAGCACCTTGAGTCGCGCGACCGCGGCCTCGCGGGCCTCGAGGTCGACGCCGGGCTGCTGCACGAAGCGCTGGTAGTACTTCACCGCGTTGGCGAGGTCGCCCTTCTCCTCGTACACGCGGCCGATGTTGAACAGGTAGTTCGGCTGCGCATCGAGGGCGTAGGCGCGCTCGAACAGTGCAATCGCCTCGTCGTATTGGCGGCCGCGGAAGGCCTCGACCGCGGCGCTGCTCAACGCGTCGGGGTCACCGTCGTCGGTGGCCGCGTCGGGCTCGGCGGTGTGGGCCAACGCGGGCACGGGCGCGAGCAGCAGGCTGGCGACGACGGTGGCGTGCACCAGCGCGCGGGGGTGGCGGAGCGCTCGCGCGAGGGTGGAGGAGGGCGACGCGGTGCGTGCGGAGATCATGCTCACGGGACTTTCTTGACCGGCAGGAACACGTCGTCGCCCTGGCCGCCCTTCTTGGTGGGAAGGAAGGGATCCTTCTTGCCGTCGCCGCTGGGTCGCGGCTCGGCCTCGGGGGTGGGCTCGGGCTTCGCGGTGGGCTCGGGCTTCGCGGTGGGCTCGGGCTTCGCGGTGGGCTCGGGCTTCGCGGTGGGCTCGCCGACGACGGGCGTCGGTTCAGCCGCGTGTCCGGGGCCCTTGCCCCGCAGCTGCACCGAGAGCGGCAGGTTGTCGCCGGCGACGACCTCGATGCTGCCCTCCCATGGCGCGTAGCCGCGGGCGGTGATGCGGACGCTGTGCCGGCCGACGGCGAGCTTGCCGTCGTACGGCGTGGTGCCGGCCGCGTGTCCGTCGATCGCGAGATTGGCGATGGGCCGCGAGACGATGGCGAACGCGGCGGTCGCCGGGGGATCACCCGCGACGCTCGGCGTGCCCGCGGAGGTCAAGCGTGCGATCGCCGACCGGGCGGCGGCGTGGTCGGGATCGGCGTCGAGGATCTCGCGGTAGGTCTCGAGCGCGGCCGCGCTGTCGCCCTCGGACTCGAACCGCGCGGCGGTGGCGGCCAGGCGCGCCAGCACGATGCGACGCTCGCTCGCGGCGACGCGCGCCTTGGCGTCGTCGTCGAGCGCCAGCTCTCGGACGCGCTCGAGCGCGGTGCCGGCCGCGTCGAGCTCGTTGCGCCCGACCTTGGCGTCGATGTCGTCGAGCGCGCTCGCGACCGCGTCACGGCCCGCCTCGCCCGTCGCCGCGGGTGTGATCGCGGCCGGCTTGAGCGCGCCACCGTCGTCGTCGCGCCGCATCATCAGCATCACCGCGGCGACCACCAGCACGGTGAGCACGACGCCGGCTGCCACCGACAGCGCGACCAGGCCGATCGTGCGCGAGGGCACCGGCAGCGGCTCGAGCCCTGGCGAGGTCGCACGGGTGGTGTCGTTGGCGGCCGGCGCGGTGGCGCCGGTCGGCAGCGGCGAGTGGATCGGGCGCAGCGTGCCCGGGATCGGCGTCATCGTCTCGGACTCGGCGATCAGCTCGCCGGTGTTGGCCCGCGCGCCCACCAGCTCGATGAGCCCGGTGTTGCCGACGCCTGGCGGCACGGCGGTCGGCGTCGCGAGGCTCGCGGTCTGGGACCGCGGCAGGCGGAACAGCGACGCCGGCACCACGTCGATCAGTCGCTCGACCACGCGGTCGGCATCGGCGGGGCGCTGCTCGGGGTCCTTCTCGAGGCACTGGTGGACCAGCTCGACCAGCCCGTCGGGCAGCCCCGCGCCGGCGCCCACGACCTCGACGAGGTTGCGCGGCTGCTCGTGGATGGTCTTGTAGAAGACCGCGGCATTGCTGTCGCCCTCGAACGGCAGGCGCCCCGAGAGCATGTAGTAGAACAGCACGCCGATGGCGTAGACGTCGACCCGCAGATCGATGCTCTCGCCGCGGATGGCCTCGGGCGCGAGGTAGCCGACCGTGCCCATCACGTGTTCTTCGGTGATCGCTTGCTCGCCGCGAAGCAGCTTCGCGAGGCCGAAGTCGAGGATCTTGACGAAGTTCGCCCGACCCTTGCGTTCGACCAACATCACGTTGGCCGGCTTGACGTCGCGGACCATCACCTCGCGCGAGTGGGCGTGTCCGATGCCCTTCAGGATCTGCGCGGCGACGGGTACGAACTCCTCGAGCGTCAGTCGTCGCTTGCGCGTGACGTAGTCCGACAGCAGCTCGCCCTGCAGGTACTCCATCACCAGGTAGCCGCGATCGGTGTCGCGGCCGAAGTCCAGCATCTCGACGATGTTGGGGTGGTGCAGGCCACTCAGCCGCTTGGCCTCGCGCTCGAAGCGGGCCAAGGCCTCGGCGTCGGTGGCCCAATGCGGCGCGAGTACCTTGACGACGACGTCACGCTGCAGATGGCGTGCGAGGTAGACCAGGCCGACGCCGCCACGACCGATGAGCCGCACGATCGCGTACTTGCCACCGACCGTCTGACCCACGAGGGGATCCGACACGGACTCGGAGGCTTTCGGGGAGGTCTTCATCGCGGTGCTCGTTCTCGGGGGATGCCGACGCCGGAGGGCCGGCACATGGACACCGGTCGCGCCTGCTGCAGGCCAACGCTCGTGGCGGCAGACGACGAGTCGGCAGCCTCCAAGATGGTTATCCCATTACGCAAAGTGCTTCAAGTTTGACGGGGCGGGGTGTCGACGCCAGCACGCGGTCGGAACGGCATTTGTCGGGCACCAGCGGCGCGCAGCGAGCACAGTGGCGAGCGGCTCGCGAGGTCGTTCGCCCATCGTCGCCGCGTGGCTGGGCGCGGCCGCCGGATCTCACGCATCCCTGATTGGCCGCGTGCGTGGCCGGAAGGACGATGGACCACGACGGCGCGCGTCGACGAGACGGTGCCGCAGGGCCCCGCAGAAGCCCAAGGACGCCTTGGAACGATGTTTGTGCCAGGCCCCGACACCGCGCGGGTCGGCTGGCTTGGGGGGCGCGACACGCCACTTCCGAGGGCACGATTGCAAGTCCCTGCAACTGGCGCCAAGAATGCCGGCCAACGTGGCGGTGGCGTTCACCATTCGAGACCCGCTCGGGGTCAGCGGCGAGGTGCGGGGACGTGTCGGCTTTGGCGGCGCGGCCGTGGTGCTCGAGCTCGACGGGCAGCGCAGCGCGACCCGCAAGATCGTGATCGACGTGGAGGAGTTCGCATCGTGCACCTTCCGTCGCGGCATGTTGGGCGCGCGCATGCAGCTGTGGGCGCTCGACGAGGGCGCGCTCGGTGGCGTGCCCGGGGCCTCCGACGAGGGCGTGTGCCTGCAGTTCTCGCGCACCGATCGCGACGCCGCCGAGGCGCTGGCGTCGCGGGTGCGGGGCGCCATCGACGACGCGGTCGCATACAAGGGCGTCGCGCTCTGGCGGGCCTGAACGCGGCGGTGGGCCGGGCGGCGATCGCGATGACGCAGCCCTGCTAGCCTCGCGCGCGCACCGGTGGCCAAGCGCAGCTCCAAGTCCAAGTCCCCCGCCGACGACGTGGTCGCGCGCGCGCAGCAACTGCGCCAGCAGATCCGCTACCACGCCGATCGCTACCACCGCGACGACGCCCCCGAGATCGACGACGCCGAGTATGACGCGCTGGTCCGCGAGCTGGCGGCGATCGAGCACGAGCATCCGGCGCTGGCCGCTGATGACTCGCCGACCCAGGCCGTGGGCGCCGCGCCCTCGGGTGCGTTCGCACCGGTGGTCCACGTGTCGCGGATGTTCTCGCTCGACAACGCGCTCGGCGACGACGACCTGCGCACGTGGGAGGAGCGGCTCACCAAGCAGCTCGGACACGTACCGCGCGCGTACACCTGCGAGCTCAAGATCGACGGCCTCGCGATCGCGCTGACCTACGAACACGGCGAGCTCGTGCTCGGGGCCACCCGGGGCGACGGCACCACCGGCGAAGACGTCACGCAGAATCTCCGTGCGATCGCGTCGGTGCCCAAGCGCCTGCGCGGTGAGGTGCCCGCCCTGCTCGAGGTGCGCGGCGAGGTCTACATGCCGCTGGCGGCCTTCGACGCGCTCAACCGTCGCCAGGCCGAGGCCGACGCGCGCGCGTTCGCCAACCCGCGCAATGCCGCGGCGGGCTCGGTGCGCCAGAAAGATCCGCAGGTGACCGCCTCGCGCGAGCTCGACATCTGGATCTACCAGCTCGGTCGGCTCGAGGGCGGGCCGCGACTCGACTCGCACTGGGACACGCTCGACTACCTCGCCGCGCTGGGCTTCGCCAAGAACCCCGCGAGCGCACGCGTCGACGATCTCGCCGGGGCGCTGGCCTATGTGGCGGCGGCGCAGGAGCAGCGGGCCCATCGCGCGTACCAGACCGACGGCGTGGTCGTGAAGGTCGACCGCCTCGCGGAGCAGCGCGAGCTCGGCTTCACCGCCAAGGCGCCGCGCTGGGCCATCGCGTTCAAGTTCCCGCCCGAGGAGCAGGTCACCAGGCTGCGCAACATCGAGATCAACATCGGGCGCACCGGTGCGGCCACGCCGTTCGCGGTGCTCGAGCCGGTGTTCGTCGGCGGTGCGACCGTGGGCATGGCGACGCTGCACAACGCCGACGAGGTCGCGCGCAAGGATGTCCGCATCGGCGACATGGTGATCGTGCGCCGCGCCGGCGACGTCATCCCCGAGGTGGTGGGGCCGGTGCCGAGCCGGCGTGACGGCAGCGAGGTGGTGTGGCAGATGCCGAGCCACTGCCCCGCGTGTCACCACCCGATCGAGCGCGCGGGCAGCGAGAAGGTCGCGCGCTGCACCGGCGGTTTCGAGTGCCCAAGTCGCGTGCGCGAGTACCTGTTCCACTTCGCGAGCCGCGGCGCGATGGACATCGAGGGGCTCGGCTATCGCACCGTCGATCAGCTGCTCTCGAAGGGGCTCGTGCGCATGCCGGGTGACATCTTCTTCCTGCGTCGGGAGGATCTGCTGCAGCTCGAGGGCTTCGGTGACACCTCGGTGACCAACCTGCTGTCGGCCATCGACCGCGCGCGCACGCGTCCGCTGGCGCAGGTGTTGGTCGCGCTCGGCATCCGCCATGTCGGCACTGCGGGCGCGCGGGTGCTCGCGCGGCGCTACCTCGAGCTCGCGGCGGTGCTCGGCGCCGACGAGGACCAGCTCGCAGGGGTCGACGGTGTGGGCCCGGTGATGGCGGCGTCGATCAAGGCCTGGGCCGCCGAGCCCGAGAACGTGCAGCTGATCGCGCGCCTGCGCGACGGCGGAGTCGTCGCCCACGACCCCGAGCCCGAGGGAGGACGCAACGATCTGCTGGCCGGGGTCTCGCTGGTCATCACCGGCACGCTCGCGCGTCACACCCGTGAGGCCGCGGAGGCCGCCGTGCTCGCGCGGGGCGGCAAGCTGAGCGGCAGCGTGTCCAAGAAGACCACCGCCGTGCTGGTGGGTGAGTCGCCCGGGAGCAAGCTGGCCAAGGCCGAGGCGCTGGGCGTGCGCCGCATCGACGAGGCGGTGTTCGAGCGGCTGCTGGAGCTCGGGCCGGCCGCGCTCGAGGACGCCGCCGACTGACGCGGCGGCAGTCCGCGGACGCCACGCCCCCAAAGTCGGGCCCGCGAGGCGCCGTCCCCGACCGCGGACCCTCGCGCCGCACCGCCGCCCCCGGCCCCCTTTGCAGCTGCGCCCGCGCCGCTGCTAGACTGGCGAAGGTGCCCGAGTCGGGTTTCGACGCGTTCGATGGGCGCAATCCGCCCGCAGGCAAGTATCGACCGCTGCGCCGACTCGCCGTCGGCGGCATGGCCGAGATCTTCCTGGCGTTCGCGCGCTCGGGTCACGGCTTCGAGAAGCTCGTGGTGCTCAAGCGGGTGCTGCCGGCCTACGCCGAGAACCGCGAGTTCATGCGCATGTTCCTCGACGAGGCGCGGCTGGCCGCGACCCTCGATCACCCGAACATCGTGCACGTCTACGACATCGGCGAGCACGCGGGGAACTTCTTCTTCGCGATGGAGTACGTGCACGGCCAGAGCTTGCTCAAGCTCATGCGCCAGATCACCAACGCGCGCCGGTGGTTGCCGCTCGAGCACGCGCTCAACGTCATCATCGGCACCTGCGCGGGCATGCACTACGCGCACGAGAAGCTCTCGCTCGACGGCCGTCGGCTGGGCATCGTGCACCGCGACGTCTCGCCGCCGAACATCCTCATCAGCTACGACGGCTCGGTGAAGGTCGCCGACTTCGGCATCGCCAAGGCTTCGACCGCCACCACGTCGACGGCGGTCGGGACGCTCAAGGGCAAGATCCCGTACATGTCGCCCGAGCAGTGCCGCAGCGCGCCGCTCGATCGGCGCAGCGACATCTTCTCGATCGGCATCCTGCTGTACGAGCTCACGGTCGGTCGGCGTCTGTTCCAGGCCGAGAGCGAGCTCGGCATCATCCACAAGATCGTCAACGGCATCGTGCCGCCGCCCTCGCAGCTGCTGCGCGGCTACCCCGAGGATCTCGAGCGCATCGTCTACCGCGCGCTGCAGCTCGACCCCGAGCATCGCTACCCGACCGCGCGGGCGCTGCAGGTCGATCTCGAGGAGTTCGCGCGCGAGTACAAGCTGCCGATCTCGTCGGTGCGGCTGGCCTCGTTCATGGAAGAGATGTTCGACGAGGAGACCCGCGCGTGGCCGACCGATCCATCGGCGGGCCAGCGCCCGTCGACCCGCGAGGTGCCGGCGGCGTCGTCGTACGACCTGCCCGGCGGCCCGGGTGCGGCGCGACCCAGCCGGCCGCAGCCGACTGCCCACTACGGCGGCGAGCCGAGCTCGCGGCAGGTCACGCCGCCGCCGATGTCCCGTCGCGGGCAGACCGGGCCGAACCCCACCGTCAGCGAGCCCGTCGAGGACTTCGCATCGATCGAGCAGGCGCTGTCGCGCATGCTCGCCGAGGAGACCAACGTCGGTCGACTGACCAGCGAGCTCGGCGAGCCCGGCGGCGACGCGGGTGGTGGCGACGACTGGTTCGGCCTCGACAACCTCGAGCTCGAGGACCTCTTCCCCGCCAAGCAGAAGCGCTGACGCCTCACAGCGTGGCGAGGATGGCTGCGAGCCGGCCGCGCGGCAGCTCGCGCGTGACGACCTCGCAGTTGGCCAGGCGCCAGCTCGCGATGCCGTCGCGACCGAGGCCGTCGATGGTGCCGAGTACGCCCCGCATCATCGCGCCGTGGGCGACGACCAGCGTGTGGCCGTGGTCCACTTCGCGCGCGGCCAAGAAGGTCAGCACCCGCCGCGTCACCGCGCGCAGGCTCTCGCCGCCCGGCGGCTGCCCCTCGAAGTCGGCCAGCAGCGCCAGGTCGCCGGTGTGCTCGAGATCGGCGAGCGTGCGTCGCTCCCAGGTGCCGCAGTTGCGCTCGCGCAGGGCGTCGCTGTGCTCGGTCGGCAGCGAACGCCCTCCCATCGCGATGGCGCAGGTGTCTCGGGCGCGTGCGAGGTCCGAACACAGCACGCGATCGAGCGCGAGCGGCCGCAGCACCTCGCGCAGCGCCTCGGCCTGAGCACGTCCGCGCTCGGTCAGCGGCGCGTCGCTGTGCCCGGCGAACCACTGCTGGGCGTTGGCAATGCTCTCGCCGTGACGGACGAACGACCAGGTCGGCATCGACGCGATGGTCGCATCAGACCGACAGCGACGCAGCCGGTGTGCTCACCAGGCGGCCGTTGCGGACTGCCAGCCCGCGCGCGAGCTGCAGCAGCGGCTCGAGCACGGCGTGGGCGTCGTCGAAGCCGGGCTCCAGCGCCAGGCGCAGCTCGCAGCCGTGGCCGCTGTACTCGATGGTGCGGCCCGGCGGGCTCGCACCGCTCACCGCGAAGCACTTGCCGACCGCCAGCTGCACCAGCGTGACCGGGTCCTCGACGTCGGCGGCGCAGCGGAACTCGGCGAACGAGCGCACGGTGCGTTCGGGATCCCACGCGACGATGTCGGGCGACTCGCCCACGGCCATGCCGCAGACGCGTCCGGTGCCCGCCGTTGGGGCGTCGGTTCGCGAGGCGAGATTGTGCACGTAGAGCGCGAGCTGCATGACCGACCGCGCTAGCACGCGACCGCGCACGGCCGCAAGAAATCGGCGAATCATGGCGCCGCGGCGGCGCGCACGATCGCCTCGATGCGGGCGTGGACCTCGGCGCGGACGAACGGCTTCATCAACACCGGCCCGACCCGGGCCAGGAACGCCGCGGCCTCGTCGGTGAAGGCACCGCCGGTCATGAAGATGATGCGCCGGGCCAGCGCCGGTTCGGCGGCGGCGACCGCCTCGTAGAGGGAGGGGCCGTCGAGACCCGGCATCATGACATCGCACAGGACCGCGTCGAACTGCTCGCCGGCCAGCAGTCGATCGCGTGCCCGTGCGGGGTCGTGCTCGAAGTCGACCTGATGCTGCCGCAGCAGGCGACCCAGCGCTCGCGCCACACCGACGTCGTCGTCGATCACCAGCAGTCGCAGGTGCTGTCCCGGGCCGAGCGGCTGCGGCGGCGTGCCGCCGGCGACGTGCTCGGCCTCCTCGGAGGCCGGCAGTCGCAGGCGCACGCAGGTGCCCGCGCCGACCT
>WBZX01002815.1_pt1 | contig 11528 bp, 7 predicted proteins | sample 5204211 | NCBI WGS metagenome assembly WBZX01 (sample SAMN12344362, study PRJNA552823) | activated sludge metagenome | biome: Activated sludge suspended growth; feature: Nitrification reactor; material: Wastewater; isolation source: activated sludge from nitrification reactor of wastewater treatment...
TGCCGGGACGTCGCCTTGAACCGGACGCGGTGCTACCCGCAACATAGTTGTAGTCAGGACACCATCGCGGCATGCCGCGACGCCTCGAACCCCTTCTCCGTGTGCAGTGCGGACCCGCAATTGTGGAAGGAACTCGGTTGCGATGCGAGCAAGTGTCCCGGCGAGTGCTGTCGCGGTTTGGAGCCCTGCCAAGGTATTGACGCCAACTGCCCGTGGTACAAGCCCGTCTGCAACGATCAAACCGGCCTCTGCATGGAGGCGCCGTAGCGATGGACCGCCGCACGTCGGGAGCGTGCCCGGTCACCACGAGCACCCATCACTTCGAGCCGACGGCTGACCCTCGCGATCACGATAGCGACGCCGACGCGGGCCCGCGCGTGCGGCGATCACGTACCGGGTGGAGTCGGTGACGTCGATGCGACTGCGCCAACTCGTGTTCGCCGCGATCGGGATCCTGGTCGGATGGGGCTGCTCCGATCGCACCGTGGTCGACGACCCCGAGCGCGACGAGGAGGTCGAAGCCTGCGAGGCCTTGAGCGAGTGGTCCTACGTTTGCGGGAGCGGCACCACCGTCGAGAAGTGCCTCTCCGACTACTTCTCCGATCGCCTCGAGCCATGCCGCGACGTCGCCCTCAACCGGACCCGCTGCTACCCACAGTACAGTTGCAGTGACGACACGATCGTGGCATGCCTTGACGTCTCGATCCCCTTCTCCGTGTGCAACGCCGACCCGCAATCGTGGGCGGCCGCCGGGTGCGACGCGAGCAAGTGCCCCGGCGAGTGCTGTCGCGGCCTAGAGCCCTGCCAGGGTGTCGACGCCAACTGCCCGTGGTACAAGCCCGTCTGCAACGATCAAACCGGCCTCTGCATGGAGGCGCCGTAGCGATGGACCGCCGCACGTCGGGAGCGTGCCCGGTCGTCACGAGCACCCATCACTTCGAGCCGACGGCTGACCCTCGCGATCACGACAGCGACGCCGACGCGGACCCGCGCGTGCGGCGATCACGCACCGGGTGGAGTCGGTGACATCGATGCGACTGCGCCAACTCGTCTTCGCCGCGATCGGGATCCTGGTCGGATGGGGCTGCTCCGATCGCACCGTGGTCGACGACCCCGAGCGCGACGAGGAGGTCGAAGCCTGCGAGGCCTTGAGCGAGTGGTCCTACCTTTGCGGGAGCGGCACCACCGTCGAGAAGTGCCTCTCCGACTACTTCTCCGATCGCCTCGAGCCATGCCGCGACGTCGCCCTGAACCGGACCCGCTGCTACCCACAGTACAGTTGCAGTGACGACACGATCCAGGCATGCCGCGACGTCTCGAAGCCCTTCTCCGTGTGCAACGCCGACCCGCAATTGTGGAAGGAGCTCGGCTGCGATGCGAGCAAGTGTCCCGGCGAGTGCTGTCGCGGCGAAGAGCCCTGCCAAGGCAGCGACGCCAACTGCCCGTGGTACAAGCCCGTCTGCAACGATCAAACCGGCCTCTGCATGGAGGCGCCGTAGCACTGCGCCATGCGACGCGAGGCGGCGCACGCGGGGCACCGCCTCGATCGACGCAGAGCCGCTTCGCCTTTAGCCCGGTCGTGCGGCGGGCATCGGGAGCAGGCCGCTGGCGTAGCGCAGCGTCATCGCCGGCCGTGAGATCCACACGCGCACGAGATCCGCGAGCACCGGTGAGGTGCGCACCGCGGCGACGCCGAGCTTGCCTTGGATGCCCTCGGCGCGCGCGACGGTGGTGATGCAGCCCGGCAGATCGTCGGCGACCAGCAACGCGATGCGGCGCGCACTCTGACGCGCCCACTGGATGAAGGTCGCGGTGTCGGGCCCGCGCGAGCGCGGCAGCGCCTCGGCGGCGATCTCGAAGGCACGCTTGCGCTTGCGCGAGATCGCCTTGACGATCGTACGCATGTGATCGTCGAGCACGTCGGCGGCGGCGATGGTCTCGCCGAACGACGGCGCCGTGCTGCGCGCGGCCGCGGCGACCAGGATCTCGAGCTCGCGCGGCGTGAAGAGATCGATCGTGAAGAGCCCGCGCGAGAGATTGACGATCGCCTGCGTGATCGCGAAGACCTGCTGGCTCGGCGGCAGCTCGCCGAGCCACGACGCAACCAGCACGCTCGGACGACCGGTGTTCTCGACGAACACGGTGCGATCGCGCAGGTTGTGCTGATAGACGTCGTACTCCTCGATCCCGAACAGCGCCGCGATGCGATCGACCAGCACGCGCAGCGGCTGATCGGGTCGCTGCGCGAGCTTGTCGCGACTGCCCACACCCCAGCGCGACAGATCCGCGGGGCGGATCTTCGCGAGGCCCTCGACCATCGAGGCCAGCAGTGCAGCAGCCGGGGCCTGTTGGTCGCGCGCAACGTGGAGATCCGCGGTCGCATCACCGGCCAATGAGCCAGGCCGGATCGCCTCGGTGCGCGGCGCCCAGCCGCGCATCTGCTCGCGTTCCTCGGGGCTCGCGACCTCGAAGGTGAGCATCGCAGCGGTCGCGAGGCCGCGCGCGCGCGGCTGCTCGAGATCACCGAAGGCCTGGGCAAGCGAACGCCAGGCCTCGATGCGCGTGACGTCGTCCATGAGCACCTGCTGCAGCTGCTCGATGGAGTCGACGACGCGATGCGCCAGTCGCAGGTCGTTGGCGAGCTCGAAGCGCAGGCCCGCGTCGCCGTTGCATGCGCGCAGGCCCTCGATCAACGTCGCGCGGGCCTGCTCGGCCTCGCCGAGCCGATCGCGTTGGGTACGCGCCAGCTCGAGCCACAGCATCGGGGCCTGATCACCCGCGCCGCCGATCTGTCCGCGCAGCGCGGTGATGTAGCGCTGCCAGTGCTCGGGCTGCGTCGCCACCCGGTGGAGCTCGGTGCTGGCGGTGCCGCCTGGACCTTCGATCGCGATCGCATCGGCGAGTGCGTCGATGGCCTCGTCGATGTGGCGCACACCGAGGTGCGCCTGCGCCAGCGCGATGTCGGCGGCGACCTGCGCGGGCTCGTCCTCGACCTGCGCGCGCAGGCGCGTGGCGCTGTCGACCGCGGCGGCAAACAGCCCGGAGTCGAGCTGCAGGGCGACGATGCGCGACAGCACACGCGCGTCGGTCGGCCGCTGCTGCATCGCGAGCTCGTAGTGACGGAACGCCCCCGGCGTGTCGCCCTTGTCTTCGAGCGCGACCGCCAGCAGGAAGTTGGCCTCGGCCAGCTCGTCGCCCTGCGCGACCTGGGCGGCCCGGCGCAGCAGCCCGATGGCGTCGTCGGTGCGGCGATCAGCCAGGTAGAGCCCCGCCAGCTCGAGCAGCGCGCTCGCATCCTTTGGATGATCCCGCAGCAGTCGCTCGAGCGCATGGATCGCGCCGCCGAGGTTGTCGAGCTCCTTGGCGTACAGCCGCGCCACCTCGAGCCACAGCGCCCGCTGCCGCACGGGATCGCGAGCCTCGCCGGCGGCGCGCTGCAGCCGATCGGCGAGCTTCTCGAGCTGGCCCTGCTGACGCATCAACGCCGACAGCCGCGTGGCAGCGCGCTCGTGATCGGGCCACAGCTGCAGCGCCTTGTCGAAGGCACGTACCGCGGCACCGCGGTCGCCGATCTGATCGATGCGCGCGTTGCCGGCCCGCGTCCACGCCTCGGCGGCCTCGGCCGGGGTCTTCGCGATCGAGGCCTCGTGCTCGGCGACCTCGACCAACGCTTCGACGTCGCCGAGCACCTCGGCGAGCCGCGACAGCCCTCGCAGGGCCCCGAGGTTCTCGGGATCGAGGGCGATCGCCTCGCGGTACACCTCGAGCGCCTGCGGTCCGCCAGCGGCCTCGAGCGCCTCGGCGCGGCGGGTCAGGAACGCCGCGCGCAGCATGGGATCGCCGACCGTGCTCGCGAGTCGTCCATCGACGCTCGCGATGATCCGCGGATCGCCACTGTCGAGCGCCTCGCGCTCGAGCCCGGTCAGGGCCCCTCGATCGGCGGCATGCACGGCGAGCACACCCGACAGCGCCTCGACCCGCTCGTCGGTGGTGCCGACGCCCGCGAGCTCGAGCGCACGGGCACGCTCGTGCCACGCCATCGCACGCGCCGTGCCGCCGCGGAAGCTGCGGGCCTGCTGCAGCAACGTGTCGGCCAATCCCTCGACGTCGGCGGCCTCGCGCTGCAGAGCCTCGAGCGCCAGCAGTGCGCCGACGTGGCCGGGCTCGGCCTGCAGCACGCGCTGGAAGTCTGCGCGTGCGCGCGACGGATCGCGCAGGTGATCGCGGGCGACCTCGCCGGCACGGAACAGCGTCGCGGTCGCGAGCCGCGGATCGATCATCGTGGTGGCGCCGCGCTCGAGCTCCTCGACCAGCTGCGCCCAGTGACCGAGCTCGGTGCGCACGCGCGCGAGCGCGTCGGCGGCCGGGCGATTGCTCGGGCTCAGCTCGACGGCGAGCGAGTAGCACCGCTCGGCAGCCGCGCGATCGTCGAGTCGCTCTTCGTACAGCAGGCCCAGCTGGAAGCTGGCGAGCGCACGGCTGGCCGGATCGCGAAAGCCGTCGCGCTCGAGCTCGGCCAGCGCGGCGAGCTCGCGCCACTGCGCGCGCCCACGGAGGATCCGCGACAGCGCCTGCAGCGAGGCGCCATGTCGTGGATCGAGGTCGAGCGCGCGACGCAGGAACTCGGTGGCCTTGTCGAGGTTCGCGAGCTGGCGCGCGTGCAGCTCCCCGAGCTTGTGCAGCAACGCGACCTGGGTCGACTCGTCGGCCGCCGCGTCGAGCTCGCGCTGGTAGATCTCCGCGAGATCGGCCCAGCGGCCCTCGGCGTGGAAGATGCGACCGAGCGTGGCGAGCGTGGCGGCGTGGGCGGGCTCGAGCGCGAGCACGCTACGTAGCCGCGCGATCGCCTCGTCGCGTCGCTCGAGTCGCTCGTCGAGGATCTCGCCGATGCGGTGCAGCAGATCGGCGACCTGGTGCGGCGCAGTGGCGATGCCGGCCTCGAGCTCGAGCGCTTCGATGAGCGAGCGCCAGCGCCCGGCGGCCGCGGCCACACGCGCCAGGGCATGGATCGCGCCCAGGTGCTGCGGTCGCAGCTTGAGGATGCGGCGGTAGGCGAACTCGGCCTGCTCGGGATCGGCGAGCGGACCGCGGTAGAGATCGCCGATCGCGAACAACGACTCGATGCGCCGCTCGAGATCGAATCGCTCGAGCTGTCGCTCGTAGAGTTCGATGAGCGCGCGGTGTCGCTGCGCGCGGGCCAGCAGGCCGACCAACGCCTCGAACGAGGGCAGCATGTCGGGCACCAGCGCGAGCGCGTGCTCGTGCTCGCCGATGGCCTCGTCGAAGCGCTCGAGTCGCTCGAGGATCTCGCCGGCGCGCGCGTGGGCGCTGGCGCGGCGATGGGGCTCGCGCGCGGTGCCGGCCTCGCCGCGGTGCATCTTCACCAGCGCGTCGAAGCGCGAGGTCGCGGTGTACAGCGGCGCGAGGGCCCGCAGCGCGGGTACGTGCGCGGCGTCGATCTCGAGCAACGCCTCGAACGCTGCGATGGCACCGTCGCGATCGTCCAGCCCGTCGAGGCAGACCATGCCGATGCGATGCAGCAGGCCCAGGCGCTCGCCGGGCTCGTGCGTGGCCTCGGTCAGCGTCGCGAGCGTGCGCACCAGCTCGGGCCACTGCGCGGCGTCCTCGTACACGCGCACGAGTGCCTCGAGCACCACCGGCTGGCCGGGTGAGGTCTTCTCGGCGCGCTCCAGCAGCGCTCGGGCGGCGGCCCGATCACCGATGCGCTCGAGCGTCACGAGTGCAGCGCGGTGCAGGATCAGCGCGCGCGAGCCGGGGTCGGTGACGAGGTCGGCCTCGCGCTCGAGCAACGCCGCCAGCTCACGATGGCGACCTCGACGGGCGTAGAGCCGCTCGAGCGCCGCGGCGGCCCCCGGCGCGGCGTCGTCGAGCTCGAAGGCCTGCGCGTAGAGCTGCGCGGCGCCGTCGAGATCGTCGCGATGCAGCTCGCGCAGACGCGCACGCTGGCACAACATCGCGGCGCGCAGGCTCGCGTCGTCGGCGAGCACGTTGGCGGACGACTCGTAGAGCCGCTCGAGTGCGTCCCACGAGGCGGCGCGGGCATCGATCTGCGCCATCGCGTGGAACAGCGCGACGTCGGGATCCGCGAGCTCGATCGCGGCGGCATAGGCCTCGCGCGCCGCCGGCAGCTGGCGCAGGCGATCCTCCAAGACGCGGCCCTTCGCCAGCAGCAGCGCCGCCTTCGCACCGCGATCGGCGGTGAGGCGGATCTCCCGATCGAACAGCTCGACGACGGCATCCCAGCTGCCGCGACGCAGCGCGACCCGGCGCGCACCCACGACCGCGGGGAGGTGCTCGGGGCTGGCGTTGAGCGCCTGCAGGTAGTTGTGTTGTGCGGCCTCGTACTCGCGCAGCAGCTCGTGCAGCCGCGCGATCTCGAAGCAGATGCGACCGCGGCGGGCGACGTCGTCGGTGCGACCGAGCAGCTCGACGTAGCTGATGATCGCGGCGCGGGCGTCCTCGGCATGGGCGTCGCGCATCGCGTCGGCGACCGGGGTCGCGCCGGCGGGCACCGGCGAGGGGCCGACCGCCAGGGTCGGAAGCGGTCCCTCGGCGCGGGTGGGCGCGGGGCTCGGCATCGGCGTGGCGACGCGGGGTCGCTCGGCGGGCGCCGACGCGGGCGCTCCGGGGCGCGGCGCGGGTGCGATCGCAGGCCGAGCGCCCGCGGGAGGTGCGGGACGGGGCGGCGTCGGGGGTTTGATCGCGGGTGGCGTCCGCGGGGGCACGCTCGGCGGCTTGGGCGACTCTCCGCTCGGCGCGGCCGCGCCCGCGGGCGTCGCCGCGATCGTCGGTGGCGCAGTCGCGGGCGTCGCCACGCCTGGCGGTGCGATCGTCGGTGGCGCAATCGTGGGCGGCGCGACGGCCGACGGTGGTGCTGCGATCGCCGGCACGACGAGCTCCGCTTCGCCTGGCTCCGGTGGGACGGCGGGCAGCGATCGGCTCGATGCCCGCGCCGGCGGGCTGGGCTCGAGCTCCTCGTCGGAGATCTCGAAGACACCGGTCGCGGTCGCTGCGACCGCGGGGACCGGCGACGGCGTCGGCGGGATCGACGGCTGCGTCCCGCGTCGCACGGTCGGCGGCTTGGGCAGCGTCGCACCCGGCCCGCCCGGCTTGGCCGCAGCACCCGGGCTCGACGACGGCTCGCCGGGCTTGCCCGCATCGGGCGGATTCGGCCGCCGCGCGAGACCCGGAGGAGGAGGAGGCTTGCGCCGGGAGGGATCGTTGGGCGTGGTCACGTCTCTTGCGAGCCGGCAGACCGCCAGCGAAGTCGATGATACGGGTCGGCGCAGCGCCCGAGCAGCCTTTTTCGGGGCACGGGCGCCCCCCTTGCGACGCTTTCGAGCGCAGGCGCCGACGCCTCGCGTGATGCGAGCGTCGGATCGCTGACGGGTTCGACACCAAGGGGCGCGCCCGAGTGGCCCATGCGCCTCGAGCCGTGTTCGCGCACCGGGCACCATCGGGCATCGCCGCCCGCGAACGCGAGGGCGTGCACGCCGTTGCCGAGCGACAGACCTTCAGTGCTTCAGCGCCAGGAACACCTGGATCGCGAGCAAACCGACGAAAGCGAACAGGAACAGCCCTGGGATCAGACGATCCTCGAGGGTCTTCGGGCCCCGCAGTGCTCGCAGCGGCAGCTGCGGCAAGGGCCCCGTGACGGCGCGTCGCGAGCCCACTGGCTTCGCGACCGTTCGACGTACGCCCATCATGATCTGAATCTGCATCTCGAATGGCGCACGCGCAAATTCTTGGACGGATCGCGATCGAGAAATTCTTCGCGACCGTGATCGCGATGTCGTGGTCGCGAAACCCCGACGCGTCACGACCGTGCGCGATCGAGCGAGCGTAGCTGCACCAATGTGGCGCTCCCGTCCGTGTCACCGCGCGCCGTCCACTGCGCCCAGCTCTCGCCCGCATGCTTGCCGAGCGCCCACTGCAGATCGCAGACGTCGCGAGCCCGGAACTGGGCGCAGCCCCCCTCGAAACGCGGGCTGAAGCGGGCGGGGAGTCGCATCTGCGCCAACACGCCGAGGTCGTCTCCCCAGCGCGCGAGCTCCTCGAGGGTCGGCTTCGACAGCACCGGGATCGCGGCGTGCACCTCGTCGAGGGACCACCATCGCGCGGCCTCGGTGATCGCCGCCACGTAGGCGCGCGCACGCGAAGAGATCTCTTCGGCAGTCGTCGCGACGAGCCCTCCGATCACGGCGATGCGATCCGCACCGACGGCGACGGCCTGCGCAGCACGCTCGACATCGAGCCCTCCGATCGCGACCAGCGGGCGCGCCGCGACGCGGCCGGCGTCGGCCAGCCCCTCGAGCCCGACCGTGGGATCGGCATCCCGCTTCGAGGTGGTCGAGAACACCGGTCCGAAGGCGACGTAGTCGGGGCGTTGGGCCAGCGCCGCGCGCAGCTGCGGCAGCGAGTGGGTCGAGATCCCGATCGCGAAGCCGGCGGCCGCCCGCGCCCGGACCTCGTCGAGGCGGTCGAAGCCGGCATCGCCCTGCCCGAGGTGGACGCCGGCGATCCCCCGCACGGCGAGCGCTGCGTCGAGGTCGTCGTTGACGAACAGCGGCACCCCGGCGGCGGCACAGATGGGCACCAGGCGCTCGAGCCACGCGATGCGTTCGCCGGTGCCGGCGTGCTTGGCCCTCAGCTGGACCGCGGCCAGCCCGACGCCGGCGCCCTCGACCAGCGCCGCCACCACCTGCTCCGGCGCGAGGCCACCTCGATGGGGGAGGTCGAGGATCGCGTAGAGGCCGGGGGCGAGCATGGACACGCGCGGGGATGCTAGCAGCCCCGGAGAAAGCCCAGCGACGGCTAGCGCCGACGAGCAGCGTCGAGGCCGAACACCGCCAGCGAGGTCCAGATCAGCGCGAAGGCGATCGCGTGCCACAGCCCGAACGGCTCGCCGAAGAGCGTCACCGCCATCACGAACGACATGCTCGGCGAGAGGTACTGCAGGGCACCCAGCGTGGTCAGCTGCACCCGGCGCGCGGCGTGCCCGAACCAGATCAAGGGAAACGCCGTGACCGCCCCCGACGCCAGCAGCAGGCCATCGATCCACGGCGTGACCCCGAAGGCCGCGGCCTCGGCAGGCAGCCACAGCAGGTAGCCGGCCGCGAGCGGCACCATGAGCGCGGTCTCGACCAGCAGCGCCGGCACCGGAGCGACGGCGATCCGCTTGCGCAGCAGGCCGTAGGTGCCGAACGAACCCGCGAGCGCGAAGGGGATCCATGGCAGCGTGCCGGTGCCGAAGACCAGCACCGCGACCCCGACCGCCGCGATCGCCACCGCGATCCCAGCCGCCCGCGACAGTCGCTCGTGCAGCACCCACACACCGAGGCCGACGTTGACCAGCGGCGTCACGAAGTAGCCGAGGCTCGCCTCGAGCACGCGACCACTGTTGACCGACCAGATGTAGACCAACCAGTTGCACGACAGCAGCAGCGTGGTCGGGATGAACCGCCACGCACCCGCGCGACGCAGATCGTCGTAACCGCTGCGCCAGCTCCGACGCCAGGTGATCACCGCCGCCAACAACACCGTCGCCCACACGATGCGATGAGCCAACGTCTGCAGCGCCGGCACCTCGCGCAACAGCTTGAAGTACAGCGGGAGGATGCCCCACGTGACGTACGCCGCGAGGCCGTAGCCGAGCCCGATCGCACGCGTGCGAGCAGCCTCGTCGGACGCGGGCGGCTCGGGTGACGTCACGGCCGCGGAGCATGGCACCGGCCAGCGCCCGCTCGCCGAACCTCGCCCGATGCGGTCGCCAAGGCGAGCCGACGGGCCCCATGGCCACCGTCCATCGGCGTGCGCCCGACGCGACCCGTGAACCCAAAGCCGCCCCGACCGATCGGCCGCGCAACGACTCGAAGGCGGAACGGGGCCGCTTTACCTGTCTTCGACGGCCGGGGTCTGAACTCGCTCGAGCAGCTCGCGGCCGACCGGCGAGACGCAGTACCGCGCGACCTCCAACTCACCAGGGAGACGAATCGCCCCCCACGTGGCTGGGGTGTCGCCGGCGCCAGCCGCAGCGCATCCGAGTTGTCGCAACTTGCGGAGAGAGATATCGACATCGAGCTCAGGAGCTTCGAGCCTCGCCGCGACGAGCGTTGCATCGACCCCTCGGTGTGCGGAGCGTCGCTGACTCGCGGCCTCGCCGCCGCCAGGCGTTCAAGCGTCGTTCGTTCGTTGGCGGCGCCTATGGCCTTCCTTCGCTCTTCTTCGAACTTCGAGCCAATATCGACCGCTCGTTGTTGCACGGCGGCCGTCTCCGCCGCTGCGAGGGCGACGAGAACTTCGGCGTCGAGACGCGTGAACGCCTGGAAGGCGTCGACTACGGCCATGTCCAGCGGCGACCGCGCTGGATCTCGCGCGCTGACGATGAGCTGTGCCCACATTTCGGCGAGCCGGTCATCCTCCTCGATCGTCGCCGCGGCGAGCATCTTGCTCGCATCCTTCGGATTGAGGTTTCGCTGCTGATTCACGCTTCGCTCGGATCGTATCTCTTCCATTCGGCATCGCAGGCGGAACGCGTTCCTCTCCCGCCACGCGCGGATGGCATCGACGCCGATACCGGTGAGTTCTCCGAATAGGAGCCCGACGTTGCGCACCGAGGATACGACGTCGAGACCGGCCTCGGTCACCTTGTTCGCCGGCTCGGTGAGATCGGCCCGGACCTCGAGGTTGGCGCGAGACGGGGGGAGTTCGTCGGTCATGATTTCGCTAGTATCCCGCGTCGGAGGGGGCGAGCAAGACTGTTGGCGAACGTCCGAACTCTGGGCCATCGACCGGAGCGCCGCGCTGGCGGGAGCAGATCTCCAACCGCGGGTGCGACGGCGGCTGGGTGGGGCCGAGCCCGGCCGAGCCCCTCTTCGTCCGGGAAGTGGGCGGAACGCGGTTCGAAGCGTCACGGTGGAGCTATAGCGAGGCAGAAACGACGTCGCGATCTCGCGCGCCGGTATCAGCGACCGCATCTGCCGTGCGGAGCGCCCCGGTCCAGCCACCGTGCGTGTGCTAAGTTCCGCCTGCGACGATGACCCAAGTGCCTCCCGCCATCGGTGCAACGTCCGCCGGTCTTCGCTACCAGGTGCGGTGGTTCTGGTTCCACGCGTTGTGCATGCTCTACGCCAACCACATCGCGAAGGTGGTCGTCGAGCATCGAGAGGTGGACGCTGTCGACGATATCGTCGTGTACTACGTTCCGCCGGGCATCAACGAGGGTGGCACGCAGATCGAGGTCGACTTCATGCAGGTCAAGTTCCACGTGGCGCAGTCGGGCGTCGTCAATGAGGACGCGTTGATCGACCCGAAGTGGACCGGCACCAAGGAGTGCTTGTTGAAGCGCTTCGCGGATGCCTGGCGCGACATCCGCATGACGCACCCGACCGCGCGACTCAGCCTCAAGACCAATTGGTTATGGGACAGCGCGAGCAAGCTGGGGTCGCACTTCCGCGACGGTGGTCACCTGGACGAGAAATTCTTCGCGGCAAGCGAGACCTCCGAGA
>WBZX01002816.1_pt1 | contig 11527 bp, 10 predicted proteins | sample 5204211 | NCBI WGS metagenome assembly WBZX01 (sample SAMN12344362, study PRJNA552823) | activated sludge metagenome | biome: Activated sludge suspended growth; feature: Nitrification reactor; material: Wastewater; isolation source: activated sludge from nitrification reactor of wastewater...
GGCAACGCCGGCCAGGGTCACGCCGAGGCGGACGAAGGTGGCCTCACGGGTGGCCTGCCGGCGGGCCTCGAGGCCATCGGCGCGGACCGTGAACAGCACGCCGCCGGCGGTCTGGCCGTCGGCACCCGGGAGGCGCTGGCCGACGAGGAGCGGGCGGCCGCTGGCAAAGCGGAACCAGCGCCCGTCGCGGCCGAGGATCGCCGCGGCAGCATCGGCCGGCAGGGCGGCGTCGCCGGTGGCGAAGAGGGGCTGTTGGCGGGCGTCGAAGACGTGGATCGCGGCGACGTCGGTGTCGTCGGCGACGAGGCGGGGGAGCATGCGGCCGAGGCCGCGCGCCTCGCCGAGCAGCAGGCCGTTGGCGGAGGCGCGGTCGAAGCCGGCCTGCACCTGGTCGGCGGCGATGCCGATCCGCGAGACGGTGATGGCGACCAGCAGCTCACCTTCCTTGTGCACCAGCAGCAGGGCCTGCAGGCCGAGGGCCAGGGCCTGGGCGACGAACAGCAGCAGGCCGATGCGCAGCCAGCCCGCGGCGGGCAACGCGGGGGGCGCCGGCGCGGGCCGCGGCGGGCTGACGGCAGGGGGCATCCGCGTCTCTCCTGAGGCGGGGCGATGGCATGCAGTGTGGCCGCCCCTTCATTCCGGAAGGATAGGCGATCGGGCTGCCAGGCGCCTGCCGGAATGTGCTGCAGCGGCGCGGGGTTCAGCCGGCGTCGGGGGTGTCGCCGCCGATGGGGGTGAACAGCGCGTCGACGAATTCGCGGGCGCGGAAGGTCTGCAGGTCGTCGATCTGCTCGCCGACGCCGATGAAGCGCAGCGGCTTGGGGCTCTGGCGGGCGATGGCGGCGACCACGCCGCCCTTGGCGGTGCCGTCGAGTTTGGTCAGGACCAGGCCGGTGACGCCGATCGCGGCATCGAAGGCCTTGACCTGCTGCAGCGCGTTCTGGCCGATGTTGGCGTCGAGCACCAGCAGCACTTCGTGGGGGCCGCTGGGCTCGGCCTTCTGGATCACCCGGCGGACCTTGGCGATTTCTTCCATCAGGTGCAGCTGGGTGGGCAGGCGGCCGGCGGTGTCGGCCAGCACGATGTCGATGTTGCGGGCGCGGGCGGCGGCGATGGCGTCGAACACCACGGCGGCCGGATCGCCGGACTCCTGGGCGATGACGGCTACCCCGTTGCGCTCGCCCCAGGTCATCAGCTGCTCGCGGGCGGCGGCGCGGAAGGTGTCGCCGGCGGCCAGCAGCACGCTCTTGCCCTGGTTCTGGAAGTGCTTGGCGAGCTTGCCGATGGAGGTTGTCTTGCCCGAGCCGTTCACCCCCGCGATCATGATGATGTAGGGCTTGTGGCTGCTGATCTCGAGGGGCTGCTCGAGCGGCGCGAGGATAGCCAGCAGGCCTTCGGCCAGCGCGCCCTGCAGCTGGTCGGTGGTTTCGAGCTTGTCGCGCTTCCAGCGCAGGCGCAGTTCCTTCAGTAGGTGCTGGGTGGCCTCGACGCCGCAGTCGGCCATCAGCAGCGTGGTTTCGAGTTCTTCGAGGAATTCCTCGTCGATCTTGCGGCGCGAGAACAGGCTGGTCAGCCCGCCGAGGCCGCCGCCGATCTGCTCGCGGGTGCGCGACAGGCCGGCCCGCAGGCGGTCCATCCAGGAGCGTTTTTTGGCGGGTTCGGCGGCGACCGGGGTGGCGGCCGGCGCGGAGGGCGCAGCGACCGGGGCCTCCGGCGTCGGGGCCGCGGTGTCGGGGGGCGTGTCGCCGCCCTTGAGGGTCTTCTTCAGGAAACCAAACATGGGAAGCCGGGTCCGAGTGTGAATCAGTCAGTGAGTCGACGGGCGGGTCTGCAAGTGGGGCAAACACGTGGCGCGGTGGGGGAAAACCCCGTGCCGCCCGGTTGGCCGGCCCGTCGGAATGCCGCTATGATGCCGCGCGGCAGGCCCGATAGCGGGCACGGCAGTGCCGCCGGTGGCCGTCAAACCCGAATTTTACCAGATGCTTCAAAAGCCTATGATGAATCGCAGATTGCGCGTCGGTGCCGCCGTGGCCCTGAGCGCCGCCCTGGCCGCGCCGGCCTGGGCCAATCCCTTCGAAAGCCGCCTTCCCAACGGGATGAAGCTGATCGTCAAGGAAGATCGCCGGGCGCCGTCGGTGGTGCACATGGTGTGGTACAAGGTGGGCGCGATGGACGAGGTGGATGGCACCTCGGGCGTGGCCCACCTGCTCGAGCACATGATGTTCAAGGGCACCCGGGCGGTCGGTCCCGGCGAGTTCAACAAGCGCGTGGCGGCCGCCGGCGGACGCGACAACGCCTTCACCAGCTACGATTACACCGCCTATTTCCAGCAGGTTCCGAAGGAGGCGCTGCCGCGCATGATGGCGCTCGAGGCCGATCGCATGGCCCACCTGCAGGTCGGCGACGACTCGTTCCGCAAGGAGATCGAGGTCGTCAAGGAAGAGCGCCGCCTGCGCACCGACGACAAGCCGCGCTCGCTGGTCGTCGAGCAGCTGATGGCCACCGCCTTTCAGGCCCATCCCTACCGCCGGCCGGTGATCGGCTGGATGAACGACCTCGACAACATGACCGCCCAGGATGCCCGCGACTGGTATCAGCGCTGGTACGTGCCCAACAACGCGACGCTGGTGGTCGTCGGCGACGTCGATCACCAGGCCGTGTTCAAGGAGGCCGCGCGCAGCTACGGCGCGCTCCGGATGCGTCCGCTGCCGCTGCGCAAGCCGGTGGCCGAACCCGAGCAGACCGGCCCGCGCCGCACGGTGGTCAAGGCGCCGGCCGAATTGCCTTACGTGGCCCTCGCGTGGCGCGTGCCCACGCTGCGCGACGTGAAGAAGGATGGTGACTACTACGCGCTGCAGGTGCTCGCCGCGGTGCTCGACGGTTACGACGGCGCCCGCCTGGCGAAGAACATCGTGCGCGGCAGCCGCGTCGCGGTGACCGCCGGCGCCGGCTACGACGGCACCGCCCGCGGCGAATCCCTGTTCGTCGTCGACGGTGCGCCGGCCGCTGGCCGCAGTGTGGCCGACGTGGAGGCCGCGCTGCGCGCCGAGATCACCCGCATCCAGGACGAAGGCGTGTCCGATGACGAGCTGCGCCGCGTCAAGGTCCAGGCCGTCGCCGGCCAGGTGTACAAACGCGATTCGCTGATGGGCCAGGCGATGGAGATCGGCATGGACGAGATGGTCGGTCTGTCGTGGAAGGACGATGCCGAGATGCTCGAGCGCATCCGGGCCGTGACCGCCGCCGAAGTGCAGGCGGTGGCGAAGAAGTATTTCCGCGACGACAGCCTGACCGTCGCCCAGCTCGATCCGCTGCCGGTCGACCCGCAGGCCCGCGCCAAGGCCGCCGCGCCGCACCGCCACTGAACCCCGCATCCCCGCATTCAAGGCTGACCAGACCGATGACTCCATCCCGCCAGCGCTTCGGCATCGCCCTCGCGATGACCGTGGCGACGCTTGTTTCCTCCACCGCTGCCCACGCCGGGCTGGCAATCCAGAGCTGGACCACTGCCGGTGGCGCGAAGGTTTTCTTCGTCGAGAGCCGCGCGCTGCCGATCCTCGACGTGCAGGTCGATTTTCGCGCCGCCGGCACCGAGGCGCCGGCCGGCAAGGCTGGCATCGCCGGGCTGACCCGCGGACTGCTCGAAACGGGCGCCGGCGCCCTCGACGAGGATGCCATCGCCAACCGCGTGGCCGACCTCGGTGCGCAGATCGGCGGCAGCGCCGACATGGATCGGGCGTCGCTGTCGTTGCGCACCCTCAGCAGCGCCGCCGAGCGCGACGGCGCGGTCGATCTGCTGGCGACGCTGATCCGTCAGCCGACCTTCCCGGCGGCTGCCGTCGAGCGCGAGAAGGCCCGCACGATCGCCGGCCTGAAGGAATCCGCCACCCAGCCCGACGCGATCCTGTCGCGCCGCTTTGCCGCCGCGGTGTTCCCGGATCACGCCTACGGCCGCATGCCGACCGTCGACAGCGTCGCCGGCCTGACCCGCGACGAGATCGCCGATTTCCACGCCCGCTACTACACCGCCGCGCGGGCCACGCTCAGCATCGTCGGCGACGTCTCCCGCGCCGAAGCCGAGGCCATCGCCGAGCGCCTGATCGGCGGTCTGACGGCCGGCGAGCCGGCGGCGGACAGCCGCAACACCACGCTGCCGGCGCGCCAGACGATCCGCGTGCCGCATCCGTCGGCGCAGGCCCACGTCGCCATCGGCCAGCCGGGCATCCGCCGCGGCGATCCGGATTTCTTCCCGCTGCTGGTCGGCAACTACATCCTCGGCGGCGGCGGTTTCGTGTCCCGGCTGACCGGCGAAGTCCGCGAAAAACGCGGCTACGCCTACAGCGTGTATAGCTACTTCATGCCGCAGCGCGACGTCGGGCCGTTCCAGATCGGGCTGCAGACGAAGGGCAGCCAGGCCGACGACGCGCTCAAGGTCGTCGGCGCCACCCTCGACGACTTCCTCGCCAAGGGGCCGACCGAGGCCGAACTGCAGGCCGCCAAGGACAATCTGATCAACGGCTTCGCGCTGCGCCTCGACTCCAACCGCAAGATGCTCGAACAGGTGGCGGCGATCGGCAGCTTCGGCCTGCCGCTGGACTATCTCGACACCTGGCGCGACAAGGTCCGCGCGGTGACGGTCGGGCAGATCCGCGAGGCCTTCAGGCGCCACGTGTCGCCGGATCATCTGGTGACCGTCGTCGTCGGCGGCGACGGCGACAAGACCGCCGCGCCGAAGAACGGAGCCGCCCGTTGAGCGCTCCCGTCGGCCGCGTCCGCATCATCGGCGGCGAGTGGCGTTCGCGGCTGATCGACGTGCGCAGCGTGCAGGGCCTGCGTCCCACGCCGGATCGGGTCCGCGAGACGCTGTTCAACTGGCTCGGCCAGGAACTCGACGGCCGCAGCTGTCTCGACCTCTTCGCCGGCAGCGGCGCGCTGGGGTTCGAGGCCGCCTCGCGGGGGGCCGCGCGGGTTGTGATGATCGAGCAGGATCCGCTCGCCTTCGCCGCGCTGCAGGCCAATGCAAAAACCCTACAGGCGACGCGTGTACAGATTGTGCGGGGCGATGCGCTAAACTTCGCCCGTTCCGCGAACCAACCGTTCGACGTCGTGTTCGTCGACCCGCCCTACCGGGCCGGCTGGATCGAGCGGATGGCGCCGCTGCTGCCGGGCCTCCTCGGCAACGACGGGGTGGCCTACGTGGAGGCGGAATACAAGATCGACAACATCGACGGATTGACGCGAATCAAGCAAGGCACGGCCGGGCAGGTGTATTACCACCTCTTTGCCCGCGCGGCCTGACAGCCGACTGATCGCGCCGACAGGGAAGGGCAGCAAGATGAGGGACGGCATCGCGGTTTACCCGGGGACATTCGATCCATTCACCCGCGGGCACGAGGATCTGGTCCGCCGCGCTTCCCGCCTGTTCGAGCGGCTCATCGTCGGGGTGGCGACCAGCGGCGGCAAGGGGCCGATCTTCAGCATGGACGAACGGGTGGAGATCGCCCGCGAGGCGCTGGCGCCCTACCCGAACGTCGAGGTGCAGGGATTTTCGTGCCTGCTGATGGATTTCCTCCACCAGAACAACGCGCGGGTCATTCTGCGCGGCCTGCGGGCGGTGTCGGATTTCGAGTATGAGTTCCAGATGGCCGGGATGAACCGCAAGCTCTACCCGGACGTCGAAACAGTGTTCCTGACGCCGTCCGACGAGTACATGTTCATCTCCGCCACGATGGTGCGCGAGATCGCACGTCTCGGCGGCGACGTCAGCAAGTTTGTGCAGCCGGGCGTGAACGCGCGGCTGCGTGCCAAGATCAACAAACAGTGAGTAACGAAGGAAGCAAGCAAAATGGCCTTGATGATTACCGACGAGTGCATCAACTGCGACGTCTGCGAGCCGGAATGTCCGAATGGCGCGATTTCCCAGGGTGACGAAATCTACGTGATCGACCCCAACAAGTGCACCGAGTGCGTCGGCCACTTCGACGAACCGCAGTGCCAGCAGGTCTGCCCGGTGGATTGCATTCCCTTTGATCCGGAACACCCGGAGAGCAAGGACGATCTGATGGAGAAGTTCCTCACGCTGACCGCCGACAAGTAAGTCGCGGTCGCAGGAACGGCAAGGCCGGCGCACCGTGCGGTGCAGCCGGCCTTTTTGCGTGGCGGGCCGATCAGGCGGCGAGGGCGGACGGGGCCGGGGCGCGGGTGCCCGGCATGTCGAGGGCCTTCTCGATCCGCCGGGCCAGCCGGTCGAGGTCGGCGACCTGGCCGACCAGAACTTCCTCGGCCTGCTCCAGTTCGCGCACCCGGTCTTCGAGGGTGTCGGTGGCCTGGTGGATGCGCTTGACGCTCTCGAGCCGGCGCTTGAGCTGCAGCTGATATTCGCGGACCTGGGTTTCGAGCGGCGCCATCACCGCCCGCAGCCATTGCTCGGCATCCCGGTTGGCGACTTCGAAGGTGCGGCGGGCCTGCACCGCGACGGTCTCGAAGAATTTTTGGGTCAGCACGTGCTTCTCGGTGGTGACGATGGTCAGCACCGTGTTGAACTGGCTGTTGAAGGCTTCCTCGAGGCGCTCGATCTCCTTTTCGTAGCGCAGCGTCGAAAAGGCCGTCGGCGCGGCGAGCTTGAGGCCGTGCTCGACGGTGAAGCGCTTGTACATCGCGTCGAGCATCTTGGAGATTTCGCCGATCTCGTCAGTGGATTTCTTGAGGTTGCCGCGCAGGTGCTGGAAGAAGCCCTTCATGGCTTCGCGCAGGCCGCGCGAGAAGGCGGCGTCGAGCATCGCCTCGCGGGTGCGGCGGGTTTCGTCGCGCAAGGCGTCGAGGCCGAGGTGGCCGAAGAGGTTGTTGGAGAGGTTGGAGAACACGCTGCGCACTGCGTAATATTTTTGCAGACCCTGTTCGAACTCGTCTTTCTCGGAGCGCACCTTGCGCATCATGTATTCGATGACGTTCTGGTTCTTGCCGCGCAGGTCGGTGAGTTCGGTGAGCTGCTCGCGCAGGCCGCTGAGGCGGGCGCCGAGGAGTTCGCGGGTGCGGCTGACGATGTCGTTCACATCGCCGTAGGTGTTGTCGCGGACGATGTCGCGCTTGGTCGGCAGCAGTTCGGTGGACAGTGCCCGTTCGAGCTGCAGCAGGCGGCTGCGGGCAAGGAGCGCCGCGTCGTCGTTGACCTTGGCGACCAGACCCTTCTGCGCCGACACCGGGAAAACCTGCTCGGGCCCGATCTCGAGGGTGGTGGCGACGCTGGCTACCTGGCCGGCGATCTCGCGCTCGATGTCGTCCTCGCTGCGCAGGCCGTCCCACAGCCCGTCGATCTTGTTGAGCGCGACGATGCGCCCGCGCTGGCGCCGGCCGGCGTTGACGTGCTCGCGCCACACCGCGAGGTCGCTCTGGGTGACGCCGGTGTCGGCGGCGAGGATGAACAGCACCGCGTGGGCGTTGGGCAGCAGGTTGAGCGTCAGTTCGGGCTCGGCGCCGATGGCGTTGAGGCCTGGCGTGTCGAGGATCACCAGGCCCTGCTCGAGCAGCGGGTGGGGGAACTGGATGATCGCGTGCCGCCACAGCGGAATCTCGACCTGGCCGTCGGCGTTGGGGCGGATGCCGTGGTCGCCGCTTTCGTCGATCGGAAAGCCGAGCGCCTCGGCTTCGACGGTGCTCGCCATGCGCGTTTCGCCGACCTGCGTGAGGGCCTGTTGCAGGCTTTCGGCGGAACTGGTGTCGAGGGGGCGGATCCGCCATTCCTCGGGATAGCGCTTGAGTTCGGTGATGCTGGCGTTGGTCTTGCGGCTTTCGATCGGCAGCAGGCGGATCTCGGGCTTGTCGCCGTTCTTCCATTGCAGCTCGGTCGGGCACATGGTGGTGCGGCCGGCGCTGGAGGGCAGGATGCGGTTGCCGTAGCCGGCGAAGAAGACGGCGTTGATGAGTTCCGACTTGCCCCGCGAGAACTCGGCGACGAAGGCGACGATCAGCTTGTCCTCGCGCAGGCGGTCGAGCAGATACTGCAGGCGCAGGTCGGACTGCGCGTCGCCGATCTCGTTGGTCTGCAGCCACTTGCGCAGCTCCCCGATTCCCGAAGCGACATCGCCGCGCCACTGGGTGTAGGCGGAGAAGTGTTCAGCGAGCATTTGAGCGTCTTTCACGAGCTTCATTCCTGGCAAGGGGCCGCGGCGCCGGCGAAATATTTCAAGATTGATAGCATAAACGGGATCGCCTTCGACCGGAATTGCTTTCAGCGCTGGCAGCGCGGGCAGTAGAAGGTGGCGCGCTGGCCCATGATGCGTTTGCGGATCGTCGTGCCGCAGTTCCGGCACGGTTCGCCGTCGCGGCCGTAGGCGAAATACTGCTGCTGGAAGTAGCCGGGCGAGCCGTTGCTGGAGACGAAGTCGCGCAGCGTGCTGCCGCCGGCGGCAAGGGCGTCGTGCAGGGTCTCGCGGATGCACGCGGCGAGGCGGGTGCAGCGGCGCAGGCCGAGTTCGCCGACCGGCAGGGTTGGGTCGATGCCGGCGCGGAACAGGCTCTCCGAGGCGTAGATGTTGCCGATGCCGACCACGTGCGCGGCGTCCATCAGGAACAACTTGACCGGTGTCCGGCGTCCCCGGCTGGCCGTGTACAGCCAGCGGCCGTCGAAGGTCTCGCCGAGGGGTTCGACGCCGAGACCGGCGAGCAGCGGGTGGGGTGCGTCGCCGGCCTGCCACAGCACCAGCCCGAAGCGCCGTGGGTCGCGCAGACGTAGCGCCCGCGGGCCGAAGACGATGTCGAGGTGGTCGTGTTTTTCGGGCGCGGTCGCGGCCGGCACGATGCGCAGACTGCCCGACATGCCCAGATGCACCAGCAGGCTGCCGGTGGCAAAGCGGAACAACAGGTATTTCGCCCGCCGCTCGACGGCGACGAGGCGCTGCCCGGCCAGCGTGGCGTCGAGGTCGTCCGGCACCGGATGGCGCAGGCGGCCGTTGCGGATGATCGCGCCGGTCACCGCGAGTCCGGTCAGTTCGGGCGCGATGCCGCGGCGGGTGGTTTCGACTTCGGGCAGTTCGGGCATGACGAAACGGAGGGTGGCAGGGCGGCGCCGGGGCTGGCTTGCTGGCCTTCCGGAAAGCGCCTAACATCGGACGAACCCTATTGTAGCCGCGCGATCCAACCTACGTGCAGCGATGGTCGCATGCCGTCGGCCAGTTCCCCGGATCAAGTCCCGAACGTCTTGCCAGAATCTTTCATGAAGCCCATTTCCCGCCTCGTGCGACCGGCCCGCCTGCTTGCCGCCCTGCTTGTCTCCGGCGGACTCCTCGCCGGGGCGGCCCATGCCCAGCAGGCCGAGTCCGTCCCGGACGAGGGTGACGGCGGCAAGGCGGCGGCCTACCCGGCGCAGGAGCTGACGCCGCAGATACTCTACCAACTGATGCTCGCCGAGGTGGCCGGCGCCCGCGGCCAGACGGTCATGGCCGCCCAGTCCTACCTCGACCTGGCGCGGCGCACCCGCGATCCGCGCATTGCCCGCCGCGCCGCCGAGATGGCCGTCTTCTCGCGTCAGGCCGACCTCGCCGGCGACGCCGCCCGGCTGTGGCTGGAGCTCGAGCCGGCTTCGCTGCAGGCCCAGCAGCTGGCGTCCGGCACCGCCGCCAGCGGTGCGCGGGTCGACGAATTGCAGGCCCAGCTCGCCAACGCGCTGGCACTTCAGGGCGACACCATCGGCCCGGCGCTGATGGGGCTCAACCGCGGCCTCACCCGCATCCCCGACAAGGCCCTGGTCCGTCGCCTGGTGACGCAGCTCACCGAGCCCTACCTGGCCCACCCGGAAGCCCATTTCGCGCGTGCCAACGCCGCCTACGTGGCCGGCGATGCCGCCGCTGCGGCGGCGGCCCTCGACGGCGCGCTGAGCCTGCGGCCCGACTGGGAGCAGGCAGTGATCCTGCAGGCCCAGCTGCAGCAGGAGACATCTCCCGGCAAGGGCATCGACACCCTGCGCGACTACGTTGCCCGTCACCCGGATGCCCGCGAGCCGCGCATCACGCTGGCGCGCCTGCTGGTGGCGGCGAAGCAGTTCGGGCCGGCGCGCGAGCAGTTCGAGCACATCCTCAAGCGCGCGCCGGACGACCGCGACGTGGTCCATGCGGTCGGTCTGCTGGCCATGCAGCGGGGCGACCGGAACGCCGCCGAGAAGCACTTCCGCCATCTGCTGAGCCTCGGCTTCGGTGATCCGGACACGATCCGCATGTATCTCGGCCAGCTCGCCGAAGACGCCCGGCATCCCGACGCGGCGCTCGGCTGGTACAAGGCCGTCGAGCCGGGCAGCCAGTTCGTCGCCGCGCAGGGGCGCATCGCCCAGGTTCTGGCCGGCCGCGGCAAGCTCGCCGAAGCGCGCCAGCACCTGCAGGCGGCGGCCCGCGAGGCGCCGAACGAGCGGGTCCAGTACGTCCTCGCCGAAGCCCAGCTGCTGCGCGACGCGAACCGTAACGAGGATGCCTTCGCGGTCCTCGACGAGGCCCTCCGTGCCGAGCCCGAAAATCCCGACCTGCTCTACGAGTCGGCGCTGATGGCCGAACGGGTCGGCCGCATCGAGGTCATGGAAGGCCGGCTGCGCAAGCTGATCGCCCTCAAGCCCGATCACGCCCACGCCTACAACGCGCTCGGCTACTCGCTGGCCGAACGCGGCCAGCGCCTCGACGAAGCCGAGACGCTGATCCGCAAGGCCCTCGCCCTCGCCCCCGACGATCCCTTCATCATCGACAGCCTGGGCTGGACCCAATACCGCCGCGGCCAGCTCGGCGACGCGCTGGCCTCGCTGCAGAAGGCCTTCGGCCTGCGCGCCGATCCGGAGATCGCCGCCCATCTGGGCGAAGTTCTGTGGATGCTCGGTCGCCGCGACGAGGCCGTGCGCACCTGGCGCGACGCCGCCAGGGCCCACCCGGAAAGCACCGTGCTGGCCGACGTCATCAAGAAGTTCAAGCCTTGAAGGCGGCGTTGCTGATCGTCGCGCTCGGCCTCGCCGGCTGCGCGGCGCCGGCCTTGCGTGAGCCGCCGACGATGCGGCCGGTCGCTGCCGAGCTGGCCCGCTTCGCCCTCGCCGGCCGCCTGCAGGTGCGCGACGGCGAGCGCAGCGCGGCAGTCGGTGTCGACTGGCAGCACGACGGCGCGCAGGACGACTGGCTGTTCACCGGCCCGCTCGGCCAGGGGCTGGCGCGCATCGAATCCGGCCCCGCCGGCGCCCGCATGACCGAGGCCGGCGGCCAGCGCTCCAGCGCCGCCTCGGCCGCCGAACTGGCCGGATCGCTGCTCGGCGTCGACGCGCCCTTCGCCAGCCTGCCGCGCTGGGTCACCGCCCGGCCGGGCGACGGCGCGCAGGTCCGCGAGGTCGACGAACAGGGCCGCCTGCGCCGCGTCGTCGACCGCGGCTGGACCATCGAATACACCGAATACGGCGGCGATGCGCCCGACGCGCTGCCGCGCCGGATCGACATCCACCGCGGCGACACCCGCCTGCGCCTGATCGTCGACACCTGGAATCCCTGATGAACGTTGCCGAATTCGATCC
>WBZX01002817.1_pt1 | contig 11524 bp, 12 predicted proteins | sample 5204211 | NCBI WGS metagenome assembly WBZX01 (sample SAMN12344362, study PRJNA552823) | activated sludge metagenome | biome: Activated sludge suspended growth; feature: Nitrification reactor; material: Wastewater; isolation source: activated sludge from nitrification reactor of wastewater...
GACCAGTTCAGCGCCTCGCCGCCGAACCAGTGCAGATCGGCCGGGTCGACGACCACGAAGACGAGCATCTCCAGCACGCCGGCCATCAGGAAGGCCGGCCAGAGGATGGTCAGGGCGCGTTGCTTCACGGGGTCTCGGTCTCGCCTGCGCTCATTGCTCGGCCGGCGTGGCCGCGTGGTTGCGGCCCTGCAGGGCCGGCGCCATCGCGTCCTTGGGGCTCAGCTTGGGCGCCATGTTGTCGCCCGGCCGCACCTCGCCGTGCGGCGTGGTGGCGATCACCGGGTCGATGTGCTTCCAGGCGATCACGGCCGTGGCGATGCTCGCCACCACCACCGACAGCGGCCCGCCCACCACCACCCAGACCATGGGCACGCGGTACCACGGCGTCGTCTTCTGCTTGTCGTCCTGCATGTCCATGTCCTTTGCGGTTCAGCGCGGCACGACGAAGGTCGACTTCTCGCGCACCTCGACCGCGCCGCCCGCCGCATCCGCCAGCCGCGTGATCGTGAATCGTAGCGGGTGCGCGCCGCTGCCCAGTGCCGCAGCCGTCTCGGGCGGCAACTGCACCGCCACCGGCACCCAGCGCGCCTCGGTGGGCCCGACCTGCACCTCGGTGCGCGGCGCGCTCACCAGCACGCCCGCCAGGCCGTCGACCTCGATGCGGAAGCGCTCCGGCGACTCCAGCGCGTTCATCAGCTGCAGCCGGTAGACGTTCTCGACGCGGCCGTCGTCCACCAGCCGCGCCAGCGCGCCGCGGTCGCGCACCACATCGACGCGGAACGGCGTGCGCAGCGCCAGGCTGGCCGCAAACGCGGCGACGATCAGCACCATGATCGCCGTGTAGATCAGCACGCGCGGCCGCAGCACGCGGCGGAACATCTGCTCGCGCGTCCACTGCTGCGCGATGCCGTTCTGCGTCGCGTAGCGGATCAGGCCGCGCGGATAGTCCATCTTGTCCATCACGCCGTCGCACACGTCGATGCAGGCGGCGCAGCCGATGCACTCGTACTGCAGGCCCTTGCGGATGTCGATGCCGGTCGGGCAGACCTGCACGCACAGCGTGCAGTCGATGCACTCGCCCTTGCCCGCGTCCTTCAGCCCGGCGTGGCCCAGCGACTTCGGCCGCGAGCCGCGCGGCTCGCCACGCGCGGCGTCGTAGCTGATGATCATCGTGTCGTGGTCGAACATCGCGCTCTGGAAGCGCGCGTACGGGCACATGTACTTGCAGACCTGCTCGCGCATGTAGCCACCGTTGCCGTAGGTGGCGAAGCCGTAGAACAGGATCCAGAACCACTCCCACGGGCCGAAGCCGAGCGTGGGCACCGCCGCGGCCAGGTCGCGGATCGGCGTGAAATAGCCGACGAAGGTGAAGCCCGTCCACAGGCCGAAGGCGATCCAGACGAACTGCTTGGCGCTCTTGCGCAGGATCTTCTCGCGGGTCCAGGGACCGGCATCGAGCCTCATGCGCTTGGCGCGATCGCCCTCGATGCGGTTCTCGAACCACATGTAGATCTCGGTGTAGACCGTCTGCGGGCAGGCATAGCCGCACCACAGGCGCCCGGCCACCGCGGTGAACAGGAACAGGCCGTAGGCCGAGAGGATCAGCAGCCCGGTGAGGTAGATGAAGTCCTGCGGGTACAGGACCAGCCCACCGATGTAGAAGCGGCGGGCGCCGAGGTCGAACAGCACGGCCTGGCGGCCGTTCCATTGCAGCCAGGGCAAGCCGTAGAAGAGCAGCTGGGTGGCCCAGACGAGCACCCAGCGCCAGGTGGCGAACCAGCCGCTGACCGCACGGGCGTAGATCTTCTTCTGCGCGGCATACAGCGAGACGATCTCGCCGGCCGCATCGGGGGCCGAGGCCCCCTTGGCCGCCGCGTGCGTGTCAGTCATTCAGCCTTCCGTCGTTACTGGGTGCCGGCAGCCTGGGCGAGGTTCCACACATAGGCCGCCAGCACGTGGATCTGGTCGGCGGTCATGCGCGAAGCCTGGGGCGGCATCACGTTGGTCTTGCCATTGTTGACCATCGCGACGATCGCTTCCTCGCCCCAGCCGTGGAGCCAGACCTTGTCGGTCAGGTTCGGCGCGCCGAGGGCCTTGTTGCCCTTGCCGTCCGGGCCGTGGCAGGCCGCGCAGGCACCGAACTTGGGCTTGCCCAGCTGGGCGGCCAGTTCGTTGTGCGGGCTGCCCGACAGGCTCAGCACGTAGTTGGCGACGTTCTTCACGTCTTCCGACGAGCCGACCGCCGCGGCCATCGGGGGCATCATGCCCTGACGGCCGTTGGTGATGGTCGCCTTGACCGCGTCGAAGGAGTCGGTCGCCAGTCGCGAGGCCACCGGCAGGGTCAGGTTGGGGAAGCCCTTGCTGCCCTTGGCGTCGGAGCCGTGGCACTGCGCGCAGTTGTTGATGTACAGGCGCTCGCCGATCGCCATCGCCTGTGCGTCCTTGGCGAGTGCCTCGGGCGTCTGGCTGGTGAACTTCGCGTACAGCGGCGCCATCGCCGCCTGGGCCTTGGCCTGCTCGGCCTCGAGCTGGCCGATGCTGGTCCAGCCGAGCTGGCCGCCGAAGCTGCCGAGGCCGGGGTAGAGCGCCAGGTACAGCACCGCGAACACCACGGTGATCACGAACAGGCCCATCCACCAGCGCGGCAGCGGATTGTTCAGCTCGCGCAGGTCTTCGTCCCAGACGTGGCCGGTGGTGTTGTCGCTGGCCATGACCTTGCGCCGGCTGGCGATGATCAGCAGCCCGAGGCAGGCCGCGAGGCCGAGGATGACGACGGCGGCGATGTAGATCGACCAGCCGTTGTTGATGAAGTCGCTCATTGTTGGTTTCCTCCACGCAAGGCGCCGCCGGCGCCCTGCTCCTCGACGAAGGGCAGCTGGGCCGCCTCGTCGAACGCTGCACGGTTGTTGCGGGACCAGGCCCAGACGATGATGCCCAGGAAGGCGATCATCGAGACCACGGTCATCAGGCTCCTGAGGTCATTGACGTCCATGACGCACCTCCCTCACTTGGGCGCAGAGGCCGTGCCGAGCACCTGCAGATACGCAACCACCGCATCCATCTCGGTCTTGCCCTTGACGTCGTCGCCGGCCTTGGCGATCTCGTCGTCGCTGTAGGGCACGCCGACCACGCGCAGCGCCTTCATCTTGGGCGCCATGTCGGCCGGATCGAGCGTGGACTTGTTGAGCCACGAATAGGCCGGCATGTTCGACTCGGGAACGAGGTCGCGCGGGTTGTTCAGGTGGATGCGGTGCCAGTCGTCGCTGTACTTGCCGCCGACGCGGTGCAGATCCGGGCCGGTGCGCTTGCTGCCCCACTGGAAGGGATGGTCGTAGACGAACTCACCCGCCTTGGAGTATTCGCCGTAGCGCAGCGTCTCGGCGCGGAACGGGCGGATCATCTGCGAGTGGCAGTTGTAGCAGCCCTCGCGGATGTAGATGTCGCGCCCGGCCAGCTGCAGCGGCGTGTAGGGCTTGAGGCCCGGCGCCGCGGTGGTGGTCGACTTCTGGAAGAACAGCGGCACGATCTCGACGAGGCCGCCCACGGCGACCACGAGCAGGATCAGCACGATCATCAGGAAGTTGTTGGTCTCGATCTTCTCGTGCGAGAGACCGGTGGCTTGGTTGTTTGCCATTTGTTCGGTACTCCTCGAGGTTCAGGCGTGGGCCGCGACGGCGGGCACGGGCACGGGCTCGTACTTGCCGGTGGTGGCCGTCTTGATCGTGTTCCAGCCCATGATCACCATGCCGGTCAGGTACAGCAGGCCGCCGGTCAGGCGGATCACGTAGAACGGGAACGTCGCCTTCACGCTCTCGACGAAGCTGTAGACCAGCGTGCCGTCGGGATTGATCGCGCGCCACATCAGGCCCTGCATCACGCCGGCGATCCACATCGCGGCGATGTACAGCACGATGCCGATGGTCGCGATCCAGAAGTGCAGCTCGATGGCGCGCGTGCTGTACATGGTCTTGCGGCCGAACATGCGCGGGATCAGGTAGTACAGCGTGCCCATCGACACCAGGCCCACCCAGCCGAGCGCGCCGCTGTGCACGTGGCCGACCGTCCAGTCGGTGTAGTGAGACAGCGCGTTGACCGTCTTGATCGACATCATCGGGCCTTCGAAGGTCGACATGCCGTAGAACGACAGCGAGACGATCAGGAACTTCAGGATCGGGTCGTCACGCAGTTTGTGCCAAGCGCCCGAGAGCGTCATGATGCCGTTGATCATGCCGCCCCAGGACGGCGCCAGCAGCACCAGCGAGAACAGCATGCCCACGCTCTGCGCCCAGTCGGGCAGCGCGGTGTAGTGCAGGTGGTGCGGGCCGGCCCACATGTACGTGAAGATCAGCGCCCAGAAGTGCACGATCGACAGGCGATACGAGTAGACGGGGCGCTCGGCCTGCTTGGGAATGAAGTAGTACATCATCCCCAGGAAGCCCGCGGTCAGGAAGAAGCCGACCGCGTTGTGGCCGTACCACCACTGCACCATCGCGTCCTGCACGCCGGCGTAGGCCGAGTAGCTCTTGGTCAGGCTGACGGGAATGGCGGCGCTGTTGACGATGTGCAGCAGTGCCACGGTCAGGATGAAGGCGCCGAAGAACCAGTTCGCCACGTAGATGTGGCGCACCTTGCGCGTGCCGACCGTGCCGAAGAAGACGATGGCGTAGGACACCCACACGATCGCGATCAGGATGTCGATCGGCCACTCGAGCTCGGCGTATTCCTTGGCCTGGGTGAAGCCCAGCGGCAGCGAGATCGCCGCCGCCACGATCACCAGTTGCCAGCCCCAGAAGGTGAACCAGGCGAGCTTGCCGGCGAACAGCGGAACCTGCGAGGTGCGCTGCACGACGAAATAGCTCGAGGCGAACAGCGCGCAGCCGCCGAAGGCGAAGATCACCGCGTTGGTGTGCAGCGGCCGCAAGCGGCCGTAGCTCAGCCAGGGAATCCCCAGATTGAGTTCGGGCCAGGTGAGCTGCGCGGCGATGATGACGCCGACGAGCATGCCCACGATGCCCCATAGCACCGCAGCGAGCGAAAACGCCCTCACCACGGCGTCGTTGTAGACGGGCCCGCTCTTCGCGGCCGCCGACGCGTTGTTGACCATCGGGATCACTCCTTCCTTGGCTGTTCTGTTTCCGGATGAAATCATTGTTCCGCTCAGGGTCATTATTGAACTTGATCGCTGTCAACTTTTCCCGAAGGCGGGAAGCGGGCTGTGTCGTCTGCGCCGAGGATGCGTTCGCCCTCGCGCTCCAGGTCGTCGAACTGCCCGGAATTGAGCGCCCAGGCGAAGATGCCGATCACCGCGAACACCAGCACGACGGACAGCGGAATGAGGATGAAGAGGATGTCCATGCCGATCAGCCCTGCCCTGGCGTCGGCGCCAGCTGGGCGACGCGCAGCGCGTTGAGCACCACCAGCAGCGAACTCGAGGCCATGCCGATGCCCGCAGCCCAGGGCGGCAGCCAGCCGACCAGCGCGAGCGGCACGCAGGCGGCGTTATAGAGCGCCGCCCAGGCGAGGTTCTGGCGGATCACGCTCAGCGTGCGGCGGCCCTGGCGGCGCGCCAGCGCCACGTCGGCGAGGCGCTCGCCGAGCAGCACCACGTCGGCGCCGCTGCGCGCCACGGCCGAGCCATGCGCGAAGGCGATGGACACGTCGGCGCGCGCCAGCACCGGCGCGTCGTTGAGGCCGTCGCCCACCATCGCCGCGCGCCGCCCCTGCGCCTGCCAGGCGGCCACGGCGGCGAGCTTGTCGGCCGGCGTCGCGCCGCCCTGGACCTCGGTGATGCCCAGCCGCTGCGCCAGCGCGGCCGCGCGCGCGGGGGCGTCGCCGGACAGCAGCGCGAGCTGGATGCCTTCGGCGCGCAGTTCCGCGATGGTTGCGAGGGCATCGTCGCGCAGCTGCTCGCGCAGCACGAAGGCCGCCTGCGCATCGCCCGCCGGGCCGAAGCACAGCGCACCTTCGGGCACCTCGGCCGAATCCGCGAGCTTCGCATCGACCCAGGCGCGTCGGCCGAGGCGCCAGCGCGTGCCGTCGGCGGCCGCCGCTTCCAGGCCCTGCCCGGGCACTTCCTCGACTTCGTGCCAGGCCGGCCCGCGTGCCGCGTCGCCGGCGGCGGCCACCAGGGCGCGCGAGGCCGGGTGCGTGGAGAGTTCGGCCAGCGACGCCGCCCGGCCGAGCAGCGCATCGGAATCGCCACCCGGGCCGAGCACGCGCGTTTCACCGAGTTCGAGGCGATCGCGCGTCAAGGTGCCGGTCTTGTCGAACACCACCATGTCGATGCCGGCCAGCCCCTCGAGCGCCTCGATGCGCTGCAGCAGCACGCCGCGCCGCGCCAGCGCGCCGGTGGCGGCGAGCAGCGCCGAGGGCGCGGCCAGCGAGAGCGCGCAGGGGCAGGTGACGATCAGCACCGACACGGCCACCCACAGCGCCCGCGACGGCTCGATCACCGACCACACGGCGGCCGCGCCCGCGGCCAGCGCGAGCACCGCCCAGAGAAAGGGTCCGGCAAAACGTTCGGCCTGCTGCACGAGGCGCGGCCGCTGCGTCAGTGCGCTGCGCATCAGCGCCACGATGCCGGCCTGGCGCGTGTCCTCGCCGAGGCGCAGCACCTGCATCAGCACCGGCGCGCGCAGGTTCAGGCTGCCTGCCACCAGTTCGTCGCCCGGCTGCTTGGCCACCGGCTCCGATTCGCCGGTGAGCAGCGCCTCGTCGGCCAGGCTGCGCCCTTCGAGCAGCACGCCGTCGGCCGGGAAGGCTTGCCCGGCGGCGACGCGCACGCGGTCTCCGGCGGCCAGCCGAGCGATCGCCACCCGCTCGGTACCGCCGTCGGCACGCACGCGCTCGACGCTGTCGGGCAGCCGCGCCGTGCCGGCCTCCAGCGAGAGCGCCACCCTGTGCCGCGCACGCAGTTCCAGCCAGCGCCCGCCGAGCAGGAAGAAGACGAACATCGTCAGCGAATCGAAGTAGACCTCGTGGCCGAAGATGCCGCCGGGATCGAAGGTCGCGCCCGAGCTGGCGATGAAGGACACGGCGATGCCCAGCGACACCGGCACGTCCATGCCGAGCCGGCCATGCCGCAGGCTGTTCCAGGCGCCGCTGAAGAACGGCCCGGCCGAGAACAGCAGCACCGGCAGGCTGAGCAGCCAGCTCGCCCATTGCAGCAGGCTCAGCATGTCGGGCGTGATGTCGCCGGGCGCCGAGACGTAGGCCGGCGTCGCATACATCATCACCTGCATCATGCAGAAGCCGGCCACGAACAGGCGCCACAGCGCCTTGCGCTGCTCGGCCTCGCGCTGGGCACGTGCGCTGGCCGCCGCGTCGGGCACGGCGCCATAGCCGGCGCGGCGCACCGCCTCGACCAGCGCCGAAGCGCGGGTACGCAGCGGATCCCAGCGCACCAGCGCGAGTGCGGTGGCGCTGTGCACGCGCGCCTCGAGCACGCCATCGACCCCCTGCAGCGCCGTCTCGATCAGGCCGGCGCAGGCGGCGCAGTACATGCCGGAGACGCGGAATTGCGAGGTCGCCTCGCGCGCCCCGCCCTGGGCCTGCGAGAAAGTCGTGAACGACGCCTGGGTCAGCGGATCGTCGAGCGCGCGCAGATCGGCGTCGACCGCGCCCGCGATAGCGCGTTCAGTCAATACGGAGGCCACCGCCATAATCTAGCCGCCGCCCTCGGACACTCGCATGACACGCATCAAGCCACGAACCCTCCTCGCTGTCCAGATCCTGGCCGGCGCGCTCGCCTGCGGCGCCGCCTTCGCGCAGGACCGGCCGCAGCGGCTGGCGAGCACCCAGCTCACCGCGGGCTTCCACCTCATCAACGCCGAGGTCGCGAGCACCCAGGAGCAGCGCGCCATCGGCCTGATGAACCGCCCGAGCATGCCGGCCAACGACGGCATGCTGTTCGTCTTCGAGCAGCCCGGCGAGCAGTGCTTCTGGATGAAGAACACGCTGCTGCCGCTGTCGATCGCCTTCCTCGACGAGGACGGCAGCATCGTCAACATCGCCGACATGAAGCCGCAGACGCTCGATTCGCACTGCTCGGCCAAGCCGGTGCGCTTCGCGCTCGAGATGAACCAGGGCTGGTTCGCCAAGCGCGCCCTCAAGCCCGGCACCCGGCTCAAGGGCGCGCCCTTCGGCGGCCGCTGAACGCGGGGCGGCAGATTCGCCGGATCAGGCGAAGTTCTTCTGCGCGAACTCCCAGTTGACCAGCTTGTCGAGGAAGGTCTCGACGAACTTCTGGCGCAGGTTGCGGTAGTCGATGTAGTAGGCGTGCTCCCACACGTCGACCGTCAGCAGCGCCTTGTCGGCCGTCGTCAGCGGCGTGCCGGCGGCGCCGGTGTTGACGATGTCGACCGAGCCGTCGGCCTTCTTCACCAGCCAGGTCCAGCCCGAGCCGAAGTTGCCCACGGCGCTCTTCACGAAGGCCTCGCGGAAGGCCGCGTAGCTGCCCCACTTGGCCGTGATGGCCGTGGCCAGCGCGCCGCTCGGCTCGCCGCCGCCGGCGGGCTTCATGCAGTTCCAGAAGAAGCTGTGGTTCCAGATCTGCGCGGCGTTGTTGTAGATGCCGCCGGAGGACTTGCGAACGATGTCCTCGAGCGACATGCTTTCGAACTCGGTTCCCTTCTGCAGATTGTTGAGGTTCACGACATAGGCGTTGTGGTGCTTGCCGTGGTGGTACTCGAGCGTCTCCTTGCTGTAGTTCGGCGCCAGGGCATCGATCGCGTACGGCAGCGGCGGCAGGGTGTGTTCCATGGTGATCCTCTCTCTGTCGGTGATGGCAGGTCGGCGCGCATTGTAGGCAGCGCCCCAAGGCCTTGCAGGCGGCTGTGATGCTCAGCGCCGCGGCGCGGGTTCGACCTCGGCCACCGTCAGGCCGGCCTGGCCGTCGGCGAGCGTCGCGCGCAGCGGCTGGCCGACCGCGAGCTGCCGCACCGACTGCAGCACGCGGCCCCGCTTGTCGGTGAGCCAGGCGAAGCCGCGCGCCAGCACATGCTGCGGGTCGAGCGCCTCCAGCCGCGCCTCGAAGGCCGCCAGGCGCTGCTCGCGCGAGCGCAGCTCGACCTGCGCGGCGCGCACCAGGCGCTGGCCGAGCTGGCCGAGCTGCAGGCTGCGCCGTTCGATCAGCCGCGTTCCCGACGTAGCCAGGCGCTGGCCGAGCAGCGCCAGCTGCTGGCGGCGCGCCTGCACACCTTCGGCCGGGCGGGCAAGGCGCAGCGCCAGGCCGTCGAGGCGCTGCGCCTGGGTGTCGAGCAGCGCATGGGCGCGCTGCGTGGCGGCACGCTGCAGCACCGCCAGGGCCTCGACGCAGTTGCGTGTGGCCGGGGCGGCGAGTTCGGCGGCGGCCGTCGGCGTCGGGGCGCGCAGGTCGGCGGCGAGATCGGCCAGCGTCACATCGGTCTCGTGGCCGACGCCGCAGACCACGGGAATGGCGCACTCGACGATGGCGCGCACGACGCGTTCGTCGTTGAAGGCCCACAGATCCTCCAGCGAGCCGCCGCCGCGCACCAGCAGCAGCGTGTCGACCTCACCGCGCTGCGACGCCAGCCCGAGCGCCTGCACCAGCGCTGCCGGTGCCTCCGCGCCCTGCACCGGGCTCGGATAGACGATCACCTCGACATGCGGGCTGCGCCGCGCCAGCGCCGTCAGCACATCGTGCAGGGCCGCCGCTGCCAGCGAGGTGACCACGCCGATGCGGCGCGGAAACGCGGCGATGGCGCGCTTGCGCTCGGGCGCGAACAGCCCCTGCGCCTCGAGCTTGGCCTTGAGGCGCAGGAACTGCTCGAACAGCGCGCCGACGCCGGCGCGCTGCATGCCCTCGACGACGAACTGCAGCTCGCCGCGCGGCTCGTAGACCGCCAGGCGTCCGCGCAGCTCGACGAGCTGGCCCTCGGCCGGCGCGAAATCGAGCAGGCTGGCGGCGCGGCGGAACATCGCGCAGCGCAGCAGCGCGGCCGCGCCGTCGGCATCCTTGAGGCTGAAGTAGCAATGGCCGCTGGCCGCGCGCGTGAAGGCCGAGAGTTCGCCGCGCACCACGCAGACCGGGAAACGCGCCGCGAGGGCGTCGGCGACGGCCTGCACCAGCGCCGCGACGCTCCACACCAGCCGCGCCGAAGCGCCGGATGCCGCGTCAATCACGCGCAAACCCAATGCCGGCGCGGGCCGAGAACTCCACAGCGAGCAGCGGCGCGCCCTGGAACCGCGGCACGGCCGTCACGGTCCCGTCATACACATGCAAGTGCTTGATTTTCAAGGCTTTGTTGCTGCTGAATTTTTGAGCGATCCAGAGCAGCGCGAGATCTGGCGCGGCTTGGAGCGCGGTGCAGGGGCGTTGCCCACAAAGTTATCCACACGCTCGGTGGATTCCTCGGGCTGCGCATCCTCGGTGTGTCGATTAAGGGCACGACAAGTCTCTTGGACTATGATCGCGCCTCGAAAAAGAACCCGCCTCACGCCTTCGAAAGGGCTCGCTTGTTTTCGATCATACAAGCCGCTGGCTGGCCGATCTGGCCGCTCATCATCTGCTCGATCATCGCGCTGGCGCTCGTGGTGGAGCGCCTGTCCAGCCTGCGGGCCGTGCGCGTCGTGCCCCCGAAGCTGCTCGACGAGGTGCTCTCGGTGACGCGCTCCAACCTGCCGGCACCCGACGTGGTCACCAAGCTCGCCGACAACTCCATCCTCGGCCGCGTGCTGGCCAGCGGCATCCGCGCCGTGGTCGCCGATCCGCGCATCAACGAGGAAGCCCTGCGCAGCACCTTCGAGTCGGCCGGCCGCGCCGCGGTGCACCGCATGGAGCGCTACCTGAATACGCTGGGCACCATCGCGCAGTCGGCGCCCTACCTCGGCCTGCTCGGCACGGTGATCGGCATGATCGAGATCTTCGCCTCGCAGTCGCCGTCGGGCAGCAACCCGTCGCAGCTCGCCCAGGGCATCTCGATCGCGCTCTACAACACCGCCTTCGGCCTGATCGTCGCCATTCCCGCGCTGATCTTCTACCGCTACTTCCGCGGCCTGGTCGACCAGTACACGCTGGACATGGAGCAGGCCGCCAACCGGCTGGTGCCGCATCTGCTGCGCTTCACCCGCGAGCGCAACAACGCCGGCTGAGGCGCGCATGTCGCTGAACTTCCGCAAGGGCCGCCCCGAGGAACCGGAGATCAACCTGATCCCGTTCATCGACATCCTGCTGGTCGTGCTGATCTTCCTGATGGCCTCGACCACCTACTCGAAGTTCACCGAACTGCAGGTCACGCTGCCCACCGCCGACGCCGAGAAGCTGCGTGACCGGCCGCGCGAGATCGTCGTGCTGGTCAGCGCCGATGGCCGCTACGTGGTCAACCGCAAGCCGGTCGAGGGCCGCAGCGTCGAGCTGCTGGCCGCCGAGCTGAACGCGGTGTCCGAAGGCGCGAAGGATCTGGTCGTGATCGTCTCGGCCGACGCCACCGCCGCGCACCAGAGCGTGGTCAACGTGATGGACGCGGCACGCCGCGCCGGCCTCGCGCGCCTGACCTTCGCCACG
>WBZX01002818.1_pt1 | contig 11524 bp, 9 predicted proteins | sample 5204211 | NCBI WGS metagenome assembly WBZX01 (sample SAMN12344362, study PRJNA552823) | activated sludge metagenome | biome: Activated sludge suspended growth; feature: Nitrification reactor; material: Wastewater; isolation source: activated sludge from nitrification reactor of wastewater treatment...
CCTACAAGATCCTCTACAACGACGCCGTCGCGATGACGGGCGGCCAGCCGGTCGACGGCATCCTCAGCGTCGCCCGCATCACGCGCCAACTGGAAGCCGAAGGCGTCGGCAAGATGGTCATCGTCACCAACGACCCGGCAAAGTACGCCGAGATCACCGATCTCGCCCCCAATGTGCCGATCCGCCACCGCGACGAACTCGACATCGTCCAGCGCGAACTGCGCCGTGAACCGGGCGTCTCGGTGCTGATCTACGACCAGGTCTGCGCCACCGAAGCGCGCCGCCGGCGCAAGCGCGGCAGGATGCCGGCGGTCGGCAAGCGCGTCGTCATCAACGAAGCCGTCTGCGAGGGCTGCGGCGACTGCTCCGTGCAGTCCAACTGCCTGTCCGTCGTGCCGGTCGAAACCGCCTTCGGCACCAAGCGGCAGATCGACCAGTCGGCCTGCAACCAGGATTTCTCCTGCCTGAAAGGTTTCTGCCCCAGCTTCGTCACCGTCGAAGGCGGCACGCTGAAAAAAGGGTCGGCTGCGGTCGACAGCGGTTTACTGCATGAAATGCAAAACTGGCCGATTTTGCCCGCCCCCGTCCTGCCCGCCACCACCCATCCCTACAACCTGCTGATCACCGGCGTCGGCGGCATGGGCGTCATCACCCTCGGCGCCCTGGTCGGCATGGCCGCCCACCTCGACGGCAAGGGCATTTCCACCCTCGACATGACCGGGCTGGCGCAAAAGTTCGGCGCCGTCTTCTCGCACCTGCGCATCGCCGACCGGCCGGAGGACATCCACGCCGCCCGCATCGCCACCGGCGAGGCGCATGCCGTGCTCGGCGGCGACCTCGTCGTCAGCGCCGGCCCGGAAGCGCTGTCCAAGATGATCGAGGGGCGCACCCGCGCCGTCGTCAGCTGCAGCGAATCGCCGACCGCCGACTTCACCCGCAACCGCGACTGGCATTTCCCGCTGGCCGGCATGAAACGCCAGCTGATCGACACCCTAGGCGCCGACCAGGTGCAGTTCATCGACGCCCAGCACCTCGCCACCCGGCTGATGGGCGATGCCCTCTACGGCAACATGCTGCTGCTCGGCTACGCCTGGCAACTGGGGCTGGTGCCGGTGTCCGCAGCGGCGCTGGACCAGGCGATCGAACTGAACGGCGCCGCGGTCGCCGCCAACCGCCAGGCTTTCCTGTGGGGCCGGCGGGCTGCGGTCGACCCGCAAAAAGTGGCAAAAATCGCCGGCCCGCTCGCCGGCCAGCCCTTCGTCGCGCAGACGCTGGACGAACTGATCGCCAGCCGCGTCGCCCACCTGACCGCCTACCAGAATGCCGAGCTGGCCGCCCGCTACCAGTGCCGGATCGACAGCATCCGCAGCCTCGGCAACGACGACCTGACGCGCATCGTCGCCGACCAGTACGCCCGCCTGCTGGCGCCCAAGGACGAGTACGAAGTCGCCCGCCTGTACAGCGAAGGCGATTTTCTCCGGCGCCTCGGCGAAACCTTCGACGGCGACCTGCGCCTGAGCTTCCACCTGGCCCCACCCGGGCTGACCAGGCCCGGCCCGGACGGCCGCCCGCGCAAAATCACCTGCGGCCCCTGGCTGCTGACCGCCCTGAAATGGCTGGCCAGGGCCCGCGGCCTGCGCGGCAGCTGGCTCGACCCCTTCCGTTCCGGCCCGGAAAAGGCCGTCGACCGCAAGCTGCTGGCCGACTACGAAGCCGACCTCGACCTGATCGCCGCAGGGCGCGGCACGCCGGACGACACGCAGGCGCTCGCCGCCTGGCCGGCCGCCGTGCGCGGCTTCGGGCCGGTGCGCGAAAGCGCGCTACAGCAGACCACCATAGCGCGGGAAAACGCGAGAGCGGCGTTGATGGCATAGAATCGGCGGATGACCGAATCCGCACCGGAAATTCCGCCGCCGACGCCGTTCCGCCAGTTCGCCCTGCAGGGCGCCGCCGTCATCGTCGTGCTCTCGCTGGCCTGGCCCTATTTCGGCTGGCGGGCGGAACCCATGCCGTGGCGCGAAACCAGCTTCGCCATCGGCGGCGTCGCCTTCGTCTTCGCCACGCTGGCGCGGCAGCCGTGGCCGTGGCGCCTCGTGCACGCCATCGTCATGCCCCTCGCCTGGTACTTCTACCCCATCCCCGGATGATTCGCCGCCGCCCCGACCTCCTCGCCCTGATCGTCGCGCTGGTCGGCACGCTGGTCGTCGCCGCGGTCTTCATCAGCGACCTGATGCTGTCGCGCGAGCGCGAACTGGCGCAGGGCGAGCGGCGGGTACAGCACTTCGGCATCATGCTTGGCGAACACACGGCGCGCACCTTCGAGGCGGTCGACATCCTGCTGCGCGAAATCGCCAGCGACCTCTCCGAAAACCACGCCGACTGGCACGACTGGGATCCGAAGCGCGGCTGGGAATATCTGGCCCAGCGCCATTCGCGCACCCTGCCGCAACTGCGCGACTTGATCCTCTTCGACAACACCGGGCAGCAGCATTTCATCTCCACCTATTTCCCGTCGCCGCGCATCAACGTGCGCGACCGCCCCTATTTCGTCGCCCTCGAACACGGTGATACCGCTGCCACCTTCGGCCCCTACATCGGGCGCAATTCGGGGCGCTACACCTACGCGCTGGCGCGGCGCATCCACGATGGCAAACAGAATTTCGCCGGCGCCGCCTTCGCCGCCATCGAGCCGGCCTATTTCCAGGATTTCTGCTGGGCCAACCGGCTGGCCGACGATTTCGAATCGGTCGTCATCAACCGCAAGGGGCAGATCGTCGCCTCCTGCCGGCCGACCGATCTCAGCCAGCAGTCGCCGCTGCTCGGCGCATTCGCCGTCGATGCCCTCTACGGCGGCAAATTGCGCGGCTGGCTGCCGGCTACCGGCACCTTCCGCAACGAGGGCCTGATCGTTTCCGTCTCGCCGGTTCCCGATTTCGCCGACCTCAGCGTCCTCACGGTGATTCCCGAATCCAGCCTGCTGCACACCTGGCGGGCCCATCTCGAACAACTGGGCACGCTGGCCTTCCTGGTCACCTTCGTACTGCTCGTCGGCGCCTTGCTGGTCCGCCGCCAGGTGCGGGAAATGCACGAGATGACGAACGAACTGGCGGCCAGCCACGATCTGCTGGAGGAACGCGTGCAGGCCGCCACGGCCGAACTGTCGACGCAGAAGGACGAAGCCGAACGCTCTAGCCGGGCCAAGAGCCGTTTTCTCGCCGCTGCCAGTCATGACCTGCGGCAGCCGCTGCATGCGCTGGCGCTGTTCGCCGCCGACCTGCTGCGCCAGGTGCGCAGCGGCAACACCGGCGACCTGGCGCGGACCGCCGGGCAGATTTCGACTTCGGCCGGCGCCCTCGGCGAAATGCTCGATTCGCTGCTCGACATCTCGCGCCTCGACGTCGCCGGCATCCAGCCCGAAATCAGGGCCTTCGCGCTGAACCCGATGCTCGAACGCCTGGCCGCGTCATTCCGGCGTGCTGCGGTCGACCGCGATCAGGCGCTGATTTTCCAGCCGACTGCGCAGTGGGCCGAATCCGACCCGCACATGGTCGAGCGCATGGTCGCCAACCTGATCTCCAACGCCCTGCGCTACACCCCGGCCGGCGGGCGCGTCCTCGTCGCCGTGCGCCGGCGCGGCGGGAAGCTGCTGATCGAAGTGCGCGACAACGGCCCCGGCATCGCCCCCGAGCACCAGGCGGAAATCTTTGCCGAGTTCTACCAGATCGGCAATGCGGCGCGCGAACAGGGCAAGGGGCTGGGTCTCGGCCTCTCGATCGTCGACCGCCTGGCGCGCGCGCTCGACATCGAGGTCCGCCTGCGCTCGGCGGTCGGCCGCGGAACCACCTTCGGGCTGCTGCTCAAGGCCGCCGCCCCGCGCACCGAAGTCAGCCAGCTCGCGCACAGCGAACAGCCTGCCGCCGTCCACTTCATCGGCGAAGGCGACGACCTGCTGGCGGCGCTAAGCCTCGCCGTCAGCTGGAACTACAGCATCAGCCACGAACCGGCCCCGGGCAGGCGATCGCCCGAGGACTACCGGCACATGGTTCTCGTCACGGTACCGGGCCTGGCCGAGGCGGTACGTTACGCCGCGCCCGAAACGACGCCGGTCATCGTCCTCGGCGACGCCAGGGAAACCCACCTGCCGGAAGGCGTCTACCCGTTGCCGATGCCGCTGCGCCCCGCCAAGCTGCGGGCGCTGCTCGGCCAGCTTCAGAAGACCCTGGCGAAATCGATGCCGTAGCGGGTCACCGCGACCAGCGCCTGAGTCCGGCTGCCGACGCCGAGCGCCTTGAAGACCGCCGTCGCATGGATCTTGACGGTCCCCTCGGAAAGCCCCAGCTGCTCGGCGATTTCGCGGTTGGAAAGGCCGCGCACCATGAGCGCCAGCACCTGCGCCTGGCGCTCGGTCAGCCCGACATCCTCGGGGCGAACCGGCGCCTGGCTGGGCGGCACCGGCGTCGCATCGTCGAGCCGCGCACCGCTGTAGGCGCCCCCGGGACGGAAGATGTTGCCGGCCAGCACCTGGCGCACCGCGGCCAGCAGCGCCTCGCCGGAAAATGCCTTGGGAATGAAGCCGGAAGCGCCGAGATTCATGACCCGGGTCACCGTCGGCAAATCGTCGAATGCTGAAACGACCGCGACGGGGATGGCCGGGAACTGCCGGCGCAGGATGTCGAGGCCGGCAAATCCGTCGATCCCCGGCAAGGCCAGGTCGAGCAGGATCAGGTCGAATTCGTCCTCGCTTTCGAGCAGTTCCAGCGCCGACTCGAAATCCGGGCGATCGAGGACCAGCACCTTGTCCTCCCCGATTTGCGCCAGCAAACGCACCAGCCCTTCGCGCACCAGCGCGTGATCCTCGATGACCAATAGTTTCAGCATCCTGCCCCCGCTTCTTGTTGAGCATTAATTTATCATTTGCGCCGGCGAAGTGGTTTAAGATGCAACGAAACATCCACAAGGAGAGAGACATGTCCTACGACACCCAGAACATCAACGATCCGCTGTCTTTTGTCCGCAGCCTGTGGAGCGGGATGGGCGTATCGATGCCCGGCATGGTGGCACCGACCTTCGATGTCGACGAACTCGACAAGCGCATCAAGGACATGAAGGCGGTCGAGGGCTGGCTGCGTATGAATCTGTCGATGCTGCAGATGACCATCCAGGGACTCGAAATGCAGCGCACGACGCTCGGTGCCGTGCAGGCCATGGGCCAGATGGCCTCCGATGCCGCCAAGTCGATGAAACCGGAAGCCGCCGCCGAACCGGTTGCGGTCGACGCCGCCGCCGGGGCATTTTCCGGGGCCGCCGGCGCCGCCGCGATGTGGCCGTGGCAGATGATGCAGCAGATGCGCGATCAGATGCAGCAGACCGCCGAAGCCGTGCAGGCGGCGAGCGAGGAAAAGGCCGAAGCCAAGGCCGCCGGCAAGCGCGGCAAGAAGTAGGCGGTCAGCCGGTCAGCCGGTCAGCCAGGCTGCCCACAGCGGCAGCGTCAGCATCGACCCCAGCGTCGTCGCCGAAATCAGCCAGGCGACGCTGCGGCCATCGCCGCCCATGCGCATCGCCAGGATGTAGGCCGACGACGCCGTCGGCAGCGCGGCGAACAGCACCACCACCTGATAGTTGAGGCCTTCGAGGCCGAGCCGGCTGCCGACGAGCGCGGCAATTAAAGGCAGCGCCAGCAGCTTGACCGCCAGCAGCCACAGCGAGATGCCGCGCACACCCGGAGAACCTTCGAGGCGCAGGGCGGCGCCGACGGTAATCAGGCCGAGGGCGATCGAGGCATCAGCCAGACGCCCGAGAAACGACTGAACCGGCGCCGGCGGCACTAAACCGGCGAGGTTGAGGATGAAGCCGGCGGCCGTGCCCCAGATCAGCGGATTGCGCGCCACCTCGCGCCACAGGCCGACCTCGCCGTGGCGGGCGAGCATCCACACCGAGACCAGGTTGGCCAGCGGCACGGCGGCGCCGACGATCAGGCCCATCGTCGCGATGCCGGGCGCGCCGAAGAGCATACCGGCGACCGCCAGCGCGATATAGGAATTGAAACGGTAACCGCACTGGAACAGCGAGGCGAAAGTCAGCGGCGGCAGCTTGACGACGAACTTCGGCAGCAGGCCGAGGAGCATGCCGCCGGCCATCGCGGCAAAGGCGGTGGCCAGCAGCGGCAGCGCCGCCCCGAGGTCGAGCCGGGTCTTGACGATGGCGTTGATCAGCAGCGCCGGGAAGAGGATGAAATAGACCAGTTTTTCGACGCCGTTCCAGAAATGGTCGCCGAGATGCATCCAGCGGCGGATCGCCGCGCCGAGCAGGATCAGCGCGAAATCTGGGAAGAGGAGCAGCGCGGTGGTCATCGCTGCATTCTAGGCGATGCCGGCCGGCTGTCCGTATTGTGGATTGCCGCAGTCAGACGACGCCGGCAGCGACCAGGGCAGCGATTTCGTCGTCCGTGTAGCCGGCGGCGCGCAGAATCCCGACGTTGTGCTCGCCGACTTTCGGCGCCGGCTGACGGACGGCGAATTCGTATCCGGAAAGCTTGAGCGGCGGCGCGAACTGGGTCAGGCCGTCGTCGCGCAGCACCATCCGGCGCGCCGCGATCTGTTCGTTATCCAGCGCTTCTTCGGGGCTCAAAATCGGCGTCACGCAGCAGTCGACCGCAGCGAACAGCGCCGCCCAGTCGTCGCGCGGCCGTGTCGCGAACAGGGCGGCCATTTCGCCGCGCAGGCCGGCATCCCACTGGCGTTTGATCCATTCCGGCCGGCCCAGCACCGCGCAGCAGCTCTGCCAGAACTTGCCTTCCAGGGCGCCGACCGCCATGTGGCGGTCATCGGCGCAACGGTAGGTGGCATAGCAGGGCAGCCCGCCGGTGAGCAGGTCGGCGCCGCGCGGCGCCGAATGGCCGGCATCGTTGAGTCGCAGCATGGTGAAATAGGTGTGCGCCAGCACGCTGTCGGTCATCGCCACGTCGATGTAGCGCCCCTGCCCGGTACGCTGCGCTTCGAGCACGGCGGCCAGGATGCCCATGGCGGCGGTCAGCGCCCCACCGAGCAGGTCGGCGATCTGGAAATTGGGTAGCGCCGGGTCGCCGCCCTCGCTGCCGATCTGGTCGAGCACGCCAGCGTAGCCGAGGTAGTTGATGTCGTGCCCGGCGAGGTCGCGGTAGGGTCCGTCCTGCCCGTAACCGCTGATCGAGCAATAGGCGATCTTCGGGTTGACCGCCGCCACCGCCGCGTAGCCGACGCCCAGCTTGTCCATGACGCCGGGGCGGAAGCTGTCGACGATGACGTCCGCCGTCGCCGCCAGGCGCATGAAGACTTCGACGCCCCCCGGCTTCTTCAAATCCAGCCGCAAGCCCTGCTTGTTGCGGTTGATCATCCGGAAATAGGCGCTGTCCTCGCCCGTGCCGGTGCCGAGCGTGCGCGCATAGTCGCCGACCTGCGGGTCTTCGATCTTGATGACCTCGGCCCCGAGGTCGGCCAGATGCAGGGTCGCCACCGGGCCGGGCAACAGGCGGGTCAGGTCGAGGACGCGGATGCCGGCCAGCGGCGGCAGGCGGCTCATGGTTCGCAGGCGCCGAGCAGGTCGGCTTCGAGTTCGATTTCCATATCCTTCTTCAGCTCCCGGTCGATGTACATGCCGCGATAGAGGCGGCCGGCATTGGCCGCACGCCGCGCATGCGGCGTTTCCCAGTCCGCGACGCGCAGGCGGACGAGGCCGAGCTGCACTTCGAGGCCCGCCGGCTCGCCGAGCAGGCAGGGATAGGCCAGCGCCAGCCGGTTGAACTCGGCGCGGCTGTATTGCTCGATGGCGCGCCCCGGCACCTCGGGACACGCCGCGAGGCGCCGGGTTTCAAGCGCGGCGGCGACGACCCGGCCCCTGACGAAATACTCGGTATCGCTCGCCCCGCCGCCACCGCCATTCTCCTGGTAGACCACGCAGCGGCCCGTCTCGAATACCTGCGGCTGCGCCTTGAGCAGGCGCGCGGAAGGCCGCGTCGGCGGCTCGCCGGCCGCTGCGGCAAACGACAGCAGCGTCAGACAAACGGGGAGAAAGCGCATCGGTGGAAGAATCCGGGTCAATAGACCCGGCTATCTTCGATCACTTTCCCGTCGTTGGGCAAGCCGCCCGGCGCACAAAAAGCCACTTCGCCGCGCAGCTTGGTCACCTCACGCAGGCTGGCGAGCACCGCCTTGTCGAGCGCCTCGGCGCCGGCCTCGATTTCGCAATGCAAGGTCATGCGGTCCTGACCGCCGGGGTTGTCGACCACCAGCCGCAGGCGGTGGATTTCCGGATGGCGTTTGGCGATATCGGCGACCTGTTCGGGATGGACGAACATGCCCTTGACCTTGGTCGTCTGGTCGGCGCGGCCGAGCCAGCCCTTGAGCCGGATGTTGCTGCGCCCGCAGGGCGAGCGGCCGGGCAGGATGGCCGACAGGTCGCCTGTGGCGAAGCGGATCAGCGGATAGTCCGGGTTGAAGGTGGTAACGACGACCTCGCCGACCTCGCCAGGCGCGACCGGATCGCCGGTGCCGGGACGCACGATCTCGACCAGCAGTCCCTCCTCGACGACCAGACCTTCCTCGGCCTCGGTTTCATAGGCGATGGCGCCGATGTCGGCCGTGGCATAGCACTGGCGCACCGTGATGCCACGCTCGCGCAGCCAGTCGCGCGTGACGCCGGGCAGCGCCTCGCCGGAAACGCAGGCCTGGCGCAGGGACGAGACGTCGGCCCCCAGTTCCTCCGCCTTTTCGATGATGATGCGCAGGAAGGACGGCGTACCGACGTAACCATCAGGGCGCAGGTCGACGATGGCCTGCACCTGCTGCTCGGTCTGACCGGTGCCGCCGGGAAAGACCGAACAGCCGAGCTTGCGTGCGCCGCCCTCGAAGATGAAGGCGCCGGGCGTGAAGTGATAGGAGAAGCAGTTGTGGATCAGGTCGCCATGGCGAAAGCCGGCGGCGTAGAGCACGCGCGCCATGCGCCAGGGATCGATGTCGGTGCCCTGCATCTCGTAGATCGGCCCGGGCGAGGCGAAGACGCGCTTGGCCTTGGGCCGTGGCAGCGCATTCAGCCCGCCGAAGGGCGGGTGCTTCTTCTGCAGCTCGATCAGGTCGCGCTTGCGGGTCAGCGGCAAGGCGGCGAGCGCCTCGCGCGTCGCACAGTCGAACGGGTTGATCCCGGCCAGCGCCTGGAAATAATAATGCGTCGTTTCCTTGGCATGCGCCACCTGCCGCGCCAGCTTGTCCATCAGGTCGGCTTCGCGCTCGTCAGGGTCGCGCGTTTCCAGCGGATCGTAATAGCTCATTTGGTTTTCTCCGTTTTTTCGCGGTCGACCGCAACAGGTCACGGCCGCGACCAAGGTCGCAAAGTAGGTGTGCCGGGCAAGGCGGAGGCTGGCTTGTTTGCTCCTGCAAACAAGCCAGCCGACAACGCCGCCCGGCGCGCCACACTGCGACCTAGGAAAGCCAGCGTTTGCGGCGTCTGTAGTGCTTTACGTCTTTGAAGGATTTGCGGCCGGCGGATGACAAGCCAAGATAAAACTCCTTCACATCCTCGTTAGTCCGCAGATCTTCCGCCCCACCTTCCATGACCACGCGCCCGTTCTCGAGGATGTACCCAAAATCGGCATACCTCAGCGCCACCATGGTGTTCTGCTCGGCCAGCAGGAAGCTGACGTTTTCCCGCGAGTTCAGATCCTTCACGATCTCGAAGATTTCCTCGACGATCTGCGGCGCCAGCCCCATCGACGGCTCGTCGAGCAGGATCATTTCCGGCTTGGCCATCAGCGCCCGGCCGATGGCGCACATCTGCTGCTCGCCGCCGGAGGTGTAGCCGGCCTGCGAGGTGCGCCGCGTCTTCAGGCGCGGGAAATAGTGATAGACCTTTTCCAGGCTGTCCTTCAGTTCGCCGCGCGAAATCGAGCGGGTGTAGGCACCGGTCAGCAGGTTTTCCTCGATGGTCAGGTGGCCGAAGCAATGGCGGCCTTCCATGACCTGGATGACGCCGCGCTTGACCAGTTCGTTGGGCGAGAGCTGGTCGATGCGCTCGCCCTTGTATTCGACCGAACCCTTGGTCACATCGCCGCGTTCGGCGTGCAGCAGGTTCGAGATGGCCTTCAATGTCGTCGATTTGCCGGCGCCGTTGGCACCGAGCAGGGCGACGATCTTGCCTTTCGGCACGTTCAGCGACACGCCCTTGAGCACCAGAATCACGTGGTCGTAGATGACCTCGATGTTATTGATGCTCAGATAGTTGTCGACCGCAGCAGCGGCAGTTTGTGTACTCATAGCTGTTCCCGAAGCATGGAAACCAGGAAATGGCGAGGGGTCGCCCCCTCGCATTCCTTCTCTCTCGCCTTATTTTTCCTTGCTGCAATCACGCGGCGTGATGCCCTTTTCCTTGGCGTACTGTTTGGCGGACGCCTGGAACAGGGGGTGGATCAGCGCCTTGTTGCCTTCGATCCAGCCCGACACCGACACCCACTTGCTGCCGTCCCATTGCTGGATCTTCACCTTGCCGGAGCCTTCGTGGTTGTCGCAGGAGGTCTTGATTTCCGGCAGCAGGTCGGTGGCGCCGATCTGCTTGAGGCGGGCATCGGTGATGTTCAGGTTTTCCAGACCCCAACGCACCTGCTCACCGGTCATCGCCTTGCCCTTGCCGTACTTGTCCTGCGCCTTGCGGATCGCCTCGACCGACAGCACGGCGGCGGAAACGCCGCGGTTGTAGAGGATGGTGCCGATCTTCGACTTGTCCTGCAGATTGCCCTTGCCGGCGCCGTACACCACCTTCTCGATATCGGCGATCAGCGGCACGTCCTTGCCGGCCACGTTCCAGGTCGCGGCCATGTAGCCCTTGGCAGCGTCGCCGGCCGGCACGACGTCCTCTTCGGAACCGGTCCACCACGAGCCGATCATCCGGTCACGCGGGAAGCCGACCTTCTGGGCAGCCTTCAGCGCCGTCTGGTTCATCACGCCCCAGCCCCAGAAAACGACGAAATCGGGCTTTTCCTGGCGGATCTTGAGCCATTGGGCGCCCTGCTCGTTGCCCGGGTGGGCGACCGGAATCTGGACCAGCGTGAACTTGTTCAGCGCAGCCTCGGCTTCCATGGCGATGATGGCTTCCTTGCCATAGGCCGAGTCATGATAGAGATAGACGATCTTCTTGCCGGCCAGGTTGCCGCCGAGCTTTTCCTTGATGAACTTGACGATGGCCGAGGCCTGCATCTGATAGGTGGTAACCAGCGGGAAGGCGTAGGGGAAGACCGAACCGTCCACCGCATCGGTGCGGCCGTAACCCATCATCGCCAGCGGCAGCTTGTCCTGCGCCGACTTGTCGATCAGCGCGTAGGAAATGCCGGTCGACATCGTGTGCACCGGGCCGGAGGACTTGGCTGCCTTGCCCTTGAGGCGTTCGTAACACTCGACGCCCTTGGCGTTGTTGTATTCGGTTTCGCACTCTTCATAGGTCAGGGTGACACCGTTGACGCCCTTGTCCTTGAGATTGACGTAGGTCAGGTAGTCGATGAAAC
>WBZX01002819.1_pt1 | contig 11523 bp, 10 predicted proteins | sample 5204211 | NCBI WGS metagenome assembly WBZX01 (sample SAMN12344362, study PRJNA552823) | activated sludge metagenome | biome: Activated sludge suspended growth; feature: Nitrification reactor; material: Wastewater; isolation source: activated sludge from nitrification reactor of wastewater...
ACGGATGATCGCTTCGTCCTCGGGATTGGTGCCGATGCCGACGACGAACGAACGGTCGATCTTGAGTTGCTGCACCGGCAGCATCTTCAGGTAGCTGAGCGACGAATAGCCGGTGCCGAAATCGTCGAGTGCCAGGCTGATGCCGATCCTGCGCAGGCGGTCGAGCAGCGAGAAGGCATCGTCGACGGCCATGACCACCGATTCGGTGATTTCCAGCTTGAGCCGTGACGGCTCGATGCCGGTTTCGTCTAGAATTTCCAGAAGCGTATCGACGAATTCCGGCCGTTCGAGCTGCTTGACCGAGAGGTTGACCGAGACCTGCGGCAACTCGAAACCGCTGGCCCGCCATTGCATGACCTGGCGGCAGGCTTCGCGCAGCACCCAGGTGCCGAGCGCGATGATGATGCCGGAATCCTCGGCCAGCGGAATGAAACGCGCCGGCGGCACGCTGCCGAGTTCCGGGCTGTCCCAGCGCACCAGCGCCTCGGCGCCGACCAGGCGCCCGCCCCTGGCGTCGACCTGCGGCTGCAGATGGACGGACAGCTCGCCGCTTTCCAGCGCCCGGCGCAGCAGCATCTCGATCTTGATCCGCTCCTGTGCGTCGCGCGTCATTTCCGGCGTGTAGAAATGGAAATGGCCGCGCCCCAGCGCCTTGGCGCGATACATCGCGGTATCGGCATTGCGCAGCAGGTCGCCGACCGAGGTTCCGTCGTTCGGAAAAACGCTGATGCCGACCGAGGCGGATAGAAAGTGATCGTGGCCGCCGATGCGGAACGGCGCATCGAAAGCGGCGATCACTTCCTGCGCCAGCATCGCCACTTCCTCGTCGCTGCGCACCGATTCCATGACGCAGATGAACTCGTCGCCGCCGAGGCGGGCGAGCATGTCGATCAGCCGGACATGCTCGGTCAGCGCGGCCGCGACCGACACCAGCAATTCGTCGCCGATACCGTGCCCGAGCGAGTCATTGACTTGCTTGAACTGGTCGAGATCTATGAAAAGCACCGCCACCCGCTCATTTTTCTTCTCGGCCGCATCGCTCAGGCTGGCCTCCAGGCGCTCAAGAAAATAGCGGCGATTGGCCAGTCCGGTCAGCGGATCGTGGTAGGCGAGATAATTGAGCTTGCTTTCGGCCTGGCGGCGCTCGGCAACCTCGGCTTCGAGCTGGCGGTTGGAGCGCCGCAGTTCCTGGGTGCGCGCGTCGATCTGGATCTCCAGCGTGCTGCGCGCCGCCTCGATGCGCTCCGCCTGATCGTGCAGGATGCCCTGCGCCCGGCGCACCACCAGCAGCTGCATCAGGTAGAGCACGGCGAAGACGGCGGCGACGACCGCCGTGACGATCCACAGCATGCGGCGGAACGAGGTCATGAACGGCGTCACATCCTGATAGAGCTCGAACACCCCTTCGACCGCCTTGCCGTCGCTGGCGATCGGGATGTAACTCGCCAGCAGGTCGATATCCGAACGGACGCCCTCGAAGGTATCCATGTGGTTGCGATGGGTCAGGTCGCTGATCACCGTCCCGCTGAGGGCCGTCTTGAAGCCGGGGTTGTCGAGGCTGCTCTCGCCGATCTGTGTCGGGTCCGTGGAAAAGATCGTCACGCCGAGCCGGTTGTAGATCTTGACCTTGACCACTGCCGTGCCGCGCATCAGCGTCGTGACGCTGGCCTGCATTTCCAGCGACTCGTCCGACGCCTGGAGCATCGAGGCATCGACGCCCACCGATGCCGCCATCAGCCCGTTCAACGGCGCGCCGAGCGCATTCTCGAAGATCTGCGCCATCGCCACATTGCGGTCCTCGGCCAGCGCCGTCATCTGGCGTACCGAGACCTCGCGGTACAACAGGCCGAGCAGGCCGGCGGCCAGTCCGATCAGGAGCAGGCTGAGGATGGAGAAATAGCGGGATAGATTGAACATGTCCGTTCTTTTGGTTCTTTTGGCTTTCGGCGCAGCTTATTCGATCTCGCGTATCCTCGCCACCGCCTCTTCCACACGCTTGACGGCGATGACTTCCATGCCGGGAATCGGCTGTTTCGGGCGGTTCGCCTCGGGAATGACCGCCCGCGTGAAGCCGAGCTTGGCCGCCTCCTTCAAACGCTCCTGACCGCGCGGTGCCGGGCGTATCTCGCCGGCCAGGCCAACCTCACCAAATACCACAAGTTTCGACGGCAATGCCTTGTTTTTCAAAGATGATGTAATCGAAAGCAGCACCGCCAGATCGGCTGCCGGCTCGGTGATCTTGACGCCGCCGACAGCATTGACGAAAACATCCTGATCGAAGCAGACGATGCCGGCGTGGCGGTGCAGTACCGCCAGCAGCATGGCCAGGCGCTGCGCTTCGAGGCCGACCGTCAGGCGGCGCGGATTGCCGTGGGCGCTGTCGACCAGCGCCTGGATTTCGACCAGCAGCGGGCGCGTTCCCTCCTGGGTGACCATCACGCAGGAACCGGCGACCTCCTGCCCATGCTGCGACAGGAACAGCGCCGAGGGGTTGTTGACTCCCTTCAGCCCCTTGTCGGTCATCGCGAAGACGCCCAGTTCATTGACCGCGCCGAAGCGGTTCTTGAAGGCGCGCACCAGCCGGAAACTGGAATGCGTGTCGCCCTCGAAATAAAGCACGGTATCGACGATATGCTCCAGCACGCGCGGCCCGGCCAGTGCGCCTTCCTTGGTCACATGGCCGACCAGGATCACGGTGATGCCGGTCTGCTTGGCCAGGCGCGTCAGTTGGGCAGCGCATTCGCGCACCTGGGCGACCGAGCCGGGGGCGCTGGAAAGCTCGTCCGACCACAGCGTCTGGATCGAATCGATGACCGCGACCTGCGGCTTTTCGGCCTGCAGGGTGGCGAGAATCCGTTCCAGGTTGATTTCCGCCATCAATTGCAACGCATGGCTGTCCAGCCCGAGCCGGCGCGCCCGCAGCGCCACCTGTTCGCCTGATTCCTCGCCGCTGACGTAGAGCACCTTGCAGGCCGAAGACAGCAGCGACAGCGCCTGCAGCAGCAACGTGCTCTTGCCGATGCCGGGGTCGCCGCCGATCAGCACCACGCCGCCCGGCACCAAGCCGCCGCCGAGGGCACGGTCGAATTCGGCGATGCCGGTGGGGATGCGTTCGGTCTCGCGTGCCTCGATTTCGGCAAGGTTGCGCAGGCGCGCCACCGGCGCCAGCGATTCGAAACGGTGGGCGCTCGCCTTTTCGGCCACGCTCTCTACCAGGGTGTTCCATTCGCCGCAGCCTGGACACTGCCCCTGCCACTTCGGGCTGGTGGCGCCGCATTCCGTGCAACTGTAGATCGATTTGATTTTTGCCATTTATTCGTCGTCGACCGCAACCGGCACCCGCGGCGCCAGGGCACAGAAAAGTTCGTAGGCGATGGTTCCCGCCGCCGCTGCCACGGCATCGGCCGGCACGCAGCCGGCGCGGCCATTGCCCCACAGCGTCACCGGTGCGCCGAGGCCGGCTTCGGGAATATCGGTAAGGTCGCAGGCCAGCATGTCCATCGACACGCGTCCGACGGTTCCCGTCATCTTTCCCATGACAGCGATCGGCGTGCCGCTAGGCGCATGCCGCGGGTAGCCATCGGCATAGCCACAGGCGACGACGCCGATGCGCATCGGCCGTTCGGCGACGAAAGTGCCGCTGTAGCCGACCCGGTCGCCGGGCACCAGCTGCTGGGTGCCGATGATCTCGCTCTCCAGCGCCATCACCGGCTGCAGCCCGAGTTCCTCGGCGCTTTGGTCGGCGAACGGACTGGAACCATAGAGCATGATCCCCGGCCGCACCCAGTCGCCATGCGTCTGCGGGTGACGCAGGATTGCCGCCGAATTGGCCAGGCTCACCGGCCCCTGCCAGTCGCCGGCCATCTCGCCGAAGCGCGCGAGTTGCTCCGTCACCCCGCGTGCGCCGTCGGCTTCGGCAAAATGGGTCATCAGCGTCAGGTCGACATTCGGGATGCGCGCCAGAATTTCCCGTGCCTGGCGCAGGTCGACCGCACCCAGCCCCAGCCGGTTCATGCCGGTATTGAGCTTGAGACAGATCGCCAGCGGCGCCCCGGGGGTGACCGAATCCAGCAGCAAGGCCAGCTGCTCCAGGCAATGGACGACGGTGGTCAGCCCGTATTCCGCCACGGCCCGCGCGTCGCGCGCACTGAAGATGCCTTCGAGCAACAGGATCGGCTGGATGATTCCCGCTTCGCGCAGGGCCACGGCGTTTTCGCATTCGAGGACGGCAAAGCCATCGGCCTCTTCGCGCAGCGTCTCCACCGCCCGCCATTGCCCGTGCCCGTAGGCATTGGCCTTGATGACGGCCCACGCCCTGGCGGCTGGCGCGAGCCGGCGGGCCAGACGGTAGTTGTGCAACAGCGCAGCCCGGAAAATGCGGGCGCGGATCGGGCGTGAAGTCGTCATGCGGCGGTTTCTTTCAGCTTTTGCCGGGCAAATTGAATGAAGGTGGTGACCAGCCGCGAACGGAAGCGATCCTCCGGCTGCACCAGATAAAGACTGCGCCGCAGCGGCGGCGCGAGCGGGATGGCGATCAGCGTTCCCAGTCGTGTTTCCTTGGCGACGGCGTCACGCGGAACGATGGCAAACCCAAGGCCGCTCGCCACGACGCCCTTGAGCGCTTCCGGGCTGCCCAGTTCCATCTGCGTCTTGAGGTCTTCGACGGCGACCCGGTTGGCGCGAAAATAGGCGTCGGTAATCTCCCGCGTTCCCGAGCCAGGTTCGCGGGCGAGGTACTCGTAGTCGGCCAGCGCCCGCGGACCGACCTTTGGTAGGCCGGCGAGCGGGTAGTCCGGTGCGCAGATGACCGCCAGTTCGTCGTCGCGCACCACCTCGCTGGTCAGCCCCGGCAGCTTCGCCGGGGCCTCGATCAGCCCGAGATCGAGCGTGTGCCCGGCCACCTGGGCGGCGATGCTTTCGGAATTGGCGACGATCAGCCGCGGCCGGACCTGCGGATAGAGTGCGTTGAATTCGCCGAGCACGCGCGGCAGCATGAACTCGGCGATCGTCGTGCTGGCGCCCAGCAGCAGCGGCCCGCGCATCTCGCCGGTGGTTTCGCCGAGCCGGGTATCAAGTTCGTCGGAGAGCGCGAGAATCCGCTCGGCGTAGGACAACACCAGCTCACCGGCCGGCGTCAGCGAGACGTTGCCGTGGCGACGCTCGAAGAGGCGGATGCCGTACTGCTCCTCGAGTTGCCGGATCTGGAAAGTGACCGCCGGCTGGGTCATGAACAGGGCCTCGGCCGCCCGCGTGAAGCTCAGATGTTTCGCTACGGCATGAAAGACCTGCAGACGCCGGTCTGCCATCGTTATTCCTCATTGTGTGTCGCGCCCGCTATTCAATCACATCTGCCGCCCCGCTGCTCGTCCGGCAAATGGCGAAACGCCGGAAAACGGCCTGTTTCCGGCAGTCGACCGTGAAAAAGGCCCGCTTGCTTCGCCACAATTCCATGGTATAACCTGCGACCAAAGTTATAACGAGACAAGAGCCCAAGTGCCTTTCGGCTTCTACATAATCATGGCGGCGCAATTTTTTTCCGCGCTGGCCGACAACGCTTTGTTGATAGCAGCCATCGCCGCCTTGCGCGAGATGCAGGCGCCGTCCGAATACGAACCGCTGCTCAAGACTTTCTTCACCGTCTCCTACGTGCTGCTCGCCGCCTTCGTCGGCGCCTTCGCCGACTCGATGCCGAAATGGCGCGTCATGTTCATCAGCAATGCGATCAAGATCGTCGGCTGCGGCATGATGTTCTTCATGGTCCATCCGCTGCTTGCCTACGCCGTGGTCGGCCTCGGTGCCGCCGCCTATTCGCCGGCCAAGTACGGCATCCTCACCGAATACCTGCCGCACCGCCTGCTGGTCGTCGCCAACGGCTGGATCGAGGGCCTGACGGTCGGCGCCATCATTCTCGGCGTCGTCATCGGCGGCATGCTGATCAAGCCGGACATCGCCCAAAGCCTGCTCGCCTACGATTTCCCGCTGATTGACACCGGCATCGACACCACGGGTGAAATGGCGGTGGCCATCATCGGCGTCCTTTACGTGATCGCCGCCCTCTTCAATCTGTACATCCCGGATACCGGCGTTGATCACAAGGCGCTCAAGAAAAACCCGTTTTACCTGGCCCACGAGTTCCATCACTGCCTTTTCCTGCTCTGGCGCGACAAACTCGGGCAGATTTCGCTGGCGGTGACCACGCTGTTCTGGGGTGCCGGCGCGACGCTGCAATTCATCGTCATCAAGTGGTCGGAAGTGGCGCTCGGCCTCGACCTGTCGAAGTCGTCGATGCTGCAGGGGGTCGTCGCCGTCGGCGTCGCGCTCGGCGCGGTCGCGGCGGCCAAATTTATCACCCTGCGCAAGTCGGTGCGGGTCATTCCGCTCGGCATCGCCATGGGCCTGATCGTGCTGGTCATGAATTTCGTGCACCACATCTGGCTGGCGGTGCCGCTGCTGATCCTCATCGGCGCACTGTCCGGCTTCTTCGTCGTGCCGATGAACGCCCTGCTCCAGCATCGCGGCCACATCCTGATGGGCGCCGGGCACTCGATTGCCGTCCAGAACTTCAACGAAAACCTGTCGATCCTGGCCATGACCGGGATTTACTACGTGATGATCAAGAACGACGTCTCGATCTACGTCGTCGTCACCCTGTTCGGACTATGCGTCAGCGGCCTGATGTACATGATCCGCCAACGCCACCTGGCCAACCAGCGCGAACAGGACGACGTCCGCCACCTCGACGACAGCGCGCACCATTAGTTTTCGGGCCTACAGCGGCAGCTGATTCCCGGCGGCAGCCGCCTCGCGCAGGCAGCGCCGGGCGAAAAGCAGGTCTTCCCAGGCCTTGGCCTTTTCCGGCAGGTTGCGCAGCAGATAGGCCGGGTGATAGGTGACGACCACCGGAATGCCCTGGTATTCGAAGCGCTTGCCGCGCAACGAGGCGAGCGACTTGTCGTCGTGCAGCACTGCATGCACGGCGGCCTTGCCGAGCAGGACGATGACCTTCGGGCGCAACAAGGCGATCTGCCGTTCGAGATACGGCCGGCAGGCTGCCATTTCCGCCGCCTCCGGCGTGCGGTTGCCGGGCGGCCGGCACTTGACGGCATTGCCGATATAAACCTTGTTGCCGCGGGCGAGATCGAGCGCCGCCAGCATGTTGTCGAGCAGTTTGCCGGCCTGGCCAACGAAGGGTTCGCCCTTGACATCCTCCTCGGCTCCCGGGCCTTCGCCGACGAACAGCCAGTCAGGATCGCGATCGCCGACACCGAGCACTGCCTGCTTGCGTTGTTCGCAGAGCGGGCACGCCTTGCAGGCAGCCACGCGAGCGGCCAATTCGGGCCAGTTCAGGGCGTCGACCGCAACCGACGTCGCTGCCGGGGCCACCATCACCGGTGTGGCGGCAATCGGCGGCTCGGGTGCCACGACGTCCGCTTTCGTTGCCGGCGAAGCGCCGGCCGGTTCGCGCGCGCGCCAGATCGGCGTAATGCCCATCTCGGCCAGCATCTGTTCACGGGTCAGGCTCATGGCAATTCCTTGTCGAAGACCAGCGCATCCTCGCGCCCGGCCGCCGCCGGATAATAGCCGCGCCGCACGCCAATCTGGGTGAAACCGAAACGCAGGTAGAACTCGACCGCTTGCCGGTTGGACGGCCGCACTTCGAGCAACAGCCGGCGCGCACCAGCTACCTGCGCATCGTCCATGGCGCGCCGCAGCAGCGCGGCGCCATGGCCCAGCCCCTGATAGCGGCGATCGACGCCGATATCGAGCAGATGCGCCTCGTCGAGCACCATCATGACGATCGAAAAGCCGACGACATCGGTGCCCGCCCGGCCGACCAGCGCCGAATGGCCGGCCGCCAGCGAATCGGCGAAATTGCCGCGCGACCACGGGAAAGCCTGCAGCGACGCCTCCAGCGCCGTCACCGTGTCGAGGTCGCTCTCGGTCAGCGCCGAATATTCCAACAGGAGAGTCACGCCTTGCCGCCTTCACCGAGCCGTTCGCGAATGGTCTTGGCGACCTTGTCGCGCACGTAGAGCGGCGCAGCCAGCGCCGGGTCGATGCCGGCAGCGGGCCGACTTGCCGCCAGCCGGGCGATCGCCGCCGCCTGCGGCAGGATTCCCGGACGCACGGCGATGCCCGCTGCCGCCAGCCGTTCGGCCAGCAGCGGATAGGCCGCCGGCGCGTTGCCGCAGGCCACCCAGCCCGTACCCGCGGGCAATTCGACGGCCTCCGGCGAAGCAAGGCGAATCTCGCCCTGCAGTTCATGGCCGCTCCCGCCCAGGACGTAAGCTGCCGCATAGACTTCCCCCATGCGGGCGTCGAGCAGGCTCAGGACACGCCTTTCGCCTACCGTCGCCGCCATCGCTTCCAGCCCGCACACCGGCACCACCGGCAGACCGGCAGCGACCGCCAAGCCCTGGGCGATGCCACACGCCACGCGCAAGCCGGTAAAGGCACCGGGGCCGGCGCCGAAAGCGACGGCATCGAGCTGCGCAAAGCCGATGCCGCTTTCCGCCATCAGTTCGCGCAGGAGGGGCAGCAGGGTTTCGGAATGCGGGCGCCCGGCCGGGCAGATGCGCTCGCTGATGCGGTCACCCAGCAACAGGGCGCAGGAACCGGAATCGGTGGAAGTTTCGAGGGCCAGTACTTTCATGCCCGGCATTTTACCGGAGCGGCCGGGTCACCCGACATTCCGCGTTCAGCAAGCGCCTGCGTTCAGTGCTTTCCGCCGCGCTGGCCGCGCCCGTAGTCCCCGCCGCCATACGCACCGCCACCCCCATACTGGCCACCGCCGCCGTATGGATTGCCGCCGCCGTACTGCCCACCTCCATAGCCATCGCGCCGGCCGCGCATTTCGTCGCGCATGCGCTGGCGGTCGTCCTGCGGCATCGGCTGCCAGCCGTCGCGGCGATTCTCGCGGTAACGCTGGCGGTCGTCCTGCGGCGCCTGGCGCCAGTAGTCGCGCATCTCCTGGCGCATCTGCCGGCGCTGGTCGGGCGGCATCTGCGCCGACGCGCTGCCGGCAACGGCCGTCAGGGCAGTCAGCACGAGCAGCAGGCGAGCGGCGATTCGCCACGGGAACATCTGGAACATCCTTTCATGGTGCATATGGGCTCATTGTGCCCTGCTTTGCCGGGGCACCAAGCACCGCCGCGTATCCCCTTTGTAACAACTTGTTTCGCCCGTCACCGGTGAAAAAGCTTGTTACCATTGCCGGAATACCAACGATGACCGCCGGATTATCCTTCGCCCCATGAACGACAGACAACACCGCCTGCTGGTCGTCGACGACGACAGCCGCCTGCGCGACCTGCTGGTCCGCTACCTCAGCGAACAGGGCTTCGAGGTCAAGGCCGTCGGCGACGCGCCCCAGATGGACCGGACGCGGACGCGCGAGCACTTCGACCTGATCATCCTCGACCTGATGCTACCCGGCGAGGATGGCCTGACGATATGCCGCCGCCTGCGCGGCACCGGCGACGTGACGCCGATCATCATGCTGACCGCCAAGGGCGAAGAGGTCGACCGCATCGTCGGCCTCGAAATGGGTGCCGACGACTACCTGCCCAAGCCTTTCAACCCGCGAGAACTGCTCGCCCGCATCCATGCCGTGCTGCGCCGCCAGAGCGCGTCGCCGCCGGGCGCACCGGAAGCGGCCGAGGAAACCATCAGTTTCGGCAACGTCGAGGTCGATCTCGCGGCGCGCAGCCTGAAACGCGGCGACGAACTGCTGCCACTGACCACCGGCGAATTCGCCGTGCTCAAGGTACTGCTGCAGCACCCGCGCCAGCCGCTGTCGCGTGACAAATTGATGGCGCTGGCCCGCGGCCGCGAACAGGGGCCGTTCGACCGCGCCATCGACGTCCAGGTCTCGCGCCTGCGCAAGCTGATCGAGAACGACCCGGCGCAGCCGCGCTACATCCAGACCGTCTGGGGCTTCGGTTACGTCTTCGTGCCGGATGGTGCCGAGCGGCAATGATTCCCCGCACGCTGCTCGCCCGCACCTTCCTGTTGCTGGCGGCACTGGTGATCCTGACGACGACGGCCTGGCTCAGCGTTTTCCGCTACATCGAGGCCGAGCCACGGGCGCGTGAAACGGCGCAGCTGGCGGCGTCCGCGGTCAACCTGATCCGCGCGGCACTTTTCGCCGCCGCGCCGGAAAAACGACCCGAACTGTTCAACGAGTTGTCCACGCGCGAAGGCATCCGCCTACTGCCGGCCGAAGCCGAAGACAAGATCGAACCGATGCCCGATTCCCGTTTCAACAAGCTGATCCAGCGCGAACTCGCCGCCCGCCTCGGGCCGCATACGCGGATCGCCGCCGAAGTGGACGGGGTCGCCGGTTTCTGGGTCAGCTTCCGCCTCGACGACCGCGAGGACGACGAATACTGGCTGATCCTGCCGCGCGAACGCGCCATGCGCAGCATTGCCGGCCAGTGGTTGCTCTGGGGCCTGCTGGCGCTGGCGCTGGCGCTCGCCGTCGCCTGGCTGATCGCCTCGCGCATCAGCCGCCCGCTCAAGGCCATGGCGATTTCGGCCGAAGCCGTCGGGCGCGGCCTGCGGCCCGAGCCGCTGCCCGAATCCGGCGCCGAGGAAATGCGCCGCCTGGCAAGCGCCTTCAACACCATGGCCGCCGACCTCGAAAGCCACGAAAAGGACCGCTCGGAGGTGCTCGCCGGCATCTCGCACGACCTGCGCACCCCGCTCACCCGCCTGCGCCTGGAAGCCGAACTGAGCGTCGCCGACGAGGCGTCACGCCAGGCAGTCGTGACCGACATCGAGCAGATGGAAGCCGTCATCGCCCAGTTCATGGACTACGCCCGCACCAATCTCGGCGAAGATCCGGTGGCGACCGACCTCGCCGCCATGCTGACGGGCATCGACGAACGTCAGCGCCAGATCGGCCGCCCGTTGAAGTTCGCCATCGCGGCGCTGCCGACGCTCCCCGTTCGCCCGCGCGCCCTGACCCGCGCCATCGGCAACCTGATCGACAATGCCTGGAAATATGGTGGCGGCGAGATCTCGCTGTCCGCTGCGCGCCAGGCGGCCGAAATCTGGATCGAGGTGCGCGACCAAGGCGCCGGCATTCCGGACGGTGAAACCGAACGCCTCAAGCGCCCCTTCACCCGGCTCGACAGCGCCCGCAGCAACGCCAGCGGCACCGGCCTCGGGCTGGCCATTGTCGACCGCATCGCCCGTCTCCACGACGGTCGCCTCGAACTGCTGCCCAACCCCGGCGGCGGGCTGCTGGCGCGGCTGGTGATCGCGTTGAAGGCAAGCTAAACGCTTGCCTCCATGCCAGGCGTCACTCTTTTGGCGGCCCCAGCTTTGCCTCAAGGTCACTGACGAGTTTATTGAGCGCCGAAGACAAGGCAAGCGACAAGGATTGGGCAAACGACTCCGCGGTAGCCGCAAAGGCAATTCCGGCAGACCCCTCTCCCGCGTAATGCCGGCTGTACATCTCACCGGCGCTGTTGCTGACTTTCACCACCAGCGAGACCTGCCCCGCATGCCCCTGACCCG